>Ga0182215_1000048_pt1 | contig 19093 bp, 16 predicted proteins | sample G5R1MG_24_FD_128404 | JGI IMG/M metagenome (GOLD analysis project Ga0182215, IMG submission 128404) | Switchgrass phyllosphere microbial communities from Michigan, USA - G5R2_NF_03OCT2016_LD1 MG | ecosystem: Host-associated > Plants > Phyllosphere > Phylloplane/Leaf | place: USA: Michigan... | reverse complement strand
GCTCCGCGATGTTATTGACCACACCTTTGATCTTTGGCACCACCTCATAAGACAGATTTGGTCGATTAAAACTCTGCGAGAATTGCCGGCATCCCTGTATCCCAAGATTGGCGACAACATCGGTGCGAACGAGAGATGTTGCGGTGGCTGTCAAAGCAATCACAGGTACGCCGGGGAATTGACGTACGACATCTCCCAGTGCTTTGTAGTCCGGCCGGAAGTCGTGACCCCACTGGCTTACGCAATGTGCCTCATCGATGACAATTCTCGCAAGGTTACCTCGTGAATATAGTTGTTGAAAGGCGCCGATCATCCTTTGATTCTTACTAAGCATCTCAGGTGTCACGTAGAGGATCTGGACGAACTTCTGTGGATCTTGTTCCCTCAATCCATCCATAATCATGTTCTTTTGTGCCGCTGTCGACTCTCCATTGATCAGGAATGCTTGCATACCAAAACGTTTTTCACAAGCTGCCACTTGATCCTCCATCAGACTGAGAAGTGGAGACACCACAATGGTTACTCCGTGTGTTTTCCCTGAAGTGATGACCGACGGCAGTTGGTAGCAAAGCGATTTGCCACCACCAGTCGGCATGAGCACAAAGCAATGCTGTCCTCCCAAGGTAGTATTAATGGCTTCGAGCTGTCCAGGTCGAAAGCCACGCAAACCAAACCGGCGAACGAGGGCATTCCGGAGATCCTGAGACCAGGGAAAGTCCATCCCAGGGTAATTCTTTGCGCGTATGTCCATTTGGGGCTTTTTGGATGGGGGTGGTTTCTCGGTTGGTTGAAATTTGTTCGTGCTAGTCTCACGGAGAACCTCTCGAGTTGTTATTGCCGTCGTGGTGTCGGTTCTGTCAGCTTTCCAATCATAGCCACATGGTGCTTGATTTTCGGCATTGCTCGTCTCCTGAAAAAGATCCTCGTCCGTGTCAAACTCTCCATAATCGTCATCGTCTATCTCGACCGGGCCGGGTGGTGGACCCATGTTACTTGTGAAATCATTACCATCTGCATTGTCCAAATCTATGTCGCCAAACTCATCGGTTGAGTCGTCGGAGGCACCATCCCCAGTGAGCCTTTGATCGTCGTAGTATTGGGGTGTTTCAGGTATACGATGTGATCGTTCGCGGGATTTAGATGAGTCACGGAGTCCCCCTCGTCCATTGTACTGGGCGTGAGAATCCCTATTCGATTGCGGTGGCGGAGATGCAGCGACCTGCTCTTCAGCGAACCGTATTTGATGACCCGATGTCCATACCTCCTGCCCCCCGAACTGTGTTTGCTGCACCCTCTGTGTTGTGTGTGCAGGATTAGGCTGATCGACGTTCAGTGGTCGCATTCTTTGCTGGTAAGGGCTGGTTTGTGTTGACTTGATGATCACTTTGCGAGAATCGGTACCGTCTGTTTTCGGGACTGGTTTGTCACGATGTTCAATCTCTGCAGTTTCAAGCAGGTAGTACATCTGGATTTGGTTCTCTTCAATTGACTTGAAAAGCTTGTTGAGGTTGTAGCCATCCGATTCGTCATAATCCCCCCCCATATCAAGGTCATCTGCAAGCTTTTCTTGAAGTCGTTGTTGCTGCTTGTTAAGGCATTCGTGCGTAGCCTTCATGGCAATGAGCCGAGCAATTGCGTCTTTTCGTGAGCGGGCACGTGTCAGTTTTTCTTGATGTACTGTGTCAGGCACTCCAAATTCACCCAAATGGGCTACAAAAGCTGCGCGTGCATGGCCCCATGCTGAGCTCGCTGTGGTAAGATGCTGCTCCAGTCTGTGGCCTTCTGATTCTAAGAATGATGTCACAGTTTGCCGCATAGCCTCCCGGCTTTCCTTGGATAGTTCCGAGGACGTTGGTGTAGACCTGTGTTGCACAGTTGTGAACTTGGCCGGCGCGATGGCTCTTTTCGAACCATTTTGCTTCTTCGGGGACAGTGATTTGGCTAGAACAGGCTTAGCCTCGTGTTTCGGCTGGTATGGGCTTGGACTTCGCAAGGGTTTAGTTGGAGAGCGAATGGGGAGCTGCATACTCCCAGTGGGGACAGGAGTTTCCCCACGCAGTGTCCGATTTCTCGGTGATCGTGACTTTGCTGGGAACTGCGGATCAATGTCCATGTCATCCAACACACTATAGTCTTCCTCCTCAGAATCCAACACAATGTGCTCAGCTTTCCTTACGACCACGGGCTTTCTTGTGCGAGAAGGTCTTTCAACCGAAGACTTCTTGTCCGGGGAGGGACTACGGGTTTGCATGCCGATCTTGCGGGCTGGTTCTGAGATTTCCGACGGAGCGCGGCTCAGTGATTGGCGTTTGCAGGTCTGAGTAGACGGTACGACGCCAGACTGCGCCCCCAGCAGTTCCTCTTGCTCCACTTGTAGCATGGCTTCCATGTCATCTTCGCCAAAGTGATCACCCTGGTCGTGCTCGTTGTAATCGCGGCCCGTTGCTGCCACAGTCGAATAGGGCGGAGGTGGACTCTCGGGGGCTAGAACCATGTCATCGATGTCCGGGAAGTCGTCATCGACAAGCGGAGAGCTGCAAATGGGAGGGGTTGGGTTTGGTCTGGGCGACTTTGCGAGGCGAAGGGCTTGATTATAGTCCTCGCTTTTCCTCTTCCTGGACTTGCTCGCGCGGTCGGCGGTCGGGGAAGACGGCATTTCGTCGTTTCCGGTGAGATCAATGGCCTCGACATCCACTGACTGCATGCGCACCCGAAGCTTCCCCGTGCCATCTGCGCTCTCCCCTCTGACTTGATGTTGCGGCAGCCCCGCCAGCACCAGTTTCGGCTTGCCGCTCGCCGGCGTTTGCCTTAGCCGTGCCATATCCGAGGTCGTGCCTTCGCTCCCAGGCGGGTTGAGCCGGTCGCTTGTCTCGGCGCGGGCAGAGGCAGGATCCGGCTCATTGCACGGTGCAGAGTCCACCAAAAACGAAGATGGCTGCGATGCGGCAGCCGAACCCGTCGGTACCGCGTCCGGATCGTAGGAAACAGTCGATGTAGCGGGTGCGATCCAGGGCTTCTCCGACAGCAGCCACTCAAGATGCGTGCTAAGGTTGTTCCGAGGCATCAGATCGTCGCATGGTCGGCAGCGAGTGTGCGCGTCAGCCGTCTACGCGTCGAGGGAGTGTGTTTTCTCGAATATGCGGGCGTCGTGGTGGCGAGGCGATGCCGTCCAGAGTCCAGACTCCACGCTAGAGTGGGCGGGTCGTGTTGTTGCATCGTCGACGCGTTTTAGCGCGGCACCAGCGCACGTGACAGGATGCCCCTCACCCGTCTTTCCTGTTCGATCTTCGGTGTGTCGCCGCTGGTTTCCTGCTGGCCTCGGTCCTCCCATATGGCGATACGTCTGAAACGAAACACGAAACCTCCTCACTGTCCTGGTTCCATGCCATCGACTTGTGCTCGCTTTGAGCTGGCGTACAACTCGGAATGACATGGGACATGGCTCGCCTGGGCGCTTAGGCAGGCATCCAACTACCGTGTACCAGAACACCTGTTGATGTATTCTACACAGCCCGTAGTCAGCCATCCAGTGCCCCTCTCTTACGTTATCATCGCTTCTCGAGTTCTGTATCCGCCGTCAACAAGTCCTGCCCCAGTCTGCCATCTTCTATTTCCCCTCTGTTCTGTCCTTCACAGAACACAGCCGAATTCGGAACCATGGAGGAAACTGACCCCCAAATCTTCAACCGGTTGGCGACAGAGATTGCGCAGATCCATGGCCAGCCGCCATCATCCGAGGTTCTTCCCTCCGAGGTCGCCTTGACGGCTGGCCGTACTAAGCTGGTGACTGAGCTGCCCTCTTCGGGCAAGGGCTTGGAACAGACGATCCGACACATACGAGAGCATCTGGTACCGGCCTTCAATGCCTCCTCTCGATCGCCGAACTAGGTATGATGTGACATATGTTCCATGTCCTGTTCACCGTTGTACAGAACAATCATAGAGCTACTCAAAGGGCCAGCGTGACTAACAAACTACAGTACGTACCATCCACTTCTTTTCCACCCGGTGCTATTCGCTAGAGTAACGCAGCAACCTACTCACCCTGCTCCGACAGTTACGGCTTTATCATTGGTGGCTCCACCCCCGCCGCCACTCTTGCGGATAACCTCGTCACCCACTATGACCAGAATGTTCAAGTGCACCTCCCCTCGGAGTCCATAGCTACAAATATCGAAGATACAGCGCTGAATCTTCTATGCAACCTCCTCGACCTAACACCACATCACTGGCCCCACCGCACCTTCACCACCGGTGCGACCGCCAGCAACATGCTAGGCCTGGCATGCGGACGCGAATATGTGATTGACGAGGCATCGGCGCATCGGACTGATGCTGAAGTTAGTGTTGGAGAAGTTGGCATCGCAGAGGCAATGTGCCATGCAGGCATTGACAAGATTCAAATCCTGACGACAGCGCCGCATAGTTCGCTGAGCAAAGCAGCAAGTGTGCTTGGTCTCGGAAGGGCTTGCGTAAAGAGTGTTGGCCTCTCTGACGCAGCGCATAGATTTGACATGGGAAAGTTGAAGACACTCCTTGTGCAACCAGGATCTGCGAGCATCGTAGTAATCAGTGCATCCGAAGTCAACACTGGACTGTTCGCCACAAACGGGCTGAGCGAGATGAAAGAAATAAGACAGCTATGCGACATGTATGGTGCGTGGATCCACGTCGACGGCGCATTTGGCCTGTTTGCTCGCATCCTCTCAGCCAACCCTGCTCTTCTTGCCGCAACCGAAGGCATCGAACTCGCCGACTCACTCACAGGAGACCTCCACAAATTGCTGAATGTGCCCTACGACTGCGGCTTCTTCCTCTCGCGTCACGCCAGTCTTGCCCCCCGCGTTTTCCAAAATGCCAACGCTGCGTACCTCTCCACTGGCGCCACGGTCGATGCGATCATGTCGCCACTCCACGTTGGCATTGAGAACTCGAGGCGCTTCAGGGCACTGCCGGTTTATGCGACGTTGGTTGCGTACGGGCGCGATGGATATAGGGACATGTTAGAGCGGCAGGTCGGGCTGGCCAGGGGCATTGCGAAGTTCCTACTGCAAAGTGTGGACTTTGAACTTCTTCCCGAGGCACCAGAGGCTGCTCACGGGGAAGAAGTACTGCATGGCATTTTCATCATTGTGCTGTTTCGCGCCCGGGACGATGGGCTTAATTCACAGCTTGTGGAGAGGATCAAAGCGGCGAGGAGGATCTATGTGAGCGGGACGGTATGGAAGGGTAGGCCTGCCTGTAGATTTGCCGTGGCAAATTGGCAGGTGCAGGTGCAGAGGGATTTGAGTGTGATTGAGGAAGTGCTGGGGAGTGTGGTGGAGGGATGGAAAGCGGAGCAGCGGGCCAAGTAGAGACACGACCATGTCAAGCTACACATGGTTCGAGGGAAGGAAAGGCTAGCGATCGTAACATATTCAATGAGACGTTCCGTACTGGCCTCCCTACACGTCAACTTGCCACCCCTCAAAGCTCATCCCTCCTGCTCTCCATCGTTCCCCTCGACCTCAATCGATACACGCCGACAGAATGTCTCGCAATCTCTGCGCTAAAAGTTCCACTGGGATTGAGTTCGCCAACTCTGCTCCCCCACAGCGCAGGATGCCCCTCCTCCACCCCCTCCGCATACCCCACCTTCGTCGCATTAAACCGACTCGTGCTATTCGCCAACACCTCGCCAGCGCTTCCATCCAACACGGCGGCCGCCTCTGTCTCCTTCATGCGGTGCGCCCAGAGATCAAACACGTCCCACGTCTGCGCGAGCTCGGGCGGCGCTTGATACGCGCCGGCGGTGCGCTCGTCGAAGAACAGCTCGTCAATGGTGAAATTCATCGCCATGGTCGTGTTGGCAGCGTTGAGCAGCGCGACGGCGCGGTCACCGTTGGCCAGGGTGCGGGTCCAGAGGGAGATCTCGCCCTGGCCGGTGCGATCTGCGGCGGCGGGATAGCGCCAGACGCGGTTGGCGGCGCTGGCGGAGCGGTCCTGGTTGAGGGCTAGGAGGGCGGGGTTGGAGTAGATGGCGAGGTTGGCGGGGGATAGAGTGCCGATGTTGGTTCCGATGAGGAGGGGCGAGGCGTGCAGGGCCCACATGCTGAAGTGCACGACGTACTCGGAGTCGGACTGGCCGCCGTTGCCAATCTCGAGCATGTCCATGTCGTTGAAGTAGCCGGACATGGTGCGCGAGGTGATGGCGGGCATCTTGTTGAGGATGTTCATCACGGAGCAGTGGAAGCCGGGCCAAGCGCAGCCAATGGCTTCGGTGCATGGGCAGCGGTCGTCCGGCCGGTTGAAGCTGTCGTAAATGTCGCCGCTCATGCGGCCGGAGTTTGCGATGCGGTAGGCCCAGTCAAAAGGGTCGTCGTTGCCCCAGTTGCACATGGCGTAGACCATTTCCCGGCCGGTTGCGTTGAGGGCGTCGGACATGACTTTGTAGCGGTCAAAGGAGAGTTTAGGGGTCCCAGACTGGCCTTGGTTGAAGCAGTTGTCGTATTTGAGGTAGTCGACGCCCCATTCAGCCCAGAGATCGGCATCTTTTTGCTCATAGCCTAGAGATCCAGGAAAACGGCCGCAGGTGAGCACGCCGGCGGACGAGTACATGCCAAATTTCAGCCCTAGACCGTGGATTTTGTCGACAATGGATTTGATGCCGCTTGGAAATTTGTAGCCTGGGGTCGAATATCAATTCTTCCGTTGCTTCGAGGATGGACGAGAGGGTAACCCACTGTCGGCGACGAGATAACCACTGTCGTTGCGCCCGACTGCCCAGCAGTCATCAAGGATGATGTAGCTGTAGCCTAGGTCGCGGAGGCCATAGTCCACCATGTCTTGTGCGGTGGCGAGGAGCAAACTCTCGTTCACATTGCAATGGAACGCCTGGCCAGGAAAACAAGGTTAGCTGGGTAGCCTGATGGGATACGCTGGCATCAAACCCACGTTCCAATTGTTCCATCCCATCTGGGGAACGAGATTGAGGCCATTGTAAGAGGATGCTCCAGGAACAACCACCTCGGGCTTCTCGTTTCCCGCTTGGCGTTTGCCGTGGTAGTATGCATCTGACACTCCCAGCAGCAGAGCAGCGGTTGCAGCAAGCGATGCAAATGGCATGGTGATCTCCCGAGCTTACAAGCTGTGTCTTGCGATACGGAGGGAGACGACTTGAACAATGTCTCCTCTCAGGAACCAGCCCCACTTCTTATACCTTGGGTAGTGACTCGTCCCACGGTACCAGTAGTGTCTTGCATCGTGCACAGGTCCATGTACGAAGTCGCAAGCTGGGCAGTGCCGGGCATTGATGCTGCAGCTGTGTCGCCCTCACGTGCAGCAGTACGTCGTTCTCAATCGCCAGAATAAGTAAGGCTTCTCATCGTCGTCAGAATCTCGGTGGTGCTGCGTGGAGAGAAGGCGGGGGATGGCAGGTGTATGCCAATCGGAAGGTCATCGGCGACTCGCAGCAGTGTCCCGGCCATGTACCATCCCCGCATTTCCCCAGCTGTTGAGAACGCCAAGGCCGGATGATGAAGTCTCGAGGGAGTTGGGCTCTTTGCACTCCCTAGGGCCTGGGGAGTGGGAGCCAGAAGCTAACCCATTTCGGGGAGGGCCACCCGCTCTAGGCTTGGCAAGGTCTTTGTCTTCATCCCAGACTACGACCACGGAATTCTCGATCCTATACCGAACTACGCCGGCTATCACTTGCAGAGCTTGAATGGCAGACAAATCGAATTACCCAAGGATTATCCTGAGGCAAAGTTATAAGACGGAAGAAAAATAAATCGAGAGGATCTGTAATTGGGCTCCTGACTAACGCGTCTGCTGCCTACTAGGTATCAATATAAACGCCCTCCCTTGGATACCTAAACACCGCGCTGCGTGGAACACACCCTTCTCCCATTTCACCCTCAACGCATCTACCGCACAACTCTCAACCCGCCTCTGCCCTTGCCCGCTCGTCTCATAGACTCCAGCTTCATCTTGAGCTGCTCCTGTACCTTGCGATTCACCGCCCACGCCTCGGCTAGTCTCTGCATCCTGATCGCTGCTACAACGGCCAGTGCTGCCGACTTGAGGCTAGGCCGACGCTCGTGCACCGTCACGTCGGGTGTAATGCCCATTTGCGAGATGAGGTTGAGATCCTCCTTGTTGCTATAGTTGTGTTAGCTTTGCGTTCTCGCTGCGGATTGGGCAATAGGAGGGACGTACCATTCACTGTAGACTTGGATCTGCATAAGGAAGAAACGCTTCTGATACCCAAGCGCCTCGCGGAACGCCTCGGCTCTTGAACACCTCGCGCGAAGGAACTGAATCTGCTTAGCGAGTCCGTTGATCTCTTTGACGTGCCGCTTCGTTAAAGCAGCCGCCTGCTCATCCAGATCGATCGCATCTTGATCCGCTTTATTTTGGATGGCCTTGGCAGAAGCCTGAAGAAGCCGATGTTGCGATTCCTTCTCGCGAAGCTCGGTCTGTAGGTCGCGGACTTGAGATTCCAGGCTGTGGATTTTCTCTTCTAGGGCGGCTTTTTGCTCGCGTTGAGCGGCGCGTGCTTCGGCCCGAAGGTCATCGTGTTGGTTTTCCTTCTCCTGGATCATGGATTCCAATAGTGTAATCTTTTCCTCAAGCGAAGCCTTCTCCTCGGCAACCTCATCGGCATCCTCTTGTAGGACCTCAATCTCCGCTTCATGATCTTCCTTTTCGCGTCGCGCTTCGTCTCGCAGGTCTTCGAGGGCCTCGAGTCGCTCCTCTGCTAATCGTTGCAGAGACTCTACCTGGCTTCGTTGCATGTTGAGCTCTCCACGGAGGTTCTCTAATTCGTCATCTCGTTTACGAACGAGACTCTGCATAACGTCAATCTGCGTGTCCGGTTCGTCGGCGTGGTCTCGTAGAGCCTCAAGCTCGGCATCTCGGTCGGAAATCGTCTTATGCGCCGTGTCTAGCTCGCGAGTTCGGCTGTTGAGATCATTCTTGAGCTGCCTAAGCTCGCCTAGGGCTATCTCCTGGCTCTCGATCTTTCTCTGTAAATTCTGAATGTCTCGCTCACGCGTTTGCACTACCGTCTGCAGGCTGGTACGGTCTTTGAACAGCGCATCTCTCTCCCGAGTGGCCTTTTGTAGCGCCTCGATCTGGGTCTCCTTTCCAGATACGGCTGCTCGCAAGTTGCGCATTTCGCCTTCCATCTTCGAGACCAGGCTGTTGCGGTCACGATGAAGCTCAGCAAGCTCGCGTGAAAGAGCGTCACGTTCTTGCGTTACCTTGCTCAAAGCCAGTACTTGACTATCCTTGCTTGTTATTGTAGAGCGAAGGCCAGTAACTTCTTGTGTCGCATCGTCGCGCTCCCTTCGAAGCCGGTCCAGCCCCTCTAGTTCGCGGTCTTTCTGGCCGAGATCACGGCGAAGCTGCAGCAGCTGTTGTTCGTAAGAAGAAGCATCATGCTGTAAACGCGTGATTTGATGCATAGCATCCTGGAGTTTTTTGCGGTAGTCATCGAGCTCATCGACCTTGGTTTCCGCGGTATCGACTCTGGCTTGAAGGAGCTCTAACTCGACGCCTTTATCGCGAGTAATGTCCAGCACTTTTTGTCGCGCATCATTGGCAGCTTGTTGAGCAAGCTGGACCTGATTGTCGCCATGGGATTCTGCAAGTTTTACACGCTCTCGCAGTGACTCTAACTCTGCCTGATTTTCGCTCTGCACAGAGTGTAATTGTCGTTGCAGCTCTCGGATTTCTTGGCCCTTTCTGTTGTCGGCTCCCTCAAGCATGGCCTGCAGCTGGTCCTCCAGGTCTTCTATCCTTTCTTGTTTTTCGTTCAATTCATGCTCCTTTTCAGCTACGTTTTGCTCTTGCGCCTGTCGAAGTTCCTGCTGTTGCGCTTCAAGCTTGGCGATGTGCCTGCCTTGCTCGGATATTTGACGCTCTTTCTCTTCGAGACCGTGGGATTGGCCTGACTGTGCCTCCAATTGCTTCTCGAGCTCCTCGATACGGTCTTCGTGTTCGTCTAGTAATTGATCACGTTTTGCGACTTCGGCTTGTGCATCGTTTAGTTCAGTACTGACCTTCTCTAGTTCAGCCTCCGTGCTTCTGGCATCCTCAATCTTGTCTTCAAGTCGTTCAACTTCAGCAGCGCGTTCTTCTGCTAGCCGTCGAAGCTCGTCTATTTCTTCGCGCAAGCCTTCGTCCACGTGTCTCCGCTTAACCTTATCGGCGTATTCGCGCAGTTGCTGTTTGTAGGAGTCCAGTTCATTTTCAGCATTCGCAAGATCTTTTATATACTGCTTCATGTCACGGGACATAGTAACCTTTTCTGATTTTAGGCTGATATTCTCCTCTAGTGCCTTAATGTTGAACTCGGGGCCCATCTTCTTAAGATTCTCCTCAAGAAAGTGGATCTTAAGCTTGAGGCCGAAGTTTTCCTTGTCAATTTGCTCGAGACGAGCTTCTTGTTCGCGCAGCGTCAGCACATTGCCGTTCCCCTGATCCAGCTCGCCCTCTGCTCGCCTTGGCAAGGCTATAGGTGTGCTCACGTCGCTTAAGCTGTGTTCGGGCACTGGTGTACGGCCATTGATCGAATCGCCGAAGGAGCTGGACTGGATGTCGAATGTACTGGCCTCGGGCAATGGTGTGTTGCTGATCTGGAATCCTGGCTTCATGGCGACAGGCGTAGTAACAGTGCCATTTATCAGGCCGTTGACTTGGCGCGTCCGGTTCGCCGTCGCGCTCTTTAACATAGGCGTGAATTCAGTCTTAGCGCTGGGATTTCGGCGGGCTAGATTATTGCGTGGTGTACGTGCCCCGCCCATTTTCTTAAAGAGGGTATCGCGGTCGGTGGGTGCGTGGAAAGATTCTTCTCGGCTGAAGGAGAGGTCGCCGACGGTGAGGCGCGTTATGTCGCCCGCCTCTGTGCGCGGTGTCGCGAGGATGTGGGCCATGGTAGCGATGTTGTCGCTTACGGCATGCGTGAGAGAAATAGAGCAGAGCAATGTCGTGCGCTTCCTAAGCCAGGAGGGAAAGGTGTCTTGGGTGTTGGGTCGCTTCCGTCATATGGATACGTGGTTTGGGTAGTGTTACCGTGTTCTATGTTTGTTGTTGTTAACGCTCGGGCCCTGTGGCTAAGGAAACCTGTAGCCGCAAGAAGCAAGAATCAACGCTAATCCGTCCGTCACCGGTTCCTCTGCGGAAACTTCAACCATTGATTAAATTTACCGCAACTATGAACGAACTATCAGATAACCTCAAATGGTTTGGCGAGGGCTTCGATGGGTTCCCTAAAAAGCTTCCTGAAGACGTCGTTGAATATACCATCTTTATAATTAACTCACAGCTCTCGGACATTCAGACCCGAGAACGTCTTCAGGCCTTTCAGCGCGCACTTTGCTTCCTTAAGAAGAAATTCCTGAAAGAGTATATCTGGCAGCGTGACGACCTAAATTTGAAGCTAGTACGGGAAGAGCATCGATGGCTGCTTCGGGGCCAGACAAACTACGGCGATAGTGTGGCCGACGAATGGCTTATTGTCTATTTGATGAGAGAACTCAGCACAGAGTTTAAGGATGCCTGGATTCGCATATACGACTCCGACGGGGAGTTCTTACTTATTGAAGCGGCGAATGCGCTACCCAAGTGGCTGAGTCCTGAGGTCGCTGAAAATAGGGTCTGGATCAACAACCACCGGCTCTTAATAATACCACTTGGAAAAAAGGAGATGGGACCTTTGAAACAACAACAAGCCCTTTGTATCATTGACGAGACACCAGCTCGGCCGCAGAACTATATCAAGGTGGAAAAGGAGGCCTTCTATAGACTGAAGAATTATCCCGCCGCCATATCAGAGAACCAACACCACGCGACACTTCCACTACCAAGGAAAGTTGGACACATTCTAAACATCAATCCTTCATACATTGCTCCCATAGTAGAAGCCTTTTACCTCCGCGACCCCATCTCTATCCGCCTTCTCCAGCCTGAAAAATCCAAAACGCCGCTTTTGTTCCCTCCAGAAGACTTCGTGACCGTAAGCGTACGCTTCACCAAAGTGCTCTATGCACAACTCTTAGGCCAGCACTGGGCGCCACCTCCACCTTGGGATTTCGCACTGGAAAAACTCATTGACTCTGAGAAACCAATCGAGAAGTCAGAGATCGGTATCAAGGTCGCAGCCGGACTCCAGATTCTAGCCTCACATTCCCTCTACACTGCACACAAGTCGGCCCGCGAGATTTCAGTCCTGCTTGAAGATCTTGAAAGTGGCGAAGACCTCCTTCCCACCGACACCGAGATAAACACATGGCCTAAGCGTGAAGATGACGAAGCCTGGCTGAATATAGACTTTACCGAATTCGAAAAGGAGCTTCAAGGCAAAGGGACAGGCAATAGAGAAGCATTTGGAGACAAGGCCGCACAAGAAAACCTGAAGAAGATGGTTGAACGATTCAACTCTTTTCTCGCAGACAACGAGGCCGGTTCCGAAGGCGCTGACGGAAACTTTGATCCTATGGACTACGACAATGATTCAGATGCCGAGGCACGAGGCTGGGAGGACCCTGTGGACAGCAGTGATGATAATACCGACAACGGCATACCACCCCAAGCGAATGCATCCTCATCCAAGCCAAAACCACGCCCTGCGATCAAAACAGCTACCCCAGACTACCCATCCAATACCGACTCCGAAGACTCAGACGCCGATGCCGAATACGCCGAATACGAAAAAGCACATGCAGCCTATATGATGCTCTCTCCAGCCGAAAAATCTCTACTCACAGAGGAAGCTCGCGCACTGGCCCTCGAGCAAGATGCAGAGCAGGAAGAAGACGACGAGATTGCGAAGCTGAGTCAGATGATGGAGGCGGAGCTGTTTAGTCACGGGGCATTGGATGTGAATTCCAGGCCTGAAGGTGAAGAACTTGAAAAGGGCCAGACTAAGGGCAAAGGTAAAGCGAGGGTTGGCTTCTTTGATGATGTTAATAAAGGCGTGGGAGAGGACAGCGAGAATGATGAGGAAGAAGAGTTGTTGGACGCGGACTACAATCTCGCGGATAATATGCTGAAAGCTTTCAAGGGACAAGCGGGAACGGCGGGGCCAGCGGGTAACATGATGAAGTTGATGGGCATCCAGCTTCCCCGGGATGCTGATGACGAGCTGCGTCGTCGGAGCTAACAAGGAGAAGTAGCAGCAGCGTGTATAGCGTGATTCCATTGAGCAGGACCCGACCTTTTTCGGAAAGACATGCGTCAATTTTGAAAATCTCATTCTACAATTTGTATCAAGTGTGACGATAATAAAGGCTAACCTTGTTATACATAAGCCCTGCGCATCGCGTACGCGCCGCAGCCCGTCTTTGTGATGAGCCCTGCGACTGGACACTATTTATACAAAGACTACAGTAAACCCGCTATATCCTGATAACCCTCTTTCTCTGCCAAAGCGCGTGGGGTAAGTTGATTACTATCTAGACAGGAAATATCAGCCCCAGCATTCAAAAGAAGTCGGACAACATCTATCTTTCCTTCCCATACAGCAAGATGAAGCGGCGTCCCCTTTCCAAACGGCATACATGCTATATAGTCCGCCATCATATTAATAGAGATGCCTGTTACTAATATCCGGCGGGCCATATCCAGCGTATTTTGTTTCCTAATAATAGCCCAGTGGAGTAGATTTCCATATGCAGGATCGGCCCCTTGAGAAAATAGAATATCAACTACTTCAACCGGCGCATAGTACACAGCCCACGATACCGCGTTAAAGCCTGAAACGCAGCATACATTTGGATCAGCGCCATGATCAAGTAGCTAGTGTATCATCTTTATTTCAGATTGGCTGGGTGAAGACTTCGAAACAGTAATACTTCGATATAGTTAGTATGTTAAATGGAGCAAGTTCAACTATACCAGAGCAAGTTCAAATATGGAGCACATACCTGAGCACCCACATCCGGGAGTGCATGGCCCGATTCTTCAACCTCAATCGCGAGAAGAAAGATTACTTCCCTTCCAACTCTTCATCCGAAAGTCTACAGAGAAAAACTGGCCCTTCCAGATCAACAGCGCTTTATAGAAGACGGTCTCGCCAGCGAGGGTTTGACAGTGATCACGTCCGAGACGTATGAGAAATTTCCATTGAGAACAAACCACCTGCGGATCGTATTTCCGTGTTCGTAGATGGCAGTGATAGTAATGATGTCAAAGGTGTACATGGAAGGCAGACACGTTCCGGCCTTAACACCGCCGTCTAGCGAACGCCAGTCTGCCCAACCCAGTCAACTGCAAGGGGCTCAGATTCAAGAGCAATTTTACTGGGATGGGGAATACCATGTCCACAGTACCGATCCTGCATATGTATGGCTCCATAGACAGTGGGTCCCGCGCCCTTGTCCTGTCGATACGCGGTGGGATGGGAAGTATTATGTCTCGACTACAGTTCCCGCATATGTCTGGATGAACAATGAATGGGTGTTGAGGCCAGCAAGCTGAGCAGCTGCTAGTTTTCCTGCAGGCCTGCGATATCCCATGGGCGGCGGCTTTGCTTGTACTGTCGTTCAAGTGAAATGGTTTTGACGCGATATACCTTCGTGAGCAGTGAAATCGATATATATCCTACGAGATAGGCATTGCTCCGGAAAGCGTATGTATACTTGTCCGTGTTGTCCTACGCCATACTACCGTAGTAGAATTCATATCAGCTCTTGAACGGACCGCCGACTGCATTGTGCTACTCTCGATTCCCCTTTCCCGCTTGTTGAATTGCTGCGAACTCCTCTCACTCCCCCTAGCTACACGGGTAGGCGCATGAGCATTATACACGGAATCCTTTGCTTGCATGGATGAGGGAAGCAGAGCTGCGACGGTGGCGACAGTAGCTATTCCAGTCCACAGTGATTTCTTGTTGTACCACTGCTTATCCTTCTTGTGGTCATGACAAGTGGCCAGCGTTGGTGGTTGAGCTGGTGGTCGAATTGGTGTTTGAGCTGGCGGTCGAATTGGTGTTTGAGTTGGTGGTCGAGCGGGTAGCCGAGGAGGCTGTTGAGAGCGATGAAGTTCCAACTCTCGGCGCTGTGATGGAGAAGCAGATCGAGAACGGGACAGAGCATGATAGTTCTCTCGTGGGCTTAGTGAGGGTCGCGAGTATTGCGAGCGACCACGATGGTGTGGAGGAGATCGAGATCGCGACCGGGACGTTGAACAAGTGCTCTCTCTTGAGTTCGGCGAAGGCCGCGTGAATTGCGGGCGGCCACGAGATGGAGGGTCGGGTTCATACTCGTCGTGCAGAGCGAAGCGCACTCGGGAACGGCTTCGGTCTCGAGACATTGTCTTGGGGATAACAAGCACGTCGATTGAATGGCCGATTGGTATAGTTTAGGCAAAGATGGGTCGCCTTGGGGTTATAAATGCTTTGAGTTTGAAGCGGCCGGGTACCTGCGCAACATCCAGGTTTTCCTTCGAATTGCCGATCTTGAGCGGTGACATCAGACTCCACGTTGTCAAAACGCATAGGCGCGATCGATGACCATGGTCGCGGATGCGCCACACGTTAATCGGGCCGATGTCCCTGTTCGGGTTACCACAGTAAAAGGTGAAGCATCTTACGATTTGGCGCGTGCACCGACGCAAACCATCTTGAGCTTGATATCTTTATCTTTGACGCGTTAACAGTCATGCAATAGGCATTGTAGTGAGAAACCTAGTATGCGGTTTCGCTGTTGCAGGCTAGCCATCGTGAAAGCGGTAGGATTTTGGCAGAGTCAAGAACGTTGTCGTTGCCCAAGGTGCATCCCTGCCACTTAGGCTTTGTTTACCCTGTCAACCAAGAATATCAAAAAAGGAATGGAATCAAGGGTTGCGATCATGGGTCAAACCCCGATTCAGGGACTCTTGCTTGCACTTGAGACATCGCATATCGGTTGGTAGGTGGGTAGGTGCCGGGGATGGGGAATGGGGAATTTGCGTCAGTTGTCTACTGGACGGAGCCCAACGCTCGCACCGATACCCTATTACAGTTGCCCTTGTTGGTTTGAACAAAAGAACGGGGACAATTGTTGAATCTTGTATTCTGACCGCAATGCGATCAAGCGGATAAAGTGAGAAAAGCCTGGATCGATTGTGTGAACGCACAATTATTTCGACTGAGCAGAGATAGATGCGAGAGCATCATCTACAGAGCGTCGGCCAGTCAATTTGTGTATGCATATAGCACCGCCGCGTGTTACATCATATATCCCCCATGTAGGATCGCATCGTGTGTCAACTCAACCGCATCTATCGCTTCTTGGCGTTAACCTTCTCTTCGAGCGTCCTGACGTAGCCTTCTATCCGTTGAACGGCAGATTGGAGGGCCTAGTACACGAGTAAGCATTCTTTGAAGCCATGAAGCGAGAGCTTCGCAACCGTCACAACCGCTTCTTGCTCGATATCTTCGGCAGTGGGAGACGTACGTAGATATCTTCGGTTAACAGCTGATTCGATACGCGGTATTCATCGACGACGTAGTAGTACATGCCTGCGCCCGACGCGGTTGCGCCGAGGAGAAATCCGAAGAGTCTGATAGAGTCACTGTTAGCTGGGCTCAGGTGCCATCATCCATGTGTCGCTGCTTCCTTTGCTTACACGGCAGACGTTGGGAGAGGATTGACATCAAAGACGAGGACTCACCCTCCTCGGAACGCGCCGACAGGCTTCCTGACCGGCGCAACAACACCCTCCTGCCTCAACGCCGCACTGGTCTGGAATGCCCGCGTCGCAACAATGGGTGCCCTTGTTCCCGTGCGAGCGGCAGCCATGCGCACAAGTGGTAACGCCATAGCCGCAGTCGCAATCACAAAAAGACCGAGCCGAATGTCGCAAGATGGAAGAGATTGACAATTCAGGTGATGATGGGGTGGCGTGGAGCCGTTGGCGTGGCTAAGGAGCTGTGACGTCCGCTTGAAGTTGGCGTTCGGCTCGGCTTGCAGGCGCGAAGCTGACCGGTCACGTGCAACCCTTTTCACGTGCAGAGCCACTGATGGACCATCTCATCTAGTCAAAATGCCTGTGCGAATTGCAAAATGAAGCCCATCCCTCGAATAATTGTGTCCATTGGTTCCATGGAATTGCGAACTTGCTTATAACATTTACTCCGGCTTGAAGAAGATGACTTGGATAGGTGCAAGCCCCGCACAGCTTGATGCAATTTGATGCAATCTGCATACCACGGGCTTCGTAATCTTATCAGCACCTCCTTAAGCACAACCTCGTAAGCATCCTGTTTGCCGCTATGCTCTTTGTAAAAGTCTGAAGGGTTCCTGACCACGCCAAAAAATACTTTAGTATTGGCAAAGAACACTTAACATCGCTGTTCCGCAGATAAAGGAGACACCATTTTGTAAATCAAGGTCTTATATGATCCAGCAGCGCAAGTAACACGACTGATGCCCACTGTCTAAGTATACGGGGGAGTTACCGAGTCACAGATGTTGCATGCGGACAGCTACTTCAACAACTTGTTCACGCTACTCTCCAGCTTCCGAGCGAGCTTGCGTCACCTCTTTCTCAGGATGCAGTCTTTGCATTACGAAGGTATGTGCTTAAGAAACGGTTGATTGCCTTGGTAGGGTCTTGGACGCAAAGATTTCACTTGTGTTATTACGAGGTTGCTCCGTTAGCAGCTAACTTTGATAGGTATTCCAGTGCAGCTAAATAACTCATATTCACGTGTATATGTAGTGCGGCGGGGAAACGATCGACAATCGCAGTACCGCTTTCGTAATATCCAAACGGTGGTCAGCCGCTGACAAGCGCATAAGAGAGAATACGGCGGGGACGTGAACGCTAGATAATAAATACCGGCAAGCATTAAACGTACTGTCGCCAATAGTTAAACATACTGTCGGCAAGGGCAGGCGTTAAACGACATACCGGCAATAGGTAAATGTCATACCGCCAATAGTTCTGGCCACTCAGCGCGCGTCGGTGCGCGCGCCATCGTCGCACTAACAAATTAGTACTGCGCACTGTGTTTCCAGCACCGTACAGTACTGACGAGGTATTATATCTATATTTTTCGGGTGTCCGGAGTATATCGTACGCAGCGTTAAATATAGTATTATAAAAATTTTCAGTTAGGATATATAGTAGAACTACTTATCTACTAAAGCAACTTCTATTAGCAAAGTACACTAAATCTCTACTATCTGCTATATCGCCGCCTACTACTATACCTATCGTATCGTTGCCCGCATCATCGTCGGCGTCGTTAACTATATCAGCGTTAGTATTAGCGACTATATTAATAACTATATTGGCGCCTATATCGATAACTGTATCGTCGTCAGCGTCGTCGTCGATACAGTCGTCGTCAGCGTCGTCGTCGATACAGTCGTCGTCGGCGTCGTCGTTAATATAGTTATTGTTAGTATTATTAACTATATCGTTGTCCGCATTAACAGCTATATCAGCGGAGGTATCGTCGCCTATATTACTACGTCGCGCGACATCGCGCACACTATTAATATTATTAGTCTTATCCGCCTTAACTATTAACTCTATTATTAAAGCGCCGCTATATTAAATTATAGAGGATACTTCTAACAGTAAGTCTAAGTAGGAGGGCTTTAGTAACAGCGATACTAATACCGATAATAAGGCTGCCCGCAATAAGGCTGCCTAAAGTTAGCTTAAAATACGCACCTATAGGCGTTAAATATACACCTAACACCGCTAATAACACTAGGAGCTAGCTAGCGACGCTAATAAGGCTAACTATAACCTTACGTACCTCTAGGATCCCACAAGCCGTAATCGCGACTATATCCCGCCTCTAGAGAGGCTGTATAACAGCTAAACTAAGGCACTTAATAGTATATCCGTATAGGCCAAAGCCTATAGCGTTATATATAATAAGAGACAGACGCGATTAGATTAGCTATAGAGGATCTAGATAAGGTGTAATCGCGCGGGCAAGCCTAGGCAGGTCGTAGACCTAAAACAACGAGGCCGGATATTAATAAGGACCGACTGTAAAATAGTATTTTAGCTGCTTATAGAGGATAGTACTAATATTAAGAGTTAATAGAGGGTTAAATAGGCGCTTAATAGGCGAAGTTTTACTTATAATTACCCCCTAGTTAATATT
>Ga0182215_1000045_pt1 | contig 19223 bp, 9 predicted proteins | sample G5R1MG_24_FD_128404 | JGI IMG/M metagenome (GOLD analysis project Ga0182215, IMG submission 128404) | Switchgrass phyllosphere microbial communities from Michigan, USA - G5R2_NF_03OCT2016_LD1 MG | ecosystem: Host-associated > Plants > Phyllosphere > Phylloplane/Leaf | place: USA: Michigan... | reverse complement strand
CGTAAGCTTTATCAATTCCTAAAACTACCAATCTAACGGAGATATCATCTAGTCCTAAAGGCGGCTCTCGCTGTGAATACTACTACGGGAAGTCCACATACGCCCGGTATTTTAATAACCAGAACAAAAAAGTCTTCTCGGGCATGAGCGCAATCATGTATGCCTGGTACTTCGTCGACTCCGAACCTCACAGTTCCGAATGGCAAGTTGTTGTAAAATGGCTTCAGCCCATGAAAACGGGAAACCCACCTCCGCTCGATAACTACCAACCCGTACACATTATGACATCCACGTCCACCGGTTACAAGGATGATCGTGATCCCATGCATCCGGCGGAAGGACAAGCAATTTATCGCGTGAAGTCCGGACTATCATCGCGAAAACCTCAGGATGTGCTAATGGAAACGGCAATGGTGGGCGATGACCTGGTCTCCTGGGAGACTTTTACCAATCAGGCAAGAGATGCTGTCAATAACAAGGACGCTTTTGGAGGAAATTCGGCGCCCTTTTCAGACGCCCCGGCCAAATATGACACTACAAAGACGCAGTTTGAGGACCATCTTAAAGCTGCATGGGAGGGTATAAAAAAGCAACAATAGACCACGCGTCCCCTTTATCGCTGCCTTGACACCGTTAGTGCTTGTCAGGCAACAGGCTGCTATTTCGTTCCTACGTCAATCACCAACGATCCTACCCGACACTAGATCAGGCTTAGGGCCCTATCCCTCCAACTGTAAATAGTCATTTGGGGACCCTTATCCTTTTCAACATAACTATTCTGTGCCAAGCACTGTCTTTCCCGCGTCTTTGGGCCTGCGGCTATCACACGGGCTGTACGTTCCTGTATGGTTCTTACACTAGTAGATTGAAACTCCATTCTCTTGAAATATATACTTATTTTTACCATATTATAGCCGAGCGGTAGATTGAGTAGTACCTACACTTCCCGGAAAGCTAGCTTGTTTTTATTTACTTATTCCTTCCTGAAATTGCTTAAAGAACCACTCGGTAATAGCAGCGACGGTGGGATAGTTCCATATTAACGTCTGAGGTACCTTGATCTTCATCGCGCTCTGCAATTTTTGCCTCAGCGCAATACTCATAACACTGTCGACCCCAAAGTCGGCCAAGGGGATGCGGGGATCGATCTCTTCGATGTCCCCGATCTTCATGACGGATGCAATAGATTCACGAATCTTGATGTCCAACCAGGGCCTCAGTTCCGCCGTCGAGGTAGGTTGCGTGGCGTTATCACCCTTCCCCTGCTCTGGATGAGCTGGCTGGTCATGCGCGCGCGGTCTGCGCTCCGCAATCTCGTCCAGGAGTGCGCATGGAAGGACTTCGCCTTCTTCAAAAGCGAGACTGCGTGTAACAACGGCATGATCCACGTCGTATTTGGATACGTGCTCCCACGCTCGGAATCCTTCCTCACGGGTGATATCCGTAATGCCCTTACTTTCAAGCTCTAAGGTAAGGAAGTCGGTTGCAGTGGCCATGCCCAGGCCGCGCCAGGCGGTCCATTGAAATGCGATTGCATTATCGCCGTGGCTGCGACGATGAGCTGCAAGTACATCTAGGAAAGCGTTGCCAGAAGCGTAAGAACTTTGACCCGAAGTGCCCACAAGCTCTCCAATCGATGAATAGAGAACGAAGAAGTCTAGGCTTCCGGGCGGGAACGCCTTGTGGAGTGCGATCGCCCCCGATATTTTCGGTGACAATACACGCGCGAATGAGTCCGAAGCCGTGTCGATCAGCAGGCTGTCTTCCAGAACACCGCTAGCGTGTATGACACCGAGCACCGGAGGAAGCGATAAACGGTCAAGTGCGTTGATTAGTTGTTCGTGCGCAGTCTGGACCCCAATGTCGAGAGACACGACGTGAATGCTGGCACCCAAGCTCTCCATAGCCCTGATCCTAGCCAATACCGGGGCCATTTCTTTCGTTGCATTCGGCCACTCGCGACGAGGAGGCAGACCACGTCGAGAGATGATGACGATACGGCGCGCTCCCTTCTCAATGAGAAAATCGCATGTCTCGAGACCAAGCGCACCAAGACCCCCAGTCAGGACATATGTTCCCTCTGGCTTGGGGAGCAGAGACCGAGCACGCGACGGGGGGTAGCACTGGTTGGTAGAGAAAGGTCGCATGCGTGCCACTCTCGGTACACCGTCCAGGTATCGGATGATTTCTTGATCGTGCACATATTTGAATGGCATAACGGGGAATTGAGGACCCTCGTTGTCAATCATGCCGCCCCAAATATCAGAGTGCTCGGAGGCAACAACACGAGCAAGGCCATAGAGTGGTCCTTGAGCAAGCGCGGTAGCCGAATCCGCAGAATAAATCTTGTCCGTGATGATGAAGAACTTGGCTGACAGACCATTCTCCACCATGAATTTGACAGTGGACGCGACTTCCCATATGAATTGATGAGCAGCGTTGGCGACATCTTCAAAGCAATGGACGGGACCTGGGCAAAAGATGACTGCAGAGCCTCTACCGCGCAACAGGGTCGCTGCGTCCACGAGGCCAAGCTCTTGAGATGCCCTGAGCTTCAACAACTTCGGAATGTGGTGCTGGAGCTCGCTGTCGTACTTTTCGAGTGTGTGAATGTCCGGCGAGATGATGACGGCCTGTTCAACCACCAGGGGCTTTTCAGACAAGCGAGCTGGAACCCACGCGATTTGATGCACCAACCCGTTCATGCCTGAGCTTGATTTCGACGTCGCATCAACCTCAGTGAGTCTGATTGACTCAAACTTTGCTAAAAGATCACCGGTCACACCGAGGATGGCCACATTGGCAGATCGGGCCCCGGGATGAACATCGTCAGCCGCCGTCACGTGAAGGTGGAAAACCTTGGGTGGGGGAGAAGTGGAAAGTATGGCCACTTTTCCGATATGCGAAACGATGCGCAATTTCGGGTCATCGGAGAAGATGGTCGAGCCAACCGAAGCGGCTGCATCGAGGGTGGGAGCCCATGAATCAAGATTCCACGTCATGATATCGTTCTCGGGGTCATTATCAACGGTTACTAGCATCTCTTCGGAGTTACCGTAATGATGACTGACAGCCCATGGGAAGGCGATGCCAGAAACCCCAACTTTGGTAAGGTAATCAATGGAGAACGTATTCGGGAGACGAGTAGCAATGCGGTCAATAATCGCTTTGACATCAACAGCTGGAGTTTTCGGTTCCACAGGTTCCCTTTTCCAGGCAGCAGTGCTGTGCGTTACCCAGGAAAGGTCGTCAGAAGAGTTCAAACGCGAGGCGACTTTGACAGTGTCTCCCTGCACGAGAACTTGGACACTACGGCAATCCTCTGTGACAGCCAAAGGGATACGCAGTTCCATGTTGTAGAGTGCTGTTGCAGCAGTAGCATTGAGAAACGTATTAACATACACCGCTGCAGGGATGATATTGACGCCGTGGAGCTGATGGGGCCGGGGGAAAGGCTTTGTGCTGTCCTCAAGGGACGTCGTGAAGAGCGTTGTGTTTGCGCCGGCAAGTACGGTACGCTGGCCAAGCATATTATGCATGTCCACATCGTGTACGCTGAGGGCGCTGATCGATCCCGTGGATACTTCTTTCCAGAACGGCTTATGACTCCACTTGAATTTTGGTACATCCCTGGACCATTGATGACCAAGGAAGGCTGAAAAGTCAATGCTGGCACCTCTAATGAAAAGATCTGCCACGGCCTTAAGGAGGCATCTCTGAACTGGTTGCTCTTTTTTCATTGTATGCATTGTCGGGAAGTCTTCCAAACCATGTTCGGCCATCGTTTCGTCAATGGATTGTGCCACTATAGGATGGGCGGATACCTCCAAGAAATTCCTGTAATCGTCTTCGACAGCTGCGACGATGGTATTCTTGAGCCAGACCGGTCGGACCATGTTGTTGATCCAATATTCTGTGTCTCTTGATACCGTGCTGCGAGGGTCGGTCTGAGACGTTGAGTACAGCCTGATCGTGGGAGATTTGGGTTTGAGTTCATCGGAGAGTGCTTCTTTCAGTGACTGCGACAAACCTTCTAGCATTGGACTGTGGAAAGCTATGTCGGTTTTGACCTGAAACACTCTGACCTTGCGATCTCTCAAAGCCGCTATATAGTCGGTTAGAGGCGCAATAGCTCCACTGACGACGCATGAAGTTGGGGAAGAATCGATAGCAGCGACGATATCTGTCCTACCCTTAAGCTCTGCAGATACCTGAGCGAAAGACAGGTTTACTAGGAACATTCCACCAGAGCCCCTGACTGTTGCATAGAGGCGCGCTCGTCTTGCTACAATAATTGCTCCCTCTTCAGCAGTAAGACATCCAGCCGCCACCGATGCGGCTATCTCCCCTACGGAGTGACCGATGATTGCCTGGGGACGAATGCCCTTTGCCTGCAACATCTTGCTGAGGCCGACCTGTACCAAGTAGGTCAAAACCTGTATCTCATCCGATTGGTCGAAATTTCCTGTTCTTAGACTCTCGAGAGCAGAGTATCCTAGCTCGTGAACAATGATTGTATCCAGTGGGGCGACAGTATGGTGGAATACCACATCTGTGAGTAATTCTTTTCCCATGGCTGGCCACTGACTGCCATGACCAGAGAAAACCCAAACCAGATCTTTGTTGACATTACTTTCAAGTGTACGGCCTTGATATACCCATTCGCTTTCAGTGCCCTCAGAAAAGGAAGCCAAGGCCTCAGATGCTTCCGCATGATTGGATACAACGAAGGCAGCACGGAAATCGTGATGTGCCCGGCGCTGTGCCAACGTAGATGAAATTACTCTCAGGTTTTCGTTTTTGCCTGGTCCAGAGATCCATTCGGCCAGAGCAGCGCTTTGAATGGGAAGTCTCTGCTTTCCTTGCGGTGCAGTCAACACCAGAATCGTCGGAGTATCATGCTCATGGGCGGCTGATGAATATGAATGTGGGGATTGCTCTATGATGGCATGACTGACAGTGCCACCATATCCGTAGGAACAAATGGCGGCACGGCGAGGACCACAATCATCACTCCAGTTCATACTCTCTTGGACCACATGCAGTCCTGACTTCTCCCAATCTATCTTTTTGTTAAGTCTTTTAAGTCTTGTTTGTGGCGGTATGACGCCCTTTTTCACAGCTAGGACAGCTTTGATGAGACTAATCGCTCCAGCGGCAGCCTCGAGATGACCCACGTTTGGCTTAATGGATCCTATCGCTGCTGGACTATCGATCGGACGTCCAGCCCCATATACTGCTGAAATTGCGGATACTTCGGTTGGATCACCAAGCGGGGTGGAAGTGGCATGAGCTTCGATATACCCAACAGTTAATGGATCAATGCCGGCCTGCTTCAATGCCTTTCTGGCAACCAATTCCTGGGCCTTCGCATTTGGTGCCATGATCCCGTTCGTTTTGCCATCCTGCGCGATAGCACTGCCTTTGATGGTGGCCAGGACCTGATCGCCGTCCATGACGGCATGAGATAACTTCTTCAAAATGAGGATTGCGGCCCCTTCGCCTCGAGCGTAGCCGTGTGCATCATCGTCGAATGAAAGGCAAGCACCGTCAGGAGACAAAGCGCCCGCAGCGCCCAGCATATGAAATAGTGCTGGAGACAGGCAGACATTTACGCCCCCTACAATCGCGACTCGCGACTCACCAGCAAGTATTGCCTGTCTCCCGGCGTTAACGGCGACCAAAGAAGATGCACAAGCTGCATCAACTGCTGCGCTTGGACCCATAAGATCCAAGTGGTAGGAGATCCTGTTGGGAATCCCATGGGCCGTCGTGCCTATACCCATCCATGCCTCGATATTAGGTAAATCTTCAAGTAATAGTCTCGAATAGTCGTCTGAGTCGACTCCAATGTATACGGCAGTATCAGATCCTGAGAGAGACTTTGGGCTGATCCCAGCGTCCTCCAGGGCCTCCCATGTTACTTCCAGTCCCAATCTCTGATGGGGATCCATTTGCTCAGCCTCTTTTGGCGAAATACCAAAGAACGCTGCATCGAAGTTCTCTAGATCCTTGATGAAGTAGCCTTTATTGATAGTCTTTTCGATAACCTTGGCGTTCCTTGGGTCTCGCCTGATCCAGGGCTCCCATCGCCAACTAGGAGTCTCCCCAGAGGCATCCTTCTTATCCATAATAAACCTCCAAAGCTTTTCGGGTGAGTCGTTACCACCAGCCGTACGGCACGACATTCCAACAATTGCCACATCCTCGAATTGTGACGAATCAGAATCTGTTGTTGAGATGGAAGATGCAAGCAAAGAATCATCGGAAGAAGAGCTAAAGAGCAGTGTCGGTGTCCTAGGACTATCAGAGGATGTCATGGTGGCAAATTCAGATGGTGATGAAAGTCCGAGATGTCGTTTGTTCGTAGCTATTTCCTGCGTTCTTGTATTCCTGCGAGGCTGGCTTTGGTTATTTAAAACACTATAGGATTACGGCCTGGAATACCTAGTCTCAGCGCTACGTAAACGGTGATTCAAGATCTGGGGCTTTTGTCATCCTCTGACCATCCGGCCTTGCTTGACTCTGCATATCCGCGGACCGACTAACGTTTGAAAATCTTCTGTCTAGGCTGAAGATCGAGTCAGCACATGGGAAATTTTGACCCATGTCATCTAACAACGTATTTCCAAATAAGGCTCCACACATACCCCGAGCTTATTTCACGGCATTCGAACATCCCAGGAGGAATTGTCAGCAACGCCACCAGGGAATACGCAGAAGAGGCACGGGTAACAGATAGATAGACAGAGACGATAGTAGATAGTATCGCTGTATCCTAATGGATATAGATAAATAGACGAATTGCTACCCCTTTGGTATACGATTCAGATCCCAATATACCATAGTATGTACGTGTGGGCGGAGTCGGGCCGACACACGGCTACACGACGCTGTACGGCCCGCTGTCTGACAGGAACCCGGGTCCACTCCGTATTGTTTTTTCATTAGGCTTATCACGAAAAATGCTATCTGTCTTCTCCCTTTCCTGTTTATGTAGCTATAGCTATCGAAATCACGATACATTTTTATACGGTCGTGCCATAGCTACGGATCCCAAAGACGCAGTACTATTACACGGGTAGTATCATCAAATAAGTATATTAGAAGGATGATAATCCCTAGGTAGACTCTGTCACTGGACTATTTACAGTAGGAAGGCTAAGGTACTAGGCCCGAACAGGTATTAGGCAAGCTCTATCGGGGTGCTAGGTAAGAACGATATAGCAGGTCGAAGGCGATAAAATAGCAAGTTACTGCATTTCCGGGAGGTTGTATATCTGGTCTGTGGTATATTATCCGTATAGAATGTAGTACTCTGAAAAAACAGGTCAGTGTCGTTGTAGAGGACAGATATACTTTTTAACTCTACTATAGGTAGTCTATACAAGAAGGAATAATCCTATTCGCCGAGGAAGGGCCTATACCGGCATTCTTTAGGATTATAATAATACCTAGTATAGTGAAATATAGTACTATAATAGTAAATTATTAATTTGAATTCTAGGTATAATAGTGTTCTAGGCCTTCTATTTCTACTTTAAAAAGTTACCATAGTTATAACTTATACCTACCTACCTGAATATTAAGGGCAAAGGGTAGGTTAATTTACTAGTAGGATTATAACTCTTCTATATAAATAACAAAAGAATATTGTGTAATTTTAAATCTAAAATAGATAATAAGCCTATATTGCCTCTGCGCAGATAGTTTTCTACACTAAGTTCCGAGCAACTGAAGATATTACTTCTGGTATAGACTATAGCAGATACAAAGGCAGGGGTTGAATTAACGGCCAGGCCGAGCGGAAGGCGATGCCGGTGTATAAGATCCACTTAGCTTTAATTCATTTACCAATTACTATATTCGCTGTATTTAACAAATGATCACGAATCATTATATACGAGGATTTCGTATAACGGTCGCGGCGTACAATAACTATTACACGTCTCCGTTGCGTCTAGTATAGTAGATTCGTAAACAGCGTTGTAATATCTCGACCATTTCAAGTCCATGCGAAAGACTCTAGATTGACATCGCTTGAGAGTCTGTATAAATAGGTTTTTTGTTTATATGCCGGCACGTATATAGTATAATACGAAGCGCACTAATTGCGGGGCATTACGGCTCGCTATCAGCGGCAGTAGAAGTCTGCGGCACAATACTGAGGGATCGCACGTGGCCTCGACTGCGCTGCGGGCCGAACCCTGCGTAATTCCGTACATCCGAACAGTGCAGGGAATGTGTAACGTGGCACCGCCGAATGCGACGATCTCATGTCCGACGTTTAGCTGGCAAGTTCCAGACCGCTTATTCTCACTTTGTCATTTCGAGAAAATGGGATTCAATTAACTCACTCAGCGCTAGCACACTGGGAATTTCATGAGGAAAGTCGGCTCCCGACAAGTGTAGTCCGGCAGAGTACGTAGTCAGGCTACCTGACATTTAAGATTGCTGTGCGCGAGGGCTGGGTATTCCTGTAGGTAGTATGTTCACGTAGTTGAATTCTTTTAGAGCTCGCTTACGCTTCGCGACACACCGTCTGATAATTGCCGATGCGCCGTTTAGTAATTGCCGATATGCCGCTTGATAACTGCCGAGACGCCATTTAATAATCGCCGACACGCCGTTTAACTTATGCCGCCTGACAAGTAGTTGAGAGTCACGCCATAAGATCCGACGGCAGGTTCTTTAACGGGTAAAATTTTTCAACGGCCGAAGCAGCATGTCTGTTTAAGAATTGTGCTCCGCTATAAAGCTAGGTAGGCTTCTTAACCAGAAAGCATATTTGTCGTACAACTGCATACCTGCTACCAAAAATGGCCGAAAAAATCACGAACACGGGGCAATACAAACTTCTTCTGTTCTTTAAGCGGAACCCTGCAATCGACCGGGCAGAGTTTAAAGCTTACTATGAAGCGAATCACGCCCCATTAATCATGGAGGTAGCCAAACAAGCCAAAGGACTTCTCCGCTACACCCGAAGGTATCTGGACCACGAGGCTTCAGACCCAGCATTAAAAAACCCTTTTACTACTTTTGGGCCGCTGGTACCAACTATCGACTTTGATATGGTTAATGAGGTTACATTCTCGAGCAAGGCGGATGCACAGGAATTCGAGCGGGCCCTCTACGGTATCCAGGAGAACGCAGCCAAGGCCTTGACAGATGAGAAAATGCTGTTTGATCCCAAGATGATGAGGGGGATGGTGGTAGAGGAAGTTGTATCGATAGTATAAGCTTTCAATTCCTGGTTATACGCTGTTGAACTCTGTCTGCAGTGATTGTAAATGAATATTCAGGTGATAGATTTGGGATAATTCTACCAATAGACCTAGACGAGACTTTCAGGACAGTGCCACACAGCATTTAAACCTAGTATTGAAGGAGACGATACTCCTCAGATGTGATTATTATTATCCCTACTATTCTTGAGTTTCGTCTAGATGTGAATCACTCACCACTCGTTGTCTATCCGCCTGCCCTTACCGGGGCGAAAAAACATTGTATGGAAAACCGAAGCCGTGGCAGCTTAGCACGTAGCCGTCTGGACACGTGGCTCTGTTCACAGCAGCATCACCGAAGCCTACTCGGCAGACGAACACTCAATTCGCTCTATCTCATCTCCTATCAATGTAACGATAGCCCTGATTTCTAGATACTGGCCGAGCAGCTGCTGAAGCTATTTGTGCCAGAGCATTATTATGGGAAAACCATCTCTACATTACCACATTTTCGAGCCAGTACGCGACATGTCAACTCCAGCATCTTCCGAGTTCCTAGTTATGGAGTGATCGTGTTTGCGTACTGCACGCCTCATCTCAATATCATATGAATAAATATTTGCTACACGCAGCTAACACTTTCTTACCTTACCACTCAGCGAGGTACGAGGACGATGCTTATTACACGTTCGTGGGTGGTCCCTGGAGTTCCAGCAAATTATGCCATTTCCAAGCATTGCCAGGAATCCAAGCGCGAGGAAGACGATACGCCACGTTACTAGTTGAGTGCTGTATTAAACCACATCATGTATACCACGTACCACTCGGACTCTCCAGACCGCCCCAACTCTGACTCCAGTTCCACTCACAAAGCCTCCTTGCCTGCAAGGGCGTAAGTGCCAACTCTCCATTCGTAACACCAATCGGATCAACCTGGCCCCATGCGCTCGTGATACGGAAATCCTCATCAGTGATCTTTTTCTTCTGCGGACTTTCGTCGCGATGCACTTTATCCTGGTATTTGTGGTTGTGCTTTAACTTTTTTGTAACAATTTCTGTTCCTGGAGTGTGTGGTGTCGCTTTTCGTTTGAGGTTGGGGCCAGGATTGCCTTCAGAGAGGGACATCTTCGGAGAGACTGGCTGGGGTTGGTACCATGAGGGAAGGCGTGGGATGCGAGCTGGTGCTGGGTTCGCTGGCATCCTAACATTGATGAATGGTCGCACGCTATGGGAAATGGCTATGGTGACGGAATATATTCGAAGTGATGAGAATTGATGTAATTTTTCTTTGCTTCAATCTTTGATGGTCGATGAGTGGAAGAAATGAAATGGTTTGAGCCTGGGGGTGTGAGTAGTCTCGTATTTGGGCGGAGAGGGGAACAAAGAAACAATAGAAGCGTTGAGGTCGAGGATAAAGCAGGTTTGTATTGCTTTTGGGTCAAAGGAATGCACAATGCTGTTATGCTGTGTGTATGCGGTCAAAGAACATTCACCCTGTGATCTTCGCTATGCCTGGCTATAGATTTTCGGCATACAAGAGACGAGACCAAGTGTTGGAGAAAATGGCGAGCGATCCCAGATGATGCCTCGATGTTGCATCCAGCACAAAATGGGGCTCCAAGCCAAGCGGCAGCTCAAAGGCAGCTACGCGGCCCTGTAACAGGCCTTGCTAAGAGAGGGGACCGTGTGCCGGTTTCACCATGACGCGTAAGCTGAAGGAAGTGGTGATATGTGGTGACGAGCAGGTCAAGAAGACGTCAGAGGGGGCTTATGTGATCGCGTAAACGATGGGTAGAGGAGGCAGTGCTAAGGGCCTTCGTGGAACAAGGTGTATAATGAGAAATGTTGCGTTTATGAGCGGAACAATGATGCGACAACGAAATCATAATGATATCCATTCGTTCATCATTGGGGGGAAATGCTATGTGCGGTGGGAGAGCTATGTGGTGGATGAGCTAAGAATGGTTGGGGCGGGCGCAGGCGGAAGAGGCAGAAGCCGTCGCGACGTCAGCCCCAATACGCGTCAACACCGCAGCCGTGGTCGTATAATACTCCCGCAGCCGCCTTCTACCTCCTCTCCTTTGTAGAAACCAACCAGATCACCTCGCGACATGACGCAATGTTAGACGGGAATCTGCCGAGTACGCTTCTCTACGGCCATGGCCGTCACTCGCAGCAAGGGCAGCTCCGGATGGCTAACCCACGCTAGCTTTCTTCCTCAACGCGTCGGCGGACAAGGTCAAGCACCACGAGTCTTTCTTCTTCACCCAGAATGGCTCGGAGCTTGACGCCCAATATGCCCTCCACCACGTCGACCCGGCCTCCCCCGATGCCAAGAACACGTACGCCGTCGCCCTCTTCGACGCACACCACCCCGAGATACTCTATGGCGAGGTGCTTTCCAAGCCAGGCTGGACGCATCCAACCCTGTCTCAAGACGAGATCCACAAGAACGGGGGGGTCCCGCCACCGCCACAGCCCATATACCCAATCGAGTTCGCCATTCAGCTGTACAACCCGGACTTGCAGGTTCTGGTTAAGCACCAAACGTCCAAGTGGAGCAGCACCCTCAGTTGGGAGTTCAGCCTGCCTCAGGTCACGTTTCGCATGCCCAGTAGCTCCAACCTCGACCGCACCCTGACGGATCCGGCCGCGAATGCGGCCACACCCCGAGTGAATTTTGTGTGGCGCAAGGAGGGCCGGATGGGAAAGGACATGACGTGCTACATGACGGGCAAGTCAACTGACATCGTTGGCAAGAAGGCCAAGAAGAGCAAGGAGCCGGACATTGCCGTTGCTCTCTTCTCGGGGCTCAAGGAACTCACCGTCATGGAGCCCAACCTCTACCGTATCGACATCGAAGACTGCAAAGGACTCGAGGTTGTGCTGCTGCTGGGTGCTGCCGTCATCCGCGACCTGTTCTTCAGCGATCCAACGGAGCAGTTTCACATCAACAGTGCCAACCTACGCAAGAACAGTGGCGGCCTTCGAGCGCGCAAGGGATCGTCTCCGCTCGAAGGAGCTGGCGTGACGCCGCCTGTCATGACGCCGCAACCGCCCCCGCCGCCTGCCTATAGCGGCCCGTCGCAATACCCACCCGAAAAGGTTCCTCTTCAGTCTGCGAGTGGCCCGGCTGCCAACGCCCGGATCGCACCGCCTGCCTACTCCAACAGGGTTGCTACGAAACGCTTGTCGCTCCCGCCTCTCGCCACCTTTCAAGGCCGCCCAGTCCAGGTCCCACTACTCCCACAGCGTCCCGCACAGCAGCGACCGGGTCCATGGCTAGATCCACGGGCACAACGGGAGATGGATGCAGAGACAGCACGTCTCAAGACACAAGCCGAAGCTGAGGCACGAGAGCTGAAGCGCAAAGAGGAGGCAAATCGAAAGGCACGACGCAAGCAAGAACTGGCTGAGGAACGAAAGACAATGGAATTTCTCGAACAAGAGCGGAAACAAAAGCAAAGAGCAGAGCAGGAACAGCGGCGAAAGCAGGCTGATATTGACAAGGAGACGGAACGGCTGCGCAAGCAATATGGCCACCAGGCCCATCTTCAACGTCCGCCCCAGGCCCAACGACATTCCGTGCCCCTTATCCCACAACAATGGCAGCAACCGCAGTGGCATCCGGCTCCGCGACCCGGTCCAGCGCCGTCCCAAGCACCAAGAATGCCAATACGGGCCCCTTTGGTACAAGCTTCCTACCCCAAGCCCAGCGGCCATCAGCCAGTGGCAAGCCACAGTAGCTTCTTCGGCCATGGCTTCGCAAAGCCTCAGTCTCTCGCCAAGGCCAAAAAGAGTTTCTGGGGCCTGAGGACGCAGGGGGAGACCCATGGCGACAAAATCAAGAAGAAGAAGAGCAGCCTGTTTTGATTAGTACACAGCACTTGCATTTCATGGCGCGGCGTTCATGAGTTGCATAGCACGGCAAAAGCTGTTATGATGCCAGACTCTGGTCGCGACTCAATCAAGTGTTTTCTTGGCTCGACTTTACTCAGCTGCGTCCGTCCACGGTATAGGTACTTCCTTGCCGCTGTATGGAGGCGCTAGTCTGCATCCAAGCTAGTGCAGCACTCGATGAAGCGCTAGTACACATCCGCTCTAGTACCGCTGTACCTGCATTCTACGACCCCCGATGCAAACCAAACCTCACCGTTCGTCTGCTGCGACCCATTGCCGCCACCAGCGGCCAGCCTTGGAGCATCTTTCCATTGCGAGCAATCCATCCAAATCAAGCCTTGAACCTCGCTCAGCCATGGGTATTCTTGCGTCCCTCCCTGGCAGCCGAACGTCACTCTTCCCATCCAAGAAGCCCGCGGCTGGCCGTGCCAAGGCCAGAAACTTGCTCACTTGAGCACATTTCTCCCGATGCGGTCGGCAGGGTTCTCCGCCCTTGACACCACTGTCCACCAACTCCCTGGTTATCGGGGTATCGGGAGGACCGTTCCATGAGAGGCGTAGGCGAGGCGGCTGGTTTAGCGGGGTGAAGGGGTTGTACAAAGGTCGGCTGGTGCGCCCTCTCCTTACCGTCTTATCGTTATCCTCGACGCTCATCAACACCCCAGTACCCATCCTCCGTCAGCAAAATAGAGAGCCCTCCTCACCCCTCAACAATGCTGTCAATCACCCTCCTCGCTCTTGGCGCTCTTGCCGCCGGCGTCGACGCTCATTTCCGCCTCCTTCAACCCCCCTGGCGCGGAAGCTCCTTCGATGCGCCAGCCAGTCAATATATATACCCATGTACACCTCTCTTTCCTTCTTCTTCTCCTCCTCCCGTCAACTCGGCCCCTCTTTCTGACACATTCCAGGCGCCAACGTGAATGAAACTACCTCAGTCGCCAACCGCACCCTCTGGCCACCCTCTGGCGGCTCTCTCATTATCAATGGCAGCCACCCCTCGGCCCTCACCTCGGTAAACCTGGCCCTCGGCTCCAACGCAACCAACTTTAATATTACGCTCGTCGGAATGTTCAATCAGACTGGCGCAGGCGTCTTCTGCCTCAAGGAGGCTGGCCGTGAGGGCCTCGAAGCAGGCTTCAAGCAGGCGGGATATTCGGGCTTGGATGATAAGCGCATCGAGGGACTTCAAGCGAGCGTGCAGGTGATCCAGCTGGGCCACAGTGGAAGTGCGCTGTACAACGTAAGTTTGGATGGCTACTTAATTCGCCGCTGGGAGCAGGGGCTAATGTGGCAATAGTGTGCGGATATCGTCTTCAACTCGACGGCTCAACTCCTCTCCGACGAACAATGCAAGAATGCGACGGGTGTGAGCGGCGTCACGATTCAGAATGCCAATAGCAACAGCTCGATGCCTTCTGGTTCGGCAGCACCGGCTGGAACCAAGGGTGCGGCGAGTGCCTTGATTCCTACCTTTGGTGGCAGTGTGGTCGCGGCCCTGTTGGCTTGGGGACTGCTGTAATTGGCCGTGGCATCTGTGTCACGGGAATGTCTTCTGGTCCGCACTTGGAAAATAACATGCAATATCATGACAACGCGATAACCACCGCTCCCTCTCCACGCAATCGCATATGAAAGCCTTCCATCCCACCTAGAAATATTTCGTCAGAGTCGATCCACTCGAGCAAGACCATGACAGAGCAGATGAACAAGACATAAAATACCAGCTCACGCCTCCATTATTCTGCACGATTTCAAAGAATGAGGACGAATGAATGTAATGCTGGCTAATCGAGTCGTCTCACGGTCCCGTCTACTTTTTTGACTTCGTTTTCCAACAAGATCTCATGTCCATCCCCTTCTCTCACCCCCTGCGCAACGACCCAACCAACTACTGCAACCGCAGACATGGTCCACCACGCCATCCCAACAATACCTATATCAAGACCTTGACCAAACACCCACGAGAACAAGATCGGACCCAGCGTTCTCGTCAAGCTGGACGCCGATTGGCCGATGCCGTGGACGGTCCCGAGCACCGACGGATGAGGGCTGACATTATTGATCAATATCGTTGTGCACGGCAGAGCAAACGTGCGTGCAAGCACTTGTACAAAAAGCACAACGGTCATCGCCATCCACACCCAAGGCCCACTGGCACCGGCCGGTGACTTTGCCCAGCTGGGGACTCTGCTCAGAAAAGGCGCCAGTGCGTAGCTGATGGGGAACAGGGCGAGGAAGACGCGATAGCTCCTGGCGGTGCCGAGACGATGCGATAATTTAGGGTAGAGAAAGAGCTGGAGAGTAATGCCAATGAATCCCAGAACCGCAAGAGCCAGCCCGATTCGCGGTGGCGGTAGTGCTAAACCGCCGGTAAAACGGATCAGACCATGCGGCTTGAAGCTGGGCGGATGAGGATGGGCAGGGTCGAATCGCGGCGTGGAGAGATAGATAAACCAGAGACTATTAAAGCCACCGACGTGCATAGCGAGGAGACCGTGAGCGAAAAGAGTGATGACGAGGTTGCGAGTCCAGATTCGGCGGAACGGCAATTTTTGACGCGGTGATTTGTTGGCGTCATGGCTAGCAGCTCCGTATGGTTCAAAATTCGCCGATGTAGGTGTGGTTGGTAGTTCGAGCGTTGCAGTAGCAGCCCATTCGTCGGCTGGGACGGCAGTGTAGCCAGCTTGATCAGCCCTGTTCTGGCGAAAGATGTGGCGATGCACCCAGCGGCCGATGCGAAGACCCGAGTCGCTCTTAACCTTGAAACTCTCGCTCGTCTCCTCCAGAAACAGTATGACGCTCAGTCCGGACCAAAGTAGGAAGAGAGCAGACATGAGGTTCGGTAATGCATACGGCCATCGTTGCATCCACCTCACACCGCCCTTACCACCCACCAGTGATCCGGGACCAAAAAGCGAGGGATAGCTTGCTACGGGGTCCGCAAGGAGGCCGCCTGTTCTTCATGAGCATACTTGTATAAGTGATTGTGATTCACGTACCAAGAATGGGCCCGATGATGACCCCAATGTTGAACGTGATGGGCAAAAGCAAAAAAGCCCGACTCTGGTACTTCTTCTCCTTGATGATCTCACTGATCATAGTCCTCATCACGCCGATGTTGCCATTCAACATACCCCCCATACATCGGAATGCTACCGCCGTCGCAAAACTATGCGAGAAGCCGAAGCCAATGCTGCTCAGCATCGTGCCCAAAAGGCCCAGGTAGATGACCCGCTTCCTGCCGCCGTGCTCGTGGTCAGCGACGCGGCCCCATAGGATTGCTGTCAGGAATTGTGCTGCTGGAAACGCGGCCTGAACGATGCCGGCTTGGTATGCGATGGTGGATTCTGGGAGCGTCGGATCGAACGACTGGAGCTGGTAGAAGAGATACGAGCCCAGTGAGGTCTGGGTGAGAGGCTCAGAGAGTCGAGCAAGGGTAATGACGAAGAGTTGGTCTTTTCGAGGGAGCTCGCGCCATGATACGGGCGCTGCGCTGGCGGATGCATTCGTTTCTGTGCTTTTTCTCGGCGGAGTGCGAAGACCGGCTGGAGTGTTGGTGATTTCTATGAGCAGGTCTTGCGGCCTGCCAGAAGCGTTGCCTACAGTTTGGCTGTCATGGTGGTCTGGAATCTGTGTAGGGCTTGTCTTCTTGACGCCATCATCTTCGAGTGGTTGTAATGCGTCCGCTTTCATGAGCACGTCCTGTTCAAGTTGGCATTAGTGAATGACTAGGAGGTGTCAGGAAAGCAGAAAGTAGTCAAACTAAAAACGAGGTGTATTCCGGCCCCCGGATGAATGATTCTTTTCCGGTGCATTCGGCAAGCTCATTGGCGGTGTTGGTAGACGGTGGCGTTGCATCTCGGCATGTTGCGATGCCGATGTCGGTGCCGCTTCCGTCGGCAGACAAAGAAGACAAGGTATGTATTCTCTGTAAGGGCACGGATACAAGGCCAGATAGATACAATTACTCTTTCATTTGGTACCTCTGAGCCATCCATCGAAAAACAAGCTCAAGATGATTTCAATCAAGTGTGCGAAGCTTGTAAAAGACTGGTCATTGTGATTGCAGCCTATGATTACATGATTACACTAGTCTCTTATCTGGACTTCACTGTACAAAGGGATGTGTACTCAAGAGGCCCTGTTCACAGTCTGGTACTTTCATCTGCCTATCCCTTCTTTTGTTCCTGCGCCTTTGCATCTGGATCCTCAAACTTCAGACTAATACTGTTGACACAATGCCTCGCATCGGTCGGATAGCCGTACCCTTCACCTTTGAAGATATGCCCTAGATGGCCCCCGCAATTGTTGCACACAATCTCAGTCCTCATCATGCCCAAACTGGGATCCGGCTTCTGACCCACCGCGCCAGGGATAGCATCCCAAAATGCAGGCCAGCCACAATGCGATTTGAATTTGTGGTTGACTTTGTATAGCGGTTTTTGGCACCCTGCGCATTGGTAGACGCCGCTTTTGGGGATCGCTTCATCGTACTTCTCCGTTCCTGCCGGCTCGGTGCCCTTTTTGCGAAGAATCCGGAATTGCTCTTGGTTACTTGTCAGCTAATATAGACTTAGCGGGGTGGAAAAAGAATGTACCTGGTGTCAAGTGGGCCCGCCACCAGTCCTCAGTCTGCATAACTGGATATGTTTCCGCCATGCTGCTTGATGAGCTGAACAGAGCACCGAGGAAGGGGAAACTTGGCATGGATCGATAAATCACAGGGCGGCGAGGAAGGGCATGTGGTGTGCGACGTAGACTGTTCGAGAAAGTTTGCCGTGTGAATGCGTTTACAGGGTTGGTAACCGTATAGAGGGCGCGGAGCAAACCCGAGGAGGTGAATCGCATGTGGGATTCCAGCGTGTACTGTACGCTCGTGCTGGGAGGCAGGATGTTGAAGTATCATCGTCGCGGAAATGACGATTCCGCCACCGCCGGCGCCGACGCAGTGACGTCATGATTTGCGGGTCCCCTATGAGCGCTCTATTTGCATGGTGGATGATTCAAAACGGTTGTGAACAAGGCGCATCTGGTCTTAAAATTGTTCTCAGCAGTGATGCTAGGAATATGAAATCCGTTCTGAGCCGTGCAAGGTTATTTGCAAGGCGAAGACTATTTCATAGATGGTCACGCCTACGTGGAAAAATAAGGGCTAACCGCCAGCCCACAGTACTATATACGGTAGTACCCACTCTATATATGCTGCCAACGCAATTTTTGTCTTCGAGCTGAACACGTTGGCCCAAATCTAACACAAGGAAAAATTCGATTTGCAACTGACAGCAGCAACGCCAAATTGCAAGGTTAGACGGGAACAAAGTATATTGTGTTCAATACGCGCCATCGGTGTCCGTGACGGGATTTCGGATAAGCACGGATGATTCGCCTACCACTATACGGTGGATGAACTAATGCAGGCAGCGAGAAGCGATTGCTATGTTTATACTGAGATTGCCGAGGATCTGCAGATAAAGTTCAACCGCCATGAACCCATGCCCAGGCCTTTATTTATCCGTTCTTAATACAGAAGTGCTATGGCATGACGATAGGAAGAAAATGTTTTGAAGTATGGACGCATCCTCTAAACAAATTCAAGTACCACAAGTGGGAATATATGCTAGTGCTCTCCCCATCGTCGCCTATCCCGAGTAAATCTCTAGGACAGCTGAATTAGGAAAAGAAGTTTCTACGGAGAGGCAAAGCAAAGACTGCCACCTATTGCGAATAGTTTGATCCCTTCCCGACTTTCCTATAGTACTAGGTTGGTCGATTGCCATAACGGATATTCCTCAGTCTCGTCCATCTATGCGTTTGGGGGCTTACTATTTGCCAAGTTAGACCTAGGCAGCTACCGATGTCCCTATTCATCTGCCTGTATAGCGGGGTTGTGTCGGTAAATGTGATTATACGACTATAGTATCATACTTGTGTATTCCTGCAAGACCAAGCAATCCGTTTAGACAATTACTCTATGCCGAGATCACATTATATGCAACCCTAGTCCCTGCTTCTTATAAAATCAATAGGGAGGATTGCTTCGTACGGTTTCTCGATCCACTTTTAACTACCGTGACCGTGCCGTTGAAAACTTATTCTACT
>Ga0182215_1000044_pt1 | contig 19235 bp, 18 predicted proteins | sample G5R1MG_24_FD_128404 | JGI IMG/M metagenome (GOLD analysis project Ga0182215, IMG submission 128404) | Switchgrass phyllosphere microbial communities from Michigan, USA - G5R2_NF_03OCT2016_LD1 MG | ecosystem: Host-associated > Plants > Phyllosphere > Phylloplane/Leaf | place: USA: Michigan... | reverse complement strand
TAGATATTTAGTATACTTTACTAATAGAAATTACTTTAGTAGATAAGTAGTTCTACTATATATCCTATATAAAAATTTTTATAATACTATATTTAATACTACGTATAATATACTCTAGGTAACTAAAAAATATAGCTATAATACCTTACTAGTACTATATAGTACTAAGAATACAGTGCGTAGTACTAATTTGTTAGTGCGACAATAGCGTATACACCGTCGCTTACTAGTGCTTGCTAACACTTGCTGATAGTATATTTAACTATTGGCGACAGTACGAATAATATTTGCCGTTCCACGCCCGTCGGACGCTTTCCTGCCGGCCTCGATGCAGCGTGCATGGATGGTACATGGGGTACATGGGGTACATACATAATACATGGTGTACATGGTACATGGTGTACAGAAGAGTAGTTGGTAGGTAGCACAGGAGAGAGAACTCCCTCGCACGCCCCGCCCATGGGGAGGAGGCCGCCCATGGGGAGGAGGAGACGGCGGGCGACGGCAAACCTTCCCTGCCCGGGCAGCCGACATGCACAACAGAGGACCCTGTGAATCCCTGCGAATCCGCCGATAGCCCCACCGTGACATTGTGCCGCTCGATCGACCCGCCACCGCTGCCCAGGCGACGCCTCCCGCCGTCTCTCGCCAGACAGCTTGCTTCGGGTGCTGTTGGCGGCAAGGTGCTCAGGGCCAATCATCCGCCCACGGCTGCATTGCCCTCCCCGGGACCGCCCCCCTCTGGTCAGCGTTCGGGGCGACGGCGGGCCACGGTGATGACGTCACCACGCAAAAGAAGGCTCCACGCCCACATCGCTTTGCCTGACGGGACCTCCACCTCACCCAACGCCGCTCGCCTGGCCCAAGCACGCTTCTCCCCATCGGCAAGAACGGAATGCGCCCGGCTGATCACCCACGGATGCGTCCACGCTTGCGTCCCAGCCCGCTGCGGAGCACCCCGTCTGCGCCAGGTGGCGATAAAACGCTCGCCGATGCGCCGCGAGCCTCATCTGCCACCTGTTGGCTGCCGTGCTGCCGCTGCCGCTGCCAAGCAGCAGCCAGCAGCAAAGAGCCCCTACCCGGGTACCACCTGGCCTGTGGAGTCGATACGCTGTGCCATCATTTACCCGTCGACCTAGTCGACTGCTCGACCACACCACGTAGGTAGCGATAAGTGCCGTCTATTCCCGGGCCCGCATCGCAACGCCACGACACCCGGTGCCAACACCCCGTTTTTCCCTTCTCCTGCCATCACCCATCATCGACATCGCCTGGGGACCATGGACGGCGCAGCAGCCTCGTACCCCGACGGCACCTCCGCCGCATCCAGTCGCACGCCCGCCTCCCTAACCCGAGGCCGTACGCCCACACAACGCTCGCATGCCGCCGACGCCGATGCCGAAGCGCAAGCCGACGCCGCTGCCCACAACTTCCCCTTCGCCCACCATGACGACACCGACCGGCCCTTGTCCAACACCGTCTACGTCGTAACCGACACCCTCTACCCCTCTGCCGCCAACTTCGACACCAGCCTCGGCACCACCTCTGTCATCTCCGTCCACAGCTCCCAACGCGCCGCCAACGAGCGCGCCAAGAAAATCATCTACGAAAACGACGGCGGCTGCACCGTCGACATTGATAAGATCATCGAGGAGGTCAAGAACGGCCTCTACACCGGCATCGGCGTCGGCGGCAAGGAAGAAAACCCCGGCGGCTGCTTTGCCCGCAAGTGCGAAGTCGAAGCCAAACTCATCGACGACGACAGCGAGGACGAAAGCAGCGGCGACTCGCTGGGCTATGACAGCGCCGCCGCCTATGCCAACGAGCACAGCCGCCTAGACACAACCCATTGTCGGCACGATCCCGCCACCAGCGAAGGCGACGTCGACATGGGATGAGCGGTAGAAAAGCAACGCGCTTGGCGAGGGAAACCAAATCCAAAACAACAACAACAGAAAGCTAGATGGTCTTGTCACGCATAACATACCTATCATCACACGATTACCATGTGCCCATTGCAAGACCTGATCGCGACGTCCAAAAAAAAACACATCCCACTCGCCCACCACATACACATACATGCCTTGTCTCTCTCTACATGTACACGCACACATCTTTCAAGACGACTTGATTAGCATAGCTCTCCCCCTCCCTTCCCTCATTGCATGAAGCTTCCCTCATTGCATGAAGCATCTCCCCAATCACACGGGAAAACCACTACCCCAGTACCTAGTACCTGTATCCTTCACAAAAAAAAAATTGCCAGACTAACGCGGAACCTCTCCCAGCGCGCTGCCTTCCTCACGGACACCAAAACAAAACAGCGCGGAAAAAAAAAAAAGAAAAAGGCCATGTGACAAGGCGCCAAGTCCGCCGCCCATGGCCTTCTCTTACCACGAAACAATCAAACGCAGACACCAGCACCCCCGACCAATAAAAAAAAGCCAGACAGCGCGAAAGAAGACCTCGCTATGCCCCCTTTTTTTCTGCCCTTTTCCCCCCCAAGTTTTGTTTTCCAGCTCGTGACAAGCCCCCCCAAGAGGTCGCTACGTGTTTTTCTTCTCCCTTCCTATCCACCCATCCATCCAAAACCAGCACCATGGGCCATGCACGCAGGTACACACCAAAGGGATTGGCACCGTGTGTGCGGGAAACCAAGTCCACGTCGATTTTTTGCTCTTGTTACCAGGGTAGACACTGGCCTAACCCAACGCCAGATGAAAGCCTATTATTGTACAAAGGCGGGGAACAGAAAAGAAGAGAGAAAAAGAAGACCAAAAACAGGGGGGGGGGAGGATTCACGTTGAAAACGCCATTACATTGGGTTGGTAGACGGGGAGACCCGCAAGACATACAATAGTAGCAATGCACTTTTTGGTACTTACTCCTGCGTAGCCGCCTGTGGCTCGCTAGCCGGCTTGGCTTCCTTCTTTTGCTCCTCGATGCGCTGCTCCTTGCGCTGATCCTCCGCCACTTCCACCGTAGGCGGCACTTGGCTAGGCTCCACAACTTGGCCCGCTTCCTGCGTCTCGGGGTTCCTGCCCTCGACGTCTGGGTGAGGCGGTGCAACACCGACCTCTTCGTTAGCCTCATGCGCCTCAACGAGCCCTTCGTACACTTCCACCCCCTCGGCATTCAGAACCCGCGTGCGCGTCTCGTACCGCGTCTTGAAGCTGACCTTCCCGGCGAGCGCGGCTACCTCGGTCTCGTCGAGGAGCCGCCCGTTTTCGTCGCGGTACTCGATGCGCTCTTCCTTGGAGACAACGGCCTGATTGTGCAAGGGCTCTGGTGGTGGGGCCGAAACCCCAGCCTGCTTGGGGCCTGCGTTTTCCTTGCCCATCTGTTGCAGCACTCCTTGCTGGGCTGCCTCTTGCTCGACCGGGGGCGCCACCGGCTTCACCGGATCTGGCGTCGCGGAAATAGACGGCACCTCCAAAGTCTCCAGCGAGCTGTAGGCCTCGTACTTCAACAGGTCAGTAATGGCCGGAAGCAACGTTCAAGAAGAACTTACCGACGTGAGAAAGTTGTTGCAATCCCAGTCCCAGCTGCCGAAGAGCTTGACACTGTTGCAAGCATCCTTCGTCCAGGCATTGCCATAAGCAAGCGGAGAGTAGATGGTGAAGACGGTGATAGCGAGAGCCAGGAATCCGACTGCCGCCCCCTGACCAATGGCTGGGTATTGCTTGATGCCAAAGAGGCTAAAGCGATAACTGACAAAGTCGAAAGCTTGGCACAGAGCGAGGATGGCGAAGTACAACGCCGGTAGGTAATGGTGCAAGAAGAGTTGGCGGGCCATCAGGTAGAATGGGAAGTAATGAAACGCCCATCCGAGGATACTCATGCCAACTTCATAATCGAACCGCTTGAACATCACATTGTTGTAATCACGGTAGCCGCGTTGCCACCGGAGAACAGCGAGGCCCTTGATCGCAATGTAGAGGGCGATGAGTGCCGTGGAGCTCCACCAAATGACCGGGTTGCCCAACAGGTAGATTTGACGGTTGTGCTTGCCCCAAAAGTTGATGCCGCGGCGCAATATAGGCCAGGAGGGAGGGCGCGAGTCCCATGCGTGAGAGTCAGTAAGGCCAGCATTTGTCCTCCACATGACCTTTTGCAGTTCCCAGAATTTTCCAAAGAAACCAGGATTGCGGTAGTTGACCTTTTCAGCGTTGTCGTCCATCAGAGGATGCACGTTTCCTTCAATGTACCAGATGCTATTTGGCAGAGTGCCGCCACGGGCGCACGTGACCTCCTGCTGCTCAAAGCCCCATTCCGGAAGTTTGACCTTGTGGGAGAAGAGCACACAGCCAGTAATGGCGTGTACGAGCTTGAACTTGGTCTGGATGGTTCTGAGGCGCTTCTTCGCGACAGCGCCGTCAGAATGGCTCTTGACGATTTCAACGCGGAAAAGATCATTTGCGTCGCCTTCAAAGCCCTCGTATCCATAGGCTGACACTTCATTTTGCCAGTCTGCTTCGGTGACGGGTGGACGAACATCGTGGGAGTGGAGGCGGCGGTCAGTAGTAATGTGGTATAGCCGCAGTGTAGCACCATCTTCAATGTGCGTAGGGCCAAGACCATCCCATGCTTTGGGACTTGTCAGATTCGGCCCAGTGTAGTCTTCGGGCATGATGGGGAGAGTCTGGTTCTCCAAGATCCAAATGTTGTTCTCGTCCTTATGGGGGTACAGCGTAATTTGCTGTTGCTTGCTCCCACCCGGGTACATGTGGCTGTGGGAATGAAGGTAGCCACCCTGTGTGTTCCAATGACGAAGCGAGATGCGGCTGCCGAATGCGACATCGGCGGGAACGGCCTGCATGCCCTTGGAGTTGAGTGTCGCCTGGAACTCGGAGGACATGAAGCCATCGCCCTCGCCAGGATTTACGAGACAAAGAAAGTGGATTGCGAAGATGGCCATGTAGAAGGACACGGGAATGACCACCAAGCAGAAAACGCGGGCGAAGAAGTGCTTGAACCATAGTCGAGGTGTCACATTCCTGGTGTCTCCGAGCAGGACCCATAGTTGGAGGAGCGTCAGACTGCCAACCCATGCAATGGTGAACAAGCCAACCCATTTCACGCTGGCGGTGGCGCCAAGTCCCAATCCAGATGCTGCTAGCCAGAACCACCATGATGGCTGGAACGCCTTGGCCGGCCCTTGTTCGTGCTGGTTCATGAAGCTGGTCCAGGCAAGAGCGGTAAGGGCTGTAAAGATGACGAGCGGAGAATCGAGGAGAATCAATCGGGACTGGGTAACCAGCGCGTTGTCTGCGGATTGTCAGCATGCTGCATTGATCGTGTGGCGTCCAAGTTCCTACCAAACATGACCAGACCCGCGCCTAAAGCCGCCGTGGTGGTTCGACAGCCGGCAGCCTTGAGCGTCAGAAACATAGTCGGAATGGTCAAGACACCGCAGATGGCAGGTAGGAGACGCATGGTGACATAGGGAACGCCGGGCTCGAGGTAATCCTTGCCGATATCTTTGAAATCGAAGTTGCCGTCAAAGCCACCCAGCCAGCCTGCCAGCGTGATGAGAAGCTTGGCGAGCGGCGGATGGACGTCCATGAAGAATTTGCCCTTGATGTACTTGGAGGCAAATCCACCGAAGCTGGAGCGTAGGATTAGCAAGCGGGCAAAGACGATGCCGTGCTGAGCACGTACTGGACCTCATCGAAGACGACGCTGGTGGGCTGCTGGATGCGGAACAGACGCACGGCACAGCCAATAAAAGTCAAGGCGAGTAGCAGTTGCCAGTCCGAGCCGGGGAGATGGAGGATGTCATGGTCCTGCACGCCCTCGGAGGCGTAGCCCAGCGGCTGGTGCTTTTGCTTCTGTTGCTTCTGGTGGACATTGGGCGCTGGAGACCGCGATGGCGACTTTCCCGAGCGGCGAGGCGGTGGTTTTTCGCCCAGATAGGCATTCCCATGCAGGTTGGCCATGGTGGCAAGCGGTGGTGGTGAGAGAAAGCGACTCGCGCAGGCAAACTTGTCTCGCACCACTCGTCGTAGAATCCCACGGATGGGGGCGATTAAAGAGAGGAAGAAGGAAGGAAGAGTATGCCACAGCGGCCGGTCGGGCGTCGTCGAGGAGGTCCAATGCCAGGGCGGCACAGCGATAAGTTCCGGACAGCTTGCAACAAGTTACCAGGGTACGTTACCACTTGCAGTCCGCGCCCGCCCTTGCCTGATGGAGGAACGTTCAGCGAGCCTCCGGCCGGCTGGGAATATCGAGAAGCCACGCCTCCAGCTCGAACCGGCGCAGCGAAGAAGGCCGGGGGCGTCTGTTGCTACGGAATCGGATGCGCGTGCACAGTGGAGTTATCCAAATCCACGCCGGGCGCGGTGCCCGTGGTCGTCCATGGATTGGACTGTGGCTGCAACGCCAGCGTGTGGCTTGACCCGTCGGTGGCGGTGCGGTGCGGGGCCCTTGTGGCGGTGCTTGTGGCTGGTGTCCGCGGCGGATGCTCCGTGCGCGCGCCGTGAATCTCTGCCTGGGCTGCCGCCCCGTGTCCCAGCATCCCAACGTCCCAGCACTCAAGCATTTTCCTCCCCAAGAAATACCCAGTGGTGTTCGCGACGCTCTCGCCAGAAATCCACGTGACATCGACGCGACAGCGCAGCACGCATTGCGCAGCCTCACGAGCACAAACGCGACCCGCGTGGAGACGACGCCGCCATGGCTGCTTCCCAGGGCGACTCAACCGCCACCGCCCCTTATGAGCTGGCTGTGAAGCCCCCGCCGAACGTTGTCATCCCTCCGCCCAACGTCCGCGAGAATGTGGCCAAGACGGCCGAGTTTGTCAGCCGTCGAGGCGACGTTCAATTGGCGCAGCTGCGCACGCGCGTCGGCGCCGACCCCAAGAGCAACCTGCAGTTTGTCCTCGATGACGACCCTTACAACGCCTACTTCCTGTGGTATCTCCAGCAGCTGCGCGAGGGCCATGGGCCCGCTGCCACTCAGAGCACACGCCCCGCCGCCGACGCCAAGCCCAAAGGCCCCCCCGAACCGCCTGCCTTCCGCTTCTCGGCGCGTATGCCCACTATCAGCGCGAAGGATCTTGAGGTCCTCAAGCTGACGGCTCTCTATACCGCACGCGTCGGTGAGACCTGGCTGAAGGAGCTGCGCAACCGCGAATCGGGTAACTTCCAATTCGACTTTCTGCGGCCCAACCACAGTTTCTTCCAATTCTTCCGCTCCCTCGTCGAGCAGTACAAGATCCTGCTCGACGAAGATAATGCTAGCGTTGAGGCCCGCATTGCCGAGCTGCAGCGCAACATCAAGAACCGCTTCCACATCCTGGAGCGCGCCAAAGCCCGCGCCGAGTACGTCCGCCATGTGACGGCGCAGAAAGAGAAGGAGATCAAAAAAGCCCAAGACGAGCACAAAGAGTTTGCGAGCATCGACTGGCACGACTTTACCGTCATAGCAACCGTACTCTTCGACGATGCCGACGACGCCGCCGACCTCCCGCCCCCCGCCCTCCTCAACGACCTTCAATCACAGTCGCTCGAGCAAAAGGCCATGGTCTCGCTTTCAACAAGACGTCTTGAGGAAGCTATGCCAGACGAGCAGACGTACTACAACGTCAGCCAGCAGCAGCACACGGTCCCACCGCCCATGCCCGCCGCGCCGCCCAACTATGCGCCTATGGCCCCACCCGTCCAAGCACCGTACGGAGCGCACGTGCCGCCCCCGCCCCCAGAGTACCGCACTCCAGCCCAGATATCGCGCGAGGAGGAACAGGCTCGCCTGGCAAGAGAACGCCAGGCAGAAACCGATCAGAGAGCACGTGCCCAAGCTGCCGCCAGAGGAGCGCCCGGTCGTATCGTCGTCGACTATGTTCCCCGCACGGCGAAGAAGCCAAACGTTACAATGGCCATGTGCCCCAACTGCAAGCAGCAGATCCCGTCAAATGAAATGGACGAGCATATTCGGAGTAAGTGCTGCGCCCTTCCAATCCTGGTTCTTGCTAATGTTCTATTCAGTTGAATTGCTGGATCCCCGCTGGAAGGAACAGCGCGACAAGGCCGAAGCTCGATACTCTACTGTGATCAACACAGCGGATGTTGCGAACAACCTCAAGCGCTTCGCCAGCCAGCGCGAAGACATTTACGACGGTGCCACGGGCATTTCAATCTCCCCTGAAGAGGAAGCGCGGAGGAAGAAAGCAGCCTTGTCGTACGATGGACAACCAGATCCTGCCAAGGACGCTGCTCGTCTCTCTCAAATGCAGAGTCTAACGGTCCAGGAGCAGCTTCGTCGGATCCAGGAAAAACACCGCCATTGAAAGCATCTGCGCTATCGAGTCAGACTTTCTCTGCGTGTGCAAGAAAAGATTTTGTCGCATCCCTGTCGAGGGGAATTCACAACCTCAAGTATTACTTGTGATGGATGTCTTGGGATTATTATTTTTTTCGTGATTGGAGGGCTGCATGGCATTGGGCGGCGCGGCGTTTCAGGAGCATGCGAGCAGGTGTATACCCCTGTTGGAAATTGAGCGGGAGGCCAAACACCAATACCTCGTTCATGGTTGCCTTGTGGGAATACTTGTATATATAAAGCAGTCCAGGATGCTTTTTTAAACACTAGCCAAGATGACTACGCTACGTATATTACTGGAGGTAAGTCAGGCTCCACAACTACCTACTACTGCGTATACCGGCCCAGAATCACCGTCGCCTGTCGGCAGCAACGTGCAATTGAGTACGCATTCACTGAACAGTTGCTTGGCGCTGGAGGAACTCAGGGTTTCGCCTACCTGGAAAGGACCATTGAAATAGAGCACTGCCACCGAGATGCAGTGTGCTTCCGGGACAGGTACTATCTCAGCGTATTATCAACTACGTCTGTGATCGTCATGTCAACCTTGGTGACGTCGCGTTCGTTGAGCACAATAGATAGGTCAGTGGTAATAGAAAGGTATACGTATTCGTAATGGCTTTGTTGGTGATAGCCACGATTCCGGTATGTGTATTCTATTGCGTTCGGCCTTATGCAAGCTGCAAAATATGACAGGGGGTTTTTATGTTGACCAGTGTCACGACATTCCGCTGAACATTACGCGACCAAAACGTGACCGAACGCCTCACCCCTACTTATACTATCCCCCCAAGTATTGGTGATTTCAGTGCTGCAGCATGTGACCTCAATCAGAGCGAGTTTCCGACGCATCCTTGGGACGTTATTCTTTATTTTCATACAAGCAAATAGCTCTTCGACAGTGGTCTAAGATCATACTAAGTTGATACAAACTGCGTATTGATAAGATACGGTAGAAAGCATCTTATTCTTGTGTGCACGAAGCACAGGGTAGTAATCTCCGAGCTAGGTCTAGGGGCAAAAGTTAAACGGCGTTTAAAGGCGCGCGCCGTCTCTCGCTTATCCTTAGCGACACGCCGTTGAGCCACCTCCCGGTACTAGGGACACTACTTCAAGCATAGACCATAGTTGGCACCAATCCCTTTCCATTGCCGGCACTCTGATCTCAACCTCAACAAGTATTGTGGCTGCCAGTGCAGGCGCCGGCTTGCCGTAGCTATGACTGCCTTCATTAATACCAGTCTCCAGGGTATGTCTCCTCCGGTCATAACTCGAGTAAGGAACTTCGCTTATCTCCAGGGACCATATACCTCACCATATTCTATGACCAGGAAGACGGTATAATTTGAATCTGTACTCTGAGAATCTCCTAGGAATTTCACGGGGTAAGTAAAGCTGTTTGGTGCGGAAACACAGTAACGTTAACTCATGAGCTCAGAATCCACGTTCAACGCCCTATACAACGTGTCTATAGTATGGCGTCAGCAAGACGATTTTGTCTATCTATTTGGTGGAAGTGGATGCGTGGATGATCGGCAACGTGTGGGGATTGAAACAGTCTGGACCTTTGATCTTGACGAAGATGTTCTGCACTTCAAGAAAGAAAAGCATCATAGCAGAATTTCACCGGAACGTGTTCGTCAAGCTCCGGTTACCACTTTGGATTTCGAATTCGAACCTCGTCTAGCGCCTGCACTCCTCAAAACCATATCAACAGATATAATCCCTCCACCCTACTCGACTTTGACACGTCAGGGTTTGGACATGTCACTCTGGACGCGGCGCAAGGCGTTACTGCCCAAAATTCTCAACGACTTCGCGTTTCAGTGGCGGCACGTCCTCGATGGGCCATACAACAACTCCACATTTCGCAGACTTGCATACGCAATCGTCAGAATTGTTTCTCTGGACTTTACTATCGTGGAGATTGATCGTCCACGTTGGGGTAACGATGATTTCTTTGTGCGGCTGCAAGACCTTCCAACATGGGACTCGCACAACAGGGATATTATCCGGGTTGGCGGGGTTTCCATCGTAATTAGTCAGCATATCGTTCACGCCATGAGCCTTATTCATACGGATTTTCGGGATTCGTCAGTTTTCTGTGCGGACCAGGATCCTGCTAATCCGGACACGTATAGGACCTATCTCATCCTCTCATTGCAGGAGATCTTCCTGTATCAGATCAGCGAGACAATCATACGCAAAACAAAACCCCAGTCTCTATTCGACAAGACGTGGAAACTTTCCCCTGAAGCCATGGATCTTCTTCCTGAGGCTACACAAAATTCTCTTTCTCCAACTCCTATCAACAATATTGCTATTGAGTTGCAAGCTTCGATCATAGATATATTGGCGATGGGGCCACTACAGCGCGCTAAGCTTTGTTGTGAACTCAACGTTGATTCTGGTTTCACGTGGAAATGCGGCGGTCGCATGATAGAAAGGGAAGAAGTCTGCAGGCATAGGATCGCCGGCACTCCAGTAGAGTCACAAATCTGGTTCGACAGCGGCTTCAGTGGATTGGCCTACAAATAATGTATTTTGTATCGAGGACTATCGACCTTGTATTGTAGAGGTGTATTCACCATGATCACCTCAGGCACAGTTAGCTTCAGCAGCTGCTTGACGAGTCTTCGGCAGAGTCGAGTTATCGCTGTTTTGGAGTAAGTTAAGATGGATAGATAGTATTGCTGGTCTATTACATTCAATAGGTCATAGGCCTGGCTGTCGCTTGAGCTCCTTTATTATCACCACATACCTTTCCTACTTACACAGAGTACTTGAAACTCAGTCGGTTACTGTAACCTCCCGCCCCTCCTCAGGACGCATCAATACACCAAACCGCTCAGCACTGCACAGCCTATATACTATACCAATAAACCGACTATACATTTAATATAGCAATAGGCGCGTCTTAAGGTAAGTCCAAGTAGGTAATGTGTGTACGCTACAATGGTAAATATATCCCTTTTCCCGCTTAGATACAGCAGGTAGGAGAAGACACAAGCCTGTAATGTCGACTGCAATCTAAGAAGATAGTAGGTAGGAGAATACACGCACTCAGAATGTCTACTTGAATCTCAGAAGATAGTAGGTGGGAGGAGACATGTGCCCAGAGTAGTTGACTGATGCCTGGGAAGACAGCATGGAAGAGACGACACACACTCGGAACACCTACTATAATCTAAGAAGATAGTAAGCAGGAGAAGATATATACTTAGAGTATCCTCTATAATCTAAGAATACAGTAGGTAGAAGAAGACACAAACTTGGAATGTCCACTATGATCTAAGAAGATAGTAGGTAGGAGACATGTGCCCAGAATAGTTGACTAAAGCCTGGGAAGATAGCACGGAGGAGACGACACGCACTCGATGTCAACGAAAAGTTTGTGAAGATAAATAGCATTTAACTCCGGGAACATTCTATAGTAGATGATCAGGCATTCGCATAATCATCATCATCGTGTGCAGCGCGCTGGGCCGCCCTTGCCTCTTGCTCGGCGAATTTGACTTCATCCTCTGACGCGAGTTCCTCAGGAGGTGATGATGAACGTGGCCTCTTTTTGACCACAAGGGGCAAACCAGTCTCATCGAGCGATTTCCATCTCTTCACATACTCCTCTGCCTCAGTAAGATAGTTGCAAAGCTGGACCCCAGATATGGTCAGTTCTGCATTTTCTTCTCCCAAATCGCTTTGTGCGAGTGCTTCGTAGGCAAAGTCGCTGAGACGAAGTCGTAGGCCTAGGTGGTCGGTCGGGTTTCCATCTTCGTCACGGAAGGCCTAAGAGAAAGTTTAGATGACTGCTCCTGGATCAAATGTAAGAAAGCTGTTTGCTCGACCTACCGCGTCTGAAACCTCTTCGACAGAAGAAAGTTCAAGTCCATCAGCAGTATTAGTTAATCGTGGTCGCCAAACCGATAACGTGGCCTTGCGAGAGGCCTTCTTCCCATACTCTATATCCAAACCAATAACAGCTTGAATAGTAGCGTCTGAATTAAGAATATAGTTATCAGCAAGCCGGGCCAAATTCTTCTTCTTTTCGGAGTATGCAACTTCGATAATCACGCCTGGATACCGTGCCTTGCGATGCCAGTAAATCGCGTCTGGCTCGTTCTTGGATTTTCCGTAAGCTGGATACTCGAGCTGGGATGATCTGCCTGATGCCACGTCCTGGGCAAATCGAGCTGTCTTGCCTGTTCCACCACGGATTGCTTTCAGCTGGGACCAAATAGCATCCTTGACTTGTTCAAGGAAGACCTTGTGTGTTGAACTAGGCATGCGGACGAACACTCTGTGCCTTACTTCGTCGTAGTCGTAACTGCAAAAGTCATGTTAGCCATGGCCTTCGCGGTCTTTGAGGACTACTCACCGTATCTTGTCTTCGACGAACCCACCAAGCTGAGCGTCTGCCTTGAGCACACGCTCTATCTCCTCGTACTCTCCTGGCACAAGTTGAAACCTCACCCACGATGGCTCATCCGCGTGTCTACCCGCTTTGATCTTGCGAAAAAGCGCCAGGACGCTAAGGGCTCCTGGGAAATGCTTCTCGTTTGTTGACGGAGGAGTCAAGGGGTCGTTGATGAAACTAGAGGGCGGCGTAACCTGTTGGAATTGCGTTGCGTTTCCCTGTGTCGTCGACATGATCGTATGCAATATTGCAGGGCGCGGTCGTTGAATTTCATGTCGTGGTGTTGGCTTGGTTGAGGCTGCCAAACACGCATGCATGATATGCCTGCAGGGTCCGCGCTTAGGCTAACGCATATGGCTCGGACTCGGGATCCATCCTTACCATGTAAAATCGTTGAGGATCTTCGAAACGCCCGTCTGTAGGACCCACCAAGCCGCATAACAACGGCAATGACCCTATGGATGCCCATAAACATGGGGGCCAAGCGAGCGCATGACCAATGCTTTCGGGCCGACGATCTGGATATTGAGGAAATGCTGGAGCCTACAGGTCCTGCCGCAGCCGCGCCTCTCTCCTACAGATATTGTCATCAGCAATCAGCATCGAATAGCGCGCGGCATCGCACAAACAAGGCTCACCGGTATCTAGCCCAGCCAAGCCATGTATCCTGCACCGCGTATCGTGCAATCGTCAACCAATTACCAGCATATCTTGAAGTTATCATTATCACACCAAACATGCACAAATACAGCCGTCATGACAGAGTCTCAGCCTTCTCCAACCCAGTTACGTGAGGAAAAAAAAATCCTCTGTACGGCAAGCTGCCACCATGTCAGTATGAGATGGTTGGCGGCAAGTGGATAAACTGGCTATTGGGATGAGGGGCAGAGTTCGCAAATAGTTTGAAGATGGATATAGAAAAGGAGTCCTAAGACACGCACCCTTCCTTACATAGCTATCAAGTAGCATTCTAGCTATGTTTAAGGGCGAACTCAGCCTTCAATCAACTATCTGGTACCAATATCTATATCTGTGTAGTACATGCTTTACCACAATTTGATTTTCTCGTGTTGAATATAAGTACAAAGAGAATATCAAGCGAGTAATAATTTGAGATGCCCTTTGAGGATGCGACCACAAGAACAAGATGTTGTCGATAGCGGAAAGGAAGGAAAACTACAAAGTCACGGCTCTTTTACGTGCATTCATTTCTATGTCTCTATTGGGCGAGAGGCGAAAAGCTGACATAAGCTGTTTGGTGGTACGCTAGCGGCTGGGGTCGGGAGTGGAACTTGAAACTTATGTCATCACCGGCTTTTGTGGCTGCGCCTACACCTACACGACCGCCCTCTTCCTACATTGCACCATGTCACTGGCACGGGCAGGGCGAGGCGACATGCCCTACCAAGTGCGATCCCTTGTACGTGTGTCGTTTGCGTTGCCTCGTTGGCGGGGACATGAGAAATGCGACAGCCAATTCAGCCTTCCCACTCCATGCTACACAACCTGACAGCCTATGCAATTGACCCGAGGTTAACTGTTCCACTAGTATCGCTCATTGCTGCGACAAAGTAACCAATTCGCCGCCTACAATTTCCGCGAATACGCCAAACGGAGAACACGCGATAGCTTCCGAGATAACAGGACCGTGACGGAGGAGAGGCAGATCCAAGACCTTGTGCAGAAGGGAATCAAGGAGCTGCAGTCGCTCAAGGTACGCTCTCCGTGGCTCAGGGCTTGCTTCGGGCAGGTGGTCGTCACATCATGTGTGGAGCTGGCTGACCAGGACCAGAGGCAAACCGTCATCAGCCAGTTTTACCAGATTGACCGGTTAGTAGTAGAAGGCGGAAAGGAAGGAAAGCAAAAGGGCGAGGGCAACGATATTATGCGGGTCAAAGAGCAGGTGCGCACTCGAAACAAGGCTGCTGCTCTGCCAGAGATCCATGCTGACGTCTGTTCTAGGGGTGGGATTGAGCGGTGTATAAGCGTGGGCATGTTCATGAATCGGAGGCTGGTGATTGCCGCAACGACGACGCACCGCGTCTATGCTCACGCGGCTCTATGCGCCTTCTTCTCGGCGACGATTTGGATAGCCAGAGGCAAATGGAATGCACCCGTCGTGTTCATCGGGCAATGCAACGTGGAGAGAGGTCGGCTAGGGCAGGGTGGATTGCCGGCCGCAGGGATAAGAGAGGACATTTCGTTAGATATCCAAGCCCCTCCACATGAAGCCACAGGCGTACCGTTTGACAATGCCGTCACAGTAATCCTTCTTCCAACGCCCCGAATGCCTGTCTGCCGCAACGAGCGATGCCGTGCCGTGGGTCCATCCTCCATGGGAAGACGAGCAGGCTAGTCCGGATTGGCGGCGCACGGATGCCTTTTCCACCTGCGTACCCGGCCCCCGACGCGACTTCCCTTCACTTGCATCGATTCGCGCGCCAGTAGCAAACCCACCTTCACCCGGCTTCCACGCCGCCATCCGCCAAGGAATCATCCTTCATTGTACCATGGCTCCGGTACGTAGCAATGATCCCCGCGCGACACATTTGCCCGATGCCTTCGTTTTGCGACCCATTGCCACTGCTGTTGCCACATGCCGCCTCGCACCAGAGCAGCAGAGCGATGATACAGCCTTCACGTCGACCCGAGGCAGGACGCAGCATCCTGCCCCTAACGAGCAACATGCCACCTGCTCCGTCTCGAGACGAAACCCATACCGTAGGGCTAACATCATGTGACTAGTTCCGCAATCGGGACCGGTCCAACCGGTCTGGACGCGGGGCCACAGAACATAATGTGTTGGAGGGGCTTCCCATCAGTCAGTACCGTGAGCTGGAAGTCACGATTGGGCCCAATTCAAACGACACCAAACCTGTGGACAAGGACGCCTGGCCGGAACTTCCCATGCCACGCGACTCGCATTTGCTGCCTTTGCATTCCCAGCAACTACTCCGTGCTGCCCGTTCTGGACGGACTATCAAGCCGCCAGCTCCGGTGGAAGATGATGATGTAATCAAAGAAGAAGAAGAGGAAATCAAAGAGGTGCCCGTTGGATTCACAGTCAAAAAGTTTGTCAAGATAGCAAGACACCTCGAGCTGCCCGAGCCTGAGTACCTGGCCAAGAGAAGGAAAGGCCTGCCGTCGCAGTACGTCAACAGTCAGGCTGCCCCGGCTTTGCGGGAAACGATAGTTAAAAAGCTCGACGCAGAGGGCAACGTGGCCATCTACAAAGTGCTTGTGCCTGAAGGTCAGGCTGTTGAGGGTGAAATTCAATCAACAGACGATGCAGTAGAAGCTGTATCAGCCACTGCCGCACCCGGCACGGTAGTGGAAGGCATTGGTGTTGTAAACGCAGAGGGAATTGTGGTCGCCAACGACGTAAAACATCAGACGCCGCCTAGGAGACGAGCACCACCGCCGAAGAGAAAGCGCGGGGGTCCTGGTCGGGGCAGGAGAAGGGTAACCTTTGCTGGGCGAGAGGATGAAAATGGTACCCCGAATCCAGGCGGCGACCTAGTCTCCGCGTCTGGTCTCCGACGCGAGGACGGATCTGTGGCCCCATCGGATGGTGGAGACACGCCAATGGCTGATGCTGGTGGCGATGAGGACGAAGGATCCGGCGAGGAAGGTTCAGAGGACGAAGACCAGGACATGGGCCAAAATTCAACTCCTGCCACACCATCAAGGGTGCCGTTGGCACCATCCACCAGCGCACTTGCCTTGAACGATTCCGCTATGCCAGACACAAACCCGGCTGAGCCATTGCCCACAGCAGCATCGCCAGTGCATGCCAAGGCAGAGACTCCAGAATTACCCGCAGCAAGCGAGCCACCAGCGCCGTCAAAAGCCGTGACCGAAATCACGGAAACCAGGGTCGCACCCGATCTTGCTCATTCATCTGACCTGCCCCTCTCTCGCAGCAGGCAGAATTCGCCTACCAAAATGCCCACATCCCTACCGAAGACCGATGCTACAGCGCCCGAACTCACAACCAGCGACACTACTACTTCCTCGACTGTACCCTCGGAATCCACGCCTGCTCCTGTTACTGCACCTGCGTCGGTGGTTCCGGGAGGACCGGCCATCCAGCCTGATGTTGAAGTCGCCGAACGTGCAGGCTCTGCTCCTACCGCCCCGCCATCGGAACCAGATTTGCTTGGGAGCTTGGAAAGGCAGCTGGAGCAAGACAGCAAAGACTTGGCAGGGTGATGGCCCCACTCTGCAAGCTTTTGTTAGTATGTCGTTTTCGTTCGCTGCATCGTCAGCCCCGATGTTAACCGGCTTTTTGGGGCCTCTGGACCAGAAGCTGGGGAATGAGCATGAACGACATGGAATAATGGTTACCTAGCCGCTTGTTGATTCGTTCTTGGCGGCCATGTCCATACCCATTTTTAAGTTTTGACGTTGGTAACGTTGTTTCCCCTATAAGCAGGCGTTTTGCATACAATTGTTCCTTCGCGTACACTCCGAAATGAGCACCGTGGGAGGACTAGACCGTGGGAGGACTATCGATATGTTCGTGTCTCGTCAATAGTGTGCAGTTACAATTGATTGGATGACGAAGTCTGGTGTATCTTTCACTGCGTGCATTGGAGGGTAGAAGTTGGGTGGCGCACACTACGTTGATTCAAGCTTTGCTCGATGGGAAGCTTTGGATACACATACCATAGTACATGCCCCTCACGATCACTACCCAGTCTGGCTACTCTGGATTGGCATCGTAGGCTAACGCGAACCAGGTCGGTCGGACTTGTCGACACGTTGTCTTGCCTGGAAATATGCCCATGCTCCAACTAAACACTTGCTCGTCAAAAGTGATTACGGCCAAGTCGGCAGTTTTAGGGCAGACGAAGCGCTGGCCATCGTCAGCATCCATTCAACCGGAATTTTGGAGGCCTGTTGAAGGAGGTGCCAAGTCACAGCCATGTCTTGCATCTCCGCTGTACACTGCGATCAAAGCGTCTAGACGGCACGTTGGTCTCAGACCCTCTGCCACGCCACTACGTCAGCAGAAACCCAGTGAATACGTCTCGCACCTATCCATGCCATTCGAATGGTTGGCCATGCGACCTTGCGCATCTCATTACTGCGAAAGAAGCTTACAGGCTTTGGTCCAGGCCTTCCCAGATACACACAATTACCACCCTCCTCAATGTACAAATTCCAGTGTACCATGTGGTCCAGCACAGACAACATCTGCACATCACGAGCGGGCGAACAAACCATCTGAGACCTTTTCAGCCCAGTCAGATTCCGCCCGTCTGGATACATCGAAGCACAAAAGGAACTCTTTGACCGCTTCAGCCCCGAAATCACGATAGCCACGGCTGCCATGCGTCTCCACCGGCGCCTTCTACGGTTTGTTGGAGTCACCCAGGTACATCCGGTATATGGCGAGACCTCGGCAGAACGTTTGGCTCGCGTCCGATCTAGACGATTTCCTCTGCTAGTTGTGCATGCTTTGCAGCTTGTTCTTGCAATCGTTCTGCTGGGACTTGATGCCTACAACATCCACTACGTTGCTTACAATGTCCTGGTGTACGGCTTGGTCGCTGTAGGTAAACCTCCAGCTCAAGCCTACCCCCTCCTTTACTCACGCAACGTTGTAGGAAATTTGCACAATCATGATTGGATTGTATCTCATCATTTTCCGGTACAAGTACCCCGAGGCATACAGCCACGTTGTCCGTCCCTTCCTGAACCTCTGGATGCTCGTTTTCTGGATTATTGCTCTCGGCCTTCTGGCTAGCCTTGCAGAGCACTGGCAGCAACCTCAATGCACCTACAGCTTCGCCTCAGGCTACGAGTGTACCTCGCTTCCGAAGAAACGTCCGAAGATACCACACAAGCGGGACACCACAACGTACACCGCATACTCCGCAGCGTTGATAGCAGGCACGGTGTTTTCTTCCTTCGAAGTGTACGCGCCCCACAGCCATGTCCAATCCCCATCTAACCCATCTCAGCATCCTCTGGGCCATCACTACCGGCATCGCCTTTCTCGACGCGTGGAAAGACCGTAAATACACGCCGCCTCCGCGCCCAAGTCCCTCCCAAGTCGAGCACGCCATTGCCAGAGCCACCCCAGCACTACACCGCACCCCACTCTCGGAGGAATGGGACACCGGCATCCTCAATGCAACCGCGCACCGCGCAGGGCCTGAGCCAATCCTCCCCGATGACGATGACGAGGACCCGCATCTCCTCGCCCCGTCGCCCCTGCGATATATCGTCACCAACCAAGACCATACCCCAAAGAGCACGCCCGGTTTCGATGTCCCGCACTTTCACTTTGACCAGCAGACGCGGTGTTCGCTTACGCCGCCCAGCGTGCAAAGCGCGCAGAGTGCTCGGGTGGATGCCCAGGATGCCCGTGGGCCTGCCGCGGAGACGCAGGTGCATGTCTCGAGTTCGAGTGCGCCTCAGCGACGGGTTTCTTTTGCAAGGCGGTCGGCTAGGTAGATGAATGGTTGCGGGGCAGCCATCAGCTGCGCGGGGG
>Ga0182215_1000043_pt1 | contig 19283 bp, 16 predicted proteins | sample G5R1MG_24_FD_128404 | JGI IMG/M metagenome (GOLD analysis project Ga0182215, IMG submission 128404) | Switchgrass phyllosphere microbial communities from Michigan, USA - G5R2_NF_03OCT2016_LD1 MG | ecosystem: Host-associated > Plants > Phyllosphere > Phylloplane/Leaf | place: USA: Michigan... | reverse complement strand
TATCATATATTATAGTTAACTAAAAAATATAGATATACTACCTTATTAGTATAGTATAGTACTAGATATATTATACGTAGTACTCATTTATTAGTGCGATAATAGTATACGCACTGTTGTATACTAATACACGCTACCGCTTGGCGACACGCCGTTTAATCTTTGCCGACACGCCGTTTAACTTTTGCCGTGCGCTTACCCTGCGACAGGCAAAATCATGAAACCCGGCCAATCCAGTGCATTATATCAATGTAAAAAGTAAAACCAGAAAGTGTGGTTTGCAAACCGCCGACATTTCAATAATAAGGTATCTAGTGTTTCTACTAGCCAACGCACTGGTTATTTCCATAGTACTCACGCCAGACATCATGTTTCTGGAAATGTGGAAATGGTTCTGGAAATGCTGGAAGATGACTAAACGTGTGCTTGATTCCGAGCATGGTCGGTCCGTGCGGGGACTAGTGCCATGCAGTGTACCAAGTACGCTGTCCACCAGTGTCGCAATCAACCGTCCATCATGTCAGAGTACTGGAAGTCGACGGTAAGCAGAATCGCGGAATCCGAGAGAGTGGACTGTCGGGCTGACATTGTTCCAGCCCAAATACTGGTGCAAGTTCTGCCTCGTCTATGTCAAAGACACCAAGTTCGAGCGCGCGCAACACGAAGCCACAGGCCGCCACCAAGGCAGCGTGCAGCGCAGTCTCAAGAGCCTCCATCGCGAGCAAGAAATTGAACAGCGTAACAAGGCACGAGCCCAAGCCGAAATTGCGCGGCTCAATGGCCTCGTACCGTCGGCCAGCTCATCTTCGGTAGCGACGGGCATTGGCGGCCCTGCTACATTTGCCAAGCGGCCCGAGAAGAAAGCGACGGTAGAAGACCGGAAGCGACAATGGGAGCAACTAGTGGCCATGGGTATTACTGTGCCTGAGGCGGCGAGAGGTGACTTGGCGATAGCAGGAGACTGGAAGAAAGTGTCAGAGGAAGTCGTGGGCGAAGTCACCGAGGATGGAGAATTCAAAGCCGTGGCTCTGAACAAGGGCGTACGCAAAAGAAAGATCGGTGAAGAGGAGGAGGAGGAGGAGCAGGAAGCTGCAGGAGAGTTGATCACCAAAAGGAAAGGCTGGGGTCACAAATTTAAGGCTTTTCCTGGAAGCAAAGGCGCGGACGACGATATTGCGTCTTTGTTGGGAAAGAAGCCCGATCATTTAAGTCAGAAGCACGTCAAACAGGAAGATATACACGACCTCGGTGTCAAGACTGAGCGTGGGGAGGACACGACGCCAAAGACGCTTCAAGACATTCCTACTATAGAAGAAGCAGAGGCACAGGCTACTGCTACAGCAGCCAGGAAGGAGGAGGACTCCACATCCACGCCACCTGCACCGGCCGTGGTGTTCAAAAAAAGGAAGAAAATTGCCAAGTGAGATGGTTAAGGGCAGGCTGAGCCTGATCACCACACGCCCAAGAGTGCACCACCGCTTAGCCGAGACCATAGTGCGCGCCATGGCATGGACCGTTATGCTAAGGCGGCCCCGTAGGGACAGGGTGGAATCATTCAGATGCATGAATGTTGAGATGGGTGTTGCTCGTGGCAAAGCACCCACGAAGTCATCGAAAAAGGCAGATGCAGCGCACCTCGAACGATCTATGGATTCAACTCGCAGGGCCCTGTAGAAGAAGAAGACTCGCGCGTCATGGCACAAGTTTGAGGGCATAGATAATAGCTCGTAAGGTTGCCGGCGCCCACTTGATCATGGAGGATCGGCGCATGCAACTAAACCTTAATGTACCTACACCCTTGCTCCAACGTCCGCCAAGTAGCGTCGTCAACCACGACCTCGCGTCGCCCCAGTGCGCGACAGTCGTCGCCAACGACCACCCCGACCCACCTCACCCGCCAAGTTCCGGCCAAAGTCCCATGGTTGTGCCATAGCATGCTCTGCTTGCGACCACACTCTCCGCGACCATGCATGTGATCAAGCCGCAGTGGCTGACGCACCCTGGTGAGGCCACCCTCGCGCAAACGTCAGCATCGGCCTCGGCCTTGCGTCTTCACCATGAACAGCGACTGACACGGCCTTCGTACTGCAGGCGAACTCAAGGACTTTGAAGTCTACAGCTGCGACGTCTCGCCCGATGGATCGCGCCTCGTCACCGCCGCTGGAGGTTCGTTACTTGGTCACCCTGGATGCGCCGCACGCGCCCACAATACTGACTGGCATGCCCTAGACGGCTACGTGCGATTGTGGTCTACCGAGGCCATCATGCACTCGAACGATGCCGAGTACACGAAACCGAAGCAACTCGCGGCTGTGAGCCACCACTCGGGCACCATCCACACGGTGCGCTTCTCCTCTAATGGCAAATACTTGGCCTCGGGTGCAGACGACAAGATCGTCTGTGTCTATGCGCTGGACAAGAATGCACCCACTCATGCTGCATTTGGTGCGTCGCCCGCCGGTGCACTCTCACGCAACATCTGCTGATGCTCAGTGCAGGCTCCAACGAACCGCCGCCCGTCGAGAACTGGCGTGTCATCCGTCGCCTCATCGGTCACGACAATGACGTGCAGGATCTTGGCTGGTCCGCTGATTCCTCCATCTTGGTGTCCGTTGGTCTCGACTCCAAAGTCGTAGTCTGGTCAGGGCACTCGTTTGAAAAGCTGAAGACGCTATCCAATCACCAGAGTCACGTCAAGGGCATCACATTTGACCCCGCCAACAAGTACTTCGCCACTGCAAGCGACGACCGCACTGTCAAAATCTACCGCTTCAACTCCCCCCCACCCAATGCGACCCAACAAGACCAGGTCAACAATTTCGTCCTCGAACATACTATCACGTCAGCCTTCCAAACATCACCGCTTACCACCTACTTTCGTCGTTGCTCATGGTCACCCGATGGTGCACATATTGCTGCAGCCAACTCGACAAATGGACCCGTGAGTTCGGTCGCAATACTTGAGCGTGGCGATTGGGACGGACACATCAGTCTGGTGGGTCATGAAGGTCCAGTCGAGGTAACAGCCTTCTCCCCACGGCTATTCTACTGTCAACCACCCACGCTAAGAAACGACGGGAGCGTCAATCAACCCACGGTCACGATTGTTGCTTGCGCAGGACAAGACAAATGTCTCAGCGTATGGAGGACCAGCTTACCCCGACCTTTTATGATCTCGCAAGAGCTAGCGATGAAGTCGATATCAGATCTGGCATGGGCGCCCGACGGGGAGACCCTATTCGTGACCAGTCTAGACGGAAGTATCCTGGCAATCGTCTTCGAGACAGGGGAGCTAGGATACCCTGCACCCTTTTCCGAGAACGAAAAGACATTGTCTAAGTTCGGTGCTGGAAGGAGAGTTGGCATCATCGAAGGCACAGATGCTTTGCTTCTGGAAGAGAGCAGCAAGAGCGGAGAGCTGAAAGGTGTCCAGGGCAGAATGGGTGCGCTGATGGGCGATGCCGGCAATGGGGGGGCAGTGCAGCCTCCCACTCCCACAGTTGCCAACGGAACAAATGGTGTCTCCCCATCGGCAACGATACCGGATGGATCCAGCACCCTTGCGCCATCAGCTGGGCCTGCCCAGCCAGCCGTGGACCAAAGAGTCGAGAAGCTTAAGCAGCGGGTCACGGTGACCAAGGATGGGAAGAAGCGAATAGCACCCGTGCTCATGTCAACTTCCTCTGGAGTTGGCGAGTCTTCTTTACCCCAAACGCAACTCATCTCCGCAACGACAACGTCGGGTGGCAGAAGTGATAATCCTCACAACATTCTGGATCTATCGAAGCCATATGACGGGTTCCCGAAAGGTGGGCTGGCATCCATGCTCATTGGCAACAAGAGGAAGTTTGCCGAGATAGAGGGAGACGAAGATCGACAGGTTGAACGGAGACTGGCTGCTTCGGTGCGACCTGGCGGCGCAGCGATAGTACTGAACGGCGAAAATGGCCTGCTCCCACCAGCGGCTGCAGCAGCGAAGAGCAATGAGCTGCAAGAACCACCAAAAGTCCTGAGACCAGCCATTGTGAACCCATCTCTCAGTGTGAGCCAAGTTCGGCTGGCGGTGCCCAAGGTCAGGAGTGTCATTGTGCGCACTAACGACGGCAGTGAGCCAGCGCAGAACAGCGTTGATGCCAACACTGGGAAAGTAGAGGCCCCCAGTACTGTGATACTAGAGGCACGAAATGCCAGTGGTCCATCACGGACAGGACGGCCGCAAGATCATGACCCTACAAGACTGACTTGCACGAGTAGAGGACAGGCGCTTTGGCAAGACTTTCTGCCAAAAGCTGTGCTGCTGGTGACAGGAAATACGAATCTCTTCGCGGCAGCTTCTGAGGACGGCTCGCTGTACGCATGGTCCCCTGCAGGTCGACGAATACTCAACGCCATGGTTCTGGAGTCCCAACCTGTGATTATGGACTGCCGCGGGTGGTGGCTCATGTGTATAACGTCGGTCGGCATGTGCTACATATGGAACCTCAAGACCATGTCTGCGCCCCATCCGCCAATCTCACTGGCACCCATTCTCGATATAGCGGCACATGCACAAGGCCCGCATCTCACAAGATCGCCGGGCATCGTATTTGCACGCTTGAATTCGGCGGGACGCTTAGTGGTAGCCATGTCGAATGGAGACGGATACACCTACAACCCGGACATGTACGTCTGGCAACGGATTTCGGAGCCGTGGTGGGGTGTAACAAGCCAGTACTGGAACAGCACCGACTCGTCGGTTGGAAACATTCGGTCATCACAGGACAAGGATGCTGGGCCAAAGGAAAGGCATGATCAAGTATCGATTGAGAATATTTCGGCGGGCATCATACCTTCGTTGGAACGCAACACGACTAATCAGTCGCTCCTGCAGGGCAGAGCATTCCACCTCCAGCGTCTCATCAAGATTCTCATTTCTGCCGAAGGCTTTGAAACGTTTGAGAGTTGCGCTAGTATTGCCCATCTGGAGAATCGTGTGGCTGCCGCGCGGGCCCTGGGTGCACGGGAAGAGTTCAAGATCTATCTCACCATGTACGTCAAGCGTCTTGGTGCAGAAGGTCTCAAGGGCAAGATAGAGGAGCTGCTGCGGAGTCTCATGGGTAACCTCATATCGGACGAGGACGCAGAGGATACTGACGAGCAGTTGAGGGAGCCCGAAGTGATTTGTGGATGGAAACGGGAGGAGCTGTTGAAAGAGGCGGTACTGATACTTGGTAAGCAGACGCTTGTTGATCTCACTATGCTATCAGGGGCTGACCATTCGCGCAGGCAAGCACCGAGACCTCCAGCGAATAACTGTGCCATATGCGCGTCTCCTCGACATTGTAAGCGAAGGGCAGAAACACGACGACCAGGCGATGATCACAGACATGTAGAATACCCCCGCGTTTTGGCCGTCCTGCCTATTTTCTGCTACGGTATCAAAAAGCATGATTCTACACGGCGTCCGACTAGGGTGGTGTACTTGGCATGTGCGAGCAACGAGAGGGCTCCGGTATTGGCATCTGTGCAGAGGTGTGGTGTCTGGAGCGCTGGCCCTCTGTTCTATATTCTATATTATATATATGTATGTATGTACGTACCGACCAAGGGGAGAGTCGGGGCCACCCAAGCGTAGCCTCACACATCACGTGCGCTCTGCCAACCGCCAAGCTCCGACGACGCTTTGCACCGGACCTGCCCTGCCGCTGCCCTCGCCGTCCAGCTGAACGGACGCCGCTGCCCACGAAAACACCTCACACTACGCCGCCCCACGCCGTCGCTCGGCCAGTTCTGCGCGCGTCCTGACCGCTTGGACGCCAATCGCTGCCTTTGCGCGCCGGACCCCTCCCCCACCTTTCTTCACGCGCACCATCTACGCCTACAGGCTAGTTCACGTCCCGAGCACGCTGTGTATCCGACACACGCCTGTACACACACTCCCGGCACAGCTGTACATCTGCTGTAAATCCACCCACCTTCCAGCGCAGCTCTCCATCCGACACGCATCAACCCGCCTTCGGCGCAGCTCCACCCATGACCACGTTTTCGCAGCACACCATGTCGTCGTCGTCCCAGGTTACTGAGTCGTGGATCGCCTCCTTCTGTGGCTTACTCGGCCACGAGTACTTTGCAGAGGTGTCGGAGGACTTTGTCGAGGATGACTTCAATCTCACCGGCCTGCAGTCGCAGGTGCCCATGTACAAGGAGGCCTTGGAGATGATTCTCGACGTTGAGCCTGAAGACGAAGACGACGACGAAGACGAAGAAGACGAAGACGAAGATGAAGACGACATCCTGGGTGACGACCGGGCACCCGGCTACCGGCGAGCAGGCGACCGCAGACACCTACGGATAGCCTCTGATCTTAGCGTCATCGAGAGCTCTGCTGAGCTGCTCTACGGTCTCATACACCAGCGCTACATCACCTCGCGGCCAGGCATCCAGCAAATGGCCGAAAAGTATGAGTTGCAGCACTTTGGCACCTGCCCGCGCGTCAACTGCAACTCCTGTAGAGTGCTGCCCGTCGGCTTGAACGACAGCCCCGGCCACGAGACAGTCAAACTATTCTGCCCGTCGTGTCTCGATGTCTACACGCCTCCTAATTCGCGCTTCCAGACGGTTGATGGTGCCTTCTTCGGCACAACCTTCCCCTCGCTCTTCCTCATGACCTTCACCGACCTCGACATTGGCGGCGGCGTCCGCACAAATGCTGCCAATGCCATTAATGCCATTGTACAACTCAACTCCCAGCCATATGACAAATCCTACAGCACAACGCCCACCAACGTGACGTTGATAAACGGCGTTGCACCACAGAACCTCGCCCCTGGCCTCGGCTCCGGCAGCATCTACGAGCCCCGTATCTATGGCTTCTGCGTCAGCGAGCGCGCCCGGTCTGGCCCAAGAATGAAGTGGTTACGGATGCGGCCCACGGACGTGACGGAGCTTGATGAGACGCGGCGGTACTGGGAGGATCGAGACGACGATGCCGATCGGCCCGATGACGACGATTTGAACATGGTGGACGTGGCCGATGGCGGCAAGGGCACAGCGGGCGTTGACCGGAGGAAGAAAGCGATTCGCACACGGAGACGGCCGACAAATGGGAGTACTGCTGGGGCCGGGGGTGGCGGGAGTCCCATGGACGCCAATGGCGTTGTGACGGCGGCAGGCTAGGAGCCAGAGACAAGGCAACGAGTGCATCAAGGTGGTGCGACGGCGTTTGGGGAAGGCGGCGAGGATATTATTAAATGGCAGGATCTGTCACAGTGTGTCGAAGCTATTTTGCAGAGCGGTTCACATGGGAAGCAGCTGGATATGGGCCTCGCCCGCATTTCCTCATATCTACTCACTGATTACTAGTTTTTTTTTTAGTTTTTTTGGAGAGTCCCGGGGGGGAAAGAGAGGGTAGAAAGAGTTGGCTTGTGCTTGTTTTACGTCCTGTACTATTTATGGATAGAGAGAGAGAGCGATAAGATTCTTAACATGAACACATAGCACATGGGCCAGAAGAAGGCGCCTTGCTTGCCCTCATCAACAACAGCCAGCGTTTGCAACTTGACACGCCCCCGCAGTTCATTGCCTATTTAACTTTTCGCGGAAAGAAACAACGTTCCCGAAAGCCATGCTTGATCCTAAGCGCGCCTCACGTGTCCAATATCAAACAGAACAGGCTTGCCTTCCTTCATCCCTCACGCCTCCCTCTCCTCAAGCCCAAACTCTTCCCCTACCACCTCCAACAAGCCTGAAACCCGCTCAAACACCTCCGTGTCCCACCGTGCGACACGCGCCGCTTTCAGCAGCAGCGGATACAGACGCTGCAAATGTTTCCTGTAGCGCGACTCTACACCCGGCGCATCGGGAATCGCCTGAGGCACGCTCCGTAGCGTCGCCAACGCGTCCAGCACGAAGAGGAGTTCGCGGCGCTGAGACTCGGGGGCCGGCATGCGGCCGCGCAGGGGGTGGTCTGCGATGTAGGTTTTGAGCGGGAGCGCGGCGCGGAGTATGAGGTAGGGCGCTGCGGCTTGGGCGAGTTTGATGTGTGGGATTGTGGTGGCGGTTTCATTGGCGTCATCGTGGACGTTTACGAGTGTAAAGAGCTCGGAGGTGCAGAGGCAGCTGAGGTCGGGTCGGGGGGTGGTTTCGAGGTCGGCAGTTTGGCCGAGACGGGTATGGTAGAGTGAGGTTAGAGGGGCGCGGGTAAGGTCTGGGAGTTCGCCTGGGAGCGGCGTGTGAATGAGTGAGGTGGAGAAGAGGTTGCGGGTGTAGGTTCGGCGTAGGGTGTCGGGGAGAGAGGGAGACCCTAGGGGTAGAGTAATGAGGTCTCGAAGCGCTTTGAAGGAGGCCATGTCGAACGCGGCATCGCGGTCTAAGGACGAGGGGAGTTCAAGCGAGGGATCCAACTGAGCTCGGGTTATGTAGTGGGCAATTTCGACTACAACAGCCCAGATGTCCTTGTTGGATTTCAAGTGAGGTAGCCCGCTGGTGAGTATGGCTATGGCAACTGTTGTGGCCTTCTGCCAGAGGGTTGGCGATTTGCCTTCGCGGTGCCACGCATACTTCTCGCGTATCGGAGTGGCCAGACTGTTCAATGCAGATAAGAAAGCTTTGCTTATATATATGTCTTCTTGCTCGATGTGTCTGGTAATCACTTGCTGTAAAAGTGACATCGAGGCTTTCGACAACGCGACGAAAGTTGGCCTTCGCTTATCAAGCTCCTCATTTCCTGATGCGTAAGGAAGCAGGATGAATCGACTCAAGAGTCGTATAACATAAGATGGCAGTTCAGTATTCTCTGTCTTCAACATAGCCATGGATTCCATGACTCTAGTCTGCAGCGTCGTCATATTGTCAATATCGCTGGAATAGGATACTGTATCTGAATGAGTTATGCATACTTCGAGTGATTCAAGCATCGGTGGCAATTCTGTCACGATTAGCGTATCGGCGAGGCGGTAGAGAGACAAGAATGCATCCACATATGCCACGAAGGCCTCCTGGTTGTTCTCCGTAACAGCTTGCCATTTGTCGCGAGAGTCGAAGTAGCTCTTCCACACAGTAGCAGTTTTAAGCATAGACGAGTCGTTCCATTTCGGCCCAATGTTTGTGTGCGATAAAACCCGAGTTATCGTAGTGAATACGCATGCGGCCAAAGCATGAGAGCCAAATTCAAAATATTGTTGCAAATAGTCGAGGAGTTCCGACCATGCACTGCTGACTTGTGAAGCATCAAGCTTCTCCATATATATCGTGTTCAGAACTGCAACGGTCTGAAGCACAACTTTGGTGGTCTCATCCCATTCTTTGGTCTCTTGTGGGCTACGTGATGTTTCCAAGGCATTGCGCTGGGTTTCCAGATTGGTGCGCATCATTCCCAATAGCACAACGCGAAGGCAAAGTAGCCATGTGTCTGGTGAAAGCTGCTCCACGTAGTTCTCAAAGATCCTCTGGGTTGTTTGTATTGCCGAGTTTCGCACCTCGGCTCGATGATCGATTGTTACTGTAGAAAGATCCAAGAGAACTTGAAGCCACAAGGCAGGTATATGCCCTTCTTCTGAAAGAGCAATGACTTTACAGCGGACCTCTTCCTGTTGCTGTGTGCTTCCAAGCATCTTGGTTAATAAGGAAAAGTCGCTTCGCGATTGTAGATAGTCAGATACGTTCCAAAAAAATGTGATGGCCTGTGCAACGTCAGAAATGGACAACCAATTGTACAATAAACCCACAGTAAGCGACATGTTGAGATCTTCTTGTTGAGAACAAAATCTAAGCAGTAGGTTGAGAAGTGTAGAAAGACAGACATCTGGTACGGCGGCCATGAAGTCCGAACAGATCAGATTAGCAGTCGCGAAAGCAGACCGAGCGAGTGATCTTGAGATTACCGATACCATTTGTGCTGGTTTGTGATCACCGATAATACTAGAAGACTCTCTTGCCGAGAACACACTCATCAGACTGTCGATGACTGACCCCCAACCAGCGACCAGTGATTCACCGCAGTGTTCGATCACACTTCTTAGTGCCTCGAGGGCTATCTGATGCACTCTCACATCAGTGTCATCGACTCCCTCGCTGCCATCTGCATCGAAGCAATAGAGGGCTCCAATCTGCTTATGCAGTGCAGCGAGCACTCGAGCCTGGATATCTTCGCGCTTCTCATCCGACATGGAAAGCTCAGCAATATCTCTAACAGTTCGGGATAGGATATCAGCTGAAAGCAGTCTTGTCGATGCTGCCTTCTGTCCATCAACAGAAAAGCGCACAATTTCCGTAACGAAGATCGTCCAACCGCTCTCATCGGGATCGTATCGAGCCAACCGACTCTCGTTCAAGGCGGCGAGATCACCGATCTTGTTGAGTACAAAAGAAGAGTTGCGGGGATTACTACTGGTGTTCAGCGAAATACCTGAGACGCTACCCAATCGGCGTTGATGGAGAACCTGCGGACGGTTGGAGGCTGACTGCGGTCTCTGGGTGGTTTCAGATGGGGTGGGGCCATTAAGTAACGAGCACAAAGCTCGTAGAAACTCCGAAAAGGATTCGTTGGGGAAGTCCACGGTGCTTTCGAAGAGCCGTTGGGCGGCTGCCTGTACAGCTGAGGTCTCGGCTTCAAACTTCTCGTTACCGCCATCTTGTTCCTGACGACTTGTAGGTCCTCCAGGTGTCCGATTTGCATTTTGATCTGAGAGTGCCATCACCACATCAGCTGCTTGCAGTGTTTCGAGAACGATAGACCAAGAGGCTTGAAGCGTTGGTCCCAGTGCAATCGCTAGGTTGATTAAAGCTCGTAAGCATAGCAAATTTCGAGAACCCAACGAAGGGATGATTACATCATGTTGCGAGCGGTGGCCTCCGTCCACGGATAGTGAAGATGCTGAGCTCACAAGACTGTCAACATTAAGAAGCGACTTTGCATTGGAGAAAACACTTAATCTGTCAGCTGTTCCCGGTCTCGGAGAGGAAGCGCTGGCGAGCATCAAGTTTGAAGGGACGGCTGCCTTGCCCAAGGTGGTGAGAAAGGCATCACGAGGGGTCGATAATCGTAGCAGTCCGGCTACTTGCGTGAACTTTTGGATAGACCTTACGAGTGCACGATAGTACTCGGTATCCAATGCGGCATTGAGGAATGTTGAACATGTGGCAAGCACCGCAGGCCAACACTCGTTGACTAGGAGAGACGATGTCTGTACGTAGAGATATGCGGGGTGCTCCTTGAGATCCAGCGGATTCACTGGTATAGTCTTCCTCCGGAAGGACTGCGTTCTCGAGAGTCTACGTGTTCCAGAATGCTCCCGTTCAGACTCTGCATTAGGTTCCATAGACTCGTTACCTTTATTCTTTTTCTTGCCCGTACTCTCATGATGGACAGTTAGAGGGAGAAGAAATTTTGCGAGGCTCTCCGAAACGCTCGTTATGCAGGTAAGTACTAGACTATAGACATAAGTGTCCGGTAATGTCGGTGGGTCTGATTTGTCCAGATGCTCTATGCAGGGAGTCTTCAGGTTACTCCACTGCATACTGATTCCCACTGGGCGAGTGCTACTGCCACCATCGGCTACAGACCCTCCTATGACACCAGCAAGCGCTCCAGCTTCTGCGACAGCATGTTCAGAGACTCCTGCCCGGCCATCCTCAATATTTGTAGTGGCCGTGGACTGTTGCCCAAGCCCAATAAGCATGGGCTTTTCAATCGCAAGCCGAACAAAGGCTGCTAGGTTGTCCCCAAAGATATTCTTCTTGCCATCTTGTGCATCAAAATGAGAGTAAATAGCCAGGAGGAGTCGTGAGTCAGTATAAATACTGCGGAACACTTCCAGACAAAGGGCTCTTTTCCACAGTTGTGAGGCTTCAGGATCTAGCATATGATTCAAGAGGCCAAGCGCAATCTCACATTCCGAGGGTAGAATATTAAGATGATGCCGAATGATCGTACACAATATTCGCATAATTCGCACAGTTACTGGGAACGAAAGCCGATCCGAAAGTGACCGTATAATGAGAGGCATGAGTTGACTGCGGAGGATATAGACTTGTTCGGGATGCGTCGTCATGATCTTGTGGTGATTTGATAATACTGCCTCAACGAGTTCTAATGTTGATGCTGGTGGGAGCGTTGAAAATCTCATGAAGGCTGGCTTGTCTCCCACCACGAGCAGAACGAGGTCGTTAAACATCTTCAAGGTATTAATATACACGTAGTTTGGTGAACGGGTAATGTACCTTATAAGCATCATCCGCGGCCGGCCGAACGGATACGTGGACATCATCAGCCTGAAGCTCGGTCACGGTGGAAATCTCCAATGCTTTGGCTACGATGGGCAGTCAGTATATCTGCTCGAGCGCCAGTTAGATGAATATACCATCTTCAGATGCTACTCGGTCAAATACGGTGATGACAAGCTGTTGCAACGTCGCTGCCGCAGTATTGCTCACGGCGAAGTTCTTTGTATTCTGAAGCCCCGAGCAGATTTGCAATACTGTGGACAGTAATTCCCCACGTATCTCAGTGCTATAATTCTGGAGGAGTGAAGGCAATGCTTGCAAGATCTTCACTTGTATGTCATGACCTAGACATGTCAGCAAGTGGGTAAGCGTTCATTGCGATCCATACTCGATGATGCAGATTCTCGAAAGGCTTCGAGCACCTCAGGCAGTCGTTCTTTGGGCAAAGAGCAAGACACACTGAGTCTCTGGAGACATGAAACTCCGGTTGACGCGAACTTCGCATTGTGTGTACCGCACGCGATCAAGAAGGATGAAATAAAGTGAGGGCGTTTTGACAGATCTTGCCAACGATTAGCAAGTTGTACGAAGTATGATTCATGTCACGCTTGCCGGCCGAAAGCTGAGCCTCAGAAGTATTGGGCAGTGACTTTAAGTCCTGCAGGGCTTTCTCTGCCGCATTGCGTAATTCCGTGTTCTTGCGCTTGGAATCTTGAATGAGGTTGCCTAGCTCCGCTGCCAGAATCTGTGCTGTCATTCTCCGGTTCCGAGGCAGGACATTTGATCGGTGTTGGTACGTGAAGGGATGAAATCGGATTCCACAATCTTGTGCTGCGTCGAAAGAGGAAAGATGGCCTGTAGGTAATCTTTGGGTAGCGGTCACGTTTCACGGAAGTCGGTCAGATGGACCCTGGCTCGAGATCTTGGCAGGCGATCTGACAAGCGTCTCCAACAGCAGTCACAACTCAACGTGACATATCATTATCCTTGCGACATCACGGGCAGCGCATTGCCTACTGCTCAGGAGAAGTTCGACAATATCGCTCTCTGACTGCCCATTGGACACACTGTGTGCTATCGACGACTCGATAGCGGGGCTCATCCCACCTTCACACGTCTGCAAGTCCTCCGCCTCAAGGTCGCGATCATGGGTGCCAAAGTACCACGGAACTTCCGCTTGCTCGAGGAATTGGAAAAAGGAGAGAAAGGCCTCGGCGCTGGTATGTCGACTACGTAACAATGACGCCCAAGGGGATGCTGAGAACCAACAGAGGCATGCTCGTATGGTCTTAATAACGGAGACGATCTGTTGATGTCAGATTGGAACGGTACTATCCTTGGCCCCCCTCACGTATGAAGCATCCCCTATTCCAACGCATCTGGTATCTACTGGTCTAACTCGCCGGTAGAGCGTCCACGAAAACCGCATCTACAGCCTTAGATTGCATTGTGGCCCGAGCTACCCGGACATACCCCCTGAGATATCGTTCACTTCGAAGATAAACCTTCCATGCGTCGACCCACAGAATGGAAAGGTACATAGGTCGGGGTAGAGCAGAGAGCTTGCTGACGACACCAGGTCGATCCGTCAAAGCTGCCGTGTCTAGCCCAGTGGAAGCGAGAATTCACCATGGAAACTATACTCATAGAGCTTCGTCGGTATGTTGAATTCTAGATTCTTTGGGTACCGTACTAATGTTTTTGCAGGTTTATGGCTCTACCTCAACACAAGAAACTCCCTCAGCCGCCTGAAGGAACCACGTTCTAGGCGAGGACAGCTATCGACTGCACGCCGAGTAAGGCAGGAACAATTACACCTACATATTGCCTGGAAACAATGGAAACTTGGTGCATTTAACGAATATGCATTGGAGAGGGGTTCTGATCTGCCGGGCCAGTGACATGATCTGGTAGAAGAATAAAGAACGACCCATCAAGCTATTGTACGCACTGCTTTTCCCAATAGGCGTGAGGCAGATGCCCACCGGCACGGTTGCTCTCCGCGCGAAGAATGTTCCGAGCCATTTGCAAAGTCCTGCGCAAAGACCTGTCAGGTCAGCATATAGTTAGTGCTTGAAGCATTAAGCAATGGACGGGTGTATCACGTGATGATGTCTCGACGCTGAACTTCGGTCGACAATGTTCCCCACGAACGCGCCCCATCACATGCATGCCCCGATTTCTTCATCCTAAGAGGTCAACGCAGCATCGCGTTGCAGGTACATGGTCCTGGATCAATTCTTTGCAGCTACTAAAAGCCCAGCAGCGATTGCGTTGTACCGCGCCTTGCTCTCCCGATGTTCTTCTGCTCCACTCTGCGACAACGATCGCACGTCTCTCAGCAATGCGATTCGCAACAAATTTCGCAAAAACAGAAAGCTGGAGAGTCCATACCAGCTGGGGCTGAGCTTCAGAGCTGGCTATGAGGTATAATGGCGACGTGGGAAGACTGCACATGACGCGCTCACAACAGGTAGACGCTCGACTATTTGGATGCGTCTGCCACGGGCGATGCTGACAGCGTGCAATTCCTTCAACGAATGATCCCCCAAATACCCTGCGCTCTGAAACGCAGGCCATGGGTCCGACCTCCCCCCCCTCCAAAGAAATCCAACCAGCGACTCGCATGTCTGCCGCCCGAGCGAGCGGTCCTCAACGTCCGCCCGTATGCAAAGACGTCCGGACCTCGGCATGTCCCAATTCTCGCATCCGCCAATGGCATACCCTTCTTGCGCCTCTCAAAACCACAACCGCCGTCCCTCAGTCGCGTTCTTCGACAACGGCTGGAGCGCAAGATGCGGTTGTTTGACAGGAAAATCTTGCTGTCCAATTGGTGGCTCCCATTATGCCAACAGGAGGAGGAGTGGGATGCTTTGATCAATGAGCAGCTCCAGGAGCCTGAAGACACGGTGAAGTGGGCCGATGCAGTTCAGTTGGCAATACAGGAGAATGTTGCGTCTCACCAGGCGGAGAATGCGAAGGACAAGGAGATGACATACAAAATGCAGAGAATTGTGGATTTGGAAACTCGGCTCGCTCGAGAGGAAGGACAGACGATTGTAAGGGGGAGGAAGAGGCGGCGTATCCGAGTCATCAGGCCGTAGCCATGTGTCTTCGCGCGCAGGAGCCAGCCTCTCGTTCACACCAGGACGTGCTACACACACACACACACACACACACGTGCAGATGGAATGGGTATATCCTCGCTACAAAGCCCAAGATCATGAGACCGCTTCCGCAATCTTCAATTTGTGCAACTCGACCCCATCTTCCTGCTCCTCCTCATCGCTCTCCTCCATCTTGCCCACCAAGCCCTGCTGCCACAGTTCCTTGCCCGTCAACTTCTTCTCCTCCTTGACAATCCTCTTTTTCTTCTCCTCCAATTCCTTTTCCTCGGCCTTGCGTAGCGCCTCCTCCTCCCTCTCGCGCCGAAAGCTCTCCCTCCAGGCCAAGAAGCTCTCCCGCGTCACTGCCTCGCCCTGAAATTTCCTGTTCTCCTCCTCTTCGATCCTGGCGGCTGCCATGCTGGCCTCGACCTCCTTGGCATTCTGGCGCTCGCTGATGAGCTGTTCGGCCGAGTCTTTGAGCACGGTGACGAGGGTGAAGATCATGGCCATGCCGAGGTTCTCTTCGATGGTGTCGGTGAGAGAGGAGAGGAGGCGCGCTTTATCCTCGTGGATCGTGAGGTACAGGTGTTTGGGTGCATTGGGGGGTTGGGTGATGTCGAGTCGGGGGGCCTCGTCGGGGTAGGAGGGTGGGTATTGGACGTTGAGAATGATTTGTGCTGCAAGCGTGTTCCTGGTCAGGGCATTGCTCATGATGGATTCGGGGGCGTTGAGGTACGTTGCCCATCTGCTCGCTCCTCGTCCTCGTGGCGGCCGTCGTCAAGTTGGACCAGGACGCGGAACTCGGTGTCGGAAACATCTGTGACAGCGTTTAGCACACGCACGAGCTGGGTGGTGTTGCGTGGGCGAAGAGTACATGTGATTTCTTCTGGGAAGATGGACTCGAGCACCTCACGCTCTTCCTGTTGTTCTTCTAGCCCCATTACGAAAGGCGAGAGGGGTAAGGAAATCACCCTCGGCGGCATTCCCTACCGATGTGTCGAGCGAACTAGGGACGCCGAGGCGTCGTGGGTGGGGCCGTTTCGTTCCCTCACGGTCAGCCCCGAGCCGCCGATCTCAAAATAATTTTTGAACCAGCCCATCGTCACTCTCCATCGAGACCTCACATCCCCGTTCAACATGGCAAAGACAAAACCTGCAGGCCGCACATCCAAGAAGAGCGCGAAGAGGGCAGGATGCAATGGACCCAACAAGGCAAAGGCCTCGCCGCAACAACTGCTGCTACAAGCGGCGACATTCTTGCAGGAATCGCAGCCAGAAGAAGCGCTCGTGGCGGCGAGACGAGCCCTGAACCTCCTCCAACCCGACTCGAAGCCGACGGCTGCGGTTTTGCCTGCGCTGAACTTGCTGGGAGAGATCCATGTCGAGCGGGGCGATACCGACGCTGCACGAGAGGCCTTCCAAGCCGCCATAACCATCGACCCCGAAGGCGCAAGCGATGGGGCCGAAAAGTTTCTCTGGATGGCGCAACTGAACGAAGAGGGCGGCGCGCAAAGCGTGCGGTGGTTTCACAAGGGCATACAAGTGCTCAAACGGGAAATGGGGGAGCTGGAGGGCCAGGTGGCGAAGAAGAGGGCGGTGGAGGAAGTGATGGAGGAAAAGAGGCAGAAGATTGCCAACTCGCTGTGCGGGATTGCAGAGGTCTACATGACGGACTTGTCGTGGGAAGAGGACGCCGAGGCGCAATGCGACGCTGCCGTCACAGAAGCCTTGCTGGTTGCACCGAGCAACCCGGAGCCTCTGCAAACCCTGGCGTCGGTGCGCATCTCCCAACTACGACACGACGATGCACGATGCGCTTTGGCAAAAAGTATCGAGCTGTGGAAAGACCTGGAGCCCGACGACCCGGTGGTGCCGGATTACTCCACACGCATCAGCTTGTCTCGCTTGCTCATGGAGGTGGAGATGGAGGACGAGGCGATTGAGGTTCTAGAAAGACTGGTCGGTGAGAACGACGGCAGTGTGGAGGCGTGGTATTTGGGAGGATGGTGTTTGCACTTGCTGGCTGGCAAGCAAAAGACCCGAGGCGAGGACACGGTTGCGACGTCGCTCCAGCGTGCCAGCCGCGATTGGCTGGAGAACTGCCTCCAGCTCTACCGCGCCCTGGCGTACGAGGATGAACGACTCAAGGAGCACGCGGACGAGCTGCTGAGGGAGCTCCCTCCTGTCTTGGGTCCCTCTACCGGCGAAGAGGAAGACGAGTGGGAAGACGACGCAGGGGAGGAGGATGGAGAGGAGGATGGGGAGGAGGATAATGATAATGAGGATGACGAGGACATGGACGGCACCTGAATGGGCAGCAAAGGATCCCGATGATGATTATGATTATGCCGCCTCAACCTGCACACGGGCTCCCTAGCGAGAGGTCACTCACGTCAGCGACAGCAGGCCGGGTGCACCGCGTCCGCCAGTGGGAAGAGTCGGGCGCAGTGGTCGGACACAGGACATGGGGCACCGTATCCATGTACCTACACGATGCGCCGCCCCCGTGGAGCGAGCATGAAGCCGAAGCGGCTTCGTCTTCTTGTCTTCTTCTTCGTCTTCTTCTCTTCTTCTTCGTCTTCTTCTCTTCTTCTTCTTCGTCTTCTTCTCCTCCTCCCTCCGTACGTAGCCAACAACATGCACAACGAGGCGACGTGGTGGGTCGCGATGCTCGGCGCCCGTGTTTCCTTTTCCTCGCGTGCGGCCTGCGGGCTGTCGAGACTCGGTCGAAAGGGGCGTCGGCGACGTGAAGTGTGGAGCGTGGAGCGCAGCGGGGGGTGGGCAGAGGCTCGGTGGGTGGCACAGGCCGTCGCCCACACTCACACGGCCGGCCGCCACACGAAGTTGGGCCCCTCGCGGGCTGGGGCGCGACGCCATTGGCAACGCCGCTTTCACGTGCGTAGGGCATGGCGGATTCGCTTCTTGGCGGAGGGAAGAGGAGACCAGCCTGCTCGATCGCCGGCGCATTGCGCCTGCGCCGCCGCCCGTCCGCCGCCGCCGCCGCCATCGAGTTAGTTCGAGTCGCGTCTCGTCTCTCTGCGACCGCATCCGTCGGTCACGGTAGCCCCTCAGTCTCTTGTCTTTGCACTCGCGCCTGCCCCGACCGATGGTGGAGCCGCTCCTTGCTCTTGACCTCCGCCGTCGCCCTCGAGTCCGGCGCAAACGCTCAGCTGCAGCTGAGGCCCTTCACCACCGCCCGGGCATGCCCTGCGAGAGGCACCGCGCCGCCGAATGATCTGGTACCTCCTCTATCCGCTGCGTGGGTGAGTCGTGCTCCTACCTACTGCCCCTCGCCCTCTTTCTCTTGCCCTCCGAAAATACCCCTCTCGACCATTCACCCACCGCCACCACGCTCTCCTGCAATCTCCACCTCCACCCCTCCCCCCCCAGACACAACCCAGGCACCCGCTGAGCCTGGCTCTACAGAACGACCGAGCCACCACGGCTTGCACCCTCGCACCCCCTTCGTCGCGCGTTCCAGGCCCACGGCACCGCCACGGCCCGGCACTGGCTGCTCTCCATTGTCCTGACCATCACCATTTCAGTCCTGCTCTGCTACCAGGCCGTGTTCCAGGCGGACAGCTCGGCCGCCGCGGGCCTGCGCAACCTGCCCAAGCATGTTTGGACCTCCACCACCGAGATCGAAGGCGAGCGGCCCGCCGACGTAGTCGTGCGCCAGGTCTGGGTCCACGGCGACTACATGAAGGCGATTGACCTGCCCGTCCTCAAGCAGGCGTTGCTGGTGCAGGAAGCCCTGGTCGGCAGCGGCTTCGACGTGGACCGCAGCCAAGTTCGCACGGCGCCGCATTTGCCAGCTCGCGACCGCCCACGGTGCCTTGACGCGGCAGCAGGACGGAACTGGGGCTGGCACTCGCCCTTGATGTACTGGGACTGCTCGCTGCATGCTTTGGAAGAGGACCAGGACCTGTTGGCAACCATCAATGCACACACCACGATGCAAACATCGCTCAATCT
>Ga0182215_1000041_pt1 | contig 19870 bp, 10 predicted proteins | sample G5R1MG_24_FD_128404 | JGI IMG/M metagenome (GOLD analysis project Ga0182215, IMG submission 128404) | Switchgrass phyllosphere microbial communities from Michigan, USA - G5R2_NF_03OCT2016_LD1 MG | ecosystem: Host-associated > Plants > Phyllosphere > Phylloplane/Leaf | place: USA: Michigan... | reverse complement strand
CCTCATTATCTGAGGTAACGTACTATGGATGACAATTCAGTCATGAAGATGCCGCACAAGAACTCTAGTTATTTCCAACTAATAAAGAAATTTCTAGAGGACTTGTTTGTAGGTGAACGCCGTAGACTTAATAAGTCTATTACTGACCTAATAAACCAGAATAATGAAATTAAAAGTGAGCAAGCTGCTGGCTTTATTTTCATGGGTGAGTTTTATACTGCCCCCGGTTTTGTGGTTTTAGGTAAAGGTATAAAAAGACCTACCTTGGACGATAGCTTGACTACCAAGATGGAATGGCACATCAAGAGTTCCCAGCGTGTAGCTGATGAAGAACGAATGATCGGTCAGATGATCTTCAAGCTTCTGATGCCGTGTGAGACTCTTCAACAGATGAGAGACACGCTACCTGATTTTCTCGCAGAGATGATCCCTGCTCTAAAGCAGTTGGATCGGTACGATGAAATTGGGTGCAGTCTCAAAGATGATGTCCGTGCATCCCGGCAGTTGGAAAAGCTTCTGCCAAGGATGGAGTTCTATGCAGCCGCTAGGCTGATTTACTGAGGCAACAATGCGTTACGCATATTTCTCTGACACCGAGCTTACCGAGTATCCAGTAGCCCTACTGGTTCCAAATATCCGCAAGGAGGAAATCAAGAGAGCTTATCTGGATACCAGTGAGATCGACCCCAACGATATGTTGGTATTGGATCTTCATTATGCCGAAGGCAAGAAGAAGACTCCTATGGGAGAGATGCGAGCTTATATCGCTGAAGAACTTGCTCCTGTCTTCTCAGACATGAAGGTTCAGTATGTCATATGTACTGATGGTGAGTATTTCAAAGCACTTACCAAAACTGCAAAGATTGAAGCCAATCTTGGCTACGTGATGGACAGTCCCTTTGGTGACTGGAAGGTAGTATATGTACCTACACACACCACTATCTTCTATGATCCAGAGAAGACTAGGGCCAAGATCAAGCAGGGCTTAGATGCCTTGGTATCTCATGCTACTGGTGCTTATCAGGCACCGGGCAATGACATTATCAAGTTTGCTGCTTATCCTCAAACTGATGCAGAAATTGAAGGTTGGCTCTGCGATCTTATTGAAAAGGGTCAACCACTCACCTCTGACATTGAAGGCTTTGGCCTGAAGCACTGGGAATGTGGTGTTGGATCTATAGCTTTCGCTTGGAACCAGCACGAAGGAATAGCCTTCCCTATCGACTATCAGGAAGATACATCGATACCGGGGTTCTTCGGTAAGCAGATCGAACATGGACCGCGTAGAGCGATGCTCAAGAGGTTCTTTGAGATCTGTCGAGAACAGGACATTAAGATCATCTGGCATAACATTGCCTTTGACGTTTATGTCCTGATCTACCAACTTTTCATGGATCACATCCTAGACCAAGAGGGACTCCTCTACGGTCTGAAAGTGATGCTTGGAGACCATGGTGATTGGGATTGTACCAAGCTCATCACCTACCTCGCTACCAACTCTTGTGCTGGCAATAAGCTAGGTCTGAAAGACCAAGCTCAGGAATTTGCTGGCAATTATGCTGTAGAAGAAATCAAGAATATTCGTAAGATCCCCTTGGCTCAACTCCTACAGTACAATCTCGTAGATGCTCTCAGCACTTGGTACACACATAACAAGCACTGGGATCAAATGGTAAAGGATGAGCAGCTTCCGGTTTACCGTGAGTTGTTTCAACCAGCTACCATAGACATCATTCAGATGCAGCTTACAGGTATGCCTGTAAACATGGCTCGTGTCCTTGAGGTAGAGCAGGATCTATTAGCAGATGAGGCTAAAGCACTCTCTGCAATCAGATCTTCTGCTACAATTCAAAGATACACTGATCGTCTCAATGAGAGGTGGGTTCATGAAAGAAACCTTAAGCTCAAGAAGAAGAGAGTAACTCTTGCTGATGCAAAGGAGGTGTTTAATCCAAACAGTCCTCCTCAACTTCAAGATCTTCTATTTGAGTTCCTGCAACTGCCTGTGTTGGGATACACTGATACCAAGCAGCCCAGCACTGATGGTGATACCATCAAGGCATTGCAGTTTCATACCAATAACCCAGACATCAAAGCATTCCTGAAAGGATTGGAAGAATATAAGGCGGTGAATAAAATCATCACCGACTTCATTCCATCTCTAAAGAATGCTCAACAAGGTAATGACGGTTGGCATTATCTGTTTGGAAACTTCAATCTAGGAGGAACCAAGAGTGGCCGACTTAGCTCATCTGGCCCTAATCTTCAGAACCTGCCTGCCTCTTCTAAGTATGCCAAGGCTATTAAGAGTTGCTTCCAAGCACCTCCCGGATGGTTGTTCTGTGGTCTAGATTTTGCCTCTTTGGAGGACCGTATCTCTGCACTTACAAGCAAGGATCCAAACAAGCTTAAGGTCTATACCGATGGCTATGATGGTCATGCCATGAGAGCCGTAGCTTACTATGGAGATCAGATGCCCGATATAGATCCTAACTCTGTTAAGAGTGTAAACTCTATTGCAGAGAAGGGTCATAAGTATGGCTATCTTCGTCAAGACAGTAAGGCTCCAACCTTTGCCTTGACATATCAGGGTACGTTTAAGACTCTCATGACCAATTGTGGCTTCTCAGAAGAGAAGGCAAAAGCGGTGGAGGCTAAGTACCATGAACTCTATAAAGTCAGTGACGATTGGGTTGAAGCTAAGCTTGATCAGGCAACTCGTGACGGATATGTCACTATCGCATTCGGCCTCCGTCTCAGAACTCCCCTTCTCCATCAAGTGGTCAGGGGAACCAGCAAGACCCCTCATCAGGCACAAGCCGAAGGGCGAACTGCTGGCAATGCTCTAGGACAAAGCTACTGCCTGCTTAATAGTAGGGCAGGTGTAGAGTTTAACGGTAAGGTAAGAAAGAGCACATTCAAGCTGGACATTAAACCATGTGCCCAGATCCATGATGCTCAATACTTCCTCATAAGAGATAACATCAAGGCCATTAAGTACGCCAATGACAATCTAGTGAAGGCTGTCGAGTGGCAAGAGCTACCAGACATACAACACGATGAGGTCAAACTAGGTGGTGAGTTTGGTATCTTCTATCCTACATGGAAGACTGAGATCACCATTCCCAATGGTGCAACCGAGGATCAGATATTTTCTGTAATCGACGAAGCCATGCAGGAAGCAGCCTAGCCTTCAAAAATCCTATCTGATATACCCCTTCGACGGGGTAGGCTGACCACCTACCCCTCGATATCTTGGAGAAAAACCCAGTGACTTCGACCACCAATAAGTTTCATTTTTTCCTGATTGCAGGAACCGTACTGATCACCATCAACAGTGGTGACGAAGAGCAAATCAGTACCATTCCTACTAACGCTCTGGTTCGTCACACCGATATGAACTTTCCGAGCTACAAGCTTGCTAAGGCTCAACAGAACCTTACCAAGAGTATGCTCATGAAGATGCCCGAGGAACTTCATTCTTCGGTCAACATCCGTGATGTCATCATCACCAATGTTTCCTATCTCGGCCACATGACTGAAGAAGAGTTTCAGGCAGAAGCTCCGGCTCCTGTTGCTGTAACCATACCTGAAGTTCTTTGATCATGTCGGCTGAAACCAAGCTCACTGGGGGCAATGTAAATTATTACCTTGCCAATGTGCCGCATCCCCAGAGAGAGTATCAACAACCATATCAGGCTGAGTGTGACGACATCGCTGATGCTCTTCAACTTACACCTGACGAGAAAGATATTTTCAAAGAGATCTGGCGAACGGCAAACGCCAGACTCCACAATGGAAAGCCCGGTCATAAGGCTATCTATGGTGCAGAAAAGATCGTTCATCGGGCTGGTAGGATACTGCGGCGTCTTAAGCTGATTGAGGCTGAAGATGCAAACCAACCTGCAAAGTCAGACTGAAGAACAACTCGAACTTCCATTCGTGGAAGGTTGGGGTGGCAACTAAAGTCTGAACCAAGAGAGCCGTAGTCCTTCTTTGGGGCTACGGCTTCTCTCTCACATACATATTGGAGACGCACCGTGACAAGGATCACGAACGAACTTGATATTTCGTTGCTCTTGGCTGTCTGGCTAATTGACGACAACTACGACTACGAAGCAGGAGCTTCGTTCGATAAGCCTTACATCAGTGTTACGACATTGATGCGTCCCATCAAACAGATTGTTCTAGGACGCCGTGTTGCTCCTGAAGAGGTCACAGAGGACGTAGCTGATTATATCAGCCGTGGTCTCGGTCACACTATCCATGATGGTATCGAAAAGGCATGGACAAAGAACTATGCCCGTAATCTGAGGAAGCTTGGCTATCCCCAGAATGTCATCGATCTGGTTCGTGTGAACCCTACCGATGAAGAGCGTAAGGCTAATCCCGATATCATCCCCGTCTATCTCGAACAACGTGGCTATCGAGAGTTCAATGGCTTTGTTATCGGTGGCAAGTTCGATGCCGTGGCAGACGGCCATGTAGAGGACAACAAGAGCACATCAGCCTTCAGTTGGCTCTATGGAACCAGAGATGAAGAGAACCAGCTTCAGGGAAGCTTGTATCGCTGGATCGACGCTGCCCGTCCTCTGCCTTGGATCACCGAAGATTATATCAAGGTGAATTATGTCTTCACCGACTGGCAAAAGTCAGCCGCCAAGCAGAACCCCAAATATCCTCAGAAACGTGTGGAATATAAGGACATTCCACTGCTCAGCGTAGAAGATACTGAACTGTTCGTTCGTCATAAGCTGAGCCAACTGAAGAAACTCGGTAATGCTCCTGAAAGCGAATTACCTGAGTGTACTGATGAAGAGCTTTGGAGATCAAAGCCCAACTACAAATACTATGCTGATGCTTCTAAAGCAAATGTAGATGGTGCTCGATCTACTAAGAACTTCGAGAGCCTAGCTGAGGCTAACAAGTTCATGGCTGAGAAGGGTGGCAAGGGCATTGTCAAGACTGTGCCCGGAGAGGTCAAGCGTTGCCCGTATTGTCCGGGTGCTCCCATCTGTCAGCAGAGACTCCGCTATTTCCCTGAATGAGGAACACCATGATTGATCTAACGAATGTGAAGCATCATCCGGCGATCACTGAGATCGTCGAGTTGCTTTGCAATAAAACACAGACGACAGACACAGGCTTCTTCCAAGTGGAGGTAGCTTATTTCCTTGGTAAGATGGCTGCTGCTCAAAGAGCTACAATCATCACCAAGGATCGTGGTCATATCCCAGTGAACATTTATGCCCTTGCTCTAGCCACCTCTGGCTACGGTAAGGGTCATTCGGTGAATGTTGTAGAACAGGAACTGATGAAGCCGTTCACCAAACGGTTCATGGAAGACACTTTTCCTATCATCGCTGAACAGCATCTTTGGGCTATTGCCAATAATCGTGCTGCTAGGAATGGGGGAGACCCACAGGAGGAGTTCGAGAGAGCCGAGAAGGAGTTCAAATCTGCCGGATCTTATCCCTTCACTTTCGACTCTGGTACTCCTCCTGCGGTGAAGCAACTTCGGCATAAGCTACTTCTGGCGTCATGTGGTTCTATCAACCTGCAAATTGATGAAGTCGGATCCAACCTAATTGGTTCCACAGATGTCCTCACTTTGTTTTTGGAACTCTACGATCAGGGTCTTGTCAAGCAAAAGCTTGTCAAAAATACTGCGGATAATCAACGCGGTGAAGAGCTTGATGGTAAGACCCCCACCAACATGTTGCTATTTGGTACCCCAAGTAAGCTGCTCGATGGTGGTCAGACTGAAGACCAGTTCTACTCCATGTTGGAAACTGGCTATGCACGCAGGTGCATCTTTGGTTGGGGTCAGCAGGATAAAAAGGCTTTCAATACCCAGACGCCTGAAGAGATTTTCAAGCGTTTGATTGAGCCTTCCAATGCTGCTGCCTCCAACAAGTGGGCTACCCAGTTCCATCGTCTTGCTGATCCAGCAATGCACGGATGGAAGATGAAGGTAGAGGACGATGTAGCTATCAAGCTTCTGGCCTATAAGATCCAGTGCGAGGCACAAGCTGCTAACCTTCCTGAGCATGACGAAATCAAGAAGTCAGAGCTTAGCCATCGATACTTCAAGGCACTCAAACTGGCAGGGGCATATGCCTTTGTTGATGAGAGTACCGAGGTTGAGATGGATCATCTCATGTCTGCCATTCTCTTGGTGGAAGAGTCAGGTGCTGCATTCCAGAGCATCCTGTCTCGCGAGAAGGCATATGTGAAGCTGGCTCGGTTCATTGCTGATGTAGGCACTGAACAGACTCATGCTGATCTACATGAAGCACTGCCATTCTATAAGGCAGGCAATGCTGCTCGTAATGAGATGATGACCATGGCTACGGCATGGGGTTACAAGAAGCATATAATCATCAAGAAGTCATTCATTGATGGTATCGAGTTCTTCAAGGGCGAGAAGCTCAAGGAGACTGATATTGATGAGATGATCGTTTCTTACTCTCAGCATTGGGCATACAACTACGAAGCTGAGATTGTACCCTTCGATCAACTACACTTGATGACTTCTGCTGCTGGTTACAACTGGTGCAATCATGCCTTCAAGGCTGGGCACCGGGCAGAAGAGAATGTGCTCGCAGGTTTCAACATGATCGTGATTGACGTGGATGAGGGTATTTCCCTCGAAAGCTGTCATGAGATCATGAAGGAACATCGCTTCATGACCTACACTACGAAGCGTCACCAGACTGAAGGACACGGTGATCGCTTCAGGTTGATCCTTCCCATCAACTACCATCTTACACTCGACAGTGACGAGTATAAGGAGTTCATGAACAATGTGATGGCATGGCTACCGTTCAAGACGGATGAGTCTGCCAATCAGCGAGCCAAGAAGTGGGAATGCTTCGGAGGTACTGACGAAGATGCTGTCAACTACCACTACAACATGGATGGTGAGATCCTAGATGCTCTACCGTTCATTCCCAAGACCTCCAAGAATGAAGCCTATAAGAAAGGCTTGCAGGAGGTTAAGAACATGGACAACCTTGAGCGTTGGTTCGCTCAACGTATCTCTTCTGGCAACCGTAACAACCAAATGATCAAGTATGCTCTGACCCTTGTAGACAGTGGCATGTCATTGGTTGATGTTCAGAAGCAGGTCCATGCCTTCAATAACAAGCTGAGCGATCCTCTCACCGAAGATGAGATCGACACCACCATTATGGTGACAGTCGGTAAACGTTTCGAGAGGATCTAGTGGTCTAGGGCAGTCCTGTTCTTTGGTTCGGGACTGTCTCTGACTGGAACCAAGAGGAAGAACTCTATGTCTGATGACATCGACAACATGCCAGACATCGCCTTCAACGATCAGATGATCCTGATCGGTGGTGTATCTGGTGCAGGTAAATCCGCTGCTCTCCGCAACATTCGGAACCAAGACAGGTGGATCTACATCAACTGTGAGGCAGGCAAGCGTCTACCTTTCAAGAACAAGTTCATCAATGCTCGTGTGGATGATCCATATCAGGTCTACAATTATGTAGACGATGCTATCGACAATCCCGACGATGTTGATGGTCTTATCATCGACTCCTCCACCTTTATGATGGACATGTTCGAGAGCCAATATGTTCTCGGTACTGCCGATACCATGAAGGGTTGGAGTAACTATGCACAGTTCTGGAAGAACCTTCTTCAGCAAAAGCTGGTGCAGTTCGGAAAGCCTGTAATCATCATTGCCCACGTACTCGAAGTCTATGACGAGAGTGCAATGGCTATGAAGAGATCAGTGCCCATCAAGGGTGCTATCAAGAACCAAGGTGTAGAAGCTTACTTCTCCACCGTGGTGGAAGCTACGAAGATCCCGATCAAGGATCTGAAGGACTTTGATCCAGAGCTTCTTCACATCAGTGAAGACGAACAGGATCTAGGTTTTAAGTATGTCTTCCAAACCCGATTGACCAAAGAGACAATCGGTACCCGTATTCGTTCGCCAATGGGAATGTTCACCAAGAAGCAGACGTATATGGACAACGACGCCCAGCTTCTGCTGGATCACCTTCACAAGTTCTACGACACCTAATATCAAAACGATACTAAGCTAGTAGAAAAACAATACGGAAGAACTTGAGTTATGGGACTTTTTAACAACCTCTCCACTGACAATTTGGAGAAGCAGGAAGATCGTGTCGGCGGTGGTAGCTGGACTCGTGATACCGACATCTACACGATGACCATCAAGGCTGCTTATGCAGGCAAGAGCACTAGCTCCAATGCACAGTCGGTGACGTTTATCTTCACCGATAAGGACAACAAGGAATACCGTGAGACTTTCTGGATCACGGATGGTCAGGGCAAGAACTACTATCACCCGAAGGACAAGTCGGGCAAGAAGGACGAGACCAAGCGTAACGCTCTTCCCGGCTTCAACATCGTCAATGATATCTGCATCATCTGCACTGACAAGCCTCTGTCGGAACAGGCTGATGAAGAGAAGACCTTCAAGGTCTATGACCCTGACGCTAAGCAGGAACTGCCGAAGGCAGTACCTATGCTGGTCGAGCTTCTCGGCAAGGAAGTGGCTCTTGCGATCTACAAGATCACTGAAAACAAGACCAAGAAGAACGACAGCACTGGTCAGTATGAGCCTATCGCTGAAGAGCGTGAGGTGAACAACACCGAGAAGGCTCTGTTCCCCAACTACCGCTGCACGGTTCGTGAGGCCGAGGTTGCTCTTGAGAACGGTGCCACGGTCACTGACGACGCCATTGTCAACAAGCAGGGTGAGAATGTAGCCGTGTTCTGGGATAGCTGGATCACCCAGCATCAGGGCAAGGTGAAGGACAAGCGCACCATCAAGGATGGTGCGGGTGGTCAGTCCGGTCGTCCCGGTGGCAACAAGGCACCGCCTGCCTCTGGCAACAGCGGCAACAATGGTGGTGGTGAGCGGAAGAGCCTTTTCAATAAGGGCTAATCTGGCTTGACCCCCAACATAATCTGAGAGTAGAGACGGTCCTTAGAAATAAGGGCCGTTTCTATGTGGACTTTGAACTTACCTACATACATTCCTTATGGGGTTAGAAAGGTTAGAAACTTTCATCTCAACCTGAATGTATATAGAAACGCTTCTTTCCATCAACTCAATGATATGAAGATAAAGTTTGCAGAGCAAGTTGCCCCTCTGCTTACTGACTTACCTAAGATGGAACAGATACGCATAAGCTATTGGCTTATTACAGGAACCAAAACGACTCCTGATGTGGCTAATGTCTGCTGTATCGTAGATAAGTTCTTCTGCGACGTTCTAGTCAAAGAAGGTGTCATCCCCGATGATAAGCCTGAATACCTCTCGATGGTGGCATTCGGTTACGGGGGTTATGACAAGGGCAATCCCAGAGTTGAGGCTGTAATCGAGCGCCTCAAATGATAAACGAAAGGTACCTTAAAATGGGAATGAATATCACTATCGAGCAGGCAGATATCGAAACTGCCGTTGAGAAGTATGTCCGTGAACTGATCCCCGGTCTGGGCGTCGAGACGGTCGTAAAGATCGACCTTGCTGCTACTCGTGGACCGGCTGGCTTCACTGCATCCATTCGCCTGCTTACGCAGAACGAGGCTGATGCTGAAGTCGCACAGCCTGAGCCACAGGTTAAGGCTACTCCCACCAAGGTGAAGACCTCGGGAACCAAGCCCCTGAATATCGCACAGAAGGCTGCTGAGGCAAAGGCTACCGCACCTGCTGAAGTTCCTGCTGAGGCAGAGCCTGCTGTTGAAGAAGGTCAGAGCGAAGAGGAAGTAGCTCGCGAAGCAGATACTACTGATCTGAACGCTCCTATTGAGGAAGAGTCTCCTACCGAGGAAGACGCTGCTGAAGAGCAGGCTCAGGAAGAAGCTGAAGCTCAGCCGGAACCCTTGGCCGAGGAGGCTCCCCGTAAGTCTCTGTTTGCCAAGATGGAAAAGCCGAAGAACTGATCTAAGTGCAGGCCCTGTTGATCGGGGTCGCAATGGTGATAACGTTCTTCGTACTTTACGCTGTCATCATTGCAGCCGCCCCGTACATCGCGGTAGGTGTTGTCATAATGGTAGTCTTGGGTCTGATCTCCAAGTGCAGAGACCAAGACCCACCAGACACTACTTAGGTCAAAACGAACCCCCGGACGTAGGAACCGTCCGGGGGTTTTTTATTATCCGAAGATGTTACCCATAGGCAGCAACCCCGGTGCTCGCATTCCCATGTGAAGACCGAACGAGTTGAACAACCTGCCATCGAACAAGCTAGCCCACAGGTTATCCTGAATAGGAAGACCGATCCCGGACAGGGGCATAGGCATGTTGGCAGCAATCAGACCATGCACAGGGTTATTCCTGACCATGCTCATGGCAACCTTAGCCGAACGGACCTTGAAATTCCAGAACCAGAGAAGGCCAATGGACTCAAGATACTGACGGTCACGTCCCGGCAGTCTATCATAGTTCACGAACTCTTCCGTGATCTGAGCCAGAGCCTGCTTACTGGTCATGCCCTTACGCTTGGTAAGGTCATCATACAGGATAGCCTTAGCTACGAAGTCTCCATAATCCACTGTCTTCTGAAGAGCACGGAACAGAGCCGTATCCTTCGAGATGATAGCGTACTTACCAGCAGTACGGATAGCCGAAGGTAGCTTGTCAATCTGTGCTTCAATGAAGTCAGACAGACGACCTTGAACCAGAAGAACATCCTCTCTGGATCCAGCATCCGAGATCGACGAGAACTCACCAGCTTGCAGCAAGGGCCAGATGCTCAAACGCTTATGGCTGTCAGTAATCGTCTTGATCTCTGCTTCCAGCTTACGACGCTTCACAACATCAGTTTCAGCCAGAAGCTCTGCTTCTGCTTCCATCTGACGAACTCTGGTGTTGTGCCATGCTTCAATTTCAGCAGTCTTCTTGGGAATGCTCTTGAAGATAGGCACGACAGGAACACCACGGCTAATCAACTGGTAGACGTTGCTGGCAGCATTAGCCATCGGGACAACCACAGATCGGATCACAATCATGGTCCTAAGATCCTGTACGATAGCATTCTGCCAGAACTTCTCAGCCCTCACCACATGAGCATAAGCCTTCTTACCAAACATCAAGGTAAGACTGTCTTTGACCATCTTTTGAGTCTGATCGGACCAGCGAGAAGTGCCAGTCCAAGCATCACCAACAGAAGCATTGCGATAGCCAATCGCATCTTCGATCATATCACGACGAACCATGAAGCCTTCAGGGAAGCGTGCTTCTATGTATGCACGCATCTCATTGGAGAAGATGCCAACAGAGTCCTTGATGATAGGATCAGTGCTCTCAAACAGATCCACGTATTCTGCCTTACGGGATGTACCACCACGTACAGCAATCTTATCACGATCCCACATATCACGCAGAGCATCTACAAGTGCCTTGTTGATCTGGAAGGCAGAAGCTTCTTCTGCCTGACGGCCTCCACGAACACCCACCATCTTAGCAAGGTTACGCTCTGGCTTCAGATAGTTCTCGATGATGATCGGATTAACCTGACGCTCATAGGCGTACAGCTTACCCTTCTCATCGAACACAGGAAGCAAGGCTCTGCCTTCTGTTTCAGGTTTCTGGTTCCGGCTGATTTGGGCCACGAACTTGGCATCAGTAATGATGCCGCCAGTCATGGCAGTAGAGAAGCCAGAAGCCTTATCTACACCAGAGACAGTCTGCTGGACGTTCTGAGCAATACCCTGAGAGTAGGGTGCTTTACCCGAGACAGGTGCTACCCAGTACGAACGGTTCTTTGCAGAGGGATCACGCTCAGAACCGTCAAGCACACCAACAGGTGTATAGCCCATATTGGTATAACGTTTCTTTTCCTCTACATCGTTATCCTTGACGATCACCAAAGACACCGCATCAGCATAGGTAGCAGGGATATATCCCTTGTAGTGGTTGAACCTGCCATTGCCTGTGGCCTTGGACATATCCAACTCACGCTGGCCGCGAAGAGAGTTCAGTACAAAGTTGAGACCATCAGCTTCGCTGAGAACCAAGGAAGAAAGGGCAATCTGCGTCTTGCTCGACTGAAGGCTAATAGCCTTCAACGAGACAAGCTGATCGATTGCACTGATCATTTCCTTAGAGGTTACAGGCGAGCTTACCCCCTCATTAAGTAGGTGAGCAATAGCATCAGCATTACGAAGTAGGTTGGATCCAGTCTTTCTGTGAACCATATACTTCGCCAACTGATTGACCTTGGCTTCAATCAGCTTAGCGTTCTCAGGAGAGAGTTCACGAATGGTATCTGTAAGCTGCTTAGCTTTAACATCTCTTGCAGCAGCATTGCTGATCCAACGAAGAACATCTTCTATCTTATTACCATCCAACAACACCGCAGCATCAGTCTGAGCAATGCCCCTGTGCATGGCTTCCTGATGAGCATCACTCAGTTCATTCTTGAACTTAGAGTTGATGATCTTAGGAAGTTCTTCCACGAACTGTTGACGAAGGCTGGACACATAGAAACGTGCAGTCTTGATCAGATCATAGACAGCAGCATTCTCTTCCGTTCTACCAATCAGATCCTTAAGCAGATCATAGAATGGCTTCCACATGCCCTCTGCACCATTGGCAACGGACATCACATTCATAGCAGCCTGTAGACCAGTCGGCTCATAAAGCAGACCAGCCACACTATTCAGGCTTTCAGCCACAGCACGCTTAATCCGGGCATTAGGGTTCTGACGTGCCTTCTTTACGTTGGCTTCTGCCTTCTCACCAAGCCAAGCAAAACCAGCCGTTAGACCATCGTTCAAACGATCAGTTACAGAGCCAACCGGCTTCGTGAACTTCTCAATGAACAACTCGGCATCGGCATTGGTCTCAAGCATCTGAGACACAAGATTATCTACAGCCTGTTGGACATTCTTAGTCGTCAGACCTTCACCAGATACAGCACGACCCATCGTGCTCATGGCGATATCACCGAGGTTATCCAGAAGACCATCCACAGTCTTCCAAGTACCGTAGTTGCCCTTCGGCATATCCATACGATTGAGGATAGCACGGAACTCGTCATTCGTCTGTGCCAGTGCCACGAAGGCAGGCAAAATTACAGAACGATCCAGTCTATCGCTGCGAGCAGAGAACTTACCAGCAATCAAATTGAACTTACGGTTAGCCTGATCGGAGTCTGCAACATCCATCTCATCTGGGTTACGCAGGAAGTCTTCAATACTGAGCTTGCTGATCACATGGGAGTACATATCCTGCATTCTGGAAGCAGCATTAGCATCCAGATCCGCAGCAGTACCCATGATACCAGTCATGTGCATGAAGGCGATTTGCTCTTGCTTGCTCATAGCGAAACCAGCTTCACTAAAAGCTTTCATGACACGAGCAGCAGCAACCAAAGATGCTTTGGTCTGGGTGGACTTCACAGCACTGGCAATAGCTGTATCGTTAATGAAATCACCAACCTTGGCTTTGATGGAACCAAGAAGATCACTGATCCTCTGGTTATCCCCAAAGCTAGGATCATGAAACATCATCGCTGAAGTTGCAGCTTCAGACGCAGGAGCAGCCCGCATCAGAATACTGGTGTTGAAGCGAAGGTTCGTAAACACGTCATCCTTCACAGCAGCCGAACGCTTACCACCAAACAGTAGAGCCTTCAGTTGCTTGACCACTGCACGAGCAATTCTAAGTGCAGGATTTTCAACCTTGATTTTCTGAAGTTGTTCAGAAATCTCACGGTTAGCTAATGCCCATGCCATGAACTCATTAAGTTCACCGGCCTTATTGTTGTCCATGAACTGACGGTTCATCTCAGCAAGAGACGAAGCGTATGCGTCACCAGTCAATTCAGCATTACGAAACTCTTCCATTAGACCTTCAAGGCGAGTGATAGCATCACTCACATCAGGTCCAAGCTGTTCACCGTTGTAGTGAGCAACCAGAGTTTCATAAGTTGCAGCATGGATCATCTCATGGAGAATGGTTTCAGGATTACCATCGACCACAAAGATCTGCTTAGACTTGGGATCGGTAAAGCCCATGAACGTAGCCTGCCTATCAGCAGGCACAGCAATACCCATGTCAGCAGCATACTGGATCATCTCATCTCGCGTTCCAGTCGAGATGGTATAATCTGTAGCTCTGCCAGATCTTATCACATCACGAAGCAAAGCACGGGTAAGACGATCAGTGCTCATCTTGGAGATGGCTCTTTCCGTCATATTGAGGAACGTGCTCACAGGAGCAGCCCTAGACCGTACAGGAGCAGTTTCTACTACTTCCCCTTGGTTCGGTACCACAGGTTCGATTTTATCCTCAGAGGTCTTTCTGAGGCTTAGTTCTACAGCACGCATACGCTCAAGCTGAGCAGCCTTATCAGAGGCGGAACCAGTAAGGATCACACCTTCCTTGAAAAAGGGCTTTCCTGCACCTGCCATCTGATCAACAGAAAGCTGAACTCTAGCCAATACACGCTGACGTGCTGCCACGTTATCAGCACGCTGCTTTCCTTCAGCAGCTTTAGCCTTGATACCGTTCTCGACATCTACGGAACTGGGGATCTCACTCCACTTATTGAACAGGGCCTTAGCCAGTTCCTTAAGCTGATCCCCATTCAACGAAGACAGATCCACCTGATCGGCAAAGCTCTGGAAAGCATCAGTCAGGTTAGCCAGAGGGTTACGCTGCCAAGAGTCATAGACACCTTGGTTTGCAGCAAGCCCCATCTGGTCAAGCTCGCCAACTGTCGAGTGGATACCATCAAAGATCTGAAGACGACGCTTAGGAGTGTTGGGGTTCAGAACCATGTTCTGAATAGCCTGACCATCACCACTACCAATGGTCATGTTAGGCTGACCGGACACACCAGCATCACCCGGCATATAACCATATGCAGGCGTTTCAAACCGATCATCAAGAGCACGACTGAACTCAAGGCTCAGAGGCTTGCCCTGCTTGCTCACCATGAAGGGGAAGTTCAGACGCTGACTTTGACCGAACGTAAAGTTCTGAGAACCAGTACCAAACGCAGGAAGATTATTGCCGATCTTCTTGCGAATATCAGCTTCTTCAGACTTAGACAGAAGCTCATAGCTATCCATATCAGGGTTAGCTTTACGCTTCTCCTTCAGAGCAGTCTCATAAGCGTTCTGGTACATATACTGACCAACCAAAGACCAGACCTGAGTCTGTGTCTTAATCAGCCCCATAGTTTCAATAAGGTCTGCACCAACAGTCTTGGTAATACCCTGAACCATAGGGTTCACAAAAGCATGGAGGATATTATCCTTCATCGCCTTCGCAGCTACCTTATCGACTGTGTAGTCAGTGAAGTTAGTACCACGCAGGGTAGTACCGTTCAGATCAGATCTGCTGACTACAAGCTGCTTCTCATTGATAGAAAGCTTGTTGTCTCCAAGCATCTTCATGGCAACAGTGAACTCAGCCCAACGCTTATCAGCACTGTCCTTGTCACCTCCGAAGAATGCCTGACCCATAGAGATGGAAGGATCTTCCTGTCTCCTTGCAGCCGCTTCAGAGAAGCGTTCGTACATGGAGCCAAGAGCCTCATCCAGTACATTGCCAGCAATGCCAGCAGCACCCGATCCATAGATCGTGATAGTCAGTGGGTTCTTTACTGCACCACGATCCAGCTTGAGACGATTATTAGCTGCATCGAACTTCACACCCTTTGGCAGAAGCACATCCAGCACATTCAAAACCGCAGAGATCATCTGACCAGTTTCCTGACCAGCATGAGCCTTCAGCAAGTTCTGAACATTAGTGGCAGTATTCTCAGCAGCCACACCATAGAGGTCAGCTTCCGAAGCACCATCACGATTACGCAGGTTAGCAAGGGAAGCTACCTGCTCACCGAGCCACAGACCACCACGCTCGATATTCGAGATCCAGTTGTCCGTGAAAGCACCAGCCGAGAACAACGACATGGCGTTCACCACACCATTCGTCACGCCATCAGCTTCAAAATAGATAGCTGTCTTGAACTTGGTACGATCAGTCTCAGGCTTCTGAAGACGGGCATATTCCATCAAGGCATGGAGAGCCACAGGGCTGTCTACACCCTCAGACTTCATTGTATCTACGTCAGCGTCAGTGAGAGTTACATTCTCATCTGCCAGAAGCTCCAAGGTCTTAGGGAACTTGTCCAAAGACTTCTTAAGCTCAGCCAGCATCTTGGTCTGGTCCATAGTATGGACCTTGACCCCGAGAGCCTGAGCCAGACCCAAAGAGAACTTCATACGATTGCTGGGATCAGTGAGATCAATCACATCCCAAGTAGGAAGCACAGCTTCACGCATCAGCTTGCTGGACTGAGGATTGTCCTTACCCAGCATCTGAAGACGGTTCACTACCGTATAAGCATACCTGTAATGAACAGGCATATCGTCCACAGCACGTCCAGCTTTAGCCGAAGCATTCTCAACCTCAGCCACTAGGTTCTGGATCGAACGGAATGCAGACTGCATCGTCAGGCGACGACCTTCCACAGACTTCTTGTGGTTTTCATTGAGAGTATCAGACAGTTCTCCTGCAAACAGGCGGAGCACAGCCTCTTCCTTCATACGGGTAAGCACACCGATGAAAGGAAGATTGAGTTTATGCTCTGTAGCCTGTTCAGCCTCAATGACTGAACGTTGTTCATCAGTGATAGGAGTATCAGAACGAAGCTGAGTAGCAGCTACCTCAGTAGGCACCGTACCAATGAACGAAACTTCCTCTACCTGATTGAGGATAGCTTTCTCAATGGCATTGGGGAAACCACGAATAGCTGCATCAGCAGGAATAGCCTTTACGACATTACCCTCCGGGTCTGCCTGAGTGGCAGGACGGAAACGAGTAACATACTGTACATTCTGACGAAGCGGCAAGTCAGTAGCTGTGAGGTCAACTCGAACCTCATCGACAAGCCCTACCTCAATCAGAGCAGTCAGAACTTCCTTAGCCAGACCTTCCTTTACAGCCTGAGCCTCATTCACCGGGGTATCGCTACGCTCTTCCAGTCCAATGAACTGGCCTACGGCCTGAGCCAAGGAACGGGATACCTCAACAGAAGACAAGCCAGACATGGACAGCGTGTTAGCCAGACCATTCGGAATGTAGACGGTATCATCAAATCCGAACATCTTACGGACATCATCATCCGTCATCGGGTTGCCATGGCTATTCATTTTCAGCATCCATTGGATGCCAGCCAAGACAGCAGGTTCTATGATCTTGGGATCATAGATCAGGGTTCCGTCTTCGGTACGAATAGCGGCATTGGCTGCACCAGCTTCTAGCTTGGTGAGGAAACCATCGCCCAAACGATCAAGCTTGGAACCTGCCTTATCCTGAAGACGCTGGTTCAGAACCTTCAGCATACGATCAGCGAGAGCGAACATCACCTTGTAATCTTGAGCAACTTCCTTTGAGAAGCTGCGATCTAGATTACCTTCAAGATGATCATTCAGAGATGCTTCCGAAGATAGAATATCTCGGATTGTCTGCAACGGTGCATCACTATCACCAATACGGGTCTTGGCATTCTTAGGCTTCTTGAATGCACGCTCGACACGGTTCTTCTCACCACCAACCCTATCAATCTTAGAGGTTGGCTCGATTACAGTATCAGAACTTTTTTCTTCGACTTCAGGAACTATTTCCTCTTTTGGTTCAGCAGCTTCCTGCTCAACTGGTTCCTCAACAGGATCAGTGACAGTTTCAGACGGTTCACTATCGTCTTCTACTGGGCTAGCCTCAATGATCTCATCCTGAGAGGATTGTTCCCCTTGATCGACAATATCAGCCTCAACGGCTTCGACTACCTCAACAGCCTCGGCGGGGATGCTGTCTGTCTCATTGACCGGAACCTTACGGTTACGAGCAGCGTAGACCTTGGCAATGGTAGCAGCATCACCGTCGAGCGTTGCATCAAGCGAAGGGATCTCAACATGATCGATGCCAAAACTGGGGAAGGCGTCACTGAGGTCATTCAACGCAGTTCCGATGACGCCAGCTTGCACCGCCATCTGTTGAGCAACTACGATGCTCTTCTCGGAGGTAGGCTGGATATACCTACGCCCGAGTTTTCTGAACCTACCGTTCCCGATATGGGCATCGAAGAGGACTGGGTTCTTGTCGTTCGTGTTCCCTCCAACCAGAGCGTCATTGATCGCGACCACCTGATTAGCCAAGTGCTGAGCAAAGCCACGGAGTTCTCTCAGAGAATTGGCAGCGACCTCAGCATCACCAGAGTCAAGCGCCAGCCTAACCGCTTTAAGATGTTCTTGGAGAGACAGCTTCTGTCCCTTCGTGCGACCATCAGTGAATACCTGATTGGCTACCGACTGAGCTTCGGTTAGGCCATACTTGCTTTCTAGCTCAGTAGCAGCCTGTGCTGCACGAGCAGAAGCAACACCCAAACGCAAAGCATTGGTCTGGATAGGGGTGAGTTTGATATCCCCCTGACCAGCATGGTACATGATCTGGTTTACAGTATCAGGATCAATCTTTTCAGGGTTAGTCTCGGCTAGCCCAACCAGACGATCAGCAGCTTGCTGGACTTCAATAAAGTCCTTGGTTCCAGTCTTACGCTGACCTTCAATAGCGGAACGGACACCTGCATTGATAGCACCAGCAGCCTTACCAAAGAGAGCCTTGCTCTTCTCCATAGCCTGCTGAACACCCTCAGATTGTGCGGCATTAGCCACCACATCCTTGATGTTCTGCATAGTGCTACCAGTCAGGCTTTCAGGAGTAGTATCTTCCTGAGTGGCTTCAGATGCACGAACAGAATTGATTACCGTCAAGGCAGCATCGAGCTTTTCCTTAACAGCACCACCCGTCTTGTTCACAATCTCGGTAGCAGCCTGCATACCTTTGGTTTGCTGAAAGCGGTCAACCATTCCACTGACCCATTCACGGGCAGTAGTCTTGGTACCTTCATTATTGGAACCAGAAGAAATAATACCCTCTGCTTCGGTCTGGGCTTCAGGCAAAGCTTCATCAGCCTGTGCATACAGATCAGCTAGGGTCTTATCCTGAACTCTCTGGTTCCGAGCACGAATGATATCAGCACCATACGAAGCAACTGCACCAGCAGCTTTGAATGGAAGCTTGGCAGCTTCGATACTACCACGCAGAGCAATACCCGGTGCCTGCGTTATACCAGCAGCACCTAGACCTCCCAGAGCACCGAGAGCAGTTTGCTGACCGACACCTTCCATAAGATCCTGATTAGGATCAACGTAGTCCTGCATTGCCTTGTTCTGAGCAAGCTGGCCTGATGCAGACTGGATACCTTCTTCCAAGGCCTCCTTGGCAATATTGCCGATAGCCGAACCAAGGGAAGGTACTCTGAAGGGGGCACCTTCAAACTTGCTTACGAGCAGACCAGTAGCAGCACCAATCGGTGCTTGGATAGCAGCAGCCTCAAGAGCAGCAGCATTAGCACCACTGACAGCCTGTTCGTGGGTCTTACCCTGAGCACGTAGCTCTTGGTATGCTTGTTCGGCAGTAGCTTGGTAAGCACCACCACCTTCCATAAGGCCAATGGCAGCAGGCATCGTAGCCTTTTCAGCTACCGCAGAAGCGATACGACCAGACACAGCACGCCCAATCGTAGCCTTGCCTACAGCCTTCAGACCCTTGCCCACCAGACCACCGGCAAACAAAGAGCCTACACCAGAAGCAACAGTGTCGCCTGCAATGGTAGGATTACTGAAACCAGTCGTTACAGTATCAACTACATCAGCACCGAACTTATAGATCGAGCCAACAGCACCACCATACTCCTTGGTGATCTCGCCTGCACGCTTACTGTTATCTCGCTCGGACAGTCCAATCTCAGAGGCATAAGCTTCTCTGGCATTATTAGCCTGACGGGACT
>Ga0182215_1000038_pt1 | contig 19921 bp, 25 predicted proteins | sample G5R1MG_24_FD_128404 | JGI IMG/M metagenome (GOLD analysis project Ga0182215, IMG submission 128404) | Switchgrass phyllosphere microbial communities from Michigan, USA - G5R2_NF_03OCT2016_LD1 MG | ecosystem: Host-associated > Plants > Phyllosphere > Phylloplane/Leaf | place: USA: Michigan... | reverse complement strand
TGGTACAGCTTGCTGCTACTGCAATTCCCTCTGGTTCAGTAGCAGTAGGAACCTTTGAACATGCTGATGTTGAAAACAGCATCAATGATCTTGAGTTCGATCATAATCATGTGATCTTTCAGCATGTACGTGATGCTCTCTATAAGCGTAGCCGTGTTGATCCTACTCAGACTGCTAAGTTTCCAAACAATATCACAGATATGGCTGGTATTCAGATCAAGCTGGCCGCTGGTGTAAGCTTGAAGCATCCGAGCCAGACAGAAGGATCTGATGCCTGATATAAGGCGTTAGAGCTTTTCTTGGTTTGGGGTCTACGCCCTTTGATGCTTACATAGAACATCGACGCCTACTGAAACAGAGTCGATGTAAGCATCAAGAACGGTACGGCAGGGTGAGAAGCCTGCACCAATCCTTTTCGTGGTTTGGGGCTGGTTCCCCGGATTGACTTCTAGGGATTGGAAACATTATGTTCGGTGTATGGACTTGGCTCAGCTTTGGTGGCTGGGACTCTTTCTAATAACCCCCGCTGGCAGACCGGGTGATGTCTGCCAAAACACGATTGATAAGACGGATTGGCTGGCCTACGGGCACAAGGCTCTTGAGGATAGGCACAGTCCCGTATCCTCCCGTCTTACCAGTCGTGATACGACAGGGTTGTGTAGACCGCCGTCCGCAAAGCCTGTCGGGATAGTCGTTGGAACTGAACCTTAAAGGGTGCATCCCATTAGAAGCCTTCAGGAAGGGATGCTTAATTGGCCTCTAGCCTGCCTACGGCTATTTAGTTTCTTGGTTTTGCCTTGCGTAGCTCAGTTGGATAGAGCGCCCTTTTAATCGGGGGGACTGTCACTGGTTCAAATCCAGTCCAAGGCAACCTAGAAAGGCTGGCATCCTACTGCGAACCGTGAGACCGGGAGATCAACACAAACGCGGATCTTGAGTCCAGAGAGATTGATCTAAGACACAGGTCAGCTTACTGACAGTCCTGTATAACAAACTCTGTAGAATTTCATGCCCTCGTAGGCAAACTGGATATGCCACGAGTCTTCTATACTTGAGATTGCAGGTTCGAGTCCTGCCGAGGGCACCAGTAGCATGCTCCCATAGCTTAGTCTGGTTAAAGCCGTCCGCTCATAACGGATTGATCGTAGGTTCAAATCCTACTGGGAGTACCAATTCAAATGTGGTGTCAGGTATCACTGACTTAATTGAGTTTAGTGGATGCGATACCCTACTGAAAGGGTTTAGCCTTATGCTCAGCCACTTAGAATTATGCTACGGCCTGCATTGGTAAGCAGGAGTGCCATGGCCATGAGAGTCGCTCTCTCATTGGAGGTTCGAGACCTCCCCGTAGCAATCATATCAACCTTTTCCTTGGTTCGTTCGTTACACATGTTCCACATGTGGGGAACCAGAGATGACCAAGACTCCTGAAACTGAAGCTGCTCAGGATACTAACACCAAGTATCTTGTAGCCATTGACACCAATGGCCGTCACGTCGAGATCTATCTCGATGGTCATAGGCCTTCCGAGGGTCATCGTACTGTAGGTGATTTTGAAGCCAATCTCATCGAAGGCACCATCGTTGGCGAGGAGGACTTTGATACTGGTGGCGATAGTCTGCTGGTAGCCAAGGCAAGAGATATTCTCTTGGATCTTGGTATCGAAGACACCGCTTCCTACGTGTTTGAGGACAAGGCTTCCAACGCACCCTCTGGTGATAGCTATATCATGAGCCATACGGATCGTGATCGTGCTGTACGTGATGGTACCAACCCTGCCGAGAAGCAGGCTGAGATTGCTGAGAATGTCGATGCAGCCGAAGAGTTGTATGACAATCTCGACGATGAACACAAGAATGACGCTCGCCCTCGCGGTGAGTGACATCAAGTTGTGTGCTCTTCCCGTCTCCTAATTTCCTATCACTGGTTCCAGATCAGATGGTCATTAGACAGGACGTTAATGCAGCACTGGCTAGACAGGGAAGCTCTGTCGAACCACGAAGCCTAGATCGTACTACGCGACAGAACCCCGAGTCAGAAGCTAGGTGGGGGAACCAGTTTAAGAAACAGCACTGCACGATGGTCAATCGTGTTCTTGGTTCCCGAAAGGGAGGATGCCAAGCAGTGCTGCTAGGGTGTCCTGTGGGCTTTTAAGATAAGTAGGTCCGAAAAAGCAGGAGGCATAGACTCGACAACCAATGTCACCGAGCTTGCTCGTGGTAAAAGACGTAAGCTTACAGGCTTGCAAATGCGTCTAAGTCGAGGCCAACGCAGGCATGTGTGCCTGACACCCTTTATAGTTTGTGCTGCCAGTCATGAGGCAGTGAGTCTTACATGACTAAGACTCTCCATTTATATGGAGCAAAGAAAGTGTAGCCAGTGACATGGCTTTAATGGGTACTTCGGGACCAGCAGCTTTCATCTTATTTATATTTTGGCTCTGATCCGAAGGATCGTTGGTCTCTCCTAGAAAAACTTTATGTTGTTCCAACCACATAGAGTCGCTCGGTGATAGGGTCAAAATGCTGCTCGGTACAGGAAACCGTTCGACGGACCTAAAGACGAGACCCATCAGAAGCGCACGTAACCTGCTTAGGTAAGGGACCGACTTCGTGGATGGGAGCTATTCAAAGTTTCAGCCAGTGCTTCCTAATCGCCCGGAGTCATGACCGGGGGACGAGGGAAGTCGAGACGGCTGAGGACTGCTCTCTAGGCACGTAAGCACTTCGGTGTAGAAACAGAGAGACCTGTCGGAGACTCATGGTGGTATAAAACAGCAAGCTGTTAGGTATCACTTCTCGTGGACAGGAGTCATTCAGAGAAACAGATCAGTGATCATAAAGCTGGTCTGGGGGAGCGAGGCAGTGGAAGCCTCATGGAATGCGAAGGTGGATTTAAGGCTGTTCGACTCGGCCCGTATTCTGTTCCACGCTCCCTACCTTATCCAGAGATCCTACGACGAACCAGCGGAATAGAAACGCTTACGACAGACTGTAGGTTGAAACACTCCAAGGTCGGCTCGGGGATTTACGGTGCGTCCTGAGACTCCCTACGCTTTCGATGCAGCGATATAGTCTCAGGCCATCTTTTCCGTTATAGGAACCCTCCATGAGATCCAGATCACAATCCAACAACAAAGCCAATGTTCGTGCCAAGGCACTTAGAACCAAGAGACGAGAAGAAGCTCGACGATGGTTCTATGAAGAGAACATTCCAAAGGTAGAGATACAAGCTAGGCTTGGTGTCACACCTCAGACAGTCAACTCATATCTGAGACAACAACTCAGGTAACTTAGATACAGCATCACCTCCCCATGGTGAGATGCCCTACAACATTCGTGTTGTGGGGCATTTTTTATTTGATTACTTATTCTTTAATTAAAGGAAATAGTTATGGGATATACTACTGACTTTAATGGATCGATTAAGATTGATCCTCCTTTGAACCAAGATGAAATAGAGTTTCTACAAAAGTTCAATGAGACCCGGCGTATGGACCGTAAGAATGGCCCTTATTACGTCAATGGTTCAGGTTATACCGGTCAAGGCCACGATCCTGATATTATCAATTATAATCGTCCTCCTCAAGGACAGCCCGGACTTTGGTGTCAATGGACAGTCAATGACGAGGGTACTGAGATTGAATGGGACGGTGGCGAGAAGTTTTATCATGCTGATGATTGGATGACGTATATCATCGAGCATTTTCTCAAGCCTAATTCTATTGCCAAACCCCAGTTTCCATTTTTGCAGGGTCATATTTGCAATGGAACTGTTGAAGCTCAGGGTGAAGAGCCAAGTGATATGTGGCGTTTAATTGTAATAAATAACGTAGTCGAAAAGAAACATCCAACTATTACCTGGTGACAATAGGAGACAGGTATGACTCGTATAAATGTTATACCTGTCTCTCAGCTTATGGATCAACATATCCAAGCTGAATACTTCGAGCTTCCAAGGATCTTCAAGCTGGTTGCTAACCACTGGAACCAAGGAAGAAAGCCAGAGGATCTCAATATCCCGGATACCTATCGCTTAGGTAAGGGTCATATGAGCTTCTTCTATGATAAGCTTGAGTACCTTCATAACAGACATAGAGAACTATGGGTTGAAGGTATCAGGAGAGAACTGGCTCTCACTGTAGATCCAAATGTAGGTCAGTACCTACTCCCACCAACATCAGAACCTTGGTGGAATAACTACACACCAACCGAAGAAGCCCTCAGTATCAACTGGCAACGCATTCGAGAGAAGATTGCGATGTATCCAGATTGGTACAAGTATGAGGGCATCCCTTACAGCAGCTACGTTTAGGAAGATACCATGACAAAGCCAAATATAAACCAACTTGTTCGGTTCACTATACCTGCCCATCGCTTGCGTAAATCAGCGTCAGAACAGGATATGTATCGCAAGCTGATTGAAGAAGTATTCGATGTTTGTCTCGGTAGATCAAACTGGGAAGATGTCACGTTCATCTGTCGTCTAGATCAGTTTGGCCTCTTTTTGGTTCGTCGCCATGAAATGGGGATCCAGAACCAATATGCAGAACTCAATGTCTCACTGGTAGCTCCGGCTGATAAGGCAACAGTATTTGATGTAAGTGATAAATAACGCCTAACTTTCGTTACAGCAGCTACGTCTAAGACGCATAGGAGCAAGACAATGTTATTCCCACAGCAAGAGAGCTTCAACGCTAAGGCTTCTCATATCATCTCTATCCATCAGCGGACCGAAGCAGCAATCCGACCTCACTTCCATGTGACTGGTCCTTCTGGTTCCGGTAAGAGCTACCTCATCAAGAAGATCTGTGATGAAGTGAAGATCCCTTTCTTGGAAATCAATGCTGCCGGACTAACCTCGGAAGGTATCTCTGGTAACAGTCTCTCCAAGGGTCTTCGTAAGCTTCGAGAGTATTGGAACGAACCTAACGTCATCTTTGTGGATGAGTTCGATAAGCTCTTTGTTCGTAATGGCGAGACTACTGAAGGTTTCCGTCATGCTGTGCAGGATGAGTTCCTGACTGCACTGGAAAGCAAGTACACCTCTGTCTTCACGGACTATGGTAAGTACGAACCAGTAAGGATCGATAACAGCCTCTTCATCTTTGCAGGTGCTTACAGCAACCAAAAGATTGAGGATATCATTGCCCTCAAGGATGCTGGTCTTCGTACCGAGTTCGTTGGTCGTGTTCCCTTGGTTCTTTTTACTGAAGAAGTTCCTCTTCACGAACTTAAGAAGCACATCGAGAAGCTTGATCTCTGGAAGCAGTATATCAAACTCTTTCCAGCTACTCCCAAGCAGTCAGCAATCCGTTGGATTGTCAATCGTATGCAAGAGCAGAGTCGTGAGACTCCTATTGGCATTCGATTGATGAACTCGACTATCCATCAATACTTCATGAAGGATATTTAAGATGGATAATAAGCCAACCAATGGAAGCGGTGTGGGTGGTTGGAAAAAGCCTTGGTATGCTGCGGCTGACGAGGCCCGCAATCGAGCTTTGAGCCACGATGCGAACGATCAGATGACGGCTCTGGCTGACGCGGTAGACGCGGCGATTGCTTTATACGAGCAAACCCGCACTCCCCCCGCCCAGGTTGGGGCAGCAACGGATAGCGGGGAGGGGGTGAAAAACCGCAAGACCGAAGCGCTCCGTTCGTTTCAACGGCTGCTTGAAAGCCTTGAGGCGGCGGACGAGCACGAACTCGCCTACATACGCCTTCTGCCAGAAACCAAGACGCTTCTAGAATGGCTAGACGGCCCCACCAAGCCCCTCGCGGATAGCGTGGAGGCGGTGATCGAAGCCAAGTTGCGCGAGATTTCACGCCCCGACACGGCGCGGGCCAATGCGCGAGAAATCGCTCAAGCAATCGCCTCCATGCCCTCCACCGATCAGGAGGGGCTGGTCGCGGATTTGCTCAAGGCTTTGGTCAAAGCACAAGATAGTGTTTTCTTAATCGGAGAACCCGGACAGTATGCTGAAAACCAAGAACTAATTGCTCGTACTCAGCAGATCATTAAACAAAAGGATTGATAATGTCTGACAATGACACTCCAAACTCGGAAAGTCTTTTCACTGTCACCCCACGACAGCTTGCAGCTAAGCTAGAAAAGTGTTTCTTCGCTGGTAACGTGCCAATGGTAAAGGGTTCACCCGGTATTGGTAAGTCCAGCATCTTCCGTCAGGTAGCCAAGAAGCTTGGTCTTAAGCTAATTGACCATCGTCTATCTACCAGTGCTCCTGAAGATCTATCTGGTCTTCCTGAGTTCTATACAGATGGTGATAACAATCGACGTGCTCGATTTGCACCGTTTGATATCTTTCCAATCTCAGGTCAGACAATTCCTGAAGGCTTTCAGGGTTGGCTCCTGTTCTTGGATGAGTTCAACTCTGCCCCCAAGAGCGTACAGGCAGCAGCTTACAAGCTGGTGCTAGACCGTATGGTAGGTCAGGCTAATCTACATGAACGTGTTATTGTAGGTGCTGCTGGCAACCTCTCTACAGACCGTGCCATCGTCAATGGTCTCAGCACGGCTATGCAAAGTCGTCTCTGCCACTACAAATTGGTACATGACTTTACCGAGTGGCTTGAGGATGTGGCTCTGGCTCAGAACTATGATGCTCGCATCATTGCCTACCTTAGCCGCTACAAGAGCCGTTTGTTCGACTTCCGACCAGATCACAACGAAGAGACTTTCTGCTGCCCACGTACTTGGGAATTCATGAACAACTTTGTTCAGAATGAGGCCAAGGGTGCTTTGCCAAAGGGCGAGACCAGCACCTATGCTGGTACTATCACTTCAGGCGTGGCTGTGGATTTTGTCAGCTTTACGTCTGTGTTCGAGAGCCTTGTAAACTACAAGGATGTTCTCGCTGATCCAGAAAACTGCCCCATCTCTACTGACAATGCTCAGCAGTGGGCTAATATCGCTCACTTGATGGAGATGGTGGACGAGAAGACTTACGGGCCTTTCTCGACCTACGCCAATAGGTTCTCTCTGGACTTTCGTATCCTCTTTTTCAGAGGAACGCTGGTTAATCATCCTGAGCTTCAGGAGCATCCTGCCTTTGCAAAGGCTATGATTGACCTTCAGAAATACCTGAACCCCAATGCAGTTGGTAATGTCATAAGGAACTGAATATGCCCGAACCAAAGGAAGGGGATCTGCAAGTATGGTGGATCCCTCAAGTCCCCATGGAGTCATTCAATGTTCCTGTAAAGAACACTGATGAAGCTATCCTTATTATGGAGACTCTCGCTAACTACGACATCTTCCAATATGAGAATGGTATAAAGCCTGACTACTGCAATGCAGGTGGGCTTAACGTATTCGAGAATGGGGAATGGATCGAGTGGGAGAATGAAAACGGAGAGCAAATCGATGATCTCCGAAGAGAAGCAGAGGAAACTGATAAGACACAGTAAGTCCATTATTGAATGGACTGAAGAAGACTATCGAGAAGAGGGGATGCTTACTAGAGCAGCTATTGCTAAGAATGGGCATCCTCTCATTCAAAATTGCCAAACAGCCTCAGAGCATCGCTATGATTTGGCTGAAGAAAATGGCATCCTGTACCTATACTGCACCAGATGTGAACGTACCTTGGTGCTATCTTCGCATGATATGTACCAAGAAAGGAAACGTCGTGAAAACCGCTCCGAGACCTTCTTCAGACTTTGACTTCAATATTCAGGAGCTTACCCGGCTTCTGGATATTACTAAGTCTCAAGTCTTCATGAACCCAAGGGCTGCTTTCTTCGGTCCACTTATGTCGCACCTTCAGTTTGTATGGACTGAGGACTTTCCAACAGCAGCCACTGATGGTGTGACTTTCTATTGGAACCCTCGCTGGTTCCTCAAGCTGGATCCAGAAGTAAGATGCACCATTCTGATGCACGAGCTTTGGCATAATGCCAGATTACATATGCTTCGGTGTGGTGATCGACATCCAAAGATCTGGAACTACGCCTGCGATGTTCGTATCAACAATGATCTACATAACGAAGGTTACAGTTTCAAAGGGACTAAGCCTTGGCTCGATCATAACTTCGATGCCGGTGGCCGAGCCAGTGAAGAAGATATCTACGATCAACTTCAGAGTATGAGAAATGAAGACCTTGAAGCTCTTCTCGCTCTACTGGGAGATGCTTGGTCTGGTCAGCCTCCCGAGGATGATACAGACGAAGATCTGATTGGTGATATGCTCGATGCTCTTAACGATCAGAAGATGACTGCTCAGGATATCCTCAATGGTGTCGTAGCAGCAAGCCATCAGGCAAAGCTGGCAGGACACCCCGGAGATGTTCCGGGTGAGGTTGAGCGTGTACTGAAGCAGTTCCTGACACCTGTCATTCCTTGGGAAACTGTCCTGCATAAGTTCTTCTTCGACCTTATCGAGGAAGATTACGCATGGGCTAGACCCAATCGTAGAATGCTTGATATCATCTATCTACCAAGCCGGTACGAGGATGAAGGCAGACTGGATCACCTTATCTACTACTGGGATGTCAGTGGTTCTATCACTGAAGCTCAGGAGATTAGGTTCAATTCAGAGGTCAAGTACATTTGGGATGTGCTCAAACCCAAGAAGCTGACCATTGTCCAGTTTGATACCATCATTCAGTCCGAGACTGTCTTCACTGATGGTATGGATTTCAATGAGATCAAGATCGTTGGAAAAGGTGGGACCAGTTTAGTTTGTGTCCGTGAGCATATTATCGAACACAAGCCTACGGCTGCTATCATCTTCTCTGATCTCTATTGCTCCCCTATGGAAAGCATTCCTCACCCACAACCAACAATCTGGGTTGCTATTGGTAACACATCAACTCCTGTACCCTTCGGGGAAAGGATCAACATAAGGGCATAATACCATGTCTACAGCACCAAAGCAGTTGGCCTTGTTAGAGGTCATGCGACAGATGCCGGGACAGACTGTTAAGGATCTAGCTGTCCTTACAGACAGTACCCCGGACCGGATCAAAGCTGCACTACGGCGTATGTCTTATACAGGTTACGTCCGTTATGAGAATGGGCCATCTGACGGCAAGACAGGTAGAAATCCTCAGATCTGGTTCGCCAATGAAAATAAGGAACCAACTAAGGAACCTAGAGCTAAAAGGACTACACCACCAAAGACTATTAAGCCTTTGGAGATACCTGTAGCTACAAAGGATACCGTAGACGCTTTGGTTAAAGAGGTTGAGGCTCTGCGTCTTTGGAAGAGCCGTGCTATCCTACGTTTCCCTGAGTTGGATGTTGATCCAATCATCCTTCTGGCTCGTGAAGCTCTGGCTAAGCATTACCCCGATCAAAAACAGCGTGATGACATTCTATCAGGTAAAGCTGATGAACGTCCTCCAATGCTGGCTATGGTGGAGATTATGGACAAATGATTGTCAATAGAACGGGGCTGCTTCGTGCAGCCCCCATCAAGGATATGCTGGACCATAAGGTTCCAGATGTACCTACTTCATGGGGCTTAACTGAATGTGGTTATGACATTCGGATTAAACAGGACATTTCCTTTATCCCAAATGGTCATGGTATGATCATTAGCATTCTCGAACCAGATGCCGAGTATCCAAAGCAAATTCATAATAATTTTGCTCTTGGATCCAGCGTCGAGGAGTTCAATATGCCTATCCATCTTATGGGGCGTGTATTGAATAAGTCTACTTGGGCTAGGAAGGGTCTTGATGCATCAATGACCACTAACATTGAGCCGGGATGGAAAGGCTTTCTTACTTTAGAATTGGTCTACCATGGTAGAGAATATCTACATATTCCTGCTGGTTCAGGAATTTGCCAGATCATCTTTGAGCGTATCGAAGAAGAAGCTCTCTATATTGGTAAGTACCAGAACCAGAAAGATGAGCCAGTTCAAGCTAAATAAAAAGGCCCCCTAACTGGGGGCCTTTCTTGTTTCATTATTCGTCTGGATTAGGCCACTCAACATTCGAGCTTAGTATGCCATCAGCCCGAGCAGCAGGACCACCTTCAGGTTCTGGGAACGGTTGCCAGTTCCAGATAAAGCCCGTTGGACCAAGGTAGCCAACAACTCGCTGACCATACTTGTCTTCTGCATCGGGACGATACCAAGTGCCAGTTGTATCTGGGTTGTGTGCGTTACAAAACGCTAGGTAGGCATCAGCAGAAGCTTCTTTGCCTTTCGGAAAAATCACAACATCGGACATATTAAATTCCCCCACGTTCTTTGAGATAAGCGGTAAACGTTACCGCTTGGGCTTCTGTCAACGGAGTAGTGATGAACGCCGCTGCCACAATCCCGTTGAAGTAGTTACCATAAGCACTCGTTGCCGATGCACCAAGAACAACACGGGTCGCACTCCCAGTAGGAGTAACAGCAACCGGGCCATCGGATGGTACCCCATCAACAATAGTATCTAGGGTCGTCAGCGTCGGCATACCTCGACCAATTTTTCGACCATTGAACGCGACTTGCGTGTTTGTCTTAAGGACACCGGACAGTGACTTACGAAGTCGAGAAAATCCACCGCTAGTAGTACGGCGAAGCTCACGCAAATTACTGGTAGCCGAACCGTAGGACATTATAGCCCCACTGGTTGTAACATTGTCCGGCAACAAACTGTCAACCAAAACCCAAAGCTCGGCAACGCTACCATCAACTGGATAGGGCACCCCAACCGAATTAAACAGAAACAGGTAGTCGTCAGTCCCATCGAAAAATAGACCGGGGCGATTGTTAAAAGAGTTTGAAGAGTAGACAGGTCGTGAACCTGATATACTCTGTCCTAGTTGTACACCCGCTACCTTGTCTGTCCAAGAACTGACTAGACCAGAGGAAGCTGCAATGCTTGCTGCGTCCTCAGCATCCCACCATGCCAGTAGGTTAGCACCTAGATCAACAGGGGACCAGTTCTTACTGACTCCTCTAATGGCGGCTTGCATGAGGGGTGCCCCCGGACCAGCCATTAGTTCTGCAACGTCTCAAGTGTGACGGTAAAGGTCTCACCGCTGACAGGTACATAACCACTACGGGCTTCAAGAAGACCATAGTATTTATCAGAGGTGAAGTTGATCTCACCACCTACGGTAGGAACACCGTTCCCTGCTGCACCATCGTTGAAAACCTTATCACAGGTAATATCGATAGAGCCGACATAACTATTAGCTTGGTTGGTCTTCCAAGCCAGATTATCACCACTGGCTCCATCAACAGTAGGAGCTACTGCATAAAGATGCAGTCTGAAGGTTCCAGTGCCAGCACCCGTCTTACGCAGACGTGCTCTACGAACCATACCACCCCTGCTATTGAGGTCACGCCCAATAACAAACTCCATTGGCACAACCGTACCGGGTGCTACGGTGTTAGCAATCAGATCTCCAATCGCATACCCGACAGTATCAGCGGGACGAGCAAAGTTAGCATTAGCTCTGATCGTATGACCGCCAACAGAGCCAATGTGATTTTCACCAGCCGAACCAGCAACAGGCAAGGGTGTTGCACGGAGTTGAGCATCAGTCAGACCCGGCATACCAGCCAAGTTCAGGTTGGCAATCGAAGGTGCAGATGCAAGATCGGTGTTCTTGGTCTCATTACGCCAGAGAACTGCAACTGTGGTAGGAGCATCAGTAACATCAAGGATCCGAGTCAGAGTGATAGTATCACCGACACTGGATCCAGTGAAAGCCGTCTTAACGATGTAAGTCGTTACAACAAGCTCACGATCCTTACCAGCAGCACCACCGCCACTAGCATCAAGTGCTTTAGTAGCTACTACCAGAGCATGAGTACCATCGCCCATATCTTTGTAAAGCTGACGAATTTCACTTGCTTTACTGGCATCCGGGCCGATTGACACGGGATTAGTTCTATCAGCCATTAGGATACTCCAAGCCATTCAAAAGTGGTTCACCACTTATCAGTCAAACAAATCTATGTCCACGTTGATAGTTCTGCTTGTCCACCCCCAAGATAGCTGCTAATTCCTTTCTCGGTTTGAAAAATGGAACCAAAGAAGGAATAGAAATGAAGCTCTCTGATATCATCGATGTCGTCGCAGAAGACGGTGGAAATGCCCTCACTAAGGGTAGTGCAAAGACCGTGCTTAGCCTTGTGCTTGAGACCATTGCCAATGCTCTGCGTAACGGTGACAAGGTTGAACTGCCCGGCATCGGTAAACTGGAAGTCAAGGAGCGTAATGCTCGCACTGGTCGCAACCCCAAGACCGGCGAAAGCATCGAGATCGGTGCATCGAAGTCGGTTGGCTTCAAGGTTGCATCGGGTCTCAAGAAGAGCCTATAAGCCTTCAAGGCTTACCAAAGATATAAGGGGAGTGGTCAACATCACTCCCCTTATTTTTCAGACAAGGAATTATCTATGCAAGTTATGTCATTCGACTCTCTGGAAGCTGCCAACGCTTTCCTCGCTGAAAGAGGTTTGCCTTTGATCTCTTCAGATACTGAAGAGGGTCAGCCTGCTGATGAACAGCAGGATCAGCTTAACGAATTTGGAGCTATGGAAGCTCTGATGAAGATGGTTTTCGGTGATGAAGAGGCTTGTGCTGCTCCGGTAGCAACAGTGCCGAAGGATCAGTTCGATGCTCTTGTAGAGCTTTACTCTGTACAGGTTGCTCGCTTGGTTGATGAACGTGATGATGCTATCAAGATGCTTGAGCAAGAGAGAGAGTCTCATCAAAGCTGCCACAATGGTTTTGATGCTTTCCTCACGGACCAGATCCAGAATGCACGTCTGACAGGTTATGTGGATTGCTTGCTTGTAGGCCCTCAAGGTATCGTTGAAAAGTTCAAGCTTTTTGAGAACCAACAGCCTGTTCATCAGCAAGCTTTTATTAACATGGCCGAGAAGGCGATTTCTCGGATTGATATCCTTCGTGCGAACGAAGACTGATTAAATTATATGAGCAAGAGTAAGCCCCAGAGCATATAGCTCTGGGGTTTTTCTTTGAACCAAGGAGAAGGTCTATGACCATCACTGCTACAATCGTCTGTGATAGCGTAAGCCCCGAGGGTGTACGTCTTACTACCTTCCAGCTTCGCTATCCCCGGTTTATTCATGCTGAGGAACTCACTCATCGTATTCTGGAAAGTCAGCCTGAGCTTCTCTTCTATGAAGCTGTTCCTGATGGTCTGATGTACGATCAAGATCTTAGCCGTAATGCTAGCTCTAGTCGTGCTATTCCAGTCAAGCGTATGATCGAAGATCTACGCCGAGATCCAGCTATGCCTATTTACTGGGGCAAAGCTCAAGGAGGTATGCAAGCTGGTGAAGATTGGCACGCACCTGTTCTAATACCCGAAGTCTCTATGGGTAGAGAAGAAGCATGGCTTTTCGCCATGGATTGCTGCATCAAAGTTGCAGAAGGCTTTGCTGAAGCTCAGTATCACAAGCAGATTGTGAACCGGCTCCTAGAGCCTTGGGCACATATTAACGTAGTTGTTACTGCTGTTAGCTGGCAAAACTTCTTCGCTCTCCGCTCACATCCTGATGCTCAACCCGAGATCAAGATGCTTTCAGATCTTATGCAGGCAGCAATGGCTGAGTCTGAACCTTCTCTGGTTCAACACGGTCAGTGGCATCTGCCCTACATTCTTGCCAGCGATTGGGAAGCTATCCGAGCATGGCGTAAGACTAACCGTATCACACGGGATGAGCCAAGCTATCAAGAGCTTGCTCAGTACGCTCTGATGGTATCAGTAGCCCGCTGTGCTCGTGTGTCCTACAAGACGCATGATGGCCGTGATACGGATATCATGGAGGATATGGCACTAGCTGATAAGCTCATCGTAGCTACGCCTCTACATGCCAGCCCTGCTGAGCATCAGGCTACCCCTGATGAGTGGCATGATATGGGTGTAGCCTCTTATGGTGGTCCTCCAAGCTCTGACGGAGCGTGGAGTAGCCCCCTACTTCATGGCAACCTGACTGGCTGGAAACAGTACCGTAAGTTGCTGCCTAATGAGTTCGTAGAAGGCTAATAATGACTGACGAGGAGAGATATAGGTTTGAAGCATTACAGTACGCTCTATCCCGTCTCCCTCCACATGGTACAACCATTTTAGAGAATGCAGATTGGATAGACTGGAAAGACTATACTGAGCTTGGAGTTCAAGCTCACATAGTCAGTATGTTTGCTAGACATTTTCCCGGAGTAATCCAAAAGGGTCTTGGCTACTACCATGAGATATCTCCAATTAACAATTGGAATGTAGGCAGGTATCGTAACAAATATCGCCTCACCATGTTTGGTAAGGAGTTACAAAATCATCTTAAGTCAGATCCTGAGTCTGTTCTTTTGGTTTTGAAGACGTGGCTCTCTGCCGGGAGCTAAGGGTGCATCTCAACCTAGAGATGTACTGCTAACAGTGGCCATTGAGGTCTGCGTGGTTAGCACCCTTCTAATCGGAACCAAAGAGAGAAAAGATGAGTAATCTCAAGCTATTTCTTCCTGATGTAGTAAGACCGAAACCTTCGGATATATATTACTACAAAGGTAAACCATATCAGGTAAACTCTGTAATGGAGAAGAACCTGATACAGTTTGAAGATGAGTGGCAACCTACTGTTCGTTACACTCAATATCCTCAAACTGATCTTGTATTCTATAGGGCACTTACAGACTTCAATAGTAAGTTCTCTGAGTCCTATTAAAGGGGTTCAGCCCCCTGACGTACATCCCTTCATGGGTTCACTGCGTTCAAGCTGATGCACCGACGCTACCAAGGTATTATAGTGGTAGACTTCCTCTGAGGTTCTCATGCTCTACCAGAGGTCGGAAGAAGGCATGACATTAGTAGAATGGTCGCGGACACATCTACACCCTGAGCAGGGATTAACCGCTCTAGGGGAGATCCAGCAGAATATATAACTGCTGGACTCCCTCATTAACCAAAAGGAAAATCTGATGAAGGTGTCCCACTTGGAGGACCACATTACGCACGCCGTAATCAGTGGTGCTCAAGCTATCGATTTTGGTATTAGCGATAGCCCTGAATTTTTCAATATTCTGTCTTCCACACTGTACACTGACCAGATGCTGGCAGTGGTACGTGAGACCCTTTGCAATGCTTGGGATGCTCACATCGAGTTCAAGTGTGAGGATAGGTTCGTCGATATCACTCTAGATGATAAGTACCTTATCATTCGGGACTACGGTCCGGGCATTTCCCCCAAGATGATCGGTCCTGTCTACGGTACTTATGGTGGGTCCACCAAGCAGGCTAATGGTGAAGTCACTGGTGGTTTCGGTCTCGGTTGTAAGGCACCTTTTGCTTATGTCGATGACTTTGAAGTCACATCGTACAACGAAGGTAAGATGTCGGTCTATCGCCTCAGCAAGTCTAATGCTGAAGTGGGTGGTAAGCCCTCTATCGTTCCTGTTGTCTCAAATATTCCAACCATGGAACACGGTCTTCAGGTGAAGATTGCTGTTAAGAATGATCAGGATCGCAGTCGATTTAGCGATCTAATCCACCGTATCGTGCAGAACGGTGCAATGAAGATGCGTCTCAATGGTGATGAACTCTTCACCATGCCGTTTGACGACATGACTCACGGTTTCATGATTACCAAGCGTAAGGTTCAGGAGAACTTTTCTCCTATGAATATCCGCTATGGTAATGTGATCTATCCCATTCAGCGTGAGGAGTCTTACGGTGTAGAATGGGATGATATTATCACCTTTTTGAAGCGTCTTTCATACTCGCCAAGGTATTATCAAACTGATCTAGAATGGGCCATGGTGTTGCAAGCAGCACCTAACACTGTATCCGTTACTCCTAGCCGGGAGTCTCTCTCTAACAAGAAGCATACGCTCGACACCATCAAAGAATTGATGCAAAGCTTTCTTCGTGTTCGTGAGAAAGATCTCAAGACTGAGTGCTTTAAGCTACTCGATAATCGTATCGAAAATACTTGGATAGACTCTTCACCAAAGGTCTTGTTTGACCTTGGAGAGCGTATTCCTAACTTCACTGTCTCTGATGATTACGGTCGCATTGTTTATACACATGCTGCTGAAAAGGCCAGAGATACAAAGGATATGACGAGCTTTTCACAGTTCGTTAAGCAGTATTCTTTGTCCGGTTATCCTGACTTTCTGGGCTTTGCTCGCAGAGATCGTCTGAAGCGTATTGAGGCCCTTATCCAATCTGGTTTCGGCGGTGTTACCGGGAAGAAGCTTCTCAAGACGTATCGTAGAGAGTTTCTGGCAGACGCAAAGCGTACCCCTTCTCGTAAGAAAAGTAAGGAACGCTATGGCTCTGGACAGACTGTTGAGTCTCCTTGGTTCCATAGGGAGGTTGTTGCTCCTCTCATCAAGGGCATGAACAAGGAGAACGGTCTTCGGGCTGATAAGCTCTATGTGCATTCTAGTGATCGTAAATACCGTAACGGTCGTGAGATCATGGTGCTGGCAAAGGATTGGAGACCCCATCACATCAGCAAGATGTGGGGATTTGCTCGTAACATCGTTGTGTTATCATTCAATAAAATGGATGTTACGGATGGTGATGCTAACAGATCTGCTCTCTCCAAGTTCTGGCTTGGAAAGGCTGAAGACGTTCTTGTCTATGTAACTCCTCGTACAAGTGACAAGGTGCAAGCTGCACGAGACTACTTCAAGTCAAAGGGTGTATTCCTGATTGATCTTACAATCAATCAACATAAGGAATATGTTCAGAGACAGGAAGAGTATGTGAGAACTCCAACTTTGAAGCGTCCTAAAAAGAATGGCGTTCCTATTCTTTCAAAGATGCGTAATCCTGACAATGACAACTTCTGTAACATTGTTGCAGATCCCCCAGAAGCTCCGCTGGATAGAACTACCACTCCAAAGTTTGTCTACAAGGATGGTCGTAGAACTGAACAGAGTGCTTTTGAAAACCTCAATGCCCAACAGACCAAGCTTATCCTAGACACGTTTGGGGATGCTGGTGGGTTTTGTACGAACCAGAACCAATATGATCGCTATATCAGTGCAGGAGCACTTGACTGGCGTGATTATATCCTAGATAAGTTGGTGGAGGAATATTCCACCAATCCAAGGATTATCGAGTACCTTCCCTTTGCTCGCGCTCGTGTTGACACTGAAGGCTATGGTTCAGAATACCGGGGCAGAAGTGCTCAACGCTGGGTTAAGCTAGTCGAGGCTGACAAGGATCTGCGTGAATACTTTGGTTTGGTTGATAACCGGACCCAAGAAGACAAAGATATCATGGCTATCTTCAAGATCTTTGATAATAATTATATTACAGGGACTCATGATAAAAGGGGCCAGATTAAGAGCCTCATTAGCCAAATAGAGTTGTCTAAGGATCTTATAGCTCTGCTTAACATGATCAGAGACTCTAAGATGCTTCAGATGTTTGAAGTAGTTAATGTAGAGCAGCTTGTTTATCAGGCTGAGGTCTATAAGCTTACTCAAAAACAAAAGGATCGCATTCGCGATACCATTCTCTTTGCCATAGAAGGATAAACCAATGGCGATTATTCGTGTACTCGCTGTCGTGGTGGGCGACACCAACACCACGTTCTATAAGGAGGATGGTTCGACTTTCGATCTGGCCTCTAGTGATGTTCGTCTGCCTGCTATCATTGACAAGGTAACTCCTGTCATTGCCGCTGGTCAGGTGGCTAGTGTCGATTTCGAGTCAGTAGAGACCACCCACTATAAGGAGTTCGAGGAAAAGACGAATGGCTTCGTCAAGCTCTTCCGTGTGGCTAAGGAGTTCGTGAAACACATCTTTCACGATCCCTATGATCCAGCGAACAGGGTGAAGCCTCAAACCATTGGTACGGTTCCTATCGTTACCAATGAGCAACCTGCTGTAACGCCGTCTCCTCTTCCTGCTGGTGTAACACAGTCTACTGGCATTGTTGCCGGTGGTGGGGATAACATCACCAAGCCGTTTGAGCTTGATCGTCCAGCAATGGATGTACGTCCTGTTACCCAAAAGACTGAGAAGCTCAGCACTGCTGCTTCAGAAATTCTAAAGAATGCTCAGTCTGTGAACGATGAAAAGTTCACTGACGATGAAACCACTAGCAACGATACTATCATTGCCGTGGTTGAAGACGATAAGGGCAATCAGGTCATCATTCCCGGAATGGAAAACCTGAAGGACCATATGGCATTGGCTCTTAAGCTTGGTTCTACTACCGGGGTTGAGAACTTCCTTCGTCGTATCTCAAAGGTAATCGACAAGAGAGGTCACTCGATTGACGATCTGCTAAGGTTCATGCAGCGTAACGATATGCCTATCGCTGATGATGGCTGTCTCGTTGCGTTCAAGACCCTGAACCGCCGTGGCAACAAGCAGGATGAGTATCAGGATATTCATTCTGGTAATGTTGTTCAGCGTGTTGGTTCTCATGTCTTCATGAAAGAGGGCATGGTTGATCCCAACCGTCGTAATGCATGCTCTAACGGTCTCCATGTTGCTCGCAGAGCATACGTTGGAGGTTTCCGTGGATCCAGCGGTGTGATGGTTCTGATCAAGGTAGCACCGGAAGATGCTATCGCTGTTCCCCAGTATGATGGCAATAAGATGCGGGTCTGTGGATATCACATCGTTGCTGATGTGCCTTCCGAAGACCACAGCACTGTCTTTTCCAATACGCCTTTGGGCAAGGATACCAAGACTGCTAAGCTTCTTGGTGCTGTGCTTAAGGGTAATCATATTGGTATCATTGAAGAGGTTGAAATTGGTGGTGCTTATGGGGGTAATCTCCGTGTCACCAAGATTGGCAGTGAGGCTGATAACAATCGTCAGCTTCGTGAAGCTAAGGCTGAAGGTGCCAAGGCTGAGCCAGTAGCCTCTATCGATGATAAGAAGCATGGGGCTAATGCAGCCCAAGTGGATACTCAGGCTGTTGCAGCTAAGGTTGCAGAAGCCAAGGCATCTGCTGCACCGTCTAAGTCTGCTCAGGCCCGTGTTCTCTTTGACAATGGTAGCTATACCGAACTCAAGGAGTTCAAGAAGAAGGCTAAGAAGTCTTGGTCTTCTTTGGGCTTCAATGCCACCGAGGAAGCTCTCATCACTGGTTCCAGTGAGAGTGCTCCTGAAGGCAATGCCAAGCAGGCTACCACAGATAAGCCCAAGATCGATCTGTCTACTGTTCCGTCCAAGATGGAACAGGACTTCGCTCCAAAGGCTACTGAACCAAAGAAGGAAAAGAAGATGACAGGCACTCGTGCTGAGGTCGCTCGCAAGCTGTTTGAGGAAGCAGTTGCAGGCGATAAGTCTCGTTGGACCAGTCTCTGGCTCCACAAGAAGGAGTCCAAGAAGTCTTGGACTGTCCTTGGATTTACGCCCAAGGAAGTAGAGCGCATCGAGACCAATAAGCCCGATCATGTTTGATCGTAGCTGATACTACCAACATACCTTGCAAAGAGCCGTCTTCCACTTTAATGTGGGAGACGGTTTCTTTTTGGGATTTTTAGAATGTCCAATGTCTATCGAGCTAATCGTAAGATCAATGATGGTGATCTTATTCGTCTGAATAGCGTCGGACTCTCACTTGCGAAGATAGCTGATATGCTCGGCTGTCATCACACAACTGTTACCCAGAGACTCAAGGCTCTTAATATTCCACCAGCAGACACTCGTCGTGCCTTCATGGAAGATGTAGCCATGAGACTTTCTGCTGCACAGATGGACTGGCTGGCTGATCAGCTAGGCCCTCATCTATCCATCAAGGATTTCATTACCAACCTTCTGGCTAAGGAATACCAACGCCAGAACCAACCGAAAGAACAGGTATGACCAAGACTGCATTGGAAGTAGCACGCTCGCTGCCTCTGCCGGGGTATGTTCAAGAAGTGATTGGAGATTTTCCATATCATCCTCAAACTAGGACGGCTGCTTTCCATCGTTTCTACGAAGCCCCAATTTACAGTGGTCGAGTCGA
>Ga0182215_1000036_pt1 | contig 20462 bp, 24 predicted proteins | sample G5R1MG_24_FD_128404 | JGI IMG/M metagenome (GOLD analysis project Ga0182215, IMG submission 128404) | Switchgrass phyllosphere microbial communities from Michigan, USA - G5R2_NF_03OCT2016_LD1 MG | ecosystem: Host-associated > Plants > Phyllosphere > Phylloplane/Leaf | place: USA: Michigan... | reverse complement strand
CGCCGCCTTCGGTCTCAGCCGCGGCCACGGGTCAGGCAGCTGGCAACGCTGTGGGAGAGGCTGCCGGTCGTTCGTCGTCGCTGGCGGGGTCTTCGGGGGCGTGAGGTCTCGGGCAGGATGATAAAACATCGACCGCACGACGCAGCTTGTGCCACCGCGGCCGACCATGGCCGGCTCAAGGCAGACGGCCGAGGCGGATCGCGTTCGTCTTCTGAGGTGATGCAGACCAGCCAATGGGTTCTGATTGCGCCGTGGATATCGATAACACCCCTAGCATCGTCCTCAGGCTATCGACCCCTTATCCGCCGACGCGCAGAGAATGTACCGTGTTCCTTGCAGCTCATTTCGCCGTCGTGCTCGTTCCTCTCGACCGACACGCTCCGGCCGACACTCTTTTCCCCCGTCGTTGTTGCCCATGCCATTGCCGCTCGTTACCGTCGCTCTCTAAGCCAGCCCTTCGTCCCCCCACACTCGCTCCAGAATTCGGCTGCATCGTCGCCCATCTCGCCCTCCCCATCGTCCCAGACGACGCCGAGAAGCGCCAGGCGTTTCTCGCGCCGATTGCACCACGGCCTCCGCGCTGGCTACCTCGATCCTGCCCAGGCCTCAGGCCAACGACGCCTTCCGACGGCCCTCGATCCTGCCGGCCTTGGAGCTGCCGGCCTTCCCCTCGCCCTCGCCCGCCTTGTTCGAGGACAAGCTGCCGTCGATCCGGCACGACAGCTCGCGGCCTTCGTCGGGTTCCACCGTGGCGTCGTACACACCGCAGCGTCACGGCAGCAATGCCTCGATCCAGCTGCCAGCCCTGTCGACCCTGGCGTCGGTAGCGTCGAACAGCCCGGCCGCCAACGCCAGCAACGACACGCCGCCGCACGACACGCCGCCGGAAAAGAAGAGGCCGTCTCCGCCGAGGTAGGTGGCCAGCACACGGTGGCGGGCGTGGGTTGCGCTGCTGGCCCCTGCCGCCGGCCCTAGTCGAGCCCAGCGCCAACCTTATCGCACGGCTTGGCGATGCCGTGCCTCGACTTTTCCTCGCAACGCGCGCTAACATGGACGCCCGCAGACTCTCCAATGGCCTCACCATGACGACCTACGCGACTGCCGCGCCTGCAACGGCTGGCGGACAGGCCGGTTCGCCGGTACGTGGCCTCTTGCTCGCGTCCCGGGCGGTCGTCTCCCATTTTGCGCCTTATCTAATCGATAGCCTTTCTGGCCCGCCTCGATGCTGACCATGCACCCAGCCTGTCTGCCAGAACTGCACCACCAGCACCACGCCGCTCTGGCGCCGTGACGAGACGGGCGCCGTCCTGTGCAACGCCTGCGGCCTCTTCCTCAAGCTGCACGGCCGGCCGCGCCCCATCTCCCTCAAGACCGACGTCATCAAGAGCCGCAACCGCATCAAGACGGCCGGCCCCGGCGGCCGCAAGAGAGTACGCATGTCCTGGACGGGCTCCACCGCCACTCCAGCCTCCCGCTGACACCTTCTCCAGACGAGCGACCAGGGCGGTCTTCCTGCCGCGCACCCTGACGCAGATGGCCAGCTAGGACTGGCCCAGCACCGCCGCGCATCGGGCAAGATCTCGTCGGCCATCTCCGACCGCTCCCAGTCGCCCATCTCGCGGACCGGCACCCCCCACTTCGGCCATTCCAACATTGCGCCCCAGCATTTGTTCGAGCAGGCCCTCCACAGCGACTTCCATTCCCCCACCCTGCCAGGCTTCGGCCTGCGTGCACCCTCGCCGGCCAACTCGTCCGTCAACGGCTCGCACCTCGAGCCCCCGCTGCCCTACGACACCCTGGCTGCCCAGAACACGGCTCTCAAGACCCGCGTCTCCGAGATGGAGCTCATCAACGACCTCTTCCGCAACCGTGTCAGTGAGCTGGAGCAGAGCGAGCAGTCGGCCCGTCAGCGGGAGTCGAGTCTGCGGCAAGAGCTGGAAGAAGTCCGGCAGCGCGAGGCGGATCTCAAGAGGCGACTGGAGGAAATCGAGGAAGAGAGCCCACGACACAAGAGGATGAAGATGAGCGATTTGGTGGACGAGAGCCGCGCTGGCACGCCCATCAGCACCATGGTCGAGTAGCAGCCGTTGCTTCTCGGACAACACAGGAGCCGTTTGGCCTTGCTCTTCTTTCCCATGCGTGTTGCTTGCATGGAGCGATTCGGCGTCGTGCACCCGCTGGCTGGTCGCGTCGCAACGGCGGCCCTGTCTCTCTCTCTCTCTCTCTCTGCCCGCTACGGGCAGGCCAAGCCACAAAACGCGAGCTTGGCCGTTCTACGCTCGCATAGGTCGGACTGACCAACCTAATGTCTACATCCCCCCCACTCTCTCGCACCGCCTCGTGCGGCTCTCTGTTTCCTTGCTGCTGCGCCAGACCACCCGATGCGGGGCCGATGCGAGCGGGCAGCACGTTGGGCTGGCCGTTTGGAATGGATCGAGTCATTGGGCATGGGCATGGGCATGGTTATCAAAAGTCTTGCTGTTTTCTAGTGGATTATTTGGAATAGGACATTGTGGACATTGGCATGCGATGGTCTTGTGGAATGTTGATGCCCACGCAGGACGTGTCAGCGCGTGCCCTGAACCGGCCTTGGCCCTTGATGTTGTGACGACGGGGGTTCGTACCGGATGGCGGATGGCGGACGGCGGATGGCGGACGGCGGCCTCTCCAGACGGCACGCTCCCTGCATGCAATGAAGCACCACACATGTCCATGTCCTCGCCGTCAAGGCGGAGACGGCCGACCCGACGTTGGGTGTGGTTCGCGGGACGCATGGGCGCGCTAACCCCAAATCCACAGGAGCTTTGGCCCCTCCTTGGCGTGCACTTGGCCTTGTGCGAGTTTTTGCACTCGAGCTCCTCCCTCCTCCTCCCACCACCTCCCCATCCATTGGAACCTCAGTTCATCTCCAAATCATCTCCCCTCCGGTCGTCACCACCCTCACAATGGTTGCCATCGCCCGCTCCTTCGGCGCCGCCCGCGTGGCCGCCCGCGGCTTCTCCAACGCTGGTATGTGCGCCCGCCGCATGGCCACCCGCTGAGCCTCTCCACCACGCTCGGCCGTGTGTCATCGTCCCGCCATTGACTCTCATCTCGCAGCCGTCCGCCAGCCCACCCAGCCCACGCTCGTCGCGGCCCGCAGTGCCTTCCGCAACAACGCCGCCCGCAACGTCATCCAAAAGCGTGGCATCGTCGTCGAGTCCACCGCTGCCGCCATGGTTGCCGCCGCCAAGATCCAGGGTGCCGGTCTCGCCACCATTGGCCTTGCTGGTGCCGGTGTCGGTATCGGAACGGTTTTCGGGGGTCTCATCCAGGGTGTCGCCCGCAACCCCTCCCTCAGGGGTCAGCTCTTCCAGTACGCCGTTCTCGGTTTCGCGTTCGCCGAAGCTACGGGTCTCTTCGCGCTCATGATGTCCTTCTTGCTCCTCTACGTCGCATAGATGGGTGCATTGCATCCATTGCCGGGCACCGTGGGTGGGGGGCGCCATCGGTATGGGAACCGCAAATGACAAGGGTTTCGCGGATGGGATGTGTGTGCATAGCGTCGACTGGTGCCGCTTTTTCCAACGCGAGTGGCTGGGCTGGTCAGATTGTGTAAAACATGTACTTTAGATGAGCAATCTGAAGAGCAAACTACCCACTTCCAGGCTCAGACACCATGTTTTGAGGCACGGAGCCCCTCGACGGAGCTGTGACATGCGTCGACGGCCAAGTGCAGGCGCAATCCAGTCAATGGATCCTCACGATCCCACGCCGAAGCGTTGGCAGCGTACGACGGACGTTGGGTGAGGGGGGGGCGCGCCATGCCACCTTGCCCTCGGGAAATGGGGATTTCGCTCATTGCCAAGCCTTGTGCCCAACCTCACATGCCCCCCCTTCCCCCCTTCCATCTAGCTAGCTTCTCTGTAGACTTTACGACCTACTCTCCGCCATGTTGTCGTACCAGTGCTGCTGCGCACATGGTATACCGACATGTTCTCCTGGTCCCCGGGCGGTTGTGATGGACCGACCGTACCCCGTTCGGCCGGAGCCATGCATGACAAGAGCCTGTGCCAACTACTACCTACCTGCCTCCCTGCCTACCCCGCCGCTCTGCTGCGACGACTCAACGCCTGTACGGTAAGGCGGAGGGCAGGCGAGTTCTGGAAGTCGGTGTTGTTGGGATTGTGGGCGGGAGGAAGAGGATGGGGTAGCTGGGCAAGTCTATACTATTATGTAGGAAAGTGGACATGAAATTCTCACGGAAGAGAATGCCAGGGAAGAAAATCACAAACGGCATATGTGTGTTGTCGACCATCAAAAAAGCAAAAACCAAGCAATCCGTACAAGTTGCAGCAACGGCCATGGATTCTACAACGCATCGACGTGATCCCAGAGACTCCCGAGCTTCCGCCTCGACAAAAGTGCTTGCTCCACACGCAAAATGGGTCGTCTGTGTCGAGTCGATTCTTCCCAACACGCCGCCCAACCAAGCACAAACCACGACAAAAAAAAACCTCTTCAGATTGCCACCCAGGAAAGCCCAGCCCCAGTCCCAGTGCCATTCAACTTTTCCCCGAGTTCCTTCATCCACGCTACCGCCCGCACTTTCTCGCTCCTCAAAGCATAGGCATAAGCACATCGCCAAACCACCGCTCCACCGCCACAACCATCTTGTCCGCCCCAACGGCCTCGAAGCCATCTACACGCCCCCCATACTCCACAAATAGCCCCACAACATCTTTCTCCACAAGCCCGCCATCGAACAGCAGGCTCTCTAGCCGGCCCCCTTCTTCCCGCCACCGCACAAGCAAATCCCCATCAACATGCTTGTGCCGCGGCCCCGCCAGCCCACCCTCTTCATACGCTGGATCGACGTCTCTCGCGCGAATCTTGCCGTCCTGCGCGCCGCCGGCGCCATTGATGAGGAGGTCGAAGATGTGGCCGCTCTGTGGTCCGGCGACGGGCGTGAAGTGGTGTGCCGGATCTCGCGCCTGTTTGGCCTGGATGAGATTCTGGATGAGGCGGAGCAGGCGTCGTGCCGGCTGTGAGAGAATGGAAAAGGTGTAAATTGTGCCGTCAGAGCAGGCGCCGATGATGTCGTCGGTTAGGACGCCGGGTACGGTGTTGGCATGGGTGGGTTTGCGCCACGGTGGGCGAATGTCGCCGCGTTGGAGCCGGATCACGGTGTGGGGGAGGACTGCTTCAAACAGGGTTTCTGAAGCGTTTTTGTAGGTCCGCTCGTGGGGCTGGCGAAGCGCTGTAATAGACGAGGACGTTTTATCCGTGACGAGTACGAGTCTATCTGCTGTTCTGGTATTTTCCGCTTCTGGTATTATGTCGATTACGGCATGTTGCGTGCAAGAGCGCTCACGGCTGTCCGTGAAGTGTTGTTCGAACTGGTATCGATCCTCTTGTGGACCGTTGACTCTGTAGCAGATGTGTGAGTGACTTTGCGTAGAGACATAGACGAACGGAGGTGCAGCGGTTATGTGTATGCCCGGGGAGGCTAATTCTTTGACTCCCCGCTTAAACCATCTAGTAATATTAGTCAGGCAACTCCTGTAAGACAAAAGCTTCATCCTACCGGCCGGCTTGAGAATCAAAAAATTCAAGCGATAGAGTAGTACCGGTTACCATGACGATGGCGTTGTTGCCCCACATGGAAATGCTGTATACCGGATGGTCATAAAGTGAATTCTTCTGCAGCTGTAGTTTGGAACGACCCTTGCCCGTGCTGAAAATGAGTCTTCTCCCCTTAAAGTTGCCCAGGCCCTTCTGTACACTAGTCCCGATTATGATAAGAGATCGCTTCTTGTCTTGATGGTCGACAAATGGCCAATCGACGATGCAGTGGACTCTCTCGGCATGCTCCAGCTGGTATTGAGCTAGGATCAGTCCCTCGGATGGGATGGAATCGTCTTCTTGTTGAACCTCAAGATCGTGATTCGACTTGTCATCGCTCATTTTCAGCAAGTTGAGGGTGGAATGGAGTACCCGGTAGCCATTGGGCGGTGCCCTTTCTTCTTTAGCCTCGAGAGTCGAAACTACCATTCTGCGCTGTGAGTGTAGGTAAGCGATGCTCACTGGCTTGGCGCCAGTGCTTATCTTGCGAGGTACTGCCCGGGAATCTATCTCTGGCTGTGATGCAACATCGTTGTTTGCCCACCTGATGTCAGAATCAAGCTGGGAGAACAGCAGCTGGTCCCCAGCGACAGCGAAAAGGAACCCGCCAAGATTTCTGCCTCCATAGTCTATCTCATCCATGAAGGGTAATTGATACATTGCCGTGACTGACGACTGTGAGTATTCCGGGTGCATCTGGTCTGTGAACCAGACAGAATCGATTTGCACGGCAGGATAGTCCAGGGTGGACCAGCGTACACGGCAAAAGTCGGATGCGCAGGCTACAAATGCGGCAGATGCATCAGTATGACTGCGCTTGATATGTGCAGAAGTAGGACCCATTTTTGTAGAATGCCACTCTCCGCATGAAATCGCTGGGATCATTAGCTGGATACAATTCATGTTTGAGGCATGCTGCTTACCACTAGGGCCAACCGTAAGTACAGTGCTCAGCAAACAGCCGTCCCGTGTTGCGCAGACCAACATTGACCGTCCTTTTGAAAGCAGGATTACAGCACTTTCACAAAACTGCCGCGGTGTCACTGCCAGTACACAGATCGGACGCCGTACATCTTCGACTTTGAACAACGTGATTCCCGAGCCAAAGAGGCTAACGAACACATGTGGTATGCCATCAATGTCTAGCATCTCCAAGCACGTGGGGTCGTGGACCAACTGAATACGCGCCTCTCTCGATCTCTCGAAACTAAAATTGTTCGAGATTGGCAGTATTTCTAGATAGGTACTCCCGGCCTCGCGATATGTGATGACGACAAACGGCACTGTGGGTACGGAGGCCGCCAAAAGCAGAGGAGAGTCAAATGTAACCGAAGGACTGTGTTGTCGCAACGATGGGCGAAGTAAGATCCGAGCCTCGCGTCGTGTAATTTGAACAGAGTGTTGAATGGACCAATGGCATGCGGAAATAGTCTCCTCGTCTCGCATAATGCCATCTTCGGTGGGCATGTCATCCGAGGGAACCTGGTAGGTGGTCCAAACCCTGGATTCCCAAGCCCCAGAAAATTGTCCACGGATTTCGGGCTGAGTACGTACAACACGAACGACAACCGTCTCCAGAGGGAGTGTAATTGCCAATGTTGCGTAGTGTTCTCTTTGTTGCCGACCGTCAATTTCAGTGATCAAGCTACCGTAGTCCAAAACCCATATTCCAGTACATCCCGTCATACCACTAAAGTGGTGGTCAATCGAGGCTCGTACTCCGTACCTCAACTCGGAAATATCGCCATGAGGGCTGTTGCCACTGGCAGCGAAAATGGCCGAGCGCGCTCGTTCGAATGATCCCCGGGGGTCCAGAAGTCGGGTGACGGACAGATCTGACAAAGGCGTCCAGTTCGATATTGATTCGATGCAGGTGATTTGATTTACAATTGGATACAGAGATGCGTATGAATATTCACTTGGCCACGAACCGACTTTGCAAAGCAGTCCGTCATTTCCAGAACCTCCTGCGATCAAGACATCGGGGTATAGCTGGGAGAATTCGGAGTTGTCGACTGTGAGACAAGCAAAAGCCGTATCAATTCGATACGGCCATACACCGGCTTCTGAAATCTCCATGGGACACGCGGGCCCACGCTCGGCGTAAATGATGCGCCCGTCTTCTCTCGCAATGTAAAAAACCTCTTTTGAGAATTCAGGGTTGCGAGGTGTCCTGTCCCATCCCACCCACTTCGGCACACAATTACTGTCGCCTGGGATCAGTGGAGTAAGGACCCGGGGATCAATTGGCACTGAGAAGCACTTTGGGAGCCCCGACAAAACATCTCTGTAGACGGAAATGTGGGTGTCGAAGACCAAGAGAAAGTCGGTACTTTTGCGGAGGGGAATAAGCAAGGAAGGGTTATGGTCCTCTGGGACTGTTAGTATCCTTATGCAGGCATAAGATTTCCTATGACATACCATAGTCCACCAGGACGCGCTCGGTGCGTGGCGTGGCCTTGATCAGGTCCTCTCTACAGTCCCAATCAAAGCATGTGATCTTGGTCTTGCCTTGATGTGCGATAATGAACAGAAGAACCACATGATAGTCGTCCACTCCCCCACCCGACGAAAGAAAGCTCATGTGCATGATATTGCCGTCCAGGCCCATGATGCGCTCGTCTTCAATGGGCGTGGAATCGATACTTGTACGACTCTCGGCCCGCCAACTCTCCATGGACTTGGTCTTGTAGAGGATGAACCGACCGTCATGAGCAGCGACGGCTATGGCTCGACGCTTGGGATCTATGGCGAGGAAGGTACCAAAGCGATCTGTACGCGAGGTACTGGCAGGAAGTCTGATTGTCTTTTGGGTAAATGTCACGGCGCCTGATTGGGTACTTTGGGCCCACAGGAACGCGAGGCTTCTGTTGGTGAGGGTAAGGACTATTACCTCGGGGGGCAGCAACGTGCGCTCATGATCAGACATGGACTTTCTTGCTCTATGCAGCGCGTGCTTGTTGGGAAGTGGGCTGGTAATGCTCCTGGTGGTGGGAACCTCACGAGGATCACCAAACACCTTTGCGGCTAATATGCGGGCGCCCTTGAAGCCAGACTTGGTGGCAACATGCCGAAGATGGCCGTAGTCACGTATTTCCTTGAGTTGAATGGAGTCGTCACCAATCAGCACTACATCGGTCTTGTCTCTATGGCGAATATTGGCTGGTAGGACGAACTTGGTCAGGGGCGTCGCCACGATGGTTCGTGAGAGGAGGCCGTACTCGCGCAGGTCCGCTGTCGGCTTGGCAGTGTCATCGCGCATCTCAACGTCGTGTTGCTGGGCGCCTGCCATGATGTGGTAAACGTCGTGCGGCCTGGTGACCCACTCATTGTCGACCAGGACGCGGCTTTGAACCTGATAGTCCATGCTGGGGGGGCTCTGCCGGTGACGTGGTTGTCGGTGTGGGTACCTGGTCGAGCGGCTGGGGACAGGGTGCAGGCTTAGGGTACGTGGGAGAGCCACAAGCACACACTGTGGGCGAAAAAGACGGGCAACATATTGGTGCCTGCGGACACAGGCAGGCGGGTGAGACGACGCGGGGTGGGGTTGCAGGGCTTGGGTGAAGGTAGGAGGGGTCAAGGGCCACAAAACACGGAGTCGTGCAGCAGCCCAAGGGACTATGTAAGCCCAGGATTGGGCAGCGGGCGGTTAACGGGAGAGAGGAAGAGAAAGGGAAAAAAAAAGAGAGAGAGAGAGAGAGAAAAAAAAAAGAGAGAGCACAGGCAAAACCAGTAGAGGCGAATGGGTTTCCAGCCAGGGTTTTAGGTCTCGCGAGCTCACCACAACGCCCGGGACCGGTGGCCAGGCTCTGATTGCGGCCGTGGAGTCAGAGTCGCAGAGAAGAAGCGCCGTGAAGCGACCCACATAGGGGGCCAGAGATGGGAGGGCGGATCGAGGGGTTGTAGGGGGGCCATGCACGATCAGATGGATGCAGCTGCAGACGCCGATCGCACGGCAGGATTCCGAGGTGGCAGTGGACATCACGTGACAGATGCCAAGCCCACTAGCGCCGGCAGTCTCCGTCAAGTGCCAACGTGCCAACAACGGTCGGCCGCTCGCCGCTCGCACTCTCGACTCGACCCACGACGCGCCCTGGGATCCCCGGACCCGATCCAACCCACCTCTTGGGCCTTCGCCATGCCATGCCGACGGCACCATGGCCCCCGGCACTGAGTCCCCGCCCGCCGGCAAGGAGGCCGCCATTCGCGCCGCCTGTCGACATGGTGGCCGCGCCAGCGCCCTGGTAGAGCTGGCAACGAGTCCCGCGGGCCTGGTCAGCGACGACCTGCGCCGTATCGCCTGGCCGCTACTACTGGGCTGCGCCAGGGCGGAGCTGCCTGCGGAGAAGGAGACACTGGCCGCGGACAGCACGAAGCTGTCCCGCCACAAAGACGAGGACCAGGTGGCCTTGGACGTGCATCGCGCCTTTGTCTACTACCCCCCCGCCGACTCGGAGCCGCAGCTGGCCGAGCGCAAGCAACACCTCGCCCGTGTCATCCTCACCGTATTGCGCCGACACCCCGCGCTGTGCTACTTCCAGGGCTACCACGACATCGTCCAGGTCTTCCTCCTTGTCCTCGGCCCCCACGATGCCCCCGCCGCCGTCGCCCGCCTGAGTCTCCTGCGCATCCGCGACTTCATGCTCTCCTCCATTGCCCCCGCCATGGCCCAGCTCGAGCTGCTGCGGCCCCTGCTGCGCGCTGCCGACCCGCGCCTGTACGCCCACCTGCCCCGCTACCAGCCGTCGTTTGCGCTTGCCGATACCATCACCATGTTCGCCCACAACATACAGGATTACCGCCAAATCACCCGCCTTTTCGACTTCTTCCTGGCCTGCCACGCCGCCATGCCCATCTACTTGTTCGCTGCCGTGGTGCTGTCCAAGCGCAACGAGCTGCTTGCTCTCGACCAGGACGACCAAGACATGCTCTTCTTCAAGCTCGGCAAGATGCCTGACCCCTTTGACGTCGAGTTCCACATTGCCCGGGCCCTTGAGCTCTTTGAGCGACTGCCCCCGGCATCCCTCCGCAGCTGGGAGTGGTGGAGGATCTCGTCGTTCAGCGTGCTCAAAGCTTCGGCCACCAGCCTCAGCCTGCGCTGTATGACACTCGAACAAGGAGAGGCGCTGTTTGCTCGCCACGAGAAGCAGCTGCAGCGACGCATGGTCCTGGACAGTGTTGCTACGAAATTAACCCTTGTTAGCATGCGTCTGTGGTATTACCGCCGTTATGGAGCCGTGGGCCTCGCCATCGTGGTTGGCGCATATGCAGTATGGCTGGGCAGGTACGGCGGGATTGGTGCGCGATATCCCTTTCTCGATTCTTTGGCAGGTCTTGTATCGAGATTCTTGGGCGGACCATGATGTTCATGATACACATACTTGGTAGACATGGTAGAAGCCATCTGAGTGCGTTCAACCGCGACCAAGTATACCAGGTCCCTCTGCTTTTCACGTGTCATCCACCTTTTGCAAGCAAGTACTAGATGGGAACGTAAAGACGGAGATTATATTCCTCAAGTCTCTACGGACGAAATTCATGTGAATCGTCAGCCATATCTTCTTCCCTTCCATTCAATAGCCTAGATGACTCATGTCTTCCAGATCATCTTAGCTTCATCCAATGCTCCCTGACCTCAATTCTGTTCATCAGCTGAAAGTCCGTCCGTCGGTTGAACGTCTATCCAAGCCACAGCGTCGACAGATCAGGGCAGATCTTCTGGCCAGGACTAAGCTTGAACGTGCAACGGTCACAGTCATGGCACTACCAGACGATTAGCCACTTCGATCCCGACCGAGTCTAGACAGTATCCTCGTCTACTTACGTCTTCCATGCTACACATACGAGCCAAACACTCGGCCGCCTTGGCTCGGTTCTTCTCTCCAGAGCCCTATCAACGTCAGCTTTGCGGAAACACACCCAAACGCACCACAACAGTAGGACTTACCGCAAGACAGTACCAGTAGCCCATGAGCTCACAGCTGCGCTCTCGCTCGCAAACACGATTGTCATCATAGTAAAAGTGAGGATGACCAGAGCAAATCAGACCATCGTCACCCTGAACCTTGCAGGCTCCAGCCCTGTTGCACTGCTTGCCCTCGTTCCAGTGCCCGTCATCCCCGCACTCGAAGACGAAGCGGCGCTCAGAGTCACAAGCCCTAGACTTTGGCTTGCACGGAGCGTCATTGCGACGGACGTTGGAAGCAAGCTCAGGAACTGCTGGGTTGAGGCAGGATGCCAGAGCTGCATCGCTGCTGCAACCACCTGGGCAGACATACTCCTCCCACAGGTGAGAGCTACCGCATCCAATGGCCTTGTGGTTCTCGATGCAAGTGAACTCGCCCACGTCGTTGCAGCGCTTGATAGGAGTGATGGTAGTAACGGGGGGAGCAATGACCTCTGTCGGGTGAATAAGGAGGCTGCCGAGATCAGCAACATCCGCAGAGAGGACGAGCTTGGAAGCCGCCGCAAAGAGCAGGATGGATTGAAAGATCTTCATGGTTGAAGTTCTGGTGGGGAAGTGTTGCAGATGGTGGTTGTTAAGAGGGTATGTGCGAGTGAGAAAGAGAGCGAGAAGAGGAAGAGGGTGAGAGAAAAGAGAGATGAAGGCGCCCGGCAATCTGTAGCGCTAAGAAATAAGTGAGGGATATTGCTAGATTAAAATTACGGTGACGTAGAGTACGTAGAGCAAACCAGGCAGGCGCAGGCAGCAAAAAGTGCAAGTAGGGCTCTGGGCAAACAGAGCCCCAGAGGCCCCATGACTACAGAAACACATCGCCGAAGCCTGAAAATGGGGATTCGAGCGATTTGACATGGCCTCATGATACTGTGAGGCCTTGAAGAATTGCTTTCCTATTGCTGTCTGATTCGCCCTCAGTTAAAAGAAAACCGGTATCTTCAACATGATGCATATTCACTTGCTACCTATACTCCTTGCTACACCAGCTGTAGCCTCTAACTCGGTACTAAGAGCTTCACAAACAGTCGAAAGGAGCTGTGACAAGGCTTGTTATAACACATTTCGCTACCTTATGGGAGTAAGTCTTGCGCCTTGCTATTCCAGATACTGAGCTGACTACCTACCTCAGGATTACCACAGCGGGGATGACTGGCTCCTATATACCACGTCTTACAGAGACACAGCGGACCAGGTCTGTGCCGCAGAGTTATGCGCCAAATGCTCCTTTTGCAGCATACAGGACACTATGCTTGACCATATGGTCAATATTAGAATCAGTCTCGAGGCTCGAAGTAACACAAGGAACAACAAGATGATAAGTTGTCTGGACTGCCAGACCTACGTCGACACCTGCCAGAACGCATTCACCCTGCAACCCAGCTCCATATTGCACCAGCGGGACGAACTAGACTGCGAGATAGACGTCTGCACACAGGGGCCCATCCACTGTCGCGCCGGTGGCCAATGCGAGCGCCGTATCTGCAAGGACCTGGGAGTCCGTACAAGCAGCCTCTTGTCCACAGAAACAAGCGACTGCAAGACGTGTACTTCTACTTGGATATCCTGCCTCCATGCAGCTTGCTTTCCGCCAATGCAAGACTGCTATGCGACAAGTTGCCCGGCAGTCGATCCTACATGCGCAGCACAATGCTGGTCGAGAACCTATACAGACTGCCAAGCGGGGATGCACTGTGCTTATCCAATGTATTCAAATGCCATAAGGAACATGGATACGAATTGAAAACGTGTTGCTCAGGGCCACGGAGGTCTCAGGCTGGGAGGAGCTGTTTCCGCTATGAGGGCCGAGAACTTCAAGTGTGGCTAAGATTGGGATGGCACCATGTCGGACTGGCAAACGTTGGCGAGCAAAGGACGTGGTAGAGAACAGGAAATGGACAGTGCTCAGCATGGCATTGATAAGACAGGCCAGCGCATCTTGTTGGATTGGTAACCTTAGCTTTGATGATTATATAGCCTTTGGTTCTACGGAGCAAACCAAATGGTGTAATGTGATGTGTAGCTGCTGTTCATGTAAAGTTGACATACGATGGTGGGTAAGACCTGCTATACTCACTACCTGGATAGTAGATGCTCGTGCTCTGGGTGCCTTGATCATGTGGTCTAAGTTCTTCGCCTGCCAGTTTATTCTTTTGGTAAACTGTTCAGCGGTTCGCGTTAATTTTCGGCCTGTGCATTTGGCCTGGAAACAGATCCTGAGCCATAGCCAGCATGCTCCGTAGGTTCTGCTACAAAATCTGAGTTGTACACGCGCTTGTACTCTTGCTCGCCCCAGCCCTGTTGCTGCGCCAGTTGACTTAGGCTGAGACCCCGGGAGCGCGTCTTCTTGGTTGGGTCACTCGACATAGCACTGACTGCGCCGTAGTTGAGTGGGATCACGCCATGGCCGGGTGGAGGAAATGGCGTCGAATTTGCGGTATCTCCCGCAAGGCCTTCCGTTCCCGCGGAATCGGTCGACATGTTCGAAGATACCGAAGCTTGTTGGGCTCTCTTCAGCGCATTCTCGTAGTTGGCCGAGCCTGCCCTCGCTACGCCGGGTCGACGATATGCCTTCTGAGCCTCCGAGCCCCCGTCTTCGGCCAGTACGGTTCGATCTGGTCCTGCCGCATCGGTTTGCGTGATGCTGTTTTGTGTCAGGGCGGCTTCGGCCTCTGTGCGTGTGGTGGGTGTAAGTGCATCATCGAGGTGAGACACGTCGGATGGTGGGAGAAGAGAAGTTCGATCACTCATGTTGATGTTTCGTCTTGATCCGGCGTGTGGTTCTGAGCATTTCGGTCAGTGAACAGCGCCCTGCAGCCAAGATGGCTACTGCATTGTAAGGCTGGACTCCACAACTCCGACGCACCGGAATGTCTTCGGTGCTTTAGATCAGTAGAGCCTCAGTCGTGAGCAGGGTTCTGAACTCGCAGGGTATTAGTGTGCGGAGAGATGCAAGCGGCCTGTCCCACACACGTTAGCCGGCAAGTCTACCGTGAGACAGTGTGTAGATTCTTACGCTGTAAGCCGTTCGACCGACCCTAGACGGTGTGTTCCTGGCTGGTGTAATTTCTCGTGATTTGCTGACTCCAGGCGGGATTTCGCCATGCCCCCTTATTTGTATGGACGGCAGGAAGATATGCCTATGATGGCATATGGCTTGGCGGGTGACGTCACAAACCCGCGGCACAACGTCGTGATTAGGCCCGAAGCAGTCTTCTGGTGGCTTGCTCCTCTTGAGAAGTCGTCGATCCAAGCGCCCTCTGGAGAAGCCGTCGATCCAAGCGCCTTCTGGAGAAGCTGTCGATCCAAGCGCTCGCATGCGCTTGCTGTTGTCATTGCATGTGCCACCCGAGCCGCCGCGTCTCCAAAGCTGGGCAGTCTATCATAATCCGTGATGGGACCAAGTACGTCTCAATGGACTAACTATACACGTAGCAGAAAGTTGACCACCGACTGAAAAGCTTCACGCGGCAGTGGGTGGCCTTCTGACATGGCAAGAGGATTATTATGCCTGGGGAACCCGCGACCAACTTTCGAACGTTTCACATAGAATGGATTGCTTTCATTCACTCTGGGACCTCTGGAAGCGAATGACGGACAACTTGTTCACACGATTCCTTCCCCACCGCCTGGAAAGTAGGTGAGGCCTTACATGTCCCTAGTTCTTCTCTGCTGACGGCATTGGCCTCGAGACAGGAAGTGCGCTGTCGAGCTCTGTGCCTGCCCAGTAGAACTTCCACCTGTTCTTCTCGTCGCAATCTCTCTCCACCATGTCCACCTCGATATCCCGAGCCGGCGCCAGAATCGCTTTCAACATGTGCGCTTGGCGCTCTATTTCCCCCCAAACACCCCCCACTGGCTGAATGTCATACTTGAGCACCATAATGGCCATCAGCACGATCATCTCTGTCATGAACAAATGCCGCCCGGGACACAAGGTAGGCCCGGCACCAAAAGTGCGGTACGAGGAGGCAGGGACACCGGACCTGATACCACCCTCTTTGAGGAAGCGCTCAGGCCGAAACTCCTCTGCAGCAGTACCCCACATTTCTGGATCCGAGTGAATCTCAGCGGACGGTATCAAGAGGATTGAATCCTTCTTGAGCAGGTACCCACCCTCGAGGGTTGTGTCTCGCAGGACGGCCCGCGCGGATAGGTTGTACGCTTTCAAACGAAGGACTTCTCGTACAAATGCTTCCCACTTGGGAAACTTTGCTGAAACTTGGTCCACGTCCATGTGCAAGAAATTGTCCGATGGACTGGTCCGCGCTGTTGCACGGAGACCATCTCGCATCTCCGAAAGCAATTCCGGGTGAGAATACAACTCATAACAACACCAGAAGGCAGCCACGGCGGAGTTGATCAGAAGAGGGGTTGCTACGGTGACATCGTACTTGGCAATATCGTCCATGGCTATGCCAAACTTCTTGTTGACCTCGAATCGCTTCTGCACGAGCGGCGACGCATCGTGATGGCCCTTCGCAGCATAGTATTTGCGAAAACCCTCAAACACTGTCTCACGGCCTTGATGGCCTCTGGGTGCAAAGAAATTGGGCAAGAAGTCCAAGCCAAGAAAAGCAAACTGCTCCAAGAACGTCCTAGGCGGGTTACTAAAGGACCTGTACGAATGGCAAAATGCTTACCAGAATCCATCGACAAACTTGGGATCGTGAAAGGGGTTCTTGGGGCCCCACACGGCATCAGAAGAGGCTCGGCAGATGACATGCTTCAGCCAACGATGCAAATGGATCCTGCCTCCATTCGGAATCTTTTCCAACGAAGACACATGCGGCCATAGGTGGGTTGCCATACTATGGGCTACAATGCCCAAATCCTGGGCAGGGGACAAGGCATCATGCATGACTTTTCGACTCTCTGCCATACAGCCCCAGCGCGCGTCATCATACAAGTTGACGCTCAGGGTCTTGAGGCCCTCCTTGCTCGAGGCGAGGATTCGCTCCACGAACATCATCACATACGGGGCGGAGGAAATGTCTCTTGGAATCCGGTCGACTTGCGAAGCCAGCCGAGGCGATTTGACAACATAGATCTTGGCCCCTGGCACACGCAGGGTGAAGATGGGCGCTGTCGTCTTCTTGCTGTTCCTGGATTAGCTCTTCAACAGCCCATGGCATAGACCATGGATGCCTACCTCACGATCGAGTAGTAGTAGGATCCATGGCGAAGCATGCCGACTACGTGTCCCACCCAAGGGGTTGATGGTGATAGCAGTGGCGGCTCTCCGACATGGTGAGGTAAATACAGACACTTCCAAATTCGCTGAACCACCCAAGCACACCCGACTAGGGCCGCATAGAGAGCAAGGCGCTCCATGGAAGCTTGGATTCAAGAATGCCTCCCGAAGAACAGGACTTGCGTTGTTGTAGAGGGCGATGGTGTGGCTCGATGTAAGAAGTATTCGAGAGCGGATCGTACGCTATGCCTCTTGGAGGTAACATGAAAATAAAAATAAAAACATGGAGCATGAGTGCCTCGCCTCGCATCCAGCTCGGCCGCGCTGGCATGTGCAGCATCTGCCTGTTGATGTTGCATCGCACGCCTTCTAAGCGTTGTTGGTGGACTGCAGGCTGACTGCGGACGCACCCGCGCTAACCAACCCGTCACCCAAGAGCAGAAACACAGCGGGAAACATGATCCCAGTACAACAACCTAACCGGGCATTAACCCCCCCCACCCCTCCCCCGTTTCTTCCAATCAGTTAGCCATGGTCGCTACAGGCGTGCCGATCAGCTCCTCCCTTCGCCGAGACGCCGCTGTCGTATCCGGAACGGCGTGCGCTGCGCCAACTTCTTGACGCCGAAGCCAAAGCGTGGCGACGCAAAAGCAGGCAGCCGGTTCACCGGAAGCGCCTCCATATCGTAGCATCGCACCAAGAGAGCGACAGTATGCAGCATCATGCGCTTTGCCAGCAGCCGACCTGGACACGCATGGTGTCCACCTAGCGATAACGTCAGTCCCTCCCGCATGGGATGGAGATTTGCCTCGGCCTCGCCGGCGCGCGACTCACTGCCATAGGGAATCCACGACCCCTGCAAACCGTCGGTCGAGAAGACGGCTTGCTTCTTGCTCTCGTTCGGTAGGCCTTGTGCTGTGGGCGCGCAAGGCTTGCTGCTGGGTCCGCTGGTGGGGTCGTCGGGGTAGACGAGGAATCGATGGGGCCAAAACTGGTCCAGCGGCCGTCGGCCGTCCTGCGTGTTCCAGGCTTCAGCGTCCGAGTGGGCCAGCCAGGTGTTCATCATGATGAAGCTCTTCTTGGGCAGGATCGAGTTGCCCACCTGGACCGTGTGGTGAGGCGCGTCGCGCGGGATGTGGATCTGGACGCCGAACCGCAGTGTCTCAGCGTAGAGGGAGGCGAGAAGGGGTACTTTGGCCAAGTCGTCTGGCCGCCGTGTCGCGGTTGGGTCGCCGTCCTGCGCGCCCATTGCTGTTCGAAGCTCACGGAGAAGACCAGGGTCGCCGAAGGTGTGCGCGGCCATGATCAGCGTGGATGGGACGATGTTGGTGACGGACCTGTTGGCACAGTCAGTCAGCGTAGCGGGCTTTGGCAAAGACTGGGCTCGCTGCTCACGCCCAGAGAAGCGCAAAATTGGCTGAAGCCACCGAGTCTGCATCTTGGCCGTCACATTGCATCAATTTCTCGTAGCGGGCCTGGAGCATCGAGCTGCCCCATCCTGCCCATGCGGTGCTGCTGTCGGGCTCAGGCGCCGACGACGAAGATGACGACGACGCAGCTGCATGCCATCTCTTGACTGACTCGACCAGAACGCCTCTCAGGCGGTAGGGCAAGGGCTTGAGGAACCACGGCACGCGTCTGGCCAGATCCATGACCGTCTTATCGTACTCAAACAGGTCTCGCACAAACGTGGGGTTGGTTTGAAGGAGCAGTGGCCCGAAGACGCTCTCCAATACGGCTCTTCCCAGCACGTCCTCGAAGAAGGCGGCCAGGTCGTCGTAGTGCTTCCAGTCCTGGCCAATCTCGCATGCCTCGAGAGCTTGGGACAACGCAGCGTGGAAGCGGCCTGTCATGGGCTCGAGCCCATCTACGAGCAGGCCTTGGGCCAGGTTGGCGTGCGTGACATGTCCGATGCGCCCATGTTCGCCCACCCGGCTGCCTGCAATCGGCTTCTCCCGCGACCCAGACGTGTCTCGATCGTAGGCAGCGGCAGCGGCCTTGCTCATGCCGAAACAGTGGCGCAGTGCGTAGCCATACGCCCTGGTCACCCGCAAATGTACGTTCTGCGAGACGGCGGTGATGTTCTTGGCGCCATGCACCATGTAGATGTCTTCGTTGACGAGCCGGACACGGAGTGCGCCTGAGAGGGCGCAAAAGGACGTCCTGGCCGTCGTCAGTGAAAGTGAAGCCAGGCGCGCGGAAGCCGGTGGCCGTTTTGTCTGGGGGGGGGGTTCTTTTTTTTTTTGCACGCACAGCAGCTCCTGGAACAGTTCTGGTCCGTAGAAGGCGAATTGGATCGTACTGCGCACGATGGGATACTGGTAGGGGAGCGTGGGTGCTTCTTTGCTGGGAGCATGGGCTTGGCCCCGTTGGACGAGGCGGGAGAGGGAGAAGAGGCAGAATAACGTGAAGAGGGCATATGCCGACGGCAGGAATTCATGGCTCATGCTGAGCATGGTGGGCGGTAGTAGCATCGTGGTTCAGTGAGGATGGAAGGGGACGGACTCGGTAGATTATTGGGTGATTTATACATGTCCATGTCAGACTGGGGCGCTGCTCCTTGATATTGGGCCTTTGCCCCCGATTAAGTCACATGTAATCAAGGCCCTCGTTTTTTCCCTAATACGTGCAGGCTGAGAAGTCTGACTGTTGGCAGAGCGGGAGTGGACGCAGAAACGCGGGAAAGGCTTGGGGTCGTTGCAAGACATTCACAGCCCCTGGCCAACCCCACGGCTTGTGCTTCTTCTACCAAGGGCTTCCTGGCCCTCTATCCCAAGGACTTCCTGGCCCTCTATCATACACTAGTCACGGTTGGTTATCAATGGCCATGTTAGGAGATGGAGAGAATCTTTGATTTTACAGACTGGAAACACTAGCATTTACTCTCTAACACACACTGAGGCCATAAGAGGATGTAAAAAATGCCGCGCTTCTGCCCTTCACCAAGGCGAGACTACCGAATCGGAAATGGGTACACTTTCTAGGATGCTTTACACAGCGTTTGCGTATTCTTCACGGTCGGATGGAAGAGGTCCCGACGGGTTGTTGGACGATACTCTGACCATACTGTGCACTTGAATGCTGTGCGGGGGCAAAATCTTCTGTCCACTCCGGCCCGAGTCCAACGACTGGCCAGACTTCTCGCTCGGCTCGTACGACGCAGAATTCATCTTACTGGGCTTCCGGAACCTCTCGAAAATGGAGGAACCCGGGGAAGGCTTGGAGGCCGAGGTGGCCCGCTCCTGCGCAACGAACAGCTGGCGGAACGAAGCGACGCAGGAAATCATAATTGCTGCGGGAGATTAGCCTGGGCACGGCACGTTCGGTCACGGCATGATGGCTCACCGGTTCCGACCTCGACATAACTCCAGAAGAACAGCCATGCGAGCTCGACGCTCTGGTGCCCGGACTGCACGACGGTGACTCGGATGATCGACACCACCATGACAATGACGGACGCGGAGAAGATGAGAATCAACACCAGCTTTCGGCGTATTGGGACACGGGTATTCCACAGGATCAGCACCGGGATGGAGATGACTGCGAAGAGTTAGAAAAGCGCTGAGCCGCCGAGGCACGATTCCCAGGAGCTCACCCAAGATATCGGAGATGATGTCCAGCGCGCAGTTTGCGTAGAAGGTCGCGTTTTGATAGGCCAGCTTTGATTCGTACCCGCAGTGTTCTATTTCCCGTCAGTCTCGCCGTGGG
>Ga0182215_1000035_pt1 | contig 20602 bp, 16 predicted proteins | sample G5R1MG_24_FD_128404 | JGI IMG/M metagenome (GOLD analysis project Ga0182215, IMG submission 128404) | Switchgrass phyllosphere microbial communities from Michigan, USA - G5R2_NF_03OCT2016_LD1 MG | ecosystem: Host-associated > Plants > Phyllosphere > Phylloplane/Leaf | place: USA: Michigan... | reverse complement strand
TGTTGCCATTTAAATTGGTTTTGTTCACACCGAGCAACAAGACATCCCACGCTAAGTCTCCCGGTAACTTTGTAGTCGCACTTTAGGAAGCTGTCTTCATTGCGAGATGTGGCAATTAGTTTACTTCCAGTCGCAAAGAGTAGCTTATATTGCAGAGCCTTTAATACCTGAATGCACAGAGGCACAACCAGCGTGATAGAATATGCTCCTGTAGTGCTGTTTAATATACGCATTACCTAGGAACAGCTCTCATACGTCAAGGCCAAAGTGCATATTAGCAAGTTGGTAGCCTGAGTTCCCTTCTCAGACAAACATTTCCAGAAGAAGTTCCAGTTCGCAAATCTGCTGGCGCAAGTAAACTGTTGAAAATCATTACCCGTAGCTAGTAGATGGAAAGAGGCACCGTAGTGCAGGCTTTGATTTACATCACAATCATGCGGACATACCACTCAAGATGATCTATGGCGGATGGAAATATCATTATCCAAGGCCTGGAGGTCATAGCAATTCGTAGATAGTTACCAAATTGGACAATTTTTTTTGCCGTCTCAAGCGCTAGCCTCCGCCGTGCTTTGCCGCCCCGCGATACTACCTCCCTTCCATGCAGCCCTCGGATCGGCCTTCGTCTCCAGGTTAGTTTCCTCGCCCTCTTTGCCCCACGCTCCACCGCCAGGAGTATGTATGACGATCCTCTCACCAGGCTGCATAGCGACCGTGTTCTTGGCGCCGAGATTGATGTGCTGAAATTCATCTTCTGCATCCTTCTTTCCATCATCTGCTTCTGTCGTAGAACTGGCGTTGACTATGGCGCGCTTCGTCTTGCGGACCCACAGGTTAAGACCACAGGCTGCTGCCCCGCCGCCTTCCATACCGTAGGGATGATAGACTCTCCGCTCGGATAAGATGCTAACTTGAACTGGAATACGGAATTCAATGTCTCGAATCACCCCTTCACCGCCTTTATGCAAGCCTTGCCCTGCACTTCCCTCGCGCAAGGAAAATTCCCTCAAAAGCACTGGATATCGACGCTCGAAGACTTCGCTATCAGTAATGCGGGTATTTGTCATATGCGTGTGAACACCACTGGTCCCATTCCACGTAGGACCTGCACCAGAGCCACCGGCGATGGTCTCGTAGTATCCGAAGCCCTTTGTTTCTTTCCTAGCGCCTGTGTTCCCTGGCTCAGAGAAGGTGGTGCCTCCAAAGCCAAAAGTGAGATTGTTCGTATCACCCTGAGACGCAGCACAAGCTTTGAATGCTTTCAATACTACATCAGTGACGCGCTGTGACGTGAGCACATTACCACCGACCACCGCTGCCGTTGCACTGGGGCTGAGGAAAGAGCGTGGCGGGATCTTGACGTGAACCGGCGTAAGAGCCCCTTGATTTAAGGGAATATCTTGACTGATAAGACAACGTAGGCAGTAAATAATTGCGGAATACGTGACAGCTTCAGGTGCATTGATATTGCCGTATACCTCTGGTCCTGTGCCTGCAAAGTCGAAGACTGCTTCGCCCTTCACAGGGTCGATGGTGACTTTCAGTTTGATTGGGCTGCCATCATCCATGTAGTCTTCCGCGGAGAGGTCTTGTCCCTTGAAGCGCTTATGCACGTCTTTGAGTAGTGCACGAACCGATTGTTCAGCATTGGCCTGAATTGACGTCATGTAGAATTTCACAACTTGCTCGCCGTAGTCGGACATGAGTATGCTAATCAAGTTAATTCCCTTCTGATTTGCGGCGACTTGCGCCTTGAGATCATTGATATTGTCACTGAGACATCTAGTGCCCGAACATCCTGGGTGCTGGCCAGGTTCATCAAGCAGGAGTTCGACCACTCTCTTTTCATCGAACTGGCCTTGGGAGACGAGCTTCTCAGATTTAATGGCTGCGCCCTCTTGATAGAGTTCTTTAGAAGCCGGAGGCATAGACCCCGGAAGGATACCTCCGATATCAGCGTGATGGGCACGCGAGGCCACGTAGAAAATTATCTTATCACCCGAGAAAGCGGGTGTGATGACTGTAATGTCGGGGAGATGAGTTCCTCCAAAGGATGGATGATTGCTCATTAGAACATCACCCTTCTTAAGCCTTCCTTTCCATATAGCAGCTTGTTTGCGGACGCAGGTGGACATGCTACCTAGATGAACGGGTAGATGGGGTGCTGGGAAGTTCCATCAGTAAAAATTCTAGTTTGTAATCTGGGTCTCACGTACCATTCGCCACCAGTCCCCCATCCTCGTCGAAGAGTGCACATGAGTAGTCCAATCGTTCTTTCACATTGGTCGACACACTCGTCTTTTGCAACGCGCGACCCATTTGCTCCGCAATTGCCATGAAACGATGGGCAAAAATGCTAAGTAGAATAGGATCCACCTTCTTCGTATCAATAGCCTTTTCAAGTCCATGACTCTCGCCAATATTGATTACCACATGCGTGTGGATCACGAGTGCGGTGGCACTAGGAGTAACAACGATGGTCTGCGTTCCATCTGCGATGATGGCTGGACCCTTGATCCGATCGCCAACAACCAAATCCTCGAGCTTGTAGATTGACGTTTCCTGTCGACCACCTTCAAAGAATACCTTACGAGTGTCGTAGCGTTTCTCGTCGTTCAGGAGATCCCTTGGTTGAATCTCTTTGAGCTGCTCATCAACTGTTTTCTCAAAACCTTGGAATGTTTTACCGATGCCGCGAACGCGTACGTCGTCGACGATTATATCGCGATCTGGGAGTGTGAAACCAAATTCCTGGTCATGCTGCTTGACGAAGGCTTTGCCGAAGGCCCACTCATCACCATCATATTCCTGGTCTGCTTCCTCAATAGAGGGCTTCGCAATCATCAGCGCCGATTCAGTACCTCGATAGCGCAAATTCAGGTACTCCTCGTAATGAATATCATTTTCTTGGAATCCCTGTTTTTCAAGTGCTGACGTCGATTTGCTCTTTAAATCCGCCATTTTGTTTTGCAGATGATCCCTCACTTCTTTGTCGTCTGACCAACTCAAGGATTCAGGCTCCTGTCGCTCATCAACAACATCAGCCAGCGCCATTCCGTAAGCAGAAAGTACCGAGGAGTACCGGTGGATAAGAATCTGTGAAATACCCAGGGCTTCAGCAATGGCAACTGCATGTTGGCCGCCCGCACCGCCGAACGTAGCCAGTCTGTGCTTCGATGTGTCGTATCCACGTGCTTCAGTCAGACTGCGAATGGGCCGTGTCATAGTCTCATTGGCGATTTGGAGAAATCCATTCGCAATCTCATCCAGTGACATGTCCTTGTTCTGGTCCTTGTTGCTGCCAGCTACTTGCTGGTTGATCTGCTGCGCTAGTTCCTTGAAAAGCTCTTCGCTTGCATCGACATCGAGCCCCTCGTTTTCGTGTTCGCCGAATATGCGAGGAAAGAAGTCTGGAAGCAGGCGACCGAGGAAAAGATTAGCATCTGTGATTGTCAACGGGCCACCTTTACGATAGCATGCAGGTCCAGGATGTGCGCTGGCAGACTCTGGGCCTACTACGAAGAGCCCATTTTTCCAGAACAACCGTGACCCACCGCCTGCTGCGACCGTGTTGATATCGAGCTGTGGAGATTGGATGGTGACACCAGCAGTTGTTGTTTCAAAGACGTGATCGTAGCGTCCCGCGCCATATCTGGATACATCTGTGCTGGTCCCCCCCATGTCAAAGCCAATGACTGGTATTTTTGTGGTGGGATCGTAAGACGTGAGGGCATAGCCAACGACGCCGCCCGCGGGGCCCGAGAGAATGGCCTTGAGGCCCGAGAATAGGTCGACATCGACCAGGCCACCATCCGACTGCATGAAGTCGCACCTGGCGCCCCGGGAACCCGTTTCTGGGCCGACGTTGCGGGCGCCTAGGCCCCCCGCGAAGCCGCGGGAGAATCCGTCGATGTACTTGCGTATGGCGGGGGTGAGATAGGCGTCTGCGCATGCCGAAGTGGCGCGAGGGACCAGCTTGATCATGGGCATGAGCTCGTGACTGAGGCTGACATGGTCGAAGCCAATCTCCTTTGCGATACGACCGATGAGCGCTTCGTGGGCCGGATATGTGTATGCGTGCATCAGGCACACGGCAACGCTGCGCAGACCGCTATCATAGACGTGCTGTAGCTGGGCACGCACCGCCTGGGCGTCGGGCCGCTGCAGAATGCGCACTGTCTCGCCCGACAGCCCGTGGACCAGGTCAGCATCCTCATCAGCCTCATCCATGGCAGCGGCGGGCGTGACGGTCCGCTCCGGGTCCTCAGCATAGTCCTCGAGGGTGACGCGCTCGTCAATCTCGACGACGCGCTCGTACAGCACCTCAGGCTTGCGGATGTCGAGCGCAAAAATATCGGGTCGGCTTTGGTTGCCAATGGCCAGACAGTCGCGGAAGCCACGCGTGACGATGAGGGCCATGGCGGCGCCCTTGCGCTCGAGTAGCGCGTTGGTAGCGACGGTGGTGCCCATGCGGATACTCGCAATCTGCGATGTATCAAGCGGCTGCCCGCGCGGGATTTTGACGCCCGTCAGCGTCTCCATTAAGCGCCGAATGCCTTCAAGCGGCGCATCTTCATAGTGGTCCGGATCGACAGAGAGCAGCTTGATGATGACATCGTCGTCCATATTGCCGGTGCCGGGGTTGCCTACGCAGTCTGTAAAGGTACCGCCGCGCTGCCATGGCAGTCAGAGTCGTTATATTCATCCTCTTAGCATGGCGATGGCTGCGGACCTACATCTATCGCGATGCGGATGCCCTGCCCGCTGATCGGTTGTGTCGCCATGTTGGGTGATAGTGGACGCTTGACCTTGTCCACACTGCTGCTTTCTCTTGCCTGACTCAATCTTTACGTATGAAGAGGGAATAAAATTCAGTACCAGGAAGCATTGGGAAGACGCAAGGAAAAGTCGCGACGACTGTCTACTAAGTAGATGATCCGAAGTGGCATTGTCATAGTTTATGGCTGCTTTGTCATCGAAGCTTCCGTCATCGCTCGCCAAGGATTACAGCACCAACTTCTGCACAATTTGATGCATTTCGCACCAACTTGCAAATAACGCATCTTATCGTTGAACTGTAAGAAAAGGGTTTACCCCTTACTACTCTTGATTTATGTGCCTCCACTTCGCAATTCTTAGTGCTTTCCCCTTTATCTATTAATCTTACTATTATACGTAGCTATAGAGCCTCATGTTCGATGCTATGGAAAAAAAGTGTTTATGAATCATCACGCGACCACAAGCGTGATAGTTAAGCTACGGTACCGCAGCAAGAACTCACGCCTTTAATCCATTTGGCCACCTCGTTGGTGCCCTCCATTTTATTCTTCACCTTTCGCTGTGGACATGTCGAGGACGGAGGCTGATAGATTTGCAATGCCTCTTTCACCTCCGTACAGGTGCACACAGACACTCCGCTATGCGCGACGAATCGAGTTCTGCAACGAAGAGTTTGTTATTTCATCAGCGAAGCAACAACCCAATATTCCCCTGTTTCCGCCACTTCTCGATCGCGATGTTTATATGCAAAAGGTTGAACACAGTGAAGAGGAGGATGTGATATGGAGACAGTCAAGGCTCCTTGATTGTGGCTTGTACGGCTTTGTGAGAGAGTACATGTCCGCTGCCGAGGCGTTTCCTCTGGTGAAGCTAGCTCATCAATCGGCGCTGGCGCGTCAACTGATGCTCAATGAGTTTTCGGTCCTTGCAGAGCTGTCTTCGAAGTGTCTGCCTATCGTCAAGATAAATCATCGACCGCTGGTAGATCAACAGGGTATTTTTGGTTTCTCGATGGAAAAGCTATTCAGAATCGATCCGATCGAATTTTCTTCCTACAGCGATGCCCTTGAGGATGCGGTCAGACAACTTCACAGTGCAGGATTCATTCAAGGAGACAATTCCTCCAGCAACGTCATGCGCACAGAGAACGATGAGATCCGACTCATCGAGCTAAGTCATGCAGGGGAAATCAATCACCCGCTCCCCGAGTACCATCCCTGGTGTAAAGTGAAGAATTGGCACACATTCAAAGAAGAAATTGATTTCTTGGGGCTAGAGAACATCAGGAGGATGGTAACTCTACAGTCGCAGCGCGTCATGAGGGCATAGATCCTCAACGTTATTGGATTCAGATCAAATGAGTGATACAACGGCTTCATTGTCTAACTCACAAACAAATTCGGTATAGGGGCAGCATTGCAGGCGTACGTTGCGAGCGCTACAGGAAATGTCACCGTAACGACAGCCTATTAGGTGGGAGCATCCCAAAAAGATATAGCGCCGGCCATTGAAATGAATCCGCTCCACACGGTGGAAGTTCCTGGTTCATTTGTTATCACGTAGGAAGTTGGATCATGATGGCATAAACATAATCCGAATTAGAATTTTTTATCCAGCCTTGGCTGGCCCATCCTGCGCCCGTAATGTCCCAAATTCCTCACTTTCGTAGAATTTCACCATCTCTATCCACGTCTCAACCCAGTCCTTCTTCATCCACCCATCCTGCGCCACCCAGATTTTCTCATGCACCACGTTGAGCTTGCCCTCGTCACTCGCTTGCGGGAACACGGCTGCCCACTTCCGGTCCAACATAGTGGCAGGAAACGCGCCGCTCGGGCTAAATTGCCAGTTGAGGAACGCTTGCTCAACCAGCAAACAATCGTAATTGTCCGTCTTGACGTAGTTCTGCAGCAACCGCTCATACATGCGTAGCGATGGGGAAAACATAATGACACCGGCATTGAAAACCGTGCTCGTGCTGTTCCACGGCTCCTGGGGCGCACCGCCAAAAAGGTAGGGCTCGCACACTGGGGAGTGATCCGCCAGGAAGTCATCTGGCTGCAACTTGTCCTCCAGGCATTGCTGTGCAGGGGCGGCATCAAACATTCCATCGATCTTTGCCAAGGGCAATGCGTCGGCATCGAAGAAGATGATGCGCTCAAACTCGACCTCTTTCCACATGTTGAGCTTTGAAAACAGGTCCTTCCAACGTGGTGTCACGCCTGGAACATTGGGCGTCCATTCTAAAGGCGCAAGCTCACGCACAATAGCACCAGTGCCGGAGAGCAGATCGCGCTGCTCCGATGTCACCCATGAGCCTACAAAGACAATAAATGGATATTTTTCCGTGCGCGATCGCGGAGACCAGAGGGTCCGGTATATTAACGAGTGAATAGAGAGGAAGTATGGGTCGTGTATGGAGGGACTTCGAGTGCCCATGAAAGTAGCGTAAGCGTACGTCTTTGACCCATTGGGCTTGTAGTTGTGGGGCGCATGTGTTGCAGAGCTCTGGAGGTTGGTACGAGGCAGCTCCAGGTCGAGATCTTGCTGGAAGGGGAGTTTGGAGTCTTGGGCCGAGGTCTCGTCCACTGCGGGTAGAGGTGTTGGCGGCGCCAACGAGTGCTGGTCGCTTTCGCCTGGCACCAATGGTGGTTGCTGGCTAGCATCCAAAGCTCCAGAGTCGAGTGCCGGCGCTGGTGTGGCGATGGCCAAAACCGCTTCGTTCCCGGGCTTGTTTGCAGGTCTTTGCAACCGAGGCACATATACGGTGAGATCTTGCTCTCGTGCGAACAGGATGATGATGCCCAGGACTAGGAGGGTGGATAGCGCAACGTGATGCCGTCTCCTCATAATGAACAAGCAGGGTTAACTGTTAGTTTCGGGCGAGGTACGATGGGACGCGCGGAATCTGTCATGAGAGAATTGGCGCAAGTCGAATTCGAGATGGATGGAGGTAAGATCAATGTTGGTGTTCATCATGACGTGCTGGACCGATACAGATAGATGGTGTGCATGATACGAGCGATAGTTACGAGCCGGGAAGGGCGATCAGGCGAGAGATGCGCGTTACTGATTGAGGCAAGAAGAGCGTGTTGAACCATTTCCACGACAGCTGCGCAACAGGGGGTCCCAGGGAGCGGCCGCAACTGAGTCGAACACGTCCGACAACGGTGGAAAACAGGACCATGGGGGGTGATGGACCCGAGTAAAGCGTAATACGGCGGATCATCGAGGATCGGCGTTTGTGCAGGGGATCAAGGCCGATGGACTAGCAACGTCGCGAAAAGGAAAACCAGGTTCGGGTGTTGCCAATACTTTACCTACATGCACCTACTATGTACATGCATGCCGTAACATAGCACATATATACATATGTACCTAGATACGAACATGGTTGCAGTCCAAAGGTCGCGACACGCAGTAAGACAATCTCCAAGTGCAGGTTTCAGCTTTGACCTTCCGCTTTTAGGGACTCATGCCATGGCGTACGCTTACTGGCTGGCATTGGATCGACTTTCGCTCGAGCGAGACCATCAGGCGTTTTCCCCGTGGGGAATGTAGCGCCGGAATAGGCACCTCTTCTGGTGAGCCGTTACCAACGGGCCTGCAACAGCATGTGACGGATGCGTTGTAGTCCGATGACTCCACATGGAGCAATTGCAGGGTGGACGGGTGAGGAGACGACAGGGCGTATGTACATGGTACGTGTGCGCTAGGTAGGCAGGTATACTAGGTATGTAGGTATAACAAATTATACTATCAGTACTAGTTCAGGCGGTCCACTTGGTCATCTTCGCGATGACTGAGATTCAGCCAGCGTCTTTTTGAACAAGCCGTTCGACAGCTTGACGCTTGGCTCATCAATGAGCTTCGTGACGACTTCAGCCGCATAAAACGTTATGGGCAGGATGACCAGCTGCGATAGCCAGAAGGCAGGCTCAAGACCCATTGGTCCCTTCTTCGATAACGAGAACTTGTCGACCCATCCAGGGATTCCCTGGGCATGCACAGGCCTGGTCAGCCCAACCGCGGCGTAGATCCTAGCAGTTCGAGTTAATTCATGCACAACGTAATGACTTCGCGCAAAAGTGACTAACCGATCCCCGATAATCCAAATCACGATCCCATGGACTAAGTAGAGCGCAAAGGAGACGCGTCCAAGATACTGGCAAATTCGAGTTTCAAAGAAGCGCTTCAACCACGGCAAACGGGGCACCGAGGCGACCGTAAACAAAGCTGCCCAGAATAAGTAGAACCACTTTGCATCAAAGACGGCCTGCGGCTTGAGATGTGATAGCCACTTCCATCCAGGAGACTTGGAGATAAGCGTGTGGCGGTCCACGTCATCACTGTCCAACGATGGCACACCGCTGAGATAGAGTCCCACGACGAATAGGTGGAAGAAGATGAACTCTTTGAAATCGGTCAGCACCGATAGAAAGCGAGGAAGCTGGTCAGCCTGGGCTAGGAGATCGAGATCGCAAAGTAGCATGCCGGCCATGAAGAGTGCGCAGTGGTAGCCGTCGACCATGTAAAGAAAGTAGAAAATGAGGCCCACTTCGCAGCAGAGTCGCGCATTCTTCTTGCAGCGAGCGAGAGCGGATAGAGCGGTATAGACGACGATGGAGCCTTGAAACTCGAGTGGAATTGTCCAAGTGTGTGCATGGTAGGACGACGAGAATGGCAGGACACTGCTCGAGAAGACGAAGCTGTAATTCTTGAATGTCTCGTACCAGTGCCTAATTTCTTCCCCAAAGGAGCCCTTGAGCGCAGGCAGGTCCATCCAGATTTTGGTAGCATGTCGAAAACTGATCAATAGGAAGGTTACGGCGATGATGGGGATGTAGAGTCGCAGCCATCGACGAAACAAGGCAGATCCGACGACATCTGTGATGGTGGACGTTTGTCCTCGATGGATGAGGCCCATGGTCTTGACAGCGAGGACGTAGCCAGAGATGACAAAGAAGATGGTCACGGCGTAATGGCCTCCAGAAAAGGCGGTTCGTACAAAAGGCAAGGCGGCGAAATAGTGTCTGCCTTCATAGCCAAAGGCGGTTTCAAAGATGCGGTTGCCTGCAAAGCCATGGGCCCAGAGCTGATGATGCTGAAGGTAGACCAGGAAAGCAGCAAAGCCTCGCAGTCCGTCCAACCAAGCTGTCGGGCGCAACGTGCTTGTCTTTGGGTTGCTGGGTCGCAGTGCGAGGAATTCGGGGCGTATCATGTCCAGACTCCACCGTCCCACGCGCGTGGTTGTCTTCCAGGCGGCAGGGCGCAGGCTGACCTCGTCCATCTGGCCATGGTCCAGGAGTCCGTTTGGCTTGACCGGCATGTTTGGTGTCGAGGCCGTGTAAGAAGGGTTGTCAACGCGAAGTGCAGTTGCGGTCTCGGGAGGTGAGCCCGTTGACTCTGTACTAGGTAGGTATCGTATTATCGTAGCCCACTATACGCCCTAGGCATGACACCGTCAGTACATAGTAGGTAGAGGGGACGGCGACCCGGCGCAAGCAACACTGCGGGTGTCGCCACATCGGGCCCGCTAGCTGGGGGGCATGCGACGTGCTGCGTGAAAATCGCAATCTTGTTTGATTGGAGGATGGGGACTTGAGCCTGTGGTGCGTTACATGCGCACGTGTGGCGCGATGGTATCCTCGCACAGGCGGGAGGCGGCGGCACAGACGGCGTGGGCAGCTCCGTGCGCCCCTTGCAGATGCGCCGCCATGGCCTTCTTGGCGACACCACGATGGCGATGACGGTGGGCCGACTACCGTAAAGGCGACAACCTCCGACGTCGCGACAGGCACTACCCGCACAAGCTTCTCATGATCGACCTTGACCTTGCCTGCTGGGCAAACTCGTCCGATACGTCGTGTCCAACATGCGCGTTGCCCTGCTGTTCCCTGCTGCGTCCGCACTTTCACCTGTCAGTGGTGTTGACACCAACCAACCGAGGGCCGTACACGCACCTTCATTGGCCGCGCGACGCGGCAAGTGTCGAGAGGGGTTGATGAGCTCCATGAATCGGAACAACACTCGTGCGTGGGGACAATCATGGCTCACGGGAGATTAGCCAAAGATGCGGCGGGTCCTGTTGTTCAATCCTATGTATGTAATACCAGCATGCGCACTCGACCCAAACCACCTCCGCCAAAACTTCACCTTCCCACCAAGATGCCTCCTCACTCGCCCATTGCAGCCCACTTCTCGGGCAAGCTCACCAGCCAAGTCCGCCGTGTGCTGCCCGCCTACCTTGCCATCATCTTCTTGTTTCTCTTCTTCACCAACACCCACTTCTTCAAGACGGTACGCCCGCTCGTCATGGCTCTGTTGCGCCACTGCTAATTTCATGTAGCCCATCCGGGCTGCCTACAAATATCGGCGAGAGCTTCAATACCAGCAGCCCTTGCAGCCTACCACCGCCGTCATTCCCAGAAAGATTTGGCAAACTTGGAAGATTGGCCCATTGGACTTTGAGCAGCGTGATTCCGATACCGCTAAGACCGTACGTCGAGCACAGCTCATTCACTACGCGTTCTAACCTTCCTTCCAGTGGGGCCAGAAAAACCCAAGCTATCGGTACGAAGTTCTGACAGACGACAATGCGAACGACTTTGTCGAGTGGCAGTACGGGCCTAGGGGATTCAATCGCCCCGATATCGTCAAGCTCTACCAAGAGCTGAACATCACCATCATCAAAGCGGACCTCCTACGCTACCTCATCATCTATGCCGAAGGTGGCGTATATGCGGATATCGACGTGGAATGTCTGCGCTCTATAGACAGGTTCATCCCCGACCGCTACAAGGAGCAAGAGGTAGACATGATCATCGGTGTTGAAATCGACGAGCCAGCCTTCGCCGACCATCCAATACTCGGCTCGAAATGCAAATCGTTTTGCCAATGGACCTTCGCCGCCAAGCCACGACTCCCGGTCATGATGAGGCTAATTGAGAACATCCAAGACTGGCTGCACGATCTCTCAGAATCGAAGAACGTGCCTATTTCGCAGTTACAGTTGGACTTCAACGAAGTCATCAGTGGAACGGGTCCATCTGCCTTTACGAAAGCGGTATTGGAACAAATGACTGCTCAGAATCATGGGAAACCCGTCACCTGGGATTACTTCCATGACCTTGCCGAGTCAAGACTTGTCAATGGAGTTCTTGTTTTGAATGTAGAAGCCTTCGCTGCTGGCCAGGGGCATTCCGACTCCGGTAACCATGACTCCCGAGGGGCCTTGGTCAAACACCATTATCACGCCTCCGGGTGGCCTGCACGCCATCCAAGAAAGAACCATGAAATGTACGGCGAAGTCGAACAATGTAACTGGAAGCCTGATTGTGTTGCCGAATGGGTAAGTCCACTCTGATTGCTAGTGTTACTGCCTTGGCGGGCCGCTGACTCCCTCTAGGACCGAAACGTTGCCGAGTGGGAAACGCTCTCGAAAGAAGAACGAGAGAAGCGCATCGCAAGCAAAACCGAGCCACCTGCAGCATAAGTCCCGACCGAAACTTCGATTATTGAACGAGAACAAGAAACTTAATCAGTGAACATTAATACTGTGACAGCCACATCGGGAAGGGCACTATATAGTTCGCACTAGTTCACTACTCCACCAGAGCCGCGTCGCGCACCAAATAGGGCGCAAGCCACGGCGCGAGGCACGGCGCGAGGCACGGCGCGAGGCACGGCGCGAGGCGATGAGACGAGGCGTAACAAGCCCCTTGGGAACGGGAGAGGGCATATCGGACGCACCCAGTGCTATCAGGCGCGTCACCGCGCGGCGTCCCTGAGGCCCAAGAGACGCCTGGCACAAATAATGACCAACTTATTGTATAATCGCCAATACGGCAAGAATAATTTACTCCGAACAATGAACGCAGTTCTTATCTGTTGACTCAAATGTTCCAAATATGGTCATAGGTTTGATTTCTAAGCTGTTTCTGCGACCGATGAATGGGTGCTGTGCATTGGCCGGCTAGCCAACGACAACTTGGTATGTATGTAGATAGATGAGCATATGCTGGTACTGCTAGTACTGCTAGTACTAGCTGTTCTTGTCTTATTTCTTCTTTTCACCTTCAGTACGCTAGTCTACTTATTCATGTGTTAATAACTCGGGGCTATCGTCATGGTTTCCGATACATTTTCACCATAATAACTCACGGAAGTCTTTCCGTACTTGGCAATAACGATCTCTGCAATCTTGAACGAACGTGGAAGAGAACACAACTTTTGCTCTCCCAAGCGTCGTTGGATGCCAAGCTTATATTGTATCATGGCCCATCCTTTGTATTGTTGAAGTATTTATTTCGGATTTGCCTTGAGACCCGTGAATGCTTTGGTTATGGTAGTAATCGCCTCCTCCACTGGCAATCGCTCCATGCTGCTTGCTCCATAGAACCCATGCACACCTGCTGTATGGCGTATCACATACTCCGCGTCCTCGGGTCTCGCAATAGGGCCACCGTGGCAGAGCACGATGACATCCTCCTTGATCTTCGCTGCGGCATCTCGGGTCCCTTGAATTGCAGTAACACATTCATCCAACGTCTTCCCGCTTCTTGCGCCAATGCTCCCACTGGTCGTGAGCCCCATGTGTGCTACGAGGATGTCGGCACCTGCTTCCGCCATCTTTTTGGCTTCCTCCACGTTGAATACATAGGGCGTGGTTAGCAAATTCATCTCTCGCGCTATTCGAACCATCTCAACCTCGGCGTCATGGCCCATGCCTGTTTCCTCGAGGTTCTGCCTGAACGTACCATCGATCAGGCCCGACTGTGGGGAAATTCTGGATCCCAGCGAACCCTAGCTCTTGAAGCTGCTTGAGGAACCGAGGCACATCTCGGAACGGGTCGGCCGCGCAAACACCTGCCAGAACAGGCGTTGACGTGACGATCGGGATGACTTCGCCTGCCTAAACTGTGTCAGCCACTCGGTCATCGATACAGTCATCTGATGCAAGCTACGAGGGCTCTGTCCACTATGTATCATCTCAAGAACGACATCATTTGCATTTCCATAGGGCATGAGTCCTGCCAGGGATCCTCGGCCTGCCATCCTGTAGCGACCGCTGTTGTAGATGATGATCAAGTCGCCACCACCTTGCTCCATCAATCTTAATCAGTATCAGTTGTGCTCATCAGCTTATGTGCAGGTTTCCAGACTCACCTGGCTGAGAGACCGATGCCCGCACCTGCACCTACGATGATCTTGCCGGTTGCGATTGTGTCGTGCAAACCTGCCAGAATGATATTTCGGTCGTTTAGTGGAGACATCTTGCTTTGACCACCTAGTAATTCTCCTTGGACACGATGATGTGCTGCCACTGTGCAGTCACTAGTTAATGTATGGGTTGATTTTTGTAGTACTGATCTAATCAACGGTAAAATGGTGTGTAACAACTTGTGTAGTGCCTGAAAGCACAATCCGCTCCCTACCACTGCTTGCTTATCAGGCAGCAAAAAATGGCTCCAAATGCTGTGCTGATTGGCACATGCGACACGAAGCTTGATGCGCCGCTTTTTTACGCAGTGAAATCTTACGACACGGAGTCAACGTCACCTTGATCGATGTCGGCCGACACCCCACTAAACACGAAGCTATTACTTTAGGTTTGGAAGAACTATTTCAGAAGGCGCGTAATGATGTGGAGCTTAGAGAGCTATTACGAGAAGATTTCATTCAGTTTATGGCCGTATGTGCAACAGACGCAGTGAGCTGCTGCAGCGATTACGGGAATGGCTCAAGCGTATCTCATGAGAAGAAAACAATCTTATTCTGTTAATAAGAAGCGCGTAGGTGTGACCATGTTCGGCGTTGCGACAACAGCGGTGGACATAATTCGGGAATATCTCGAGTCCAACTACGACATTAAAGTATATGTATTTCGCGCCACGGGTCATGGCGGCAAGGCGATAGAGAAGCTTATGCGAAAACGAGAGCTTGACGCAGTACGGGATCTCACCACTACTGAGATATGCAACTTAGTGATGGGTGGGGTCATGAGCGCTGGATCACATCGATTGATAGCCGCAGCAGAAGCTGGAATACCCAACATTATATCGGTCAGGGCAACTGATTCTATCCATCTATTTCTATCTATCCATTTCTATCTATCTATTTCCCAGTAACGCTCCTTACGCTCTTTGCCGGCCGGAAAAACGTAGATACGTAATAAGAAAACAGGGCGCTAGTCGTGGCACGGACAGAAAACAATCACTTTACAGGGCGACAGTAACAGCTATAATAAATCGAATTCTTCTACCTAGGTAGAATAGAGTTCTGGCAGGTGTAACGGACCGATTGACCCCTATTTCAGGTGGTGCAGCCCGCTGCGGGGGAGATGCATGTAGTCTGTTTATCATATATTATATATTATATAAGAAGATAAGAAGATATGTCAGATGGTGCAAACCCGCCCTTTTATCACAGCAACTCCATAGCCAAATTCGCAACCACGGAAACTTGCACAATGTCAGGAAAACACCCGACCTCCACTACCGCAATTATCAGCCTGGCGCCAAATGACGGCGTAGTCCAATGGCGCAAAGTAGGCGTCAACATTCGGGATCCCGCGGACGATGAGGTCCTTGTCCGCATCATTGCATCGGGGCTTTGCCACACTGATGTAGCAGTCACACTTACACCGGAGGGCGCCCCGGGCTTTTGTCCCTACCCCAAAGTCGTGGGCCACGAGGGCGCGGGCATTGTGGAAAGAGTAGGGCGTAGCATAACGCATGTCAAACAGGGCGACAAAGTCCTGCTTTCTATCGACTTCTGTGGACAAGAGTCCTGCCGCGGGTGCGCAGATGAGACGCCGGGATATTGTGGCCAATTTCACGCGAGGAATTTGTTCAGCGTACCGGATGTGTATCGGACGGAAGACGACGAGGCTGTTGGCGGGCTCTTCTTTGGGCAAAGCAGTTTCTCACAGCTGGCTATTGTGAAGGGCACGAGTGCGTTGAACGTCGAGGGATTGGTTGAGAACGACGAGGAATTAAGGCTGTTTGCTCCCATGGGTTGTGGGTATCAGACTGGTGCTGCCGCGGTTACAGAGCTGGCTAATGTTCGAGCACAGGATGCTATTGCTGTGAGTAGTCGCCCAAAGTTTTGACTCCTAGGGGAGTGGCTGATGCTTTGATGCTAGGTGTTGGGCCTAGGTGGTGTAGGCATGGCAGCGATCATGGCGGCTAAAATTAGAGGAGCGAAGACGATCATTGCCGTCGATAGGGTACAGTCTCGTCTGGAGCTGGCACGGGAGCTTGGCGCGACTCATGCGATCGATACATCAAAGTTTGCTCTTCTGACAAACGACCTCATCGCTGCGATCCGGGAGATTTCGCCTGGAGGCACAAATGTCACTCTTGACACGACTGGGGTGAAGCCAATCATTGACGCTGGTGCGCAAGCATTGCAAACCAAGGGGCAACTGGTTTTGATTGGAATTGTGCAAGGGACAATGAACATCGATGTCGGGCTGCTGATGGCTGTAAGTCGGTCAAAAGGGACCCACGCTTCTCTACACTCGCTGACCGTCGCCAGTTTGGAAGCTCAATTCGCGGCTGTATCGAGGGTGACGCACACCCCAACAAGGTACTGTATCTCGATTCTCCAACCAAGCATTCTACTGAACTTCAGCTCTAGTTTGTACCGCGAATGATTGAATGGTATCGCCAGGGAAAATTGTAGGTGCTTGCCCAACGCCTTTATTTCTTTTTGAAGAACTAATGTCCGCAAAGCCCCATAGAGAAACTGACAAAGACCTATTCCGTGAGTCGTCTCTTTTGGCTAGTTTTTTCTGGTGCTGAAGTATACTAATTCCTGAAAGTGTGATGATTTCGAGAATGCACTGTCGGATACCCACTCGGGTGCAACAGTCAAAGCAATCCTGCTATGGTGACTGGTTGTGCCCCGTAGGTGTAGATGATTGAGTACCCGCGGAACTCGATGTAAGAATCAATTATTGACTGCTAGACCCTAATGGCTGGCCATGTGGCTTGCTTCACATGTCGACCTTGCTAGAAGGGAATTCACCCCCGAAGCCGATAGCCGATTCTCCGCTTGGGCACAGAAGCAAGATATAGTTGAATATAGGCTAGCAAATTTTCCTTGTTCTGCTTTGAGGCATGGCTGATTGCGCTGAGGCCCACTAATAGATCAAATCTTTCCTATGCGGAGTTTCCTTAGAACCTCCTTCTCCTCCTCGCTCCTCGCCACCCACTCGGAATCCCCGCTTTCACCAACATTTAACACTTGGTGCTTCCACAGCTTCCCTCCCGCACCATAGTCTGCACTAACCTGGCCCTCTCCCTTGATGATCCATTTGTATATCGTCAAACCCTCTAATCCTACCGGACCCCTGCTATGGATCTTGTTCGTGCTGATACCCACTTCGGTGCCGAAACCATAGCGCTGGCCATCAGCCATACGTGTCGATGTATTCCAGTATACGGAACTGCTGTCAATGGCGGCGAGGAAAGTCTCGGCGGTCGTTTTGGATAACGTCAAAATAGCGTCAGTGTGGTGGCTAGAGTGAGCATTGATGTGTTCAACGGCTGCTGAGACGTCTGGCACAGTTTTGATGGCGAGAATAAGGTCAAGAAATTCGGTTAAGTAGTCTTCTGGAGCTGCCGGTTGAAGCAAGGCTGCAGAGTGGGCATCTAGACTCTCACGTAGTACAGAGAGCGAAGCAGGGTCACAGCGTAATGAGACACCCTTCTTCAGCAAAGCTTCTGCGACATTGGGAAGCGTGGTTTTCAATGCCGATTCTTCAACGAGGAGCTGCTCCAGGGAGTTGCAACCCGCAGGATAACTTGTCTTCGCGTCTAGGAGAACCCGCGTAGCCTTGTCGACAGGGTAGTCGGCGCAGAGATACGTAGAGCAGATACCGTCTGCATGGCCTAGGACCGGAATGGTAGTGCTGTCCTTTACGTATCTCACTAATTTATTGCCTCCTCTTGGAATGCATAGGTCGATGTAGGTGTCCAGCTTGAGAAGATCGGCAATGACATCGTGTGTCTGCACCAACTGTAGACAATCGCCCGGAACGGCCGTGCTGGATAGGGCTTTTGTAATGATGGATGCTATGGCGGCAAAACTGTGGCTCGACTCCCGGCCACCCTTGAGGATAGCAGCATTTCCGGATTTAAGAGCGAGTGCACTGATGTTTGCAATGACCTCTGGGCGCGCCTCGAAAATGATCAATAGTACACCAATTGGGCATGTTATCCTTGATAAGAGTAACCCATCGTCCAATAGTGTCTGAGAGACGGTTCTGTTAATCGGATCCTCGAGATCTCGTACGTCCAAAATGCCTTGAAGCATGTCTTCATATTTCCCGGGCTTCGATAGGTCCAGTCTCTTTACTAGACTTGCACTTAGCGTCCCCCCTGCGGCGGCTTTATTGGCAGATTCCAGATCCTGGGTGTTGGCTGCTAACACCTCCTGTTTGCCTGCTGCAAGTGCTGCGTGTATAGCAGTCAAGGAGGCATTACGCTCTTCGGTAGATAGGACAGCGAGCTTCCTTGAGCCAAGTCGCGCTGCCTGTGCTACCTCAAGCGGTGTTGCATTTGTTAACGACATGTTGTCTTTGCATGCGGAAGGTGTGACTGGATTACCTGGTGGTGTCGCGGGGTTTGACAGTATTTCGTGAAGGGAGAATGGGCTAGTCAAAAGTGGGTTAGTTCAGCGCATGGCCCCGCTTGCAGCTTGTACATATAGTACCTACACTAAAGAAATTCAGAGGCTTTGACTCACTTTTGCTATGCCAGCTGCTTGTTTGCCAGTGGCACATGCAATTTTCTTTGTGGAATTCCGCTCCCTCCCTTCCCCTGCATCGCATGATACCTATAGATTGCAAAGGTATCCTGTCATCTACTAACCAAGGACGCTGGTGGATTCCGAGTGGACGAGCGTACAGGTCTGGCAGCACTGCTCCTCCTGAATCTTCGGGCCGATGAGGGTCGATGAACCCATACTTACTATGTACACTTATGCCAGGGATGGACAAGGCTACGAGTCTGCTCTGGTGGCGTATGTATCGTCTATATTGTGTTTGCTATGTCGGTATCCAAAAAATCTAAAGACAAAAGCATTCCTCTGCCCAAAACAGCCAAGTCGGAGCAGTCATACAGATCTTTGCGTGGACATCGTTGCACGACATCCAATGGTCCTTTTGCTTCCCATAATGCCTAAGCTCTTACTCAACACTCTTGTTTCTCAGAGCAAGTGATGCCTCGGAAAAGATCTGAGCACCATCTTTGAGACGGCGTTCCTCATTCTTGCGGCCATTGACAAAGTCGGGGTGGTTGAGAGTGAGCTCTACGGCACCGTTAACAATGTTGTCCACAGCCTCGACACCCAGCATGAAGGAATGGTCCTGGTTGCCAACCTCGTAGCGCCAGGATCCAAAACGACCACGTGACCAAATATCTTGAGCCTGGAGTGCAGGCAGAAGCTTTGTGAGAACACCTTCACGCTCGAGCGAAGGAGTAGGGTATCCGTGGTCAAAGCAGCGATGGTAGGTGGAGACAATCTCGTCGTTAGGCTTAATCATTTCAGTATTGATGAGACCCTGAATGCAGTCCTTGAGCATGTTCTTGTTGTCAACCGGCTTCATGCTAGACTCGGAAACTTCCAGCATGATGGACCAGTATGGACCGTCCTTGGGCTCGGTAGAGCTGGGCTTGGATCCATCTGCTAGCTGCTGTGTAGCCAGTTTCACGTCTTTTTGAGGCTGGTTGTACGGAGAGTAGTTGGAGAAGATAGTGGCACGGTAGAATGGGCAGTCATCCTCGGGGAAATAGAGCCAGCATTTGTCGCCAATGCGCTCGGGTCGCTCGCCTCGAATACCGACACCGATAACGTGGGTGCTCGAGTAGAACAAGCCCTTGCTGAGGTCAATCAGCTCCTTGTCGCCCATGGATTCTACGAGTGCATCGACTGCCATGGTGTTGACGAGCTTCTTGTAGTTGACCACGGTACCATCCTTGAGGTGGACCTTGTGGCCGCTAGCATCGACCTTGGTGACTGTGCCGGTCTCGCCGTATCGCTTCTTGGAGTCGGGAATCGTATTCGAGACGGCGATCCAGATACCACCGGTGCCATCCCTTGCGGGGAAGCGGAAGGTGGCATTGGGTCCCCAGTTCCCCGCCGTCTTATTGTGAATGATGTTGTTGATGACGCCCTTGACGTTGGGGGCGGCGACGCGTTCTCCAAGCCACTGGCACTGCATCTTGGTTGTGGGCACAGCCCAGACCTTGAAGTTGTAGGGCCGCATGAAGAGGTCGGCAATGCCGACGCCCATCTGTCGCAGAATCCACTCGTCAAAGTCCTTGGGCTTTGTGTTGGCCACACGGGCCTCGAGTGCGGCGTCAATCAAGCCGTCGACACACTTGGCCTGGTCATCCTTGTTCAACATGGACAGGTTGTTCTGGAAGGGGTAGGGGACCCATTGGCTCTTGCAGCGGACATAGGAGATGCGCTGGTGGGTAAACCAGTCGTCGTTGTTGGGCAAGGCCTCGTCGATGCAGTCGTCGAAGTATTTGTAGTGCGAGAAAATGACGTGGCCGCCGACATCGTAAAGCTGGCAAGGATGAGTCAAGCAGGCTCAATTGGCGGTGGGGATACGTACAAAGCCCTCGGGCGTGGTATCGGTCGAGGCAAGCCCACCGGGGATGGGATTCGAGTCGACAATCAGCCAGGAGGGGCCATTCTGAGCTGGTGAGCAGACCGTCACGCATTGTGCCGCCGTGGGCAGGAACAGCGCCTACAATCTGATTGAGACGCTTTGCTGCGCCCAGGCCGGTTGGTCCAGCGCCAATGA
>Ga0182215_1000034_pt1 | contig 20698 bp, 9 predicted proteins | sample G5R1MG_24_FD_128404 | JGI IMG/M metagenome (GOLD analysis project Ga0182215, IMG submission 128404) | Switchgrass phyllosphere microbial communities from Michigan, USA - G5R2_NF_03OCT2016_LD1 MG | ecosystem: Host-associated > Plants > Phyllosphere > Phylloplane/Leaf | place: USA: Michigan... | reverse complement strand
TGGAGGTCGGGTGGCATGGGGCAAGGCTGGGGTGGGAGACTCGGGGCTTTGCACCATGCGCGGATCATGTTGACAAAGTGCCTACCGTGTCGTGTGGAGGGGAACCCGTGTCGCGATTGGATGGCTCTCGTATCTCGGCCTAGTTTATTGAGCATAGTACCTACACCTGGTGACATGTGGGTGCCAGCCTCCAGGTTCCTGGGTATGGTGGAAGGGGGAGGAGGGGGAGGAGGAGGAGAGGGGGAGCAAGAAAGCATGCACTGAGCGCAGCAACCGTAGATCTAGGTATCCGAGAGCATGCGGTATCCCACACAGCGCCAGCGTGCTCGTACGAAACTTGCCATGGCCATCATGGCTGCGGCTCGCTCGCGCACTCCGAGGCCGTGCCCGGACATCGGAGGTTGCCCAGATCGGCGGCGACGTCGCTCGAGAAGATGGCGATGGAGGCGGTTCGTGCGAAGATGGTTTGCGCTGCGACTTCCTACCATGGCTGTCGTGGACAGCTGTCAGCCCTTGTGGCGCTCGGTTTCGGTCCAGGACCGGAGTCAGCCCGCACCTGTTCACCCTGCCTGGCTGCCCCCTCGACACCGTTGAAACGTGCTCGTGTTTCTGCCTGACACATGACACCTGCCACGTGGCACGGACCGCCCGCCCTACCGTGCCTCATGGCTTGGCAGCGGGGTCGCCACATGGAAAAGATATCCTCTCCCTGGGGCGATGGTCAACCTGGCCAAAAGGCCGCCCGCCCATCCGCTTCGTCGCCTACCGGGGACGTCGGGATGGCCGACAAAGCACGTCGATACGACTGTGGATCCTACGAGCAGACAGGTTTGTGCACTCTCCGCCCAACGTTGCCCCGGCGGCGACGCCAACGACGCGCCTCGGCCTGTACTGCCATGGCAGGCACTGCCAATGCCCTTTGTGAAGCGGACAAGGACATTGTTTGAGAATGTGCCAAGGGAACCCCTTCTCGCATTACGCGTACTGAATCGCGGAGGGTCATGTTGGATTGAGGCAACGTGAAACCAAGCACTGTACCACCTGCCGATCCGCCTGGAGGCAGCACGATATACCTCGCCTCCCCCACGTTTCCACTACCTGTGCTTGCCTCGCCATGCTGGTAGCCATGCTATTTCTTGTTGGATGCGGCAGACTTCCTTGGCCGTGGATTTGTCATTCTTTCTTTCCTTCCTTTTCCTCTTTCTTTCTTTCTTTCTCTCTCGCCTCCCCATCCAGCGCCTCCAAAGCACCCGTCCCACGACCCGCGACGACTGGGCACCACCACCGGTCTTGGAGCGTGGGGGAGAGCCATCACGATGCATTCCTTCTCCCCTAGTACGCGTCGAGGCTGCCCGTCCCGGATAAACGATCAAGCAGAGAACGAACAGCCAAGGCAGGCGTTCGTAATCGGTCAAAGCCAATTGTTGAATTACGGTGTACGGCTTACATGTACGAGCTGACCAGGGTAGACGGCCCAGGGATCGATAGAGAATGCCTTGTGCGCAGATCACAGAGCATCGGAGTGACTGGTTATGGACGAGGCTTATCAATCTGTCTCCACCGAGAGCGGTCGTATCGCCCAAAGCGGGGGACGGGGGGGATGGGCTTGCGTACTGCCCCTAGGGTACTCTGTTGCTCTACGACTGTACTATGTACTATGGTATGTCGGGAGCGTTGCATAGATTCCCAAACACTAGCCGTCTCTACCACCGAAAGAAAAAGAAGCCACAGGACGGGTTCGCAACGACAGGCAGCAATAGAGGGAGGTCGATTCCTGCGTCCATGTGCCTGTCTCCTGGCTGGGGCGTCGTGCTGAAGCAGGACGCAATCTCGCGCCCGGGGCCAAGCCGCAAAGGGACGCGCAGGAAAACTCTGCGTCTGGACAAGGAACCAACACCACCACCGTATGTACTATGTACATACATAGTATGTACCTCTTGTGCCCAGAAAGGGGACCCCTGCCCGTACCGTACCCCGTGTGTTTATGCCAAAGTTCACGCCTCCCGCGCACCGCACCATGGCGCCCCGAGTCAGGCACCCATCGTCTGGGGACGCGGCCGCGGCTGGGCCCCATCACGCAACCACCTCTGGTCCTGCCGTTCCACCTCGCGGGCCAGGTGAAACCCACCGGGGGAGGCGCCCGTCCGGTCGGCGGTGGTTCCGCGCGCCGCCGTATCGGCAGCGTGTGCTATCTATTGCCACGCCGCAGGGTGACGCCTCCATTGTGTTGTGTTGGGGCGGACGGCCGCTATCGGGGGGGTGGGACCCGGGTGCAAGACGCGCGTGGGGTGCATGTGCGTCCGTCACGTCCGGGCTGTGTGATGGGCACGCCGAGTGCATAGGGCCGACCGGATCGGGGGTTGGGTGACGAGGCGAGCGTGTTGCGTCAACTCATTTTTCCTCACTACATTAATCCTTAAAACTACACTTCCTCCATCCAATGAACAGCCTGCCCGGCTGGCACAATCGGTAGCGCGTGAGACTCTTAATCTCAAGGTTGTGGGTTCGAGCCCCACGTCGGGCTTCTTCCGTTCTTTTTGGTCCAGGATTGGTTTTTCATATCACCTTTTTTTTTGCCGGAAGCAAAAGGGTTTTTTTTAGTCTGGAAAACGATTCTCTCTCCCTGATCACCACCACGCTCGATGGTTTTACAACGTCCTGGCCCCGACCCCGTCGAACCAGCTCGTCTGCACGGCCCTGCAGATCCACTGCGCACGCACATGGCCTTGGCCCACGATCGGCACACGCGTCCTGCCTCTGCTTGCTCTCTGGGACTTGACTCGTGGCTTCGCGTCGCGTCTCCCCATTCGTTCTCCCCGTGACCAATCACAAGGCCCTCACCATGCGCCCTATCTTGCGACAGCAGCCCAGGACGGAGAGGTCGCCAAGCACGACGTACTACCTATCGTGTATGCCACGCACCACCTACTAGGTATCGTCGATGCTTGAAGTATAATACCTATCCCTAGTCACTCAGACATTCCAGCCCCGCAATCCGTGCAACCAAGAATAAGATGCCCTCTACTATCACTCTTGGGAAAAAAGCAGTCTTTACGCTGTTGGTTTGCTCTGAGAGCGCTCTTTCTAGGAAGATCTTGCCGTCTTGTCAGTATTAAAAATAACGTCCCTGGGATGCGTGGGAAAATCGTTTTAATCAAGGTAATACAATACCCTACTGAAATCTCGCTTTCGGCGACTGGGGTCATTACTTCAGGGTGGGGGGGGGGCCTGTAGGTAGGTATGTACAGATTCGTAGGCCGGCAGCGGTGGGGAACGGCATCGTTCGCATGAACCCTATTCCGCGCGTAAGACTTCTTCCCCTCCCCACCCCGTGATGAGGATCCGCACTCCACGGCTCGTATTTACTAGGTAGGTACCTAGGTACTGTACCTCGTTGTGCCCATGTACCTACCGGTACACCTGGTTGATGCGCACGCCTTGAGTGGCCTGGGTCGCGGCCCGTGGTGCCTAGTGCGTCTCAGCCGCGGAGGATCGCATGGTGGGCTACGATGGCGTCTTGTGCGCGTCGGGTTTCCCGGCCGCCCACCAATCCGTTGCACGGTAGCGGCTATGGTTGGGTAGGTACCTAGCTGGTCATGGACCTGGGCTTTCTTCCCTACTTCTGCCTGTTGTACGAGGGGACGGGACGCCACGCCTCCATGGGAAGATGGCCCGCTTCAAGCCTTGCTACAGACAGTCCACGACCCGTTGGACGAAGAGAGGACTCATCGCCCGCAAATGCTCCGCGGAGAGTAAGAAGCAGTGGGCATGCATAGCGAATCCGTGTGTACCCGTTTTCAATGTCTGCTTTGGCAAAATCTCTCCCGAGCGTCTCTCATCCATGTAAAGGCGGGAGAGGTCCAGGCGAGGGCGGAGAGATGGGATGGTATACGTGAGTGTGCAACGTGACGTGGATGTGGGATAGACAATGCGATCACAAGGGCGGGGGTTGGGTGTATGCCATAACCACAGCATGGACTGTGAGCGAGCATGGTCAAGTCATCAGGCGTTTCAGGTCTGGAATCGAACAGATGATGGGATAGAATGGATGCTTGGCGCCATGTCTTCCAGACGTTGTAGTTCGTACGAGGCATTGTATTTCATACGACGCATTGTATTTCGTACGAGCAACTCCGCGTACCTACCGTACTACAAACTTCCTTCGCTTTGAAACCAAGGCCCCTTCTATCCTTTGACCACCTCCACATGAAAGCCATCAACTTGATCCTTCCCACGCATAACATCGCTCGCACCACCTTGCCCCTCGAAAAGGCGATCCACGTCCTCCAGCTCGAGACCTTTGGTTTCCGGGAAGAAAAGGTAGATGATGGGAACCCATGTCGCATTCAGCACGGCAAAGATGAGATAAGTGCGCCAGCCAATGTTGGCAATGGCAGGAGGGGTAATCTGCACGATGATGTAGTTGCATATCCAGTTTGCTGCCGTAGAGAGGGAAGAGCCGCGTTGACGAAGGCGGAGGGGCAAAATCTCCGATGGATAGACCCAGACGGTGGCTTGGACTGGGTGGAGGAATTAGCTGCCCCGTCCCGCTTGAGACCCGGACATGACTTACAGCCGACCGTAAAAGCGCCCTGGAACACGAATAGCATGACGGCGGCAGCAATGCCGGCAGCATGCGCAGAAGCCGTGGCGTATTGCACCTGATAAATGAGCGCAGCCTGGACCGCCATGACAGCAGCCATAAGACTAATCATCGACAGTAGCAATGGCCGTCGCCCGATACGATCGATCAGCAGCCACGGAAGGAAACTCGCCACAAAGAACCACGTCTGCAGGAATCCACTCATCAAACTGGACATGTGGGTGTCGAATCCAATGCTTTTCTGGAACAGTGTTCCTGCGAAATAGATCAATGCGTTGATTCCTCCCATTTGCTGGAAGATCTGAATGCCACAGGCGATGAGAAGCCTGCGCCGGGATTGGATCGGATCGCTGCGCACAATGTCTTTCCAGCCTGCTTGCCGCGTGTTCTCATACGCAACCGTCTGCGTGATGACGGCGTGTAGCCGTCGAACTTCAGCGTCCTCCTCGTGCGCATCCGCAATTCTTGCCAGCACACGCAGGCATTCCTCCGGCCGATCATGAGCAGCCAGCCACCGCGGCGTCTCCGGAATCACGCATACGAGCGCCATGATGGCGAATACTATGGCGGCCTGCAGGATGGCCGGGACCCGCCAGGCATAGCTGGCCGTGTGGCTTACGAATGCATAGTCAATCCAGTAGACGAGAAAGATGCCAAAGTTGAGCGTGGAGAGCTGCGCACAGACGTAGACGCCGCGACTGGCTTTGGGACTGAATTCCGCTTGTAGAACGGGCACGGTCGAGTTGATGAAGCCGAGCCCGACGCCAGAAACAATACGACCTACGATGAGGTGCGCGCGGCTGTATGCTGTCGCTTGGAGGATGGTGCCGAGAAGAGAGATGACGGCGCCGGTGAAGACGGATTTGCGCCTGCCCAGGGCTTCCCCCACAAAGGCTGTGGCCAGAGCGCCGAGGAAAGCCCCGACTGGAAGAGTGAGGGGTTAATTGGGTTCAAGTCGGTTGAGCGCGTGCCCGAGGAAAGAACTGACTCTCGAAGATAGCGACTATGGTACCCGTCATGGTGGCAGAGGGCGAGTGAAACGTGCGGTTGAAGGCCGGGGCGTTGACGAGACCGCCCATAAGTCCATTATCGTAGCCGATCAACAGGAAGCCCAAAGACGTCAGGACGCTCACTGTGAGCATGAGGGCTCGGCCCCTGAGTTCTGGCATGTTGATGGTAGCGATGATGTAGCGTGAGTCCTGGTGGGAGAAAGGCCAGGCCCCAAGATGAAAGGAGAGCGAGCAGAACGGCTGACAAGGCCCTCTCGAATCGCAGTGGGTGGGAGGCTGCACGTCGTCCCGTAGAGCGTAACAGAGGTAAGCAGCATACTCAATTTATGTACCTCTGACCAGGCTCGACGTCTGGAGCCTCGCCCACGTCGGCAGCAAAGAAACGTTGAGGCGCACCAACTACCGACGCCGGGACGTGGGTAGTGCAAAAGGGCTGCAAGTTGCTTGCGGCCGCTGGTTCCGTTTCCTCGTTGGCGACGCCAGCAAGTCTCGTAAGACCAGCATTGCGCCGTGTCTGTTCGGTGTCAGAGGGAGTCTGATTGGGGACGAGCAGCGGGTTTCGCGGGTTTCGCCCTACGGGAGGGAAGGGGGGAAGGCCCGACCGGCGCAGAACGGGCCGAAGTGCCCGGTCCAGCAAATGGCGCAGCGCCAAGGGGACATTATGTAAGCAGTAACGTCGGCGTTTGACGGCCGCCAATGCCGTTGCCGCGGCCGCCCGAGCCTCCTTGTGCCGACGGGCTTCAAACGCCGCCAACTTTCTTCACGTGAAGGAGACGTACACAGTGCCGGCAATCCATGTGCTCATGCCGCTTCCCACCCAAGGCGACGTGTCGACGCGGAAGAAGAACCGCTCTCACGGACGCACGCCTTCGTCCTCCCACCTCCACCCAGCCGCTGTCGTCGGATCGATCGATAGCCAAACGCCAGCATCACCATGGCCGCTCACCCTCCTCTCCCCGAAGCCAGCGAGCACATGGACAAAATGGCCTCTCTGCCCACGTACCCCCCGGCCTTCCAAGCATACCACCCCGCCGCTCGCTCCCTCTTCGGCCCCGCCCCCCGACTCGAGCTGCTGCTCGAAAACACCAGCTACCCGTTCGCCCACGAAGCCGGCGTCTTCGTCCCGTCGCAAAACGCCCTCTATGTCACCAGCAACCAATTCACCCACCCAACCACGCAACAGACCCACGTCACCATCTCCCGCCTCGACCTGCCCCCCAACACCCAAAGCACCCACACCACATGCACCGAGATCCACGCTCCCGACATCCCCCTCGCCAACGGCGCCGTCAACTACCGCCACGGCATCCTCTTCTGCGCCCAAGGAACCCCCGACCGCGACGGCGGCATCATCTACATGCCGCTCGACCCGCCCGCCTCGCCCACGCCGCCCGCCCACGCGCGCCACGACCACCCTCCGCCCGTGACCGGCTCCGCCCTGCACGCCCCGCCCTGCACGCCCTACACCACCGGCTTCCACGCCCGGCCCTTCAACTCGCCCAACGACATCGTCCCCCACGCCGCCTCCGGCACGCTGCTCTTCACCGACCCGCCGTACGGCCACGAGCAGCGCATCCGGCCGCGCCCGCGCCTGCCGCCGCACGTCTACGCCTTCAACCCGCGCAACCTCAGCCTGCGCGTCCTCGCCGACGGCTTCCGCCGGCCCAACGGCATTGCCCTGAGCCCCGCCCAGGACACGTGCTATGTCTCCGACACCGACGGCGTCCATGGCGACGGCGCCACCGACGAGACGCGCGCGAGCACCATTTATGCCTTCCGCGTCGCGTGCATTGCCGGCGAGCTGGCGCTGGTGGAGAGGAGGGTGTTTGCGGTGGCGGATGTGGGGGTGCCGGATGGCATCAAGTGCGACGCCGACGGCAATGTGTATTCCGGCTGTGGCGATGGCGTCAGCGTGTGGTCGCCTGGCGGCGTGTTGCTGGCCAAGATTTTGGTCGAGGGCGGCGTCGCGAATTTTTGCTTTGGTCGGGGCGGCACCTTGTATTTGTTGAATGAGACGAGGGTTTGGAGGGCGACGCTGGCTGAGGCCGTCAGAGGCGCTTTGCTTGGCCTTTGAACATGGCATGGGAAATCCAGAAAAGGGGAGAGAGGACGAAGAGAAACTCGACGAAAAAAATAATATCAACAACATGACAAAGTATATCAACAACATGACAAGATAGCAGAGATAAACACTAAAAAAAACTAAAAAAAAAAAACTCTTTCCAATTACTTCCTCCTCTTCTTCCCAGCACCCCCCCCACCTTCCGCACCACCGTCCTCTCTCCCCCTCTTCTTCCCTTCCCTCATCCAATACTCCTGCTTCTCCCTCTTCTCCCTCTCCGCCTTCTTCTCCCTATTCTCCGCCACCTTCTTCTTGTACCCCGTTTTCCGCTCCTCCTGCTTGACACGCCGACGCTCCACCTTCTCCTTGCGTATCGTCATCACCTGGCTCAGCAGCCGGCGGGCCTTCTTCTCCTCGCCGCCGAGCACCACGGCCCGCTTTTGCAAGTACGTCGGTCGCTGTTGCGGCTTCATCGTCGCGATCTGGCTCTTGAAGGGCAGGTCGGCGGCGAGCTTGCGCGGCACGCGCAACGGGTTGAAGACGCGCGTTTCGCGGACGACGGGCCGGTACGCACTGTTCTTCTCCGACGGGGTTGCGATGCCGTTTTCGTACCGCACAAGGCCTGTCAGTCGCATGCCTTGCCAGGACGTGCTCTCGCCCTCGTGCGCGTCCGTTGCGGGGTTGAGCAGGTTGGTGACGGTGGTGTAGAATCGACGGGGCTTGATGGGATACCATGCGCGTAGGAAGACAATGTCGCTCATGAGAATCTTGTCTTCAAAAGTGGCGCGGAAGTTTCCTTCAGGTTTGCTCAGCGCGCGTTTGATTTGACCCCGTACACCAGACACTGTCCTGATACTCGCGCCCTCGAATTTCGCGACTTCAAGCGACGACTTGAACATGTCCTTGAGGAAAGCGGTGTTTTTGAAAATCTTGTAGGGCTGCCCGGTCAGCTTCAACTTCTTCACAATCTCGGTCGATTCGTCGACGTTGAGCACCACACCGGTAGCTGCAATGCGGAAGCCAGGCGTCTTGTTGGACAGCGACTGGATGCAGACAAATCCCGTATTCGGAGCGACGAGGGGCCCGTAGAAGGTACCGAAGCAATGCATGTGCTCGGGCGTGTACTTGAGCATGCGATTTCGTGTGCGCGAGTCGGAGATGGAGTAGATGGGCAGGGTCTGGAAGCGTCGCCAGCCCAGAGAGAAGATGAGAGGATCGTTGGTCTTGAGAATCTTCTTGTGCCAGCGGTGGCGCTTGATGCGAATCTGAACATAACCAAATCGTTCTTCCGTCGGCGTCAGACCACCGATCAGAACGGGGAAGCGTGGATTGAAGTGTGCCGAAAATTCGTAGGGCACGTTCTCGAGCACGATGCGTGCATAGGTACCGGCTTTGTGTCCCTCAACATGGACCCTTGATACTTCGTCCAGCTGGTCAAACTCGGCGCGGTTGATGTCGAGTTGCTTCTGAATCATGGCTTTCTGCGCCTCGTACCAGTCGTCCTCACCGAACTCATCTGCTTGGCCAGCTTCCCTGCGTGCATCGGCTTTATCGTTCATGAACCCTTCTCGATCCTCCTCTTCGAAGCGGAGTTTGAGCTCTTCTTTCTTCTTTGCATTCTTCTCGCGCTCAGCTTCTATTGAGCCAGCTTCAGCTTCAGCTTCCTCCTTCTCTTGTTCCCCGCCGTGCTTCTCGCCAGTTTCGAGGTCCTCAAACTCGCCATCACCTTCATCATCCTCGTCAAACCCTTCAAAGTCATCGCCATCTTCATCGGCGTTACCCTTGCCATTCATATGGCCTGTGGCAAATCGGCCCATCAGGGCTTCGATGTTCTCCTCGTCTGCCCACTTCTCTGCCAGCTTAGCATAGTCGAAGCGTTGAATATAACGATCTTCCTCCTCGGCATCCCCAACGTTAGACTTTTTGAAAAAGCCGCCGTCCTCGTCCCCCTCTTCAATATCTTCTTCTTCTTCTTCTTCTTCATCATCCTCGGCTCTCCACTTTTGAACAACGTCCTTGGGCGTAAGCTTCATATCGTACATTAGCTTTGCAAGATCGGTAACGCGATAAGGTCGTTTTTGGCCATGTAGCTTTGCAGCGTTCTCTCGAAGATTGGCTTTCCATCGCAGGGTGCCATCATCTTCGTCGTCGTCGTCGTCCTCTTCCTGAGAATGGAAGCTATCATTTTGTAGGTCAGAGAGATCCGGTTCATCCCCGGAAATGGATCCCAGGTCAGAATCGCTATCCGCAAACGCTACTTCTTCCCCAGCGTCGCCATTCGCGTCCTGGTCCTTGTCTGTGCGACCAAGTTTGGGCTTGCTGTCCGACGCACGGACATGCAGGAATCCCGTGTCGTCTTCATCCTCCGCATCGCTGTGGTCTTGCTGCAGCTCTTCGTCATCGCTATCGATGCCCTCCAGATCCGCGTCATCGACTTCTTCGGCATCAGCAGTCCTAGCAGTGCGATGAGACCTCCTCCCCGTATCCTCTACATCATCGTCTTCAATCTTGTGCACGACTTTGCCACCGCTGAAAAGCCTGAACCCCCCGTCATCTTCACCAAGCAGCTTTCTGCCGCCCTGGAGCCCAATCATCATCTGCTCGCCAAGGCCTTTCTCTGCGTAATCTGCGTCGGGATCAAATGTCGACGTCTTGACATCAATGTACACGGCGTCCTTGTCCACCAACACACCGCCCACGTCGGACATGGGTGCATACAGGATTTTCTGTTTCTCGCCCAGACGCGAGCGCTTCTTCTTGCCTCCCAGTTTCTCCGCCGCCTTTTCCGCAAACGGTGTCGGGCACGGATCGGGCAGGGCCTCGGTCGAAGTGACGGTGAGATCGCCTACACCAGGGATATGCACTCTCGAGGCTCCTGCCGGGAAGTTTGTGCCGCGGAGGTAGCCATAGAGTGCGACGGTGCGATCGCACTTGGGATTGGCTTCCATGTCCGTCGGGGCCGTGATGTCCAACATGCGATCTGCCAAGCAATACGGATGGCTGTTCCTCCAGATGAGCGGCCTGGGATTCTTCATGACGCTCAAGAAGCGACTGAGATTCATGATTTCTCGGTCGGGGTACCGTCCATTGACCACGCCACTGAGATAGAACAGCTTGGCACCGTGGTACAGCTCGCTCCAGAAGCGATGCTTGAGCCGCTTCTTCTGCAGCTTGAGCGTCTCTTGCTTGCGAAACAGATCCAAATGCGTCAATATGCCAAACACATTGCCCGGCATCCCGCTCGCACTCAAGACGTTGAGAAACTCCATGGTCTCCATTTCGAACCCGTAGTTGCCGTCGATCATCAAGAGGCAAATGTCGACGACTTTGGCAATGTCGATCATGCTCGCGAGCGAGTCGGCCGGACATTCGAGAAAGGTCAGGCGGCGCCGCTTCGAGGTGACGACCGTGAGCGGCCCGGTTGGCGTGGAAAGGGTCTGTTTGGTGTAGCGTCTGATGAGCGACTTGATGAGGGTCGTCTTGCCGACGCCCGGGGGGCCGACGACGCCGACGACGATGGGCGGCGCTTCCTCCGGGAGGCGGTCGACGAGCGGGACGTGGAGGCGCTTCTCCTTGACCTGGGTGGCAATGCTTAGTCCTTGTCGGGGTGGGAGAAGTCGAGGCGAGATACTTCGGTAGAGCGCGCGGCCTGTTTCTTGAACCTGCCCGGCGCTGCGTAGGCAAAGGCCTTTGGGTTCGGGCCTCCGGCATGCGCCTTCTTCTCCTTGCCCGGCCGATGCGGGCGATTCGCCTGGGAGTCGGCCATGGCCACTGTCGCCCGAGTCTCGCGAGGCCACTTCTCTGGACGACGGCAGCGTGGGGAAGGGCGAGGGCAGCAACGGCGGTTGTGGGCGCAAAGTCGGTGCCGAGCTCTCCCCCAACTTTTTCGACACTAGACGGCGGCGCTAGCAGGGGTGGCTAATCGATAAGCCCATCGCTCCTTTCGGACTGAAGCCTGGTGGGGCATGTGCGTCTTACTCGTCATCGCCAAGCCACGCATCACCGCGGTCGCGGCCGGCGTGGGCAGGGCAAGCATGCCGGTATACTAACACTATATATTATTACTATATATATAGAATCTCCCCCACCCTCCGCCACAGCACAGCTACCGTACCCTACCCAACGCCATACCACCACCACCACCACCACCGACAACACTCGTGTCCCGCCTACGATGCCTCAATACAACGTGCCACGCCCCGTGCCAGTTCCTGTGCATCCATGGCCCCTTGTCCTGACACATGCCAGGTAACCCTCAAGAAGGACGCCTCGCAGGAGGACCTCGAGCAGGCCAAGCAGCATGTCAGGGACCAGGGCGGCGAGGTACGCTCTCTTTCGCTGCATCGGCCCTCGACGTCCTGGTGGAGGGAGGGGAAATCAAGGCCGAGGAGCATGGGGCTGACAGCGGGCGCAGATTGTCTCCGAGTTCACGCTCATCAAGGGCTTCACGGCCAAGCTCCCCGATGACGCCGTCAGCACGCTGCAGAGCAACGACAAGATCACCGTGGAGCACGACGGAGAGGTGACGACGCAATAGCTCGCCCAGGTTCGAGAGAGCGAAACGAGCGGTGGCGTGGCGGCTCGTACCCATGGATAGCAGTGCAAAACCAAGTCACCGACGCTGCCTCGGCCCCTCCTCATGCTGCTGCTGCCACCGCCTGTCCACCTCCTCTACCCTGCCTACGCCCCTCAAGCTCAAATACACGTCGGTCCCCCCCCCCCACAGACTCTGGACCGCAATGCCCCCCCCAAACTACTCTGCATAGGCCCTCCCCCGCCGTAGCCCATAGCCCAGTCCCGCCAGACTATTCGCGCCATCGCCGCCCGGCCCAGAAAACGCGCCCAGTGCATCCATGCCGCTTGCCGAATGGCTGCCGCCCGAGAGGGTAGAGGACGCCTGGTCGTCATTGAACGTAGTGAAGCTGTAGTCCCATATGTGAGCCAGGTTCTCGGGCGAGATGCCGCCACCGCGGTCACGGATGCGGATGGTGACGCCAGGGGTACTGTGTTTGAGCGGCGCAATGGTGAGGCTGGTTGGCGACGTGCCTGGCGTCCCCTTTATGCGCGGGGATGCGACGTCGAGATTGCCCTGATGGGCGCTTTGGCTGCTCTCTGCACCACCACCACCACCATCATCATCATCATCGCGATCGACCTTCTCGGGGAGGAGTTCGGGAAGCGGCGCAATGGTGACTTCGATGGCTTCGCGCTCCATGCCGCGTTCGACGGTGGCGCGAAAGGCATTTTTGAGCAGTTCGGTGATGATGTACTCGAGATGGACGGGCACGTGGGCGAATTCGTACTCGGGCTCGCCGTTGATGACCACGGTGGGCCGGACGCCGTACTTGAGCTCGCAGATCTCGCCGACGACGTTGGCGCAGTGGTCTACGATTCTTGCCGGCCTGAGCCGTGTGTCGATGACGCCAATATAGCCGCGCGTTTCGGCCTGCTCGTACATGGCTTCGCCGTGTGGCTGGCTGGAGAAGTGCAGCGACAGATGTTGCTCGGCAATCAGTCTCGTGCCTATCCTCGCCCGCAAGTGCTCGTCCAGGAACCGCGTCACATCCTTGGGGCTGATGTACTTGCGCGCCTCGAGGAAGCCCCGGGCCAGGATGCTGATTGTGTTGGCATGCGTGTTCACGAGGTCCGCCATCACCTCGGTGAACTTGACCTCTTCCTCGAGCGTCGTAATCTCCTGCTCGGCCCATGGCAACAGCGTCGACAGGCTGTGTAGGTAATTCGCGTGGATTTTCGAGACGTGCGGATTGGACACGACGATGAATGGGAGATTGCGGAGCGACTGGATGCGATGCGCGAGCCGTGCCGGGAGGATGGACAGCGTGAAGGTAGCAGAGGTGAGGAGTTGCCGCGTGCTGAGCGGTGGCCGTCCGTGTCTACTGGTGCGTCAGCGGCCAGGCCTCGTGGCTGGATGGGGTCGTAGGACCGCCATCGCCATCGCCATCGCCATCGCCAACACGTACTTGACAAGATCGGCAAGCGTAAGCGGATGCAGCGGAAGGCTCGCCAGGTGCGAGATGTCGTTGTCGGTCACCGTTCGCGTGTGCAACTTGTGGTGACGGGCGCGCGCAAAGGCGCTCCTCGTCCGCCGTGACGTGCGTGGGCAGCACAGTCGAATGACATGCGACTGGATGATGAGGGGTCGCGGCACGTACGCCATATCTCTCCGGGAACAATGGCGTGTCGAGAAAGAAGGAGATGCGGCGAGTGGGTTGGTCATGCCAGCATGGCTTGCGCGATCGCTAGGGTGGCGTGCTCTTCATAGAGTGATGACTGATGCACCTCATGCAGGATAGGGGCGGTATGCAACGTCGCTCGGATGCAGATCGGTCCAAATCCTCGGGTGCCCTGTATTCGAGACATACAGTATCTTCGGGTTGGCAGATCAGTCTAGTCAAGCGCTGGCTTTCAAAATGGTAAGCTATAGTAGAGGGGTCGGATTCATCAGAATAGGTGAGAGCTGGTAGGTGACCTTTGGTGAATTGACACTCCTAGACCTTATCCAATAAGATAGGAAGAGAATACGCAACCACGTGGGAGAGTGTTCCGGCTTGCATGCGCGTAGTAAGACCGGGTACAGCCGAAGCAGAGGAGGCCAAGGACTGACGACGACCGCTGTCATAAGGGACTGGGTCAGTAGGTTGGCAGACGATGAGAGGGAGCAACAAGGGGTAACCAGAGAATATGACTTGGAAATTCTATGTAAGTCGTGAATCATGCCAGGTATAACCACAACGCCGTGAAGAGATGCCCACTTTTCGTGCCAGCCCAGACCCAAAGTACATCTAGTCCTCATCCTCATCCGTAAAGACCTCCTCACCGCGCTTACGGCGGGCCATGCGGTCCTTCTTCTTTTTGCGGAGTTCAGAGGAAGTAAGCTTTGCCTTCTTCTTCGTCGATTCGATCTTGTTACCCTACAGAACAGTTAGCAAACGTGTCAATGCAAGCAGACCCGTGCATCAGTACCATGGCATCAAACGTGACAGTATCCTCGCTCTCATCCTTGCCCAAGCGTGGGCCGGCACCTTGGCCCTGAACCCAGTTGTGGCCGGAGGGCGTCATACGGCCGTCCATGACGGCCCAGACTTCCTCGGTAAGGCCCTCAGTGAACTCGGAGGAGTGGGTGATGATGATGACACCGCCCTCAAAGGTCTTGATGGCCTTGGACAGGGCACCGAGCGAGTCGCGGTCGAGGTAGTTCGTAGGCTCGTCCAGGACGATCAAGTGCGGACGTTGCCATGAGCAGGCGGAGAGAACGACCTTGACACGCTGGCCTCCGGACAGACCACGCATACGCGAGTGAGAAACAATCTCGGCATCAAGACCAAAGTTGGCGCAGTGGGCCTCAATCTCCTTGCGGACCAGGGGGCGGAACTGACCACTGGCCAATGCCTCCTTTTGGTCGACCTCGGCAACCATCTTGGCGTGGGAAGCCATGATCTCCGAACGAGGAATCCAGGCGTTGTCGGCGGACATCATAGGAGTCCACTTCTCGTTCTTGAGGCCAATGTTCTCACCAAGAGCGAACGAACACTCGTATTCGTACGAGTTCTTGAACTTCCTACGAGAGTTGATGCCAATGACGCGGCGCTGCGTACCCTCGATCTTGTAGATCTTGTCCATGGCCTTCTCGTCCTCTTCGGTGACAATCTTGTTGGCACGGTCCATGGTCTCACGGTCCTCACCCGTCTGGAAACGCCATTGAATGTACTCGGAAGGAGTCTTGTCCAAGTGATGATCAATGTGGGCGAAGGCGTGCTGCTTGATGTAGGCGATACGGATGTTCTCGTGGTGGTAGATCTCACCCTTGGTGGGGACGAGCTCACCGGTCAAGACGTTGACGAGGGTGGACTTGCCCGCACCGTTGGGGCCAATGACGGCAATACGCGAACCGAGCGAGCACTGGAAGGTAATGTCCGCAATCTGGGGCTTGGAGGTACCTTCGTACTGGAAGCTCATGTTGGTGGCACGGAGGATAGCCTTGGCCTTGGTCTTGACACCCTCCAGGAAACCGGGCTCGGGGAACTTGAATTCCATGTCGGAAGCACTCAGCTCGTGGTAAGACTTGGCAGAGGGCACACGCTTGACAAACTCGTCAAGGTTACCGCGGTAACGCTTGAGCTTGAAGCGCTCGTAGTGGATGACGTGCTGGATGACGTGGTTCAAGAACTTGCTGTCGTGAGAGATGACAATGGATGTGCAGGGAGAGTTGATGAGGTAGTCCTCGAGCCACTTGACGTTCTTCACGTCCAAATGGTTGGTCGGCTCGTCGAGAAGCAGGATGTCGGGCTGCTCAAAGACGGCACGCGCGAGGGCAAGCTTCATCTTCCATCCACCGGAAAGCGCTCCAATGGGTCCGCTGTACATGGCGTCGGTGAAGCCGAACTCGTTCAGCGTAGCCTGCACCTCCGCTTCGGGCTTCTTGATGCCAACGGACTCGAGCTTCTTCATCGTCCATCCAAGAACCGTCTGCTCGGTGTCGGCAGAGTCCAAGTCGTGCTCGACGTAGACCGTCTTGACTTCGTTCTGCTTGGGGAACCCCTCGACCTGCTCGTTGTTGATGGCACGCATGAGCGTCGTCTTGCCGGAACCGTTGGGGCCGAGAAGGCCGTAGCGCTGGCCACGCTTCAGACGCAGGTGTGTCTGGTTGAGCAGAATCTTGGCACCGTAGGCCAAGTTGAAGGTGCAGTTGCAAAGGTCCTCGCCCTCCTCCTCGTCGGGCTCAACCTCGTTCTCAGCGGCAGCGGCAGGAAGGGAGCGCTTGCGGAGAGCCTCGGTGATGTCCTTGGCCTCCTCGTCACCAACAAGGACGGCAACAAAAGGGCCGGCATTGGCCTGCCAGTTGAGACCCTCGTAGTCCTTCTCGTCGATGAGCTGGCCACCAATGGCGCCAATGTAGTGGACGACAGGGGTAAAACGGTCGTCAATCTTGAACTTGGCGGGAAGGACCGTCTTGAGGTTGGCGGCGATGGTCGAGATGTCACCAACCTTTTCCAGCTCGGGAATCTTGCCATTCTTCACGTCACCAACACGGATGAGGGTGTCGAGACCTTGGCGGGTCTTCTCACGGGCCTCGGGGTCTGCGAGGTTGTCGTAGTTCTTCTCCAGTGCGGGCATCAGACGGGGCAAGAAAGCGGCGACGATCTGGGGGTCTTCGACAAGCTTGCACATGTTGTCAATGATGACGGCGCTCTTACGCTTGATCGCCGTCTCGCGCTCAACGAGACCACGCTCGAGCAAAGGAACCATGATGGCGAGGGTGGGCTCGTGCACGTCGGTGACGAAGGTGGTCGCGCCAAGCAAGTGGACGGTCTCGGGGACGTTCTCAGGCTTGGCGATACACTTGATGAGTTCGGGGATGAAGCGCTCAATATCCTTGTTGGAGATCAAGGAGCAGAGAATCTCCATGGTGCCGTAGGCAGTCTTCTTGACCTCAGGCTTGGTGTCCCACATGGCCGAGGAGATGACGGGGATCAGGTCGGGCACGCGGAAGGCCATCTGTGCGGGGGCGCTCTTGGTAAGAATCTCGATGCACTTGAGGTCGGTCATCTTTTCGGGCCACTTCTGTGCATTCTCGAGCGAGGTGATCAGGTGGGGGATGATGGCCTTGACGGCGTTGGGGTTTGCCGCATTGACGATGCTCTCGGCGGCGGTCTGGGCAGCGACCTTGACGCCGCTCATCTTGTCACCCACCGCCGCCAGCACGTTGGGCAGCAGGGCGACGAGGTACGGCTCGACAGCGGCGCTCACGTGGGCGTGCTGGGCGATGGCGCGGATGGCATCGAGCGCGCGCTCGCGAACGACGGCATCCTTCTTGTTGGCGAGCTGCTTCTTCAACAGGTCGACGGCCCTGGGAGTGGCGGATTAGTAGTGAGCAGCCCTGGCGGAGCCGTCGGCACGTACTTGGTGGGCGCATCGGCCTCCTCGATGTCGCCGTTGATGAAGGTGGCAATGGCGCTGGCAGCAGCGTTGATCTCGTCCTGGGCGGTGGAGACGGTCAACTTGGCCATGAGCTCCTCGAGCGCCTTGACGGCCTTGGAGTTCTCCGCCTTGACGGCCGCGTCTTGCAAAGCAGCGGGGGCCATTGTGCAGGAAAATGTGAGTGGGGGTGGTGTGGTGGTGGAGCGGGTGCGAGCGAGGGCGGGCGGCGGTCCTTATATGGACAAAGGCGGGGCCCTAAAACTTTTCGGCGTGTGAAGGATAGACGGGCAAGCCAAGGCTATCGGGGTATCTCTGGCTCCAAAAGGCGAGAGACGAGACTCGCGACGGCTACGATGCTGCCTACACAAGCACAACGCAGAAAACAGCCGTGGAGGAGGAGAGGCCAGCGGTAGAGCGAGGGAGGGAGTGGGCGAGGGGCGCAGCAGCGAGCAGTCGGCGGGCTTTTTATCGCTCTGGCGCGTTGGTGGGCGGCCTTCGCTTTGGAGAAAATTTCGGGCCAGGGTCGCCGTCAGCCGATAAGAGCGATTAGCGCAAAGGGGCCCCTGCGCCTCTCGCCCCTCGCCAGGCCCCCCTCCCCAACCCGAACCAGCCATGCACCCAGCGTCGGCTTGCCCCAGCAACCCGCCAGCCATGGACTGCGATTCCACACGGCGCCGGCCGGCCTCGTCCCTCCTGAAAAGGGGCTACACGCGCGCTTACACCATGCCGGCGTCGGCGCAGCCTCGTCGAGAAGTCGTGCATGACCGACAACCAGAACCGGCTCTGCCTCCACGAGAGCCATGGATGCTGCTGGCTGACACAGCCGTGTAGGGAGGAGAGGACTGCATGCTTCTACTCTACTGCGAGTACTAACTACAGCGCTCGGCCATGGCCGGGTCGGGGTGCCAGTCCCACGTCAGGCCAAGACAGCAGCAAGGCCAAAGACACCACAGAAACCCCCACCGAGTAGATGCCTGAGCTTCCTCGTCCTCGTCTTCACGCATCCACCGCCCGCACGCCTACCCTACCTAGTCCCATCCTGCCGAGCCAGGTATCGAAGAGGATGAAGGTACATAGGGTCCTTGGCCATCCGACTGCCGGCGTGCGAATCACAATCGCATCAGAGCGTCTCAGGCAGGGAGCCTCGTGCGTTGCGTCCATCACGGGCCCAAGCCGTATGGGCCTGCTAGTGGTGTCTTCGTCCAGAGGGAACCAACGAGGGTGAGGATGGGTCTGATGCTACAAACAACTCCACCCCTCTTCATCCGGGCGGTGGACTTGCCAGTCCCCCCTGATACGCGCCCGCAAAGTCCAGCTGGCTCAGCTGGCCATTGATCTGGTCAATCTCTTGGCTTAGATCCTCCAGATTTTGTGCTAAACTTGCCACTTCGTCGAACCGGCGATGCTTCGTTGCACTGGCCACCATCTCCGACACCATAAACTTCTGTTCTTCCAGCACGATGAGTCGTTCCCGTAGCTCTCTCTCCTCCGACTCCATGGCCGATACCTCACTACTGCTGACCACGCTGCCAGCCGACTTGTCATGGAGCCTAATCTTGGCCAGAGCGTCTCCTGGTAATGACCGCCCTGGAGGTACGGCATGCTTGAGGATCTTCGGCAGGGATCGCAAAGGAAGCATATGAAGGCTCAAAAAGCTGCATGCCTGCTGGTAAACGGCTTTTTGCAGTTTCTGTTGTGTCGGCGATGCGGTCGGCAGATCCCGTATTCGCTTGGCCACGGCGTCAAACTGCGCAAACGCATCCATCAACCTCTTTCGCACCTTGGTGGCGTCGGAGAGCTGCTGCTGCGTCGGCGGCTTGTCGGCGTCTTGTAGCGCCTGCAGAAGCTTGTGGAAACGCGGTAAGAGCAAGCGAATGCCTCGTTCGAACTGTGCGAGGTTCTCATAGGAGCGCTGGTCCTTGGGTTGGTCGGCCATTTCACGCTCAAAATCGCCGCGGGAGAAGAGGGTATGTTGGCAGTCTTTGCACATGCGCACGTCAACGCTCACCTGGTCGACGCCCTTTTCGGTCTTGTCCGAACCTGCACAGGTTAGCAGAGTTTGCCAATGGTCTGGGTGAAGCGGCTACCCGTTGCAACATTCAGGCCTATTTCCGTGGAGCACGCCGTCTTGACGTCACCGCAGACGACGCGTCCGCACATGCGACAATGATGTCTCCGAAAGGTGTAGGTGGAGAACTCTTGCTGACAAAAGGGACAGTTGGCAACCTTGGCATCTTCCTCCCAGGTGATGACAGACTGCTCCAACAGCTTGCGCTGGTTCTTGGTACCCGGCAGGGAAAACCAGCTGCCGGCCGTCTGTGTCTCTTCCAGGGGTGGAGGGTTCGCTAGAAGTTGCGTGAGCTTGGTGAGTCTCTTCTCCAGTCTGCTGACTTCCATGCGCGCCCTGTCGACCTTGCTCCGCCGAATCTTGGCGAACTCTGCAAAGTGATGGCGCTCGGTGCCGTGGTGGTCCAGGTAGCCGTCCCTTGACTTGTAGCACGTCTCGCAGACCCGACACCAAATGCCTCTCACCGGGTCGTGCTTGGCCTGGCGAGACAGTTTCATCTGGTACATGGTGTGTTCCTCACAAAACAGCCTGCCGCATTGTCTGCAGTGGACCGCCTGTGGGCCGCCTCCCAGGGCCATTTGCGAGCCGGTGATGGGTCTTCGGCAGGTGGGATCCGAGCATGCATCGCGGTGGCTCAGGCGCTGCCAGTGGGCCCGTGTGACTTCCTCCTCCGGGTCTCTGCGGCCAGCGGGAGGCTCGCGTGGCGCGTGGGAGGCGGAGCTGCCGGCGGCGTGGGAGACGGGCGGCGGCGGCGGCGTGGGGGCGTCGTTCGACTCGAAGACGTCCAGGCCCTTGAGCTTCTGGTTGAGGACGGCGAGGGGCTGGAATTTCTTGGCCTTGTGCATCTGCTCCTCGAACCAGGTCTTGACCTCGTCCTGCTCCTCGACGACGAGGTTCTGGTGGGTGTCGTCGAGATGTCTGGGGCGGGTTAGGGCCAGCATGGGCTTGGTGCGCGTAGGGGGTTCACCTGTTCAGCTGCAGGAGGGTGACCTGTGGGGGCGTGTCAGTGTCCAGCG
>Ga0182215_1000033_pt1 | contig 21104 bp, 16 predicted proteins | sample G5R1MG_24_FD_128404 | JGI IMG/M metagenome (GOLD analysis project Ga0182215, IMG submission 128404) | Switchgrass phyllosphere microbial communities from Michigan, USA - G5R2_NF_03OCT2016_LD1 MG | ecosystem: Host-associated > Plants > Phyllosphere > Phylloplane/Leaf | place: USA: Michigan... | reverse complement strand
TGACTCGGACGAGAGGCTGTTTCGGGACAGGGAGGCCGCGGCTGCAGCAGCGCTGACGGTGGGTGTTGGTGGTGGGGGATTGTGTTGGGGAGGCTGTGTGGGTGCGTGTCACGTGGGCGTTGAGCAGTCGGTAGGCACGGGATGCCCATGTACTATGGCACACACCACAGTCGCATGCATACGACGACGTAGGTATGGAGTCACCGCCGTCACCGCCATCGACGGCGCTGCTCCTGTCCTGTACCCACGCGTACTGCGTAGGCAAAGCGTACGCGGCAGCCTCCCCCGAGTCAACGCCCCGCCTCGACTCGACGGCCTTTTCTTCTGTTGCCGCTACACATGTCACCAGCGCTCGGCCAACGGCGCGGCCATGCGCTAGCCGCGACGGGCTAGCGCGCAACGCCCGTCCGCCGCGCCGTTAGTCAGCCGACTGCCCGTTCGGGCCTTCCGTCATGGCGCGCTGCGGTAATAATACCACAATACACGCGATTACGTGGCGCCCTGCCCGATGAGGCCTAGCGCGGCGTCGCAGCAGCAGCAGCACCCCGCCCCGTGACCGTACGAGCAGCACCCCGACCCGTGACTGTACGTCGCCCGCCACCCCACGGCTGCGATGCTCTGCGCACACCGCGTCGGCACAGGCTTCATCTTTCGTCGGCCGTCCCAACCACGCCCCGCCTGGCTGCCCGAGGCACGCCCGTCGCTTACTCATCGCGCACGAGTCGGCCGATCCTGTCCCGAGCGAGCGACGCACAGCTGCTGCACCACCTCAGCGCCATCCCCCTCCTGCCCTCGTCGGCCTCTTCCCGGACCACCGCCTCGTACGGAAATTGCCTCGTCACGAGATCGAGGGAGGGCAACCGCAAAAGAAGAAAAAAAGGCAACCCAGCGGGAACCCACAGGCACAGCGTACGCCGCGCCGTCCGTCGCCATGCAGCACCGTCACAAGGGGCAATCCGTGCGACGCTACCACCCTGTCCAGCCGCCCGACTCGTCCCGGAACACCTCCTCCTAGCCGCTCCGCCCAAGCAGAGCCCTACCCCCCGTAGGTACGACCGCCGTCATCGATCCCATCTCCACCATGGCCTGGCCCTTTCCTGCCGCCCGATTCGGCCTGCATCGCATAGCGTAATGCCTGCCTACCCACCACCATAGTACCTACTATGGTACCTAGCTACCTACCCATCCACCTCCCTGCCACCGTTCGCTGCGCCGACGAGTCCACGCCCACGGTCGGCTCGCTAGACAGGTACGAGCGTTCGGTGACGTACTACATAGTATATGTATTCCTTGTTGCCGAGAACGTTCGTCGAGACAGGGAACGCAGACGGCGAGGCCGCTGTCACCACGCTCTGGCCTGCGTTGGGCATTGCCTTGGCCCCCAACGTCTCCCGGCTCTTCGCTTGCGACCAATCATCGCCTCCATGGATGCATTCCCGCCCCCCAACGAATCCATCCGTTTTGCCTCCTTCGCTTCACTCCGTTCCCTTTTGTGCCGAGTCCCTCGCACAAGGAAGACGTACCAACAAAAAAGAAACCAAAGAAACGTCACTGCATAAGCGGCTTGGCTTAGCACGCGTCTTGGAATCACGCCTGCCGTTGCCGGCGCTGGCTAGTCGATGCCAACCAAGAGGCTTGCATGCTGCCTGAACAAGGGGCTCCTGTTTCCTGTGCCCGCCCTTCCCGCCGCTTCCCTGCCACCCTCCACCAGACGACGACTGGGCTGTACGGGGGCAGCTGCTTCCATCCTGTCACTTCGCTGCAGGTCGTACTATACTATGTACACTACCCACAAGCACCTCTGCCAACTATCGACACCGACCTGTAGCGCCGCCCTCTTTTATTTTTCAATTTTTTTTTTCCTCTTTTTCATTTCGTTTTTTTCCTTCTCGTTCTTTTCCATCTCGTTCGGGTCAACACGCCCGGCAGGTACCACCATCGCATCTTGCATCGGCATCGTGGCTCGTTGGCGGAGCCCATTCGACGTTGCCGAGGAGGGTTGGCACGTACGTACCGGTGCTTGCAACAAAGTTTCTAGCGCCCCTGCTATGATTACCATCGTACCACACACCCAACCCTCGCCTTCGTGCGCTCTTCTCCTTGCCATCCCGTTGGACGCGCGCCCACAGACGACACCCGGAACCATGCCCACGCGCCATGTGTCTCTTTTCCTCGTGTACCGTCGAACAAGAACCAGGCTATCGTGCGTCCCACCCTGCAAGCCTACCCAGAAACCCAAGTCGAGGTCATTTCCCTGTTCCCTCCCCCCTAGCGAGTCGATGCCTCTATCGCAATCACCATGGCCTCTTGGCACCCTTCTCGCGACACCGAGCCTCCACCACCAACACCAACGCCGCTGCGCATGGGCCAGCACGCCCTAGTGGAGTCGTATCGAATCCCTCCCCATCCCATCCCATCCGTTTCACCTAGCGAAATCAGCCCTGGGCTAGCCCCTGCCATGTCCCCGCCATCGCCTCGGTCCTCGAGTACTGCCGAGCCGTGCCTGTGCATGGCCAGGTTCCCCTGCGCTGTCGCCATGGTCATCGTACGACGCGCTGCGTCGTGAATACCATGGCGTGGTCCACGGCGGCTGCGGCGGCCGGCAGCAAGGGCCTCCCTGAGTGGCTTTTGGATCGACTTTCGCTAATCAGAAGGATCATGGCGGTCGTTGGTCACGGCAGTGGATGGCCCCCGCTCGCAAACATCTCCCGCGACAGCGACTGCAATCAGCATTCGCCTCCTCGCCAACACTCGTTGGCTTTGCCTTTGGTTAGCCAGGTCCCAAGTCCACGCAGTGCCTCTTCGTCATGCTCTTGTGATGAAGTCTCCCACTCTGGTTGACCTGCCATTATGAGGGGATCGCCAAAGGGCCGGCAAGAGCCCATATCGACCAGAATCCATCTGTCGTCCACACCCACCATAACGTTGCTTGCCTTGATATCGTTGTGAGCAAGCCCGATGGAATGGAGGTGTAGTACCCCAGACTTCAGTCCATCAAATCCTACTTCCAGGTTGACATCACCGCCACCCTTGCGCATTCGTTCTTCCAGCGTACAAGGATAGCGTTCCAAAACGAGGCCAACAATACGACCTCGATAGACCTGGCAACCGTAATACCGAACAAGATTAGGGTGCGGGTTACGCTTTATCTGCTCCAGCATCTCAGCTTCCTCTAACAGTAACTGTGCCATCTTCCCTGAGCCTCCGAGTTCCTCGTAAAAGGTAAGTGCTGGCCCTTTGACAAAGCAATCGCCGTCTATCGTCGTAGCCCGGCTTATATGTGACGGCGCTTCTGGATATACATCCTGATCAGCCACCAATTCCAAGCTCTTATTCACGATTTCAAGCGTAAGCTTCTTCTCCAAGGATCGCCCGCAATAGACAGTGTATTCCTTGGTAATCAACGAGAAGTTTGCGTGCGAAAACGTCAGATTGCCATCGTCATCGATCGTGCTGTGATTGCAATGGGTATGCAACTCTTCCAGAGACCTCACCAGCGGCCCCTCGATGCGCCGACCGACAGGCCAGGTTCTCCCCGTCGCAGCCGCAGCCGCAGCCAGCCGGCGAATCCTCCAAGCAAACCAGAGCACGACACTGCGAGCACACCCCAGCGCATAGCGAGCGAGTCCAAGCATGGCAGCCGGAGGGCATCAAGCCGGGACAACGCTTCGGCTCTTCCTACGAGACCGTTTGTAAATTTGGCATCGGGCGAGGCCGCAGAATCGAACCTAGCGGAACTAAACAGCCTGCAAGTCCAGAGGCTTACGATCCCAGCCGTTGGTGTCGCAGCTCGGTGGTAGGGTAGGTAAACTAGGGAGATTGGGGGGAGGAGCTCCACGTCTCCGAGGAAGGGAGCGTTTGCGATGCGAGAAAGCAAATGGAAAAGCAGCCCAAGGTTCTCATCCCCTCCTATCGGATGAGAACCTAGCAACCCTTACTTTTGGCACATCCTCCTCTCCGCACATGCCACGCGGGAGAGGGGGGATGGGATCCTAGCTAGCCCTCTCCATCCATCTCGCCTGCATCGTACATGGGCGTAGGATACCGAGAACAATGTACATAACTACTTGGGCTTGATCCTCGCGATCCTCGCGCTTCTCATTCGCCGGCTAGATCCCAACCTCGCCGTCTCCCCGACCGTACCTTCTCACCGACCGTCTTTGCTTCTGTGCTCGAAAGGAAGGGGAAATAAGAAAAAAAGTAGGGCAAGTTGGTAGAAGAAAGGAGCCGGGGGGGGGGGGGCGACAGACAGGAATGGATTCAGAGGTTCTACTACCATGTACAGATAGATAGTCCTGGACCGAGGAAAAAGTAGCTATAGAGATAGATGCCTGGCATTCCCTCGGCGGGGGGGGCGCGGCAAGTTGGGGTGAGCCATGTACGGGCATTACCCATGGATCGTGTCGTGAATAGCGTCCGTCGTGTCAGAGGAGAAGAAGAGCGAGAGAGAGAGAGAGAGAAAAAGAGAGAAAAAGAGAGAAAGAGGAAAAAAGAGCCCCCTTCTCCCCTCCATCCAAACATGCCAACGCCCTACACGCCCCATTGGAGAGAGAGAAAAAAAAGAATACAATATCCCCATACCGTGCCATGGCAATCTACACGCACACCCGTTCCACACTCCCTCAACTCGTTCTTGGAAAAAAGAAACCAAAATAAAAAGTCAATCCGATCGACGCTCAAAATCCCACCCGTGCCATTCGCATGCAGGAATGCCCCTTAGTCACTCTCGCTCAAGCTGTCCCTGCGGCCTACGGTCCTCACGCCCCCACGGCGATACCCATCCATGACATCGCGGCCGCGCCGCGCAGACGGCGCACCCACCTGACTGACGCTCTCGCTCACGCCCACACTGCCCGCGTGGCTCAGACCGGGGATGTGGCACGGGTAGCTCATGTGGCCTTGCGCCTCGCCGTTGGTGGCCGTGAAGATGTCGCTTGGCGGGGCGGCAGAGCGCGACGGACGGGGCTGTTTGCGCGGGGACTGCGATGCTGGGCGCGAGGACGAGGGCCGTGCACGCGAGGACGGCGCGACGAGTTCACGGGATTGCCGCGGCCCTTGGGAGACGGATTCGCGCGACGCCCGGCCGGATTGGCGGCGCTCGCGGTCCTGGCTGGGGCGTGCCGAGCGCGAGCGGGTTGTGTCGCGGTCTTTGGTTTTGGAGGTGTAGACGCTGGGATCGGCGTTGGGGCGGTAGTCGGAGTAGTAGGATGACTCGTTGAGTTCAGAGGGTGCGGTGCGCGTATTGTCCGAGTAGACTGTGTTGCTGTCGTCGCCGGTGGTGAAGGAGTAGGCAGCCGAAGGAGGAGCACGGCGAGGTCCTGCGGGTCCCTTGGTTGTGGAGCGTCGGACTTCGGCGGTGGCCTTGGGTGCGGGCCTGGTTTCTTCGCTGTAGCCGGTGTATTCCGTGTAGCCGGCCTCCGAGGGAGCAGTGTACTCGGTGTACGCGCGTGGGTATTCAATCATGGGCGGTGCGGTCAAGGGCTGTGTGACTTCGGCCATTTCGGGCGAGTACTCGGAAGGCGCGGCTTCTGACCTGGCCTTCTTCATCTTCTTCTGTTCGGCCTTGGAGCGCTTGAGTTCGGCCTTCTCCGCTTCCTTGCGCGCTTTGGCCTCGTTGGCCGCCTTCTTTGCGGCTTCCTTTTCGGCGAGCTTGGCCTTGCGGAAGCGCTCCTTTGCGCGCTGCTCTTTGGCCTTGGCCTCCTTCTTCGGGTCCATGGATTCCTTGTTCTTCCTGACGAGGGGGGCATAGCTGGAGACATTGGAACCAAGCTCCGAGGCGGGTTGAGAGCCAGAGTAGTCAGTGTAGATACCATCGGCGAGGCCGTTGAGACCACCCACGCGAGCCGCCTTTTCGTGACGGTAGTTGCGTAGCTCGGGGTCCTTGTAGTCGTTGGTGTGATCACGGCGGTGCCTCTTCTCGCGGCGGCCATCCCCTCCTCGAAGACCACCGTTGCCCTCCTCCGCATCACGGTATTCGTTCGCGTCAGCGTTGGTGCCAGTTTCGTCCGTGTAGCCAAGGGTACTGGGAGCACCGTAGCTGCCTCCGTGAACAACACTGCCACCGCCTAGTACCGTGCTCTTGGTAGCGTTGGACAGCGTCTTGCCGTCTGGCCCTTTGCGGCGAAGCACAGTCGACTTGTAGTCTTCCCAGTCGTTTTTCCTCCACTTAAACCCGCCATTCTTAGCCCAAAAAAAGAACCAGATGGCACCAAAGCACAGACCCAGGCCGATAAGGGCAAAAAGCACCTGGAAGCCCGGTCCGGCGAGATCGTTTGGTGGTCGCGCTCCGGCAGCGGCGAGTTGTTGGTAGGCACCGTCGGCACGCTTGACGATGGACTTTGCAAGCTCCAGGTCGCGCACAGCCATGGGAGATAGAGCCTTCCCATCGGCTGCTACTTCAGGATGAGGCGCCATTGTCGGCGACGGCGCGCGTAGCAGATACTCCTAGGCGAGCAGGGTCGGTCGACGGCAGCGTTGGTTGGTGGTCGGCTCGAAGGTGGGCGGTGGAATGGGAGGAGCTCGACGCTACAGCGAATGCAAACTACCACAATCCGTCAGAGATGCTCTGTACCGATGATCAATGCAGTGTAGTGTAATGTAATGTAAAGTAGTGGTGTGGGGGGTTGGAATGTCGTCTACTTCACTTTTGCCTGTGGCCGAGTGTGGCTGGTAGGATTGAGGAGGAGGTTGGGGGGACGGGAAGCGATAAGCGACGTCACCCAAACAAGCTTGTTGGCGCGGAAACGCACGTCCTCAGCCTCCTCAGCCTCCTCAGCCTCCGTCACCCGTCGCGACGACGACCATGCTTTCGCCCCCGTATACGCGTGTGGGCGCGACAGAAACAGCATCATCGACGACAAAACATGCACACACACGGCGCATCTCTGTCAAAGTGATCAAAGGGTATATTGGTTTGTCTTTGCATCGTTGCAAATTCTTGAAAATCTGCACGTACTAGCGAACGAGACAACGAAAGGAGAAAAAAAAAAAAAGGAAACGAAATGCCCTGATTCTGCAGCGACTGAAATGACTCAACTCCCGTGTTCTTTACCGTCGCTCCCCGTGTTTTTCTTCTCATTTCTCTGGGACAGATCCTCCGAGTAGGTCACTCGCCTGGGTGGAGGCGATTCCTGCACCCACATGATAGTAGTTGGGTGTGGATACGTGCTGGCGATGCACTATAGTACGTGTTGGAGGGCTGTGTACACAATACCAGTGGCCGTGTTGATCTAGCTGGGTTCGTGATGACTGGCCGTGGTGGAGGCTGTGTGATATCGGCATGGAACCATGCCATCAATGACACTGATCATCCATTGCCATCGCGAGGGACGGCGCGTTCATCTGTACGGCCGAGGATCCACATCCATGCACACCCCATCTTTCGCGTGATGCACTACAACTCGTCTTTGACTCTCGCGGTTGCCTCCGCGGCAGCCCTGACAGCGCTGCTCGCCACGTCTTCTGCGTTCACGGAGGCAGCACGATACAGTTCCGCAATCCTCGAGTTTGCTGTTTGGACCGCGGCTTGGATGCGACGGTTGGCACTCTCCATGGCCCCCTGCTCAGGACCATACACAGCCGAACTGGCCGCCGAGGCAAGCGATGCTGCGTTCTCACTCGCAACAGACGAGATGGAGCTGTAGATTCCACCTGCCCCACTGGTTGCAGACGCAACATAGCCGGCCGCGGTCGGTGTACCGAATATCGCTGCGCTAATGGCAGCCTGTGCGCTCCTGGCAGCGGAGGAAAAGTTGTCCTGGGCCTGCTGGGTGCCGTAGACCTGTTTGTGGATCTGAGATTGGATAGAGGAGTAGGCGCTTGCGACAGATTCACTGGCTTGTTCGGCGGCGCCCTTGGGTGTGCCATACAACGCGATCGAGGCGCTCGAGACAGCGAGGTCGAGAGATGCGCTGGCAGAGCCAAGGACATCTTCAATCACGGCGGGAGGTGTGAAAATTGCGCCAACAACAGAAGAGGCAGACGCGTAGGCGTCTGCAGCGACGTCAGTCACTGCCTCAAAGCTGTCACCAGCGTAGGAGCTTGCGGCTTCGAGACCTTCGCTCGCGTAAGACTGCGCAGAAGCCATGGCGGCGGGCAGGCCGGTGGAGTAGGCCGAAGCAAAACGATTCATCACACTCTTCGTAAATTCAGGCTCCTTCCCAACAACGAGTTCCGAGATGAGGGCCTGGACGTCAGCATATTGCTGTGCCGCAACCGCAGTGGCCTGGGCTCCGTATGAGCCGGCCTGGGAGAAGATCGACTCTGCCCACGGGGTAGGCTTGCCGTAAACTTGACTGCTGGCTTTGGAAATGAGCGCTTCCCAATTCTGGCTGGCTTGAGAAGCAACTGACTCGGTCCAGGGAGTTTCGGTACCAACCACCCTTTCGCTGACTTGCGATGCGAGTGATGCGGCGGCGGCCTGAGCGTCTGCGGCGATTGATTCGGCGGAGCCGGAGACATACGACGCAGCCGACTGCACGGAGCCTGAGACGGCCGATACGGCAGAGGCTGCAGACGCAGAGGCAACCGAAGTCAACGACTCCACAGTACCTTGCTGAGGTCCGTACACAGCACTGGAGGCCGCGCCCATAAACTCTGAATAGCGAGCATGTGCAAGACCAATGGCCTGATAGTAGTGCTGTTGAGCATCACCCACTACACCCGTAGGCTGTGATGAGAATTGTGCAGACGCCTGGCTCAGTCCTGAAGCAAGTCGGGAAGATGCGATCGAGGAGACCGAGTCAAAGTAGCCCTGAGTAGGACCAGCCGCGTAGTTTTTGAAGGATTCCGTATATTGGAGAGCAGCCGACAAGCGCTCGTTGGCTGCAGCGATCGAATCAGAGTAGGCCCGCTCAAAGTAGGACAACATGGTCTGGTGCGCAGGCTTTGGCGTGCCAGAGACGAGGATTGACAGCTGGGATTTGGCATTCTCGAGTTGCTCACTAGCAACGCGTACAGCATCATGGTAGCGAGAGCTGGCATGAATTTGGACCGTGTGGATGATGGCGGTTGGAGTGGGGGTGCCATAGATGGCATGCGATGCCGCCGTGACGGCTTGGGCAAATTTGTCAGATGCAACGCGGGTGGCGCTCTTAACAGCAGGCTGCTTGGTACCATAGAGCACACTGGAAGCTGCTGCGAAGGCCCTTGAGTACTGTTCGCTAGCGAGTGATGAAACAGAGGCACCGCTTCCCTGAGTTTTTGTAGCACCTAGAAGTGCCTCGCTGATGGCTCGGCTTAGCTCTGCGGCGCGCTCCCCGGCGTCAGCAACGACATTTTGTAGCTCATCATAGTAGGCCGAGTGATCATCGCCGTCGTCCAGCAATCCTTCCAAGACGACTGGCATGACCTGCGGTATGGCCTGTGCATTGACCCCACCAAATACTTTCTCTGGGGACTCGTAAGCCGCAGAGGCGATAGAGGAACCCTCAGAAACGCCATCGGAAGCTTTTGAAGACGCCTGCGACACTAGGCTATCGAGAGGCGGCGTGCCTTGAGTGACGACAGAAGCCCCAGAAGAACCTTCCGAAACGGCGCTCTTTGCCGAGGAGACGATATTCTCTGTGAGAGGCGTGGCATCACTCTGGACGACTTCCGAGGCATGAGACGAGACTGCCGAATATGCGTCCTTGACGGAAGAAACGAGGCTCTCGCTGCGTGGTGTGGAGCTGCCCAAGACGGCCTCCGAGACCTGAGCAGAAGCTCCTTCAACCGTGTCCAACACTTGTTGTGCAGCCTTGTGAACGCGAACAGGAACCTTTTTATCAGAGAAGTCGTCGCTGGCGTCGCCAGCCCAAATCTTCCACTTGGACACATCCTTCAGACGAACAAGTTCTGTGACTATGTTTGCGGCAATGGTCATGGCTTCGTCCTCGACCTTTTTGGCTTCTTCGTGCGCAGTACGAAGGCCTTCGTGTCGCGCGCCTACAGCCTCAACCTCGGCTTGCCATTCGTTGAGCGTGCTCCTGAGCTTGTGGTAGTTTTGCCAGTCCTTGTAGGTGACGCCATCGGTCCATGCCCATCGCATCCCGACTTCCTGAAGACCAAGGCCATGAATCTTTTCAAGCACCTCCACGGTGCTCCTTACGGCGGCCTGTACCAGAGAGTCGGTCTCAATGTCGAACGCCGCCTTCCAGGCACGGATATTTTGAGCGCGCTCCTTGACCACGAGGCCAAGTTCGCGTATCTTTGTGCTGCAGTCCTGGAAAGTAGCCTCTAACTCTTGCTCGGACGCGTCTTCGGGAATCGACTTGACAGTACTCTGGATATGGCTCTTGAGCTTTGCAATGGTTGACTCGGCTGTCTCTTCGAGTTTGACCAACAATGCTCGGCCGTGTCCCTTGACGGCGCTTTCTACCTGCCGTGTAGTGAGATCTGCTACTCGCTGCTCGAGATCCTCGGCACCTTTGTCTGCTGCCGTGGCAAACTTGGTCTGCCACAATCGCAGGTCTTGATTGAGCTTTTCCTGGAGCTCGGCCTCGGTGAGTTTTGGCTGAGCCACCTCGTCAACACTGGCTGTGCTGGATACGGCAGCACTTGATGTCTTGCTGGATGATTCGCTGCCAGAGAAGTCGTCGAGCACGCTCCAACTTGGCTCGGGGCTCGCGCTGGATAGAGGAAGGGACGCGGGTGAACTGGTAAGGGTAGGCTTCATCTTGGTCGACTCGATTGCAACCGAGCTTAACGTGTCGGCAGCCTGGACGACAGACTCGACCTTGTGCTGGTCGCGATAACGGCCTAGGCGCTCGGAGATGCGAACGAGTTGGGGCTCGACATTGTCCCCGTAGAGGATGCGCACCTGTGGCCACACGGTGCGGAGGAGGAAGGCCCAGGCGACGTCCTTGGCGGCGTTGACATAGGGAAAAAGGGTGTCGACGAGAAAGTGGTGACCGACGGCATGTGCGTGGCGCATGTATGGCAGCGAGGTATGGTATGCGGGGAGGAGGGAGGAGTGGTAGACGTCGGCGAGGCTGGCCTTGGCGTGGTCATAGTATGGCGCAGCCGCATTCTCGGCGCGCTTGACGTGGTGTCCGAGATGGCGGTCGTAGTGGTCCTGGAGATGGTCCCGGGCCCGATGCACCTGGGGCAGGATGGCCTTGTCGTACTGGGCCTCGGCATACTGTTTGGCCTGGTCGACACGGTGTGCACCGTAAACGGCGTACTGATGGCGGGTAAAGGCGGCGGCGGGAGCGAAGACGTGATGGTGGAAGCGGTCGGCGTAGGGCTTGGCCTTGTGGACGTGTGGTGCGATGTGGGTGTTGTAGTAGGGGCTGAGGTAGGGCGTGGCGTACGCGCGGGCGTGGAGGTAGGGCGAGCAGACACGAGGCGTGTCGGCGTCGACGTGGGTGAGCGAGGGGGGACAGCGGAGGAGGATGGTGAGGAGGAGGTACCAGGTGGTCAGTCTGCAGCGGGTCAGCAAGCACGTTCTGCCGCGGACGAGCGGGCCATGGACCGGGCGACGATGCTGGCGAAAGCGGCGGTGGCGGTGCGCGTCGGCCGGGCAGACGACCTGTGCGGCTGGTCTGCACGAGCGCCGTCCCGAGCGCCATGGGGGGGCCCGTTTGGCGGCGACCTGGCGGGCTTCCTGGCCCGACCGTTGGCCTGGACAGCCATGTGGGCGGCTTGCGGTGTCGTGACGCCGGACAGCGGGTTTCAAGGGCGTGCTAGCGGGCACGGGGCATGGGCGGAGGGAGGAGGGCGAGGGCGGGCAGCGTGTGATGGGCGGCCGAGCGAGGACGGGGCGGTTGGTGTTGGCAGCCGACCGGAGATGATGTCAGAGGTGAAGGGAAATTTCGCCCTCCGACTCCAAGCCGGACCAAACGGGCACGCACGCCACCGGCCCATGACGACGGCCGGGAACGGCAGCTCGAGGCCCTCACACGCCGACCGCGTCAGGCCGCCCAGGCGCGCATGCCCACTGCCCATTTCAGAGCGAGTCGAGGGGAGGGCAGGGTCTTGGTGTGATGGGAGGGATGCATTGCCGTGTCACGTGCGCCGTGTCCAGCACACAGCACACAGCACATAGCCGCCGGCTCTACACCGCACGCTCTATGTATAGCCATGTACGAAGCGCCGAGCATCATTGTTAGACAATCCATGCATGCGCCAGCACTGCCAGTTATCCATGGGTGTTTTGTCGATGGCCTCGAGAGCGCGTAGGCAGTTTCGTGCATCGTGATTGGCCCCCGCCCTGCACCGCCAAGCCATGGCCTGCATGGCCAGCGCCTCCGTCTCGTCTGCCTCTACTCCAACATCGAGGCCATCTATGCCTTTATCTCGCTCTGCCCTCCATGACTTCCTCGACTTTCTGAGCCGGCGACCCTGTGGCTCTTGCCCGGCCTAACCAACACTCCCGACTTCACCACTACCACCACCACTACCACTGTCTTCACCACCGCCCTCACCACCTGTGATCCCTGCTCGTCTTCCAACCCGCCACCCCCAATTCGCTGCGCGACCATGGCGAGTGATGCCGCCCTGCCAAACGTGGGGCTGGCCGACGACGCCCACGATCGCGCGAGCCAGGCGTCCGACATCGTCTCCCATACATCCGACTCGCATGACCATGACAAGGACGAGGCCGACACCTGCCGAATATGCCGCGGCGAAGGCACTCTGGATGAGCCGCTCTTCTACCCATGCAAGTGCAGCGGCAGCATCAAATATGTCCACCAAGAGTGCCTCATGGAATGGCTGTCGCACACCCAGAAGAAGCACTGCGAGCTCTGCAAAACCTCCTTTCGCTTCACCAAGCTGTACCACCCGGGAATGCCCAACACCGTCCCGACCACCGTCTTCATCCGTCGTGCTGCCCTGCACGTGCTCAGAATGCTGGTCACCTGGTGTCGAGGACTCTTGGTCTTTTCTGTCTGGCTGTTTCTGCTCCCATGGTGCATGCGCGTCGTCTGGCGCAGTCTCTTTTGGATTGGCGACGGTGGATGGACACAGGACATGTTCCCCGACCTCATCGAACCCTCGCATTCGACAATCCACTCCGCTCGAAATCTGAGTGGCCACCCCAACTACTTGTCGGATCCTTCTGCAAACGCCTCTACCACCACTACGAGCGACTCCATCATCTGGTCCTTTGCCAAGCGCTTTCTATTTGGTGTCCCCTACCCATTTGCGCAGCTCGCCCAGATTGCGCAACTTGGCCAGTATCCAGTGGTCGAGCTAAACAGCGCGGCCGCCAACTCCACCTTGCACAAGTTCCTGGTGCGGAGCCCCTCTCTCTTGTCTGATGTGCCTCTCCTCAAAGTATTCCAATCTCATACCGCCAATCGCCTTTTCATCGACGTCCTCGAAGGCCAGATTATCACAATCCTCGTCGTCATCGCCTTCATCCTCATCTTCTTGATTCGGGAATGGGTCGTTCAACAGCAGCCCGTAATGAACATGGTGGCCCTTGGCAACGATGCTGCTGCTGCTGCTGCTGCACACGGCGTTGCAGAACACAGGGATGGGCAGCATCATGCCGATCAGATAAATCAAAATGCGGGAAACGCCCAAGAGCCGCATCATGATGAAGTACTTGCTGAAGCCGACGCCGACGCAGAACCCGAAGAGGACATCCAAGAAGCACCCGAGCCCGTTATACGTCGGGTTCGGAGGTCATCGTCGCTCCGAAGACGGCGAGAGGAAACAATCCAGGAGTTGGCGAACCATGAAATCCAGGAACATCACAGACAAATGCTACAGTCGCGATCATCAGAGGAAATTGATGACGTGTTGACGGACATGGTGATGGCCAACCATGACGAATTGCAAACATCGACCAAAGCGGCTCTTGACCTTGACAGGCGGCAGTTTGTCGCACAAGAAGAAATCGAAGAACATGAGCCCGAAGCGTCTTGGCTGAACCGACCACAAACTGCCGACGCAAGCACCCCCACATTTCCTGCGCGCACCAGTAGTCTGTCCCAGCCGGAAACTCTCCAATTTGTACAGCGTCCTGAAATGCCATCGAGAGACCGTTCCTTTGTCGCAACTGAGATTCGCCGCAGTTTGGAAGAGGCTAGCTCCTGGTCGTTTGAGCAAATACCACGGTCATCTTCCGACGCAAATCAAGATGCACATGCGCCTGAATCATGGGAAGATGCGGAGCTCGAGGATTCCCGTCTCAGTCACGGGCACGATTCGCTTCCAGAAGATGAGGACTGCAGCGGAAGCTGGCAGCAAATCCCCAAAGTCAATGTGGACGGTGACTCTGACCAAGTGCTGGAAAGAGATCGGCCACATGACAAAGGCAAAGCTAGAGCCAGCAACGACAGCAATGGTTCTGTCTTACCTGTACCAACCACCACCACCGCCACCATCAAGGCTGTCCCAACTGGGATACGGGCCGATTTGCCAGAGCCTCAGTCTGATCTAGAAAGTGACGGCTTGTCCAACGCATCTGAGCAAGAAGAGGAGCCCAATCCCGAGCTGATAGCTGGTCGCCATTTTCGAGAAGAGACCGAAGACGGTTTACCTCCAACAGCACCAGAGCCACTTGCTCAACCGCCCGCCACTGCCCTCGATCGCGCTCTGGACTGGATGTTTGGCGATGTTGCACCTACAGCACCTGCTATGGAGGATGCGGCTGATGAGGAACATGTGGTGCGTAACATTGCCGATGAAGCTCCGTTCGTACCATTTCTTGGAAACGAGCCGCGAGATCACGGTGGTCCTGCTGCCCAAGATGTCGATCCTGCCGCTGCTGCACAGGCTGGAGTCGATGGCAATGACCAGGAAGCAATCGATGACGCCGAGGACCTGGAAGGTATATTGGAGCTCATTGGCATGCAGGGCCCAATCGTCGGCCTTTTTCAAAATGCCTTGTTCAGTGCAGTGCTCATATCAGCAACACTGGGTTTTGCAGTCTGGCTTCCCTACCTCTGGGGAAAGCTTGTGATCCTTCTCGTTGGAAGCCCCATCTCACTACTCATCAAGCTTCCGCTTCGCTTGATTGCGGCAACAGCTGACCTCATGGTTGACTTGACATTGATTGTGGTGGCTGGGTTTACCTATGCCATCTCGCACCTTACTGCCACCTTCGCAAAGCTGTGCTCATGGCAAGCATTGTCAAACACTGTGGACGGCCCACTTCGTGCCATTTCCACTCCAGCCTACTTCCTGGTCAAGAACGCATTGGGCCGCACTGCAAATCTGTTCATGGACTCTCCACTATCACCACAACCTCATCCCTTCAAGCTATCCATCAACTCGCATGCTGCGCTGCGCAGTATACAAAATTCGACGTCGTTTGCTTTGAATGAAACGAGTAACTTTGCGACTGCTGTCTTCGAGGAGATTGCATTGGACTCGCCCTTTTGGCTCCTTTACAGATGCCTTGCTGCTTTGCCGGGCCTCGGCTATATCGTCTCAGCAAAGATCTACGCCGAGGGGAGCGATGTACTGTCGTGGCTCTGGACGTCAACGCCGTACAAGATTACATTGAATGTTGATCTTGGTCAGAACGCTGCCGCATCGTATCCTCTCACAGACTACTGGACGGCTAGTGATCGCATGATCGCCGTTCTCGCCGGCTATGGCTTCTTCGCATTTGCCGGCGCCATCTACCTGAAGCGCGGAGCGCCCTACAGTTCATCGCGGACCGAACGCATCCTGTCCGACATTTTGCAGCAGGCTGGTGGCGTATTGAAAGTCATACTGATCATCAGCATTGAGATGCTGGCGTTCCCATTGTACTGCGGCTTGCTCTTGGACCTTGCTCTGCTCCCACTGTTCCAAAACGCCACACTTCTGACTCGATGGCAGTTTACCCGAAGCAGTCCTTGGACCTCTGGATTTGTCCATTGGTTTATTGGCACATGCTACATGTTCCACTTTGCCCTCTTTGTCTCCATGTGCCGCAAGATTATGCGCAAGGGGGTGCTCTACTTCATTCGCGACCCAGACGACCCGACTTTCCATCCTGTCCGCGACGTCTTGGAGCGTAGCGTCACTACCCAGCTGCGCAAGATCGCTTTTAGCGCTCTCGTATACGGCGGCCTCGTCATAGTCTGCTTAGGCGGCGTGATATGGACTCTGAGTCGCACGACCGTCGGGATTCTACCGATTCGTTGGTCAACCAAGGCGCCGTCACTGGAGTTTCCCCTAGACCTGCTATTTTACAACTTCCTCACGCCCGTCATCATCAGGTTCTACAAACCTAGTGACAGCTTCCACGCAGTCTACAGGTGGTGGTTCCGGACCTGTGCCGGATCCCTTCGCCTATCAGACTTTCTCTTCGGCGAGAAGGTTGAGAATGAAGAGGGCGACGACGGCAAGTATGTCCGCGCCCCTGCCTCGGACCAGACGCGTATCCCCAAGGGCCAGGCCGTTTTTGTCGAAGTCACCAAAGATAACGTTCGCAAAGACGGACAAAACGAAGGCGGGGTACACAATACCGATCTCGTCGGCGTTATCTTCATACCCTCTTGGTTCCGGCTGCGCATCCTTGCCTTTGTGATCACCATATGGCTGTTCATGGGTCTCTCTGGCGTCAGCGTCGCGATAGTGCCCTTGTTGCTCGGGCGCTTCCTCTTCTCCTTGTGTCTTCCCGATACCGTCGAGATGAACGATATCCACGCCTTCTCCCTGGGGGTGTACTCGCTCGGCAGCATCGTGTACTCGTGTTGCCACGCCTATCATCTTCTCGCCTCGCTCAAACGGTCAACGCCCGATCCGGTCTCCACACTGCACACCATGACTGCCACCGTGTGCCGCCTCAGTCTCCGCATTGTGCGCTTCACCTACGTATGGACAAGTCTCATATTTACAATTCCTTTCCTCTGCGCCGTACTCATTGAACTCTACTTGCTTATGCCACTGCACGCCTACCTCGGCCCTACCGAACCACACGTCATCCACGTCATCCAAGACTGGACCCTCGGTTTCCTGTATGCGCGTCTGGCAGCTCATCTTGTGTTCCAACGTCGCAACTCCCGCCCCGCCCGCGCTTTCACCGCCGTTGTACGAGACGGCTATCTCTATCCCGACGCCGGCATTGCGACGCGATGCTTCCTGCTCCCCATTATGCTCATGTTTCTCATCGCCATAGCGGTGCCAATCTCACTCAGCTGGATCACGAATCAAACGCTTTACTGGGGCGCAAGTCCAGCAACGAAGAACGCGGTGTGGCGGTTCAGCTTTCCCGCCGTGGGCATGAGTTTGGGCATCATGTGGGTTGCGGGTATGCTTCTGAGGCTGGTGGGCAGGTGGAGGGGCGTCGTGAGGGACGAAGTGTACCTGATTGGAGAGCGATTGCATAATTTTGGGGAGAAGAGGGCTGCAAGCAAACAGGAGGCCAGTCCACAGACCGGAGCGGAGCAGGGACGCGTGGAAGGCGATGGTGTACAAGTGGCTTAGAGAAGCGGGCGGAAGTGGCCGTTTTTGTATGGGAGGCGTTCGCGTTGATGTTGCCATGATTTCCTATTCTTTCCGTGCACGCAATACCACCTTTTGTAACCTGTACATGCTGCTCCAAACACTCTTTGCCATCTTCCTAGTGCCTTGGACCTCGACACCGCGCTTCTAGAGCCATGCAGCATCATCGTGCCTTTTTGCCTTTTTTTTCCTCAAAGATACTTCTTAGCCGCCGCAGCCACCCTGGCCCTAAACACCGGACTCCGCACTGGCTCGCCAACCCCCACGCCGAAAAACGGATTCATAACCGTCTTGACCCAAATCTCGTACACCTCGACCATGAAGTTTTTCACCGCCTCCTCCGTCGCAGGCGCTGTAGGATTATACACGCCACCGCTCCCCCCCAGGGCCGCTCTCCCACCCGCAAGACTACCCCTCACGCCACCGCCACCACCCCCCGTCGCCCCCGGCAAACTCTCATCCCGCGGCCTCGTGAGCAGCAAGAACCGCGTATTGGCGCCCGTCACCCAGCACGAAATATACATGTTCTGGTACTTGTCCACGTGCTTGAGGTACATGGGCGCGGAGCCTGCCGAGCTCGAGGGGCCCCATTGCACGTCTTCGACAATGTCGAGCGCGGAGTGGAGGACGAAGGGCGCGAGGGCGCGGTCGGCGGGCGAGAGCGAGGAGAGGCCTGTGCCGGAGCTGCGGGAGGTGCCGAAGTCGTGGGTGAAGAGGGGGGTGTCGTGGGGGGAGAGGATGTGGAGGATGTAGGACATGTTGAGACGGCCTTTCCTCGTGAGGTGCTCTTCGGCCGGTGTTTTCCCTCGGACGGGGACTGCTGCTTGTGTTGCTTTGTTGGATTGTTGTTGTTTTCTGCGCTGCACCTCGTGGTCAGACGCTGGGCGTGACGTCGGTGGATGCGGACTTGCGGAGTTGAGTGTCCCTGCCCGCCCCCCCACGCTAAAACATGCGCCAAGACCTCCGCGGGAATGCGCTTTGCAGAACATCGTGAACATTGCGAACGTCGCCGCCGTCGACGACGCCGACCTAACCCCACACGCCACACATTATGTTCGGCGCCTTCCGCTTGACAAACCCGCTGTCAGGGGGGCTGCTCTGGTACGTCGTCTCGTCCCAGTCCGCATCGCCTGCCCTCACCAAGCCGCCCACCCAGTCTCCCATAACTAACCGCGCTCCTTCTTCCCCGCAGGAAAATCCCCTACCGCCTCTCGCGACACCAGAAATACCGCCACCGCGAGCGCCTGCGCCATGTCGACAGCATCATCGGCACGCTCGACAACGCGCTGCGCCGCATGGGCCAGAGCCTGAAGAAGGTCGAGCGCTGGAAGGAGGAGATGCCGACGGAGCAGGAGATGCTGCCCAAGGACAAATACAGCGTGTTTGATCGCAAGATGAAGCGGTATCGCAAGGGCATTCACAGTGCGTTTTGTGTTTTTCTTTTCGCGTTGCTCGTTGCTCGTTTCTCTTGGTTACGCGGCGCGAAGCTGCTATGTGTAGCGGTTTGAATGGCGTGCTGATAATAGACAGAGGTGCCCAAGTGGACGAGGGTCAGCCAGCGACTCAACCCCCCGGGTTTCTAGGGTGGAGATGGCATGGGACGGACGTGGGGTAGGTGGGTGGGTGTATGGTATGGCTGTTTTGATGTTCCATTGGGCGCTTCTGGCGGAAAAGAAATACATACCCGATTCCTATTGTGGCATTGATCAAGGGCTTGTGGTGAGACGGTGAGGAGGTGGGAAGCTGCTTCACCTGATTCCATCTTCACTTGTCAAGAATAGCGTGTTGATTTCTGACAGACGTACCGCAGTGTTTGGGTCCCCTTCCCATGACGTTGGTTCATTTTAGCTCGTTTGTACTGGCCGGTGTCTGAAGTTCCCTTCACCTCGGCGTCGAAGCAGCCATGGCCTTCTGAAATATTCCATCCCTCCTACGTCTCGTCATACGCCAACAACCTTCCACTGCTCGCATTTCATCTCGCCCGGACAACGCCATGTCACCCCAACCCCCCGAACCAGACGGGCAATGGCTCGCCCTTCGCCGCAGGCAAGAACAAGAGCTCGCTGCCTTTGAAAGCCGGGTCGAACGGGGAAAGGTAGAGTTCAGTCGACAAGTCGAGCAGACGCGACAAAAACTTCTCATCGAGCAGCAGAAACGCGAGCAGGAATTTTGGCGTAGCAAAAAAAGCATCCGTGGCGATGATCCGCAGCACGGCGCTGCCTCAACGACCGCGCCATCTCAACAGGCAACGCGGGTGACGCTGCCAGTCACACCACTGCAAGGACAGCGTAACGCTGCATCGGGCACAGATGCGGTGCATGCACGGGGAATAGCCAAAGCGGAGCGCAAGACGCCCACTGTCAAGGCGAGCACGACACACGCAAAATCAGCCTTCAAACCCACGTCCACGCCGACAAAGCCAACGTCCCGGCACAAGCAACCCGCCCCCGAATTCATCAACCTCTGCTCTGATGACGAAGACGACATCATCGAAGTCCTGCCAAAAGGCATGCCAGCTACGCCGGGCTCTGTTCCTACGAAGCCAGCGCAACCTGTCAGGCAGCAAAACGATGATGATGATGTATTTGGTCCGACCGACGGTGAAGCACTTGCCATTTCGAAGGCGAAGCTGAGATTATCCGGCGCGCGCACACAGAAGGATGCTGTACGTCTTGCGTGATGGGGTGGATGCTGGGTATTTGAGAGTGATACTGATGTGTGCAGGGCCTGTTAGCTGGGAATGAGGGCCAGAGGGGAGAAGAATTTATCATTCCGGCGGAGGCGGCGATTTTCCCGTCACCAGTTCCGCGGCGTGTGGGATATGAGGCGGGTACATCGTCTCCAAGGGATGCGGATACTCCTGCTGGACCCTCTGGCACCTGTCGTGCTTCAGCGTGTGGAGTGGATGATACTCCTGCGCCTGGTACATCCTCTCCGATGGCTGATGCGAGTCAGAATGTGGCGTCGCGTTCGAGCAGCAAGTATGAGCGGCTTGAGACCGGAGCCGTGGATGAGGGGAAAGGCTACCCATCCGGGGGAAAAGAAGAGTATGTGCGGATCAAGGATTCCATGGCGGGTACGTTCTCCTTAAGACAGTTTGATTGACTTGGCTGACCTGGTTACAGCTCCTGCTTTTCCGTTGACTTCGAAGCGACCACAGGGTAAGATGGCTCCACCTCCATCTCGACAGGCTCAACGTGGCAGCGCAGTCCCCCAGTCCGCGAGTCCGTCAGTTCCTGCTGGCTTGCCGATACCAAAAACAGCATCCTCGATGTCATGCTTCAAGAAGCCATCTCAGCCTGTCAGCGCCACAACACCATCCAAAAACCCAGGACTCGCGTCACCAACGAATTTGGTCTCAGAACTGCTCCCCGCCGGTACCTCGACCACGGATCGTACTTTGCATGCGTCGCCCCGTACGCCATCAAAGAGAAAGAAGGTGATTGATCTCAGTAGCGAGGAAGAAGATCTATCTGTCCCGTCCAACAAGGACCAAGACGACGAGTACGAGCTGCCCGTGGCGAAGAAAGCCCGGCTCCCACCCCCATCGGTGCCAGCAGCACCTCGGCTCAAGACAGGATGCAAAGCCTCGCCCAAAGCCGCGCAGACCCGCCCCAAGCCCAACCACAGCCAAGCATCCGCCTCGAAGGCCCCCAGCCAGAAACCCCCAACAACCCCAACAACCCCCACAGCCGCCCGCTCCACCGACCGCCGCGCCAAACTCCAAGCCCGAC
>Ga0182215_1000032_pt1 | contig 21192 bp, 29 predicted proteins | sample G5R1MG_24_FD_128404 | JGI IMG/M metagenome (GOLD analysis project Ga0182215, IMG submission 128404) | Switchgrass phyllosphere microbial communities from Michigan, USA - G5R2_NF_03OCT2016_LD1 MG | ecosystem: Host-associated > Plants > Phyllosphere > Phylloplane/Leaf | place: USA: Michigan... | reverse complement strand
GCGCAATGGGGTGGGCAGGGCAGGAACGAAGTGGATGACCCGGGAGCGCAGCGGACGGGTTGCGACTTGCCGAGGCGGGGCTACAGGGCAGCGACGCCCCCCGCCACCTTGGAGCCGAAGGCTCTGCGCCGCCCGCGCCCGGCGCGGGTGTCCACCCAAGGGATGCACACCTGCATCCCGCCGCCCGGGCCGCTCAAGGCGGAACGGAACCGCGTCAGCGATCGCAACGGCTTTGCCGACGAGACGCCGCATGGCGGCTCGGCCGGAGCGCACGCGGAGGTAGAGCGCGGTCAGGCCGGTGAGGCCTGAGACGCCTATAAGCTGAGCATGGGTACGCGCATGACGAGTTCGGCTCAGCTCCTCTCGTCGTTGGCCGCGTGCAGCGGGCGAGCCGCACCGCCAATCGCGCCTCCAATAGCGCGAGATGCGTGAAGTGGCGCGATCGAGGCCGGTTGCACAGAAGCGCTCCTGCCGCCGGACAACGCCGCTGCGATGTCTGTCGAGATGAGATTGGCCGCTCTTCGCAGGGGCGCAGCGGCGAGGTGCGCGTAGCGCTCTGTCGTTTGCGGCGACGCGTGGCCAAGAAGTCCACCAATTACCGGCAAACCCAACTGGACCGCGACACCAGCGCTGGCAAAACTGTGTCGCAGATCATGGATGCGAAGCCCAGGCAAGCGAGCTTCTCGCACGAGCATAGCCCAGGGGCGCTTCAAATCAGCTTTCGGAGCTTTGCCTTGCTGCGCCGGAAAGGCGAATGCTGAGCGTGGCTGTTTTTGGGCGCCCTGTGACGTCACAGGCGAAATCGCGCGCTGCCAGATGCGCTCGAGTGTGTCCACCGCGTGCTCTCCCAGAACAATCGTCTTGCGCCCCGTCTTTGAGTCAGGAAGCAACAACAGTCCTCGCTGCCGATCGTATTGTGACCACTGTAGATTAAGGATCTCTCGCAACCGGGCACCGGTGAACAGCAGCAAACGAATAGCATCGGCGACATCGCCGTCTATCCTGGTGCGCCGATGCTCTTCGCCCCTCGGGGCATGCTTCGACAGCGGCCCGGCAGCATCTCGCGCCCAAGCAATACCTTCGGTCTCGGCCTTGAGCAGAGCGCTTCCAAGCCTGCTCAGTTCCTCATGGGACAAGAAGCGTTCCTTTGGCTTTTCCTTGAACTTGTCGATATTTAGGCAGGGATTGAAACCTGCGGGTACATAGCTCGCTTTGCCAGCCCATTTGAAGAAGTGGGACAGTAAGCCAAGCACCCGGTTCGCTGTTGTCCGGTTGGTGAGCCCGATTCTACGATGGAGACGCACGATATCTGCACGCGCCAGATCAGTTGCAGGCATGTCGCCCAAGGCCGGCAGAATGTGGTTCTGCCAATATCCCCGGTAAAGCGTCACTGTCCCTGGTTTGCGGATTGGGTCACTCTCTGCGCTGTAGAGGATGGATAGCTGACGCAACGACGGGCTGGATGCGGGCTTCCCAGCATCCAAGCACTCTTCATGAGCATTGCAGGAGGCGTCCGCACCAAGCTGTACAGCAGCAAGGAGCTCTGTTGCCATGCCGCGCGCTTGCTCAGGCGTGAGGGTCTCGGTTGAACCCAACGTCACGCGCTTCTTGGTCGTTCGCCGTCCACCTGCGCCAACGCGGTAATCAACGATCCACGATTGGGAGCCAGTCGCATGCCGAGTGCTCGGCGGCGCAAGGCGAATACCAAAACCCTTCAGCTCCTCGTCATAGATGAGCGTGGGCCTGTCGACCTGGCCAAGCGCCGCGACGGTCCGCTTGCTGAGTTTCATCACGGTCTTCCTTTCCGTCTTCAGCTAGACGCCTTGCTTAACTATCAATACATAAAATGAGCCGAGCTAATTTATCGACAAATATCTGCGCTTTATGCCAGATCTACTATCAAATAACGGAGACTAAACAGATGAGCATCAGACTACGAATCTGAGGGTCGGATGAGTTCATAAAGCCAATGTATCCGATATTTACCTTGGTGATTTCGCTTTGACTTGGTACTTTATTTGTTGCCGTATCGAAGCGATCGCATCTTGTTGATAGCCGGATCGTTCGAGACTGCGACGTCCTTGCCGGCCAGTCGGTCCGCCACTTCGTCGATCAATTCGGCAAACTGCTTGGCCCCGATTGCCCGGGCGGCGCTCGACGGCGGGGTCTGCGCGGCACAGACAAGCTGATGCCGCACGAGCCGCGCCATGATCTCCCACACGAGATCATCGTTTCGGCGCAGCCAGTCCAGCGTCTGCTCGATCCGAGTGAGCCGCATGCCGATGGCTTGATCGCTCCTGGGCGCCTCGCGCCGCGAAAACCAGGCGTCGAGAGCCTCGACCAGGATTTCCGATCGCGCTCGGCTTGAAGCGCTGGCAAGCTGTGCCAAGCGCTTGCTCATGTCCTCAGGAAGAAAGAGCTGGTGCCGGATCTTGTAGGTTCTGGCCATAGGTCTTGCTCGCATGGGGTACGTCGGACTTTCGGGACGACGGCAGCGTCGCGTACACAAGTCATGGATCGGACATGCACCGAGAGCGCCGCTATTCACTCGGCCCTCTTTGCAGCCACGTGCGCAAACAGCACGCTGTCTTGGCCTTGATCTGGAGCATGGAAATCGGGGCTTTCGCGCGAAGCGGAAAGCGCACGCGCTTTGCAGCAGGCAAACAGGCCGCCATGCCTGCGATATGCGACTTGCAAGGCAGCGGCGATGGCTTTGGGATCGGCTCGCCGGATCACGAACGACGGCGTTTGCGGCTGCCGTACCTGCACGGCAAGCACAGGCCTTGCGCTATCCACGGCCTGCGCCAGGTAGCGCCGGGTCTCCGCCGGCAGATCCCTGCGCCCTGCAACGTGCTCCTGGTAACGGTTCGGACCTGCGTTGTAAGCGGCGAACAGGCCCGGGTAGCCGAACCGATCGTACATCAGCCGCAGGTAGTAGGTCCCGGCAAGGATGTTGTCGCGCGGATTGTCGGGGTCTGTGCCAAGCCTGAGGCGTGCTTGTAGCTGCGCCCAAGTTCCCGGCATCAGTTGCATCAATCCCATAGCCCCCGCCGACGAGCGGATCGGCTTGCCGTTCACGTGGGTTCGCCCCGCGCTCTCGATCTGCATGACCCGCGCGATCCACGCCGAGGGTATGCCGAACCGGGCTGACGCCTCGTCGACATGGGATTGCCAACTCGCCGCCCGGGCTGCCTGAATAGGCGCGGCGCAAAACAGCGCCGGCAAGAGCAGGAATGATCTTAGCGAGCCCATATCAGCTCCGCCCTGCCGATGACGTCATGTTCCTGTGTGATGCCGAAGTAGCGGCCATCGAACGATGCAGGATGGTCCGACAACAAGAACAGGTCGCCTTCACGCAAGCGAACACAGCCGGTCCAAGTGGGCAGCGGCCGCCCCGTGCTGTCGCGAGAGTGGCGCCGGGCGGCAGCGCGCCCGTTGATGCGGATCGACTGACCTTGTGCGCAGACGCGATCTCCCGCACCTGCGGCGACGCGCTTCACCAGCACAGCGGTCACGGGAAGGTAGTGGCGCTGCGCGGCAATCCGTCTCGCGGCGTCACGCAGCCGCGCGACAGCGATGTCGCCGGGCCTCGGCAGTGCGCCAGGCGTGACGGCATAAAGACCCCGCGGTGCGCTCGCCGAAGCATTCCATACCAGTAGCGGCGGCGGCGGTACGAGCGTAGCCGCCAGCACGAGAGCGCTGATGACCGCGACTGCCGCGCTGCGGTTGAGGAGCGGGTCAGCGCGCGTGGCACAATGCGGGCTGCGACCCTGGTCGAGAAGCGAGCTCTTCCAGCTTTCTTGTCCATGATACGTCATGGATAGAACGTCCTGCCAGCGTTCTCACGCGACCAGGCGTCCAGATCCTCGATATGGTACTTCACGAAACGACTGTGGCGGCGGAACTCGGGCCCCTTCCCGGCTCTGCGCAAGCGAAGCAGAACCGAACTCGAGAGGTTCAGATAACCCGCTGCCTGGTCGGTGTTGAGGAACGGGGAGCCGCGCGTTGCGCGTTGCGCCCGTGAGATGTGGTCCTGGTGGTCCATACGATCTGACCTCCTCGATCGCGCCGCCTCGTCTGGTTCGGCAAACCCAAGATGCTGGAGCGAAATGCGTGTGTGCAGGGTCGCAAAGTGGGGGCGGCTACTTCGCCCCCCCCCGCCCCGCCAAGTCGGAGGAAAGCCACACCGAATGCCGGACATGCTGCCAAAACCGCGAGGATCGAACGCGCGCCGCAGCTGAAATGCGGGGGTCACAGGTTCGAGTCCTGTAAGCGGCACCACCTTCTTAAAGGCACTTCCACAAGGCAACCCGGCACTGACCGGCGGAAGGGCCTTTGGCCTTGGGTGGAGCTTGGGTCCCACGTGGGTGTCTGGACAGGGCTTTCGAGCGCGACCTATGCTTGACTTCGCTAAGAGCGATCTCTCAATAGTACTCACGGATGTAGGTGTAAGCCTTATCGAAAAGCTCGGCATCCTGGTGAAGCTTGTACTGGAACAGCGTCTGCCGCAGTGCCTTTTTGAGCTCTCGCTCGCCGGCATGAGTGGATTGCCAACCTTCAAATCGAACGGCGCGCACGATCTCGTCTATGTCGTCAACAACCCGCTTGACCAACACGGGGGTCTCGCCATGTTTTTTCTTGAAGAGTTCGGTCAGGGCTGCCTTGCCGCGATCGATGTCTTCTTCAGCGGGCGTCTCGCGTTCGGCTTTCACCACTTCCTTGGCTAGCGCGAGTAGCTACTTTAGCAAGTCGGTCGATAGCAGAAGCCCTTGCTGGTGGCGGTTCTTCAAGTCCTCCAGTCGTTCGCCCAAAGCTTTGAACTTTGGGTTGCCCGCATGCTTGCGCATGCGTCCGGCCAACTTGAATCAGATTTCCTTGGCTTCTTTCTCGGGATCGGGATTGCCCAGCACAGCTTCGAGCAGGTCGGTGTCCAGGTCATCGCGGATGGCAGCGACGTGGACGTTTTCGTGACCGAGCTCGATAGTCTTCGCGCCAAGTCGGTGCCAGAGCAACCTGCCGGTTCCGGTCGAGGGCTTGAGCGACTCGTAAACTTGAGCCAGCCGACGAAAGTCTTTCTACATCGGGGTCAGCAGGGGATCAGGCGACAGGGCCTCCCAGATGCGTGCCAGCACACTGAAGTCTGCCGCGAAAGCGTCGCGCATGTCGTTGTTTGGGATGCATTCCTGCGCGGCGATAAGACCTTCGTAGCCCGTCAGCGTGCGATCGACGCCGGCGAAGTAAGCAAGACACTTCCGCATCGCTGTCGGCAGCTCATGGACCATCTCCGCGATGTTTGGAACCGCCTTCTGAACGCCCTTTTCATCGAACTTCAGCGCCTGTGCCACGTCATCAAAAATGCCCAGATAGTCGACAACAGCAAGCAACCAGTCCTCGACGACACCCGTCGATCGGTCGGCTGAAGTCGCAAGCCCCTGGTTCCCGCAAGGGAGCTGGGAGCTAAACTTCGCTTGGCTTATTTTTTTTGGCCAAAGGGCACTGAAGCTCAGAGGTCGAGCTCATGAACCAAACAGTTCACCCGGACCGCCCCTCCGATCTTAGTCGGGATCGCCTCGCAGCAAGATGACCTGTTCGCTCGCTTCATTGCGCGCAGCTTCAAGCCAATCACGTGGAGTGATACCTCGCTGCTCCAGCAGTGACAAGGGAGCCGCTCTCGTGGCGACGGCCGCTTCACGTTGGCGAAGCTTCTCCACCTTGGGTCGTGCTTCCTCGCTCGCTCGCGAGAGTGCCAGCGCCCAATCCTGCGAACCCGCGTCGATGCCCTCGGGCAGCTGCGCACTCACAAGGTCAGCCAAGCCGATCGCCCCTGTCAGCAGTTCTACCTGTTGAGCGTTCTCCTTCGCGACTTGCTTCGCCAACCGCCCTTCGTTTGCGGCCATGAACGAGGCGACACGCAAGCCGCCGGTCAAGGTGAGCGCATCGATCATGGTGTCGGCAAGGTCGAACGAAGGGGGCAAAGCAAACAGCAACTTGTGCGCGTTTTCGTTGAACCGATCCTGGTATCTTCTCGCCTCGCGCCCAACAGCCAGCCACTCCTGTGTCGCGTGCTCCGGTCGACCCATTTGCCAGGCTTCATCAAAGCGCCGCAGCAAGGATTGCACATCGAGAAAATCTCTGTCGACACGCTCCTGACGGAGCTGATCGAGCTTGTCGCTCACGATATCGATCTTCTCAGATAACTCGTGAACGGACTTCTGCACGCGCTCAAGCTTCGCCAATGTGAGCGCAAAGCCAGCCAGGGAGACGCCAACACCAACCGCGCTGAGCCCCAGGGTCGCTACCCCAAGGCTCTGCAAGCTTGAGACCCCCTGCGCAACGCCGTCCATTTTGGAGGTCATGTGCGTCAACGTGCTCTCGACGCGCCCCACCCCCTCCTCAAGGCGACCGACCACTCGCCGGACGACCTCGGTTTGTACGACTGCGGCACCCTGCAGTGCGAGATCACCGATGCCAGCCGCGACACCGACCAGAGGATTACCGGTCGCGCTCCCGACTTTTGCGGTAGTCTTCAGCGCTTTCAGGAGCCCTGCGCTTGGGTCGGAGTTCAAGAGGGCGGCCGCGGTGTCGTTCCACGCTCCCGTTTCCTGCAGGTAGCTGTGGATCTTTCCCTTCAAGGGGCCCGACGCATGACGCACGACGCTTCCGACGATGCGAAGGGTTCCTTCATCGATCCCAGTCCGCGCTTCGATGCTGGCGACCAGGAACTTACCGACCTGGTTCATAGCGCCATGCTCCGAGCTTCGTTCGTCACTTCGTCGATCATGGAGATAAGCTGACCCATCAGCGGGCGTGGCGCCCCCCTAGTTCCCATCCAAGCCTGCGTAATCCGGCCGGCGGCTGCCTTCCGGAGTCGGTCGTGTAGACCCGTCCCGCTTTGGAGCTTCGCGCTTGCACCCCCTAGTACGTCTAGAGCTCTGCTTCCTACTTCCACGGCGCCTTTCGCCAAGCGGTTCTCGACGACGTAGTTCGGCAAGGTTGGTAGGCGGGTGATCCGCGGAAACCACCGGCTTGGCGCGTGCTCTGACAGTTCGGTCTCTTCTTGTGCCTCGGCCTGCGTACTCGGGAAGCTCAGGACGTCCACTGAAGCGGTGAGAGCTGACGCAAGCGGCTGGTAGGCGGAGTTGATTGCCTGCAGTTCCTTCGCCGCTTGCTCGAACAGGGTCTTGAGCCGGACCGCCAGGGTGACCTGCATCGCCCCATCCACTCGATCATACACGAACCGCGCAGGATTCATGAGCGTATCCAGCAGAGAAGCCTCCGGAAGGTTTGTCTCAACCTCGTCGCGTGCACTGCTCCCGGCTGCGTTGATGAGCTCCCAAGCTGCAAGCGTGAGCCGATCACGCCACGCCGCTACCGCTTGGCGCTGCTCCAGATCGTCGAGATTCATAGCCCCTCACTTCGTGCAAGGGCCGCCAGCGACCCGTAGCAGCCCGTAAGCACAGCTTCCCGGCGAGAGACACCGCTTGGCCCCTGCAGTTCGGGACAGCGTGCGAAAACGACACACGCGTTATGAAGTCCCGCTGGACAGCCAGACAAGCGCGACGAACGCGACCACTATCTTGAGAATGCGCGCAACTCTTGGGAAAAACCTGCCCGTGAGATTTACGATCGCTCCAAGCACGGCCACTTCGGCGACTAGAGAAAGTACACCTCCCAGCATCGTTCAAGCCAACCCGCCGACCTGTCCCCCCGTCGACGCCGTCACGCGAGTGCCGCGTGATGCGGGCGAGCGGTGCCGTCGAAGCAGTCGCCCCGTGAACACCCCTTGTGCCGCTCGTAGTGCTCCATGTGCGCCTTCTGACCATTTCGGCCTACGCTGTGCGAACGGACGCGCCCAGCGCACTCAGGACAGCGCATCCGCCGGCTGCTCGGCATCTTCAACGCCAACTCCATCTCGATCGGCTCCCAGCGACCGTTTGCGTGGAGTTCTGCGACGATCTCGCTCACACGATTTCCCCTGGTCAGAGCACGAAGGCGCCGATTACTTTCGCGATCTCTGTGATGTTGGTCTGCCCGGTGAACTCGAACTTCACCTTGCCCAGCCCAGAGAAGTATAGCTCCAGCTCGGCGTCCAGGTCGAACGTGCCCGCGGTCTCCACCGAGAACGCCACGATCTTACTGTACGGCAGTGACGTGAAATCGCGCTTCTTTCCCGTGATGCCCTGCACGTTCACAGCGATCACCCGCTTGTCGGTGAACACGACGCCATCGCGCATCGCCCGGAAGGCGTTCAGGATGGTCTCGCCCGGGATCAGCAACTCGGACACCATGGTGCCGTAGTCGTTGCTCTCCTTCAGCTTGAAGAAGCTGCCGTTTTTAAAGTCGATCATGTTTATAAACCCCTCCTTGTAATCGTGACCGTCACCTTTTCTCGCGGTAAGGCTCGCAGGCTATCCCATCGTGGTCACCGTCGAGGTTTGGATTGTAGCCAGGCTGCCCTCTGTACATCGGTGCGGCACCAGCCGCACGAGCTGCCGCACAGCTATAGAACGCCGATGCAGCTGCACGTGGCTGGTGGCGCACGACGTTGGTGCCAGGCCGATCGACCATCCGAGGTTGCCCCTGCGGCTCGCGTGGATGGGCATCGCGGTAAGCACGTGGCATTTCAAACTCCGAAGCCCAGATGCCTCGTTTTTGAGCCTTGCTGATGGCCTCGATCCCGCCGTAGAGATTGCCGCCGTCGCCATAGGCCACTGCAAGGCCTTTCCGCACCATCTCGGCTGCAACATCAAGCTGGCCAACATGACAGCGGGCTACGGTTCTGCCGTAGACGTCTTTGTCTATCGGTTCGCAAGCGACTTGCTTGCCCTCAACCATAAAACCTAGCGCGGTCGCTGCATCGAGTCCGCAGGTCCACTCGGACCAGTTCACGCGGCAAGTCTGTCGTGCCTCCGGGGCATCGATGCCGAACAACCGGATGCGCTCTGTGCCGATCGCAAGAGTGTCGCCATCAACTGCCCGAGCGATGCCTGTCTGCGCATTCGCCGGTCCGCAAGGAGCCAGGAGTGCAGCGACGATGACGAACCTCTTCATCCGATCAGCCTAATAGTAGAACATTGCTGAGTGGTTGATCGGTTCGGTGCTGCTACGACTTTCGCCTGAACGACCAGACAAGCGCCGATATGCTCGTAATCAAAGTGGAAAGTGCGACCAAGTACGCAGGGACAAGGCTCATGTCTTACAACTCCTTTGTCCATCCACTAACCGAAACGGTTCCTTGTAGGAAAGTGGTTTTGTTAGGGTCTAGGTGTTTGGCTGATTATGCAAAGCAACGATCCAGCGGCGCTGCGGGTTGAGCACCAGAGGGGCGATCAGACTGACACGCCCCCGATGGAGAGCTTATGACCTCGAACCTGGTTTCCGCCGTTTTCGACAGCCATGCTGAAGCAGATAACGCCGTGGCCGCACTCCGCAGGGCTGGCGTGAACGATAGCGCGATTTCTGTTGTTGCTCAGCATGACGGCAAGACCACCACCACTGATGGTGATGGAAACGACACGCAGGAGTTTGTTGGCAAGGTCGCCGCAGGTGCGGGGATTGGCACATTGCTGGGCATCGCAGCCTTGGCTATTCCAGGCGTTGGTCCGCTTGTCGCGGCAGGCGCCATCGCCACCGCCGCAATCCCCGGCGCGGCCGTAACTGGCGCCCTTCTGGGCGGTGCTGCGGGCGGGCTTCAGAAGGTCCTCACCGATCACGGCGTCAGCCACGAAGATGCAGCGTATTACGACAACCATGTCAGCAACGGCGGCGTCTTTGTCTCGGTCCATCCCAGTGAAGCCGGCATCACGTCAGAAGCTGCGGCGGATATCCTCCATCGCAGTGGCGGTCATAGTTCAGCCCGAGCGCGGATTGCGACCGACATCTAAATAACGCAGTCGTTGGTGACGACACCTGAGCGCCTACCTTGGGCGTCGTCACCGATGTTTGGCATAGCTGACCTGCAGTTGCCTGCGCTCGTCTCTCGCCTGTGTCGGTAGGGAACACCCTCATGCTTGCAGCGTCACAGATCCGCTGCAGCGCCAAGGGATTGTGCTTCTCCGGCGAGGATCCGCAGAACCCATTCAGCGAAATTATACATCGATTCCCAGTCAGCCAGCCGTCACCACGGTCAAGGCAAGTTGCCGATTGCGGTCATCTTCCACCGCCGAGCACAATCCACGCTCTTGCGTCTTCCTGCTCGCGGATGCCTATCTGGCGTTCTTGCGCCTAAGCGTTGGCCTGTCTGCGCTCCAGTCGCTCAGCCGGGGAAGCCGCAAACTGGCGATAGCCCTGCTCCCAGGCCGAACGCGCCCGACCCGGTGCATATGGATTATCGGCCATCGAAAGTCCGACTTGTGCAGCTTTGACGCCCCATCGCCGAGCGTGGTGTACAATATTCACTTCGGATCCCTTAATGCGAGATGGTGCAATGCAACATGAGGCAAATCGGTCCCGGCAATTAGATCCGAAATGGTTCTATTCTGTTCCGCCAGCTTGCCAAATGCGGGTGCAGTCGACCATGGGGTAAGAGGTGCTGGTGTCCGCACCGGTGTCGCTGAGGCGTTCAGTCGTTAGCAGGCGTCAGCCTGGTTGGATTAATTGTCAGCGCAGCGCCAATCATCCAGAATGACGTCTCCAGCAACGCATTGTTCAAGCGCGGATGTCCCAGTGCAGATCGCGACCGGTGATGGCCACGAGCCATTCGTGCAGGTTTGCAAGTCGGTCTCGCGAGCTGTTCACAAGATCGATTTGATGTCGCCGATGCTCGACCGCAATCGTGGCCTAGCTCGCCTGGCTTGGAGCCGCCAGGAGGGTGTAGCGCAAACCCGTTTATCCACGTCGGAGTAAGTTGATGGTCCTAGGAAGCTCAAGCCCCGATCATGATCGCAATATGGCGATCTACGTCGCCGTCATCGATGGTGCCACCTTCGGCGAGCTTGCCCTCCGGTATGGTATCAGCAAGGTTCGCGTGCAGAAGGCCTACGCTCGCGAGCGCACGAACGCCTGGGAAGCGCGACGGCGAGGCGAGACCAGCCATCTCGATCGCCCCATTCCGGCAGATGTCTGATGTCAGCCTCTCAACCACCTTTTACTGTCTACAGCAGCATTTAAGGGCGGTCATGGCATGCCTGCGACGGCGATGCAGAAGCGGGGTTCAAGCGTCTCAACATAGTCGACGCCCACCTGACATGCACGAGGTGCTTGATGCTGCTACGCTTGAATGGTCAAGCTACGCACCATCGCAAAGGAACGGCGCCCCAGCCGAAGCCAGGGCGCCAAGGTGGCTACATGGGGATGCAACGGCCGCCACTTAGACCGGCAGAGGCAGTCAAGCAAATTGCTGTGTCCTCAGCTTTTACCGTGCTGTAGGGGAACCCTCACGCGAGAACATCAACGATCAGTCGGCAGTTTACGAGATCTTTGCGCGCATCCGCTTGGCCCGTTGAGCTGGATCAGGGTGGGTCCTTAGCAGCCCAATGCCGCCGCCACCGCCCATTGCCGCCAGTTTATCCATCGCGGCTGGGCATGCCTGTTGCGGGTAGCCCTTTGCGGTCATGAAGGTCAGTGCGTAATCGTCAGACGCGGTTTCAGCGCCCTGTGAGTACTGAGCGCTAACCACGTTCTGGATCAATCCACCAAGCTCGGAGCTGGCGATGGTGCGCACGCCGCTGCTGGCCGTGCCTGCCACGCTCAGCGCTGCGTCCTGCTGCAGGGCACGCTTCAAGCGCTTTTGCCCATGCTGGAGTTTGACATGCCCGATCTCGTGGCCGATCACGCAACGTACTTCATCGTCGGTGAACTTGTCCATCAGGCCTGAGTAAACACGTACGGTGCCATCGCCCATGGCAAAAGCATTAACATCGCTGACCAGATAGGCCTTGATGTCGAGCTTAAGCCCATCGTAGCTCGACAGCCCCGTAGTCAGTTTGGCTAGGCGAACGGCGTACGGGTTCTTGGCCGGTGCGATCCGGTTCTGCCGATCCAGTTCGTCGGACATCTGCGAGAAAGTGGCGACAATCTGCTCGTCCGTGACGCTTGCAGCCTGTGCTACCTTCTTGGCGGACCCGAGCAGATCGCCAAACGCTTGGGACTGAGCAGAAGGACTTAGCATCAACATTGCCATCGTACTGGCCAGTATGGGCAAGCGGACACTTAGACGTCTGTAGTTTTTACGCATAACACCCCTTTACGCTTATTAACTATTTTCAAGCCGAGCTCTCGTCTTAAGAACTACAATCCTTCATCGATTACGACGTGATGACAAACGAGAATAGAAATCAGCTACGATGAATTTGCCTCGGCGAGGTATCACGCCGCCGTTACGGCTTGCAGCTCAGACCGTTGCACGTCCATTGCTTTTCACGAACTCTCGCGCAAATGAGCCACTCAGTGCAGCGGTTTGGTTCCGCAGCGACGGCAACTGGCCACCGTTTGCAGACGAATGTGGTCATCCGGGACAACCCCCGGATAGCGACCGACCTAGGCTATCGATCGTGCCTTGAACCACGGTTCTGGAGTACGCTCGATGTGAAGCGGATCGGGGCAAACCTGACATAGCTGGAATGCTTGATCAGGAGTGCCATCGGTCCACTGCGTCCAATCCTCTCGTCGCAGCACTGTGGGCATACGGTCGTGCACGTCGGACATCTGCTCGCAGCCATCGACCATCACCATCGAGTAAGCCGCGCCCCACTCCGCCGTCTTCCGCCAGACACCAGCGACAGCAAACACGTCGTGGCCATCTAGCGCGTGCCAAGTGCGGGTCATGCTGCCCTTCGGGCCCTCCGCTTCCGCCCAGGCTGTAACAGGGATCAGGCAGCGGCGGCGCACAAAGCTGTCGCGCCAGAAGGGCGTATTCAGCTTGTCCTCGCGCGCGTTGTTGACCGGCTTGGGCTTGAGCGGCTCGCCTGTCTTTTTGCTCTTGAGCACGAGCGGGAAGCCCCAGGTCATAGTGCCGACCTGCCCGGCCGCGATCACCAGCCCCGGATAACCCGGGTAGATCTCGTCGGCGAAGTTCGCGCCGATCTGCGGCTGCACGTCGAACAAGCGGGCGACCTCGGCGATCCCCTTTGTCATGCGGTACAAGTTGCACATGCACTGCAATCAACCAGCGCGACGACCTGATGGCAAGGCTGGGCTTGTGTAACCGGCCAGCGCCGTTCCATCGGCCATCTCTGCGCCAGGGAAGGCATCGACGAAGCCCTGCGCGTCGGCCAGCCTCCTGAAGTAGACGGCGAACGACTCTTGGAAGGCCGAACCTGAATCCGGATGCTGGGCGAAGTCGCCTCTTGGAAGGTTATCCTGCAACCAGGTGACCATCTTGCTGGCATATGGGTAACCCATTCCGTCAGCCGGCAAGACAAACCTGACCCGGATCGGGAAGCATCGCTCATCTATCACCCGCTGTGACGTGCTTCGGCGGACCAACTCTACAACTCCAGAGGGAGCTGACGAGGATCCGGCCCCGCTTCCGGATCGATTGCCTCGATGATCACAGCCGCGATCGCATCGGCAGCGCGACGTCTGAGATCCGGATCAGGCATGGTCAGGCCCACCCTCGCCCACCCAGGGCTTTGTGTTTCAACTAGGTCGGCGATGAGGGCTCGATCGATTCGTTCCATGCCCTTAACTGGAACAAACATGGAACATTACGCAAGAGGGATGCTATGGATCATGCATCCTGATTCGCAGCGAGGTGCCACATGAATGCCAACAAAAACCGAAATGTGATTGAGAATGTGCGACGTGAGATCGGCCGCATCCCGGCTGGCGGCGGCGCCTTTCAAGACATTACGAAGCCCACCGACTTCGGTGCTTTCACGCCCGCGCCGACCGATAGCCGGCTTAAGGACGAGGGAAGCACGAAGACCGCAGAGGAGAAACCGCCCTTTGCGCGATGGCTGTTGCTTCAGGCGGATCAGTCCGGCTTCCTTGGCCAGCTTGCGCTAGCGGCGAAGGGTGATCGTGGCTTTCCGAAGGATGGCGATGCAGAAGCTGTGCGCAAGCGGTTGAACACGCTCGGTGCCGATCCTGACATGCACGAGGCTCTCGACGATGCGGAGCTCGAATGGGCGAGCTTCTGACAAACGAAATCACCAGATTATTGGATAAGGTTGAGCGAGCTGCTACAAGGCAGCATCCCTGGCCAAGCTTTGAGCGCCATTGACTGAGAGACACTGGAGTGCTCTCGCTCGTTTCTGGTCGGGAAGTGATCATGACCGAATACCGGCTGTTTCGTCTCGATGCGACAAGTCGCATCATGGGACCTGCTATCGAGCTTGATCTGCCTGATGACGACGCCGCCATCGCAAAAGCGGTAGAAATTGATCATGCGCACACGATAGAGATTTGGTCGCGTGCCCGGCTCGTGTCCCGCGTCAACCCGAACCGCTAGGCTTGATCGAAGCTAGCCACGATTATGTCGTAAAGACGCTGAGCCCCAGGCGTACTTTGGCTGAGTGCGAAGCCGATCATGAAGGCGGTAGCTTCATCATCGTCCGCATAGCGCATGGACCAATTTCCAAACTGCCGTGACGCCACCGGGCGGTCCAGCAGCACCTCGATGTTGGCGTGCCTTTGGTCGTCGCAGATGCGCTTCATCGTCACATCGACCTGCTCCGCATCACCCTCCAGAACCTGCGCGAACCATCCATTGGCCGCCCACAACATGCCGGTCAGCCCCGCGCGCCCATTCCTCTCGATCGACGAGGACAGGATGGAAGCCAGGTCGCCGGCATCAGTAAGCGAACGACTGATATAGATGAGGCGGCGCATGATAGTCGAACGACTGCTGCTGCCATTGGTGCCTGGCACACAAGGTGAGCAGTGCAGCTTAGAGATAAGCGGCGCCAGCCATGCTGGCTTATCAGCACCATTGTGCCAAAGGTGGAGGCACGTGACTGTCACTATGAGTAGCCCCTAGATTTCTGGACGCCTTTGATCCTAATTTTGAGGACAGGAGGCGACGATGGGGAAGCCCAGTTTCAGCGATGAGTTCAAGCGTGATGCGGTGGCCCAGATCACCGAGCGTGGGTATCCAGTAGCCCACTGATACCGGTCAAGTTCCCGTGCGGGCACGGCGGGATGAGGTGCGCGTGAAGGATGGACTGGATGAGGTTCTTCAGCCGCACTCTCTGGCGGATCAGCTGCGTGCGACGCGCAACCTGCCGGCGAAGGGCAAGGGTCGCCTCATCGGGAACCCGCACTTCTGGCAGGAAGCCAGTTGCGTACAGCTTGGCCAGCACCGCCGCATCGATCGCATTGGTCTTGATCTTGGCATGCGCGATCAGTCTCACCTGCTTCGGGTTAGCGATGACGACGCGATTGACGTGAGGTGAAAGGAGCTCGACGACGGCGGCCGCGTTGCCGGTCGCCTCGACAATGACGTGGTCGTCGTGCGTGAGCTCCCTCCTGGCGAACTCCTCCAGGCTCTCGCGCAACATCGGGATGCGGCCGAGCTTCTCCAACTTGCCGTCGAGCAGCGCCACGGCCTCGGCCGCTACCCGATGGATGTCCATGCCGATAATCCGCACAGTCTCCTCCTTTGGTCCAACAAGGTTGAGGGGCTGGCGGGCAACACGACAACTACGGATCCGCGCTCGCAGCGCATCCGGGCTAGTCGCAGGAGCGGCCAGATAACGACCTCGAGCTCGCAGCTCATGTCAGTGCGACGGCCTGCCCGCACTCTCCGTGCTCCCGGTGCCCCATGGCCCGGATCAGCAGAACCTAGCAGGTCACACCGATCTCAGGAACGAGTCACCGCCATGCATCATGCCGGATAATGCCTTCGTGGAGTCCTTCAACGGTCGCTTCCGCGATGAATGCCTGAACACCCATTGGTTCTTGTCTCTGGCGGATGCCAGGAGCAAGATCGACACGTGGCGACGGGACTTCAACGAGTGCCGTCCTCACACCTCCCTGGGCTGGCTTACGCCAGCTGAATTTGCTTCATCTGCCGGGGTTAACCCCGGCAAATGAAGGCCGGAGGCTCACATTGTGACCGGACACGAAACCGGGGGATCCTCAACGTCAGGCCTCGTCGGCCAAGGCTGAACAAGCGCGGATCAGCGGAGAATGGTACGCCGTAGCACGACGCTTAGTTTCTGACGCAGATGTTTGTATACGACGCCATTTCCGCTCCAAAAGAGCCCGATACTGCGTGAGAATCCGCATTCTGCCAATCCTAACATGACGATAGTGTCAATCAAATCGTTGACATCGAAAACCAGAAGGAGGAGCATCAGGATAACAAGGATTGCGCGGCGATCTGGTTGTCGGGGGAGGATAAAATATGCTCAAGGCGGTATGTGTGCCGGCTTCGGTTTCGGCGCTGGCTGTGGCGATCTGCGGTCAGGCCGCCTTCGCTCAAGAGGTGAGGGGACCTGAGTCGGTGGGCACGGCGCCGCTGGAGGCGCAGGCGCCGGGCGAAGCAGGAATGCCCGCTAGCGAGGATCCCGCATCCGACGATCAGGGCCTTGGCGACATCGTCGTGACCGCGCGACGCACCAGCGAAAATCTTCAATCTGTCCCCGTTGCTATCACGGCGTTTTCCGGGGATCAGCTCCAGCAGCAGAGTGCGCGCTCGGTTGCGGACGTCGCCCTGCTGACGCCGGGTTTACAGATCAACTACAGCACCGCCACGCCCGCCGGCGCAATTTTTACCATCCGTGGTCAATCGGCACAGGATCCGCTCGCCAATCAGGACCCGTCCGTGGGTGTCTACGTCGATGGCCTGTACTGGGCGCGCGCCTACGGCGCCAATGCTGATCTGCTCGACGTTCAGTCAGTTCAGGTGTTGAAGGGGCCTCAAGGGACGCTGTTCGGACGCAATACGACCGGCGGCGCGGTTCTGCTCAACACGAATGATCCGACCTTCTCGACCTCAGGACTGCTTTCGGCCGGTTACGGCAGATTCAACTTTCGCACGCTGACCGGTATCGTCAATGTGCCGCTGATCGACGACAAGCTGGCGGTTCGGCTTGCTGGGCAGCTGATAAAGCGGGACGGGTACATTCGTGATATCAACAACAACATCGATCTTGGAACGATCGATAATTACACAGTTCGCGCAAAGGTCCTGCTCAAGCCGGCTGAAAACCTCAGCGTTGTCATGTCGGGCGAGTGGTATCGCTCCAACACACTCAATGTGCCGCAGCGCCTGATCTACGCATCGCCGTCAAGCCGCGCGGCGATTGCGACAGTGACCGAGGCCGATGGATCGGCGGCTGCCACGGCTCTCGGCTGTTTCGCGGCTGAGGTCGGGCCTGCGTGCCAAGCGCGCGCGTTGGCCCTGTTCAATGACACTATTGCCAAAAGCCGCGGCGACGCAGCCGACTTGAACACAATTCCGCGGGCTTATGTGAGAACCGAGACGTATAATGCATCGGCGACCCTCGACACGAGCTTCGGTGCGATCAAGGCGATTGGTGGATACCGCAAAATCCTGAGCCGGTCGCTCAATGACGGTGACGGATCGCGCTTCCAGATAAGCGATCGTGGGCCGGGCTTGGGCTTGCCGGGAATGTACGATGACGATGCGTCCATTTCGCAATATTCTATCGAACTCGTTGCGACCGGCAAAGCGTTCGATGATCGGTTGGATTTTGCGGTGGGCCTCTACTATTTTCATGAAAGCGGCAACGATGGGAGCGTTTCCAAGTCTCTTTCTGCTATAAACCCGACCGCGCGTCTGTTTTATGGCAACATCAAGAACGACAGCCAAAGCATATTCGGGCAAGCCACGTATCATCTTACTGACGCCTTATCGTTTACAGGCGGGTTGCGGTATTCAGTGGATGACAAGGAACTGACATCGTTCAATGTCACCTACCCGCTGCCGGGACCTTCCACGCCTGCCAATAGCACCTGTGTCGTCGGTCCGGTTTGCCCGGTCAGTCGCCACGACTCGTTCACCGGTGTCTCCTACACAGGCAGTGTCGAGTACAAGTTTGCAGATGGGCTGTTGACCTATATCAAGGCGGCCAAAGGTTTCCGCTCTGGCGGAGAAAACCTGCGGATGGCGAGCGCTGCTGGCTTTATACCTTTTAAGCCCGAGAAGGCCTTCTCGTATGAGGGCGGCCTGAAAACCGAGTTCTTCAACAATAGGCTTCGGGTCAACGTTGCAGCGTATTATACAAAACTTGAAGATATTCAGCGGACAATTACGGTCGTGACGACCGGTGCACTTGCCACAGCTATCACCAACGCCGGACAGGCAGACTTCTACGGTGGCGAATTCGAAGCAAGCGCCGTCCTGCCGGGCGGGTTCCGATTGGATGGGACGGTAGGCTATACTCATCCCAAGTACGTCAAATTCAATGACAATGGCTTTGATCGCAGTCGCGATGCCTTCTATGGCGTGCCGAAGTGGACAGCATCGATCTCACCGTCTTGGACGCACGATGTCGATGTCGGCACACTTCTTCTGCGGGCCGACTTCTCCTATCAGTCCGACATGAACATCTCGCCAGTGGCCTTTTACACGGATGCCTCGGGTGTTTTGCGCGATGCGCAGAACGGGCGCCGGGTCACGGCGGTCGACGCCGCAGGTTATTTGCGAGGCGCAACAGACAAGGCGCACTGGCTGATCAATGCACGCGCCGGCATTACTTTGCTGAACGATCAGCTGGACCTGGCGGTATGGGGCCGAAACCTTACAGACCAGCGGGATTACGTAGCCGGGCTGACGCTGCCGTCGCTTGGTTTTTCCGCTGCCGGCGAACGTGAGCCGCGCACTTTCGGAGTTACCGCAACGCTGAAGTTCGGAGCACCTTAAGGGTGTTCACCAGAGGCGAGCTGACAGGACGGGAGCCGTCAGAATGGCGCAACGGACTTCCGACGCTGATCACCGCGTTCGTTGCGATCTACTGGATGTCGGTGATCGTCTATCCAACAATCGTTCTTGTCAAACCCATTGAACAGGAGTGGGGGTGGACCCGAGCCGAAACTACGCTGATGTTGTCGTTCCAAGCGTTGATAACCTTGTTGTTCGGACATCTGGCCGGCAGCGTGGCGCGCCGCTTCGGACTTTACAAAACTGCTTTCGCGGGAACAGTGGGTTCGGCCGTCGCGCTATTGTGTGTTGGTCTCAGCGGCCCCAACCTCGGCTTATGGTATGCATCGTGGGCGCTGGTCGGTCTCACGCAGCTGTTCGCCACCGGGATTGTTTGGACCCATGCGATCAGCGAATGCTTCAGGAAAAAGCGCGGCCTGGCGCTTGCGATAGCCACATCGGGTTCGGCACTGTCTGCCGCCATCATGCCCCCCCTTACTCTTTGGCTGCACAGCTTGTTCGGGATCGGCGGCGCTTATGCCGGGTTCGCCGGATTGATGCTCCTCACAACTCTTCCGCTCATCGTCTTAACCTACAAAAGTTTCAGGCCGATCGTAGTCATTGCGGCCAATCTGCCCCAGATTGAGGCTGGTGGCATGACCTTGCGTGAGGCCATGCACTCCCGGGCCTTCTGGCTGATGGCGGCGGGCATGCCAATCGTTGCCGGAGTAGTGTCCAGCATCGTTATCCATAGCCACGCCCTGCTGACCGATAGCGGTTTGTCCGTTCAGAATGCCACTTGGGTTACGAGTCTGCTCGGGCCCGCCCTTTTGGCCGGACGATTGCTGACGGGACGTTTGCTGGACCGGTGGACGGCCCGACAGGTGATACTTGGCGTGTTCCTTTTTCCGGCCGCTGCGTGTGCCATCCTGGCGACGTTCAATGGCTCGCTCCTGCCTGCCGCCATCGCGATACTGTGCACCGGAATTGCTGCTGGCGCAGAGGGCGATATGCTCGCCTATTTCACCAGCCGCTATTTCGGAGTTCGACACTACGGCCAGATATACGGGCTTTTGCTGGGCCTGTTCAGTGTCGGCTATGGCAGCTTCCCGCCGGTCGTTGGCGTATTCTTTACTTTGTTCGGTTCGTATAATCTGGCCTTCGCCGTGATTGGTGTTCTGCTGGTTCTTGGCGTGACACTGCTCTACTTCATCGGTGACTACCCGGAACGGGTGTGATCTGCCCTTTGCCGGTTTGTGGTTCAGCGGGCGGGGGCTGAATTGAAGAAAACCGGCGGTGATCGGATGACATCAAGCTCGATCACGGATGATCTCCTGATCCGCGAAAGTGTCACTCGGCGCGCAAAAAGATCTCATGGGCGCGGGCTGGCGCTGGTTGAGGCAGACTGGCCTTCCCGCTTTGTCGTGAAGGAGATTGCCCGTGTCCATTTCGTCGCATGCCGCCGTCAGCACGCAGCTGAACGCGATCTTCGTGTCGCTCGAGTTGAGCCGCTCCACTTGGCTGGTAACGTCGCTGTCGCCGGGTCGCGGCGAGCGCATTTCGCGCCATCAGGTGAAGGGCAGCGACGTGCCTGCGCTTCTGGAGCGGTTCGTGCAGTTGCAGGCGAAGGCGCGGGAGCGAACGGGCGAGCAGTATCCGCTGGTCGTCATCCAGGAGGCAGGGCTGGACGGCTTCTGGATTCACCGTTGCCTCGTCCGCGAAGGCATCGAGAGCCACGTCGTCGATGCCGCGTCGATCGCGGCTTCGCGGCGCAGCCGGCGCGCGAAGACGGACAAGCTCGACGGCGAGGCGCTGGTCCGCACGCTGCTTGCCTACAAGCGCGGCGAGCCGCGGGTCTGTGCCATGGTGACGGTGCCGAGCGCAGAGGACGAAGACCGCCGTCGCGTCTGTCGCGAGCGGCGCTCGCTGGTCGTCGAACGCATCCGGCACGTCAACCGCATCAAGGGCCTGTTGTTCGCGCAAGGGGTCGGCGATTACGAACCGCTGCGCACGAACCGGCGCGCGCGCCTCGAGGAACTAGTCACCGGTGACGGCCGGCCGCTGCCTTCCCATGTGAAACGCGAGATTGAGCGCGAGTTGGACCGGCTGGAGCTCGTCATGCGCCAGATCAAGGAGGTGGAGCGCGAGCGCGATGCGATGCTGGAGGCCGCGACGGACGAGGCACCTGAGCCGGCGAGCGCCCGGCTGCTCCAGCTGCGCGGCATCGGTCCCGAGTTTGCCGGCGTGCTGCATGCCGAGGCATTCTTCCGCAGCTTCAGCAACCGTCGGCAGGTCGCCTGCTATGCGGGCCTCGCGCCATCGCCATGGCAGAGCGGCAACATGGACCGCGAGCAAGGCGTATCCAAGGCCGGCAACAAGCGGCTGCGCACGACCATGATCCAGGTCGCCTGGCTATGGCTTCG
>Ga0182215_1000031_pt1 | contig 21548 bp, 45 predicted proteins | sample G5R1MG_24_FD_128404 | JGI IMG/M metagenome (GOLD analysis project Ga0182215, IMG submission 128404) | Switchgrass phyllosphere microbial communities from Michigan, USA - G5R2_NF_03OCT2016_LD1 MG | ecosystem: Host-associated > Plants > Phyllosphere > Phylloplane/Leaf | place: USA: Michigan... | reverse complement strand
CACGTGGAGCGCTGAAACCGAAGGCGGACGGCTGGCCGAAGCTGAGCGCGACCGTCTGCTTGATGAGGCCGACGAAGCGGACTGCTGCTCGTGTCACATCAATCCGCCGTGCGGCTTCTGCACCCGCGAAGCCGACGCGGAAGCCTAACCCCCTCACATCACAGGAGCGAATAATGGCTTCTCAGGAAAACGATCGCGCGCAGATGGATCGCATCCGCGCCTTCCGTGGCCTCCCCCCGCTGCGCGACACACGTCAGCTTATGTTTGAGCAAGTGGCGGCTGCTCGCTGCTACATTGACCGGGCAAGTGGCACGACCAACCCGGCCGCTCAGCGACGCGACGAGATGCACGCTTTCATGTCGATTTTCCACCCGGAAGTACCGGCAGAAAAGGTGCGCCAGATGGCCTCGCAGGTATCGGCATGAGCGCTCCTCAGACCTTCCCAAACGCACAAACAAAGGAGAATTTATGTTCATAACCAAACGCCACCACAACGAAACCCTAGCCGCCGCACACGATGAAACACGGGTGTTGGAACGTCGATTGCGGGCCGCTGAAAGTATTATTGCCAATAAGGATGCGGCAATTGCCACATTGCAACAGCGCGTTAATTGGTTGGATGCGGCGTACGATCATACACAGGATGCGTTGCAAAGCGCGGAAGCGGTAAGCCATTCGCTCCGTGAGCGGCTTGCGCCGTTTGAACGGGTTCGGGGGAAGGGTGGGAGGTTTGTTTCTGCCAAGCCGGTTGAATACGATCCGGTTCGGGCGGCTTTTAAGGGGGAGTGTGGGTGACAATTTATTAAATATTTTGATAAGGGATCGTTGATCCCGTTTTGATTATTTGATAAGGCGTTCCTTCTTAATCTAAGGAACAGCGCCTTTGTCACGCCCAGAAACATTAAAAGATATGTGCCGCAAATGGCTTAGATACGAGCCGTCCACAGGAAAACTTTATTGGAATGAGCGGTCACCAGAAGATTTTGTATTTAGGGGGAAGTCGAAGGTAGAGGCGGTCTGCAATAGCTGGAACGCTGGTAATGCTGGGAATGAAGCATTTACCGCCGAAATGAAGCCCTATAATGGCGGCGGAGGATATAGGTATGGTTCTATTGGTGGAAGGCCTATTTCTGCTCATAGAGTTATATGGATGATTTTTTATGATGAAGAACCTTTAGTAATTGATCACATCAATGGAGATAGATCAGATAATAGAATAGAAAATTTAAGAAATACTACATTGGCGGAAAATAATAAAAACAGAAGAATTAGCACTAGAAATAAACATGGACAAAGCGGAGTTGATTTTTGGAAGCCCAGGCAAAAATGGAGGGCTAGAGTATGGAAAGACAATAAGGGAATTGTTATTGGCTATTTTGACACTAAAGAAGAGGCAATATCAGCTAGAAAAAAGGCCGAACCCCTTTATGGGTATCATCAAAATCATGGAAAGCAATTTGCTGGATATGAAGTTGCCAAAAGTCCTTTGCAGGAATTCATGATAACTTATCCAGATTGCGATTTCAAAACAGCAAAAAAAGCTTTTGATTGGTTTTCTAGGATTCGCGTCTACAACGACATTCAAAATATGTCCCGCAAGGATCACTTTGGATAGACATAACCAACCACCACGACCCACCATACGGCCCAGTTTCAGCACTCAACTTACAATCCGTATCAACAGCCGCGCCAAGCACAATAGCGCGCCTATCACTATCAGCAGCACCTTCCGCTGCCCGCATAGCCTCGGTCATGGCGTCAATTTGTATGCGGCAAGGCGTGGCGTTCGTTACCGTGCTGGGTTCGCCGTAGCGATCGAAAACCGTCAATTCGCTATAGACGGTGCCGGGGAGGTAAAGTGGGGAAAAGATGCGCTCTAGAAGGGCCGCGCCCCCGCCGTCCAACAAACTCATAGCCCTACACCGCCATAGGCCCAAGCAAACGGCAAATCAGTAGCCGCCCCGGCATACCCGCCACACCCGTTACCCGTCGTCAACGGCCCACCAAACAACCGGGCCATAAGCGCGTAGAAGCGACGGCCGTATGCGGTGGTGTCAAACTCACTGCCGCCAGCCCCAGCCTCGCTAGCAAAAGTCACATCCAGCGTGCCCGACTTCAACCGGGTAACACCAGCCGCGCGATAACTCGCAATCTCCGCATCACCGCCGCCCAAGCCATCTTCAACAAGATAATGAGCCGTTAGCAGCGACTTGGCATAGGTATAATCCGCGCCCCAGCCATCATCTACCCGAGACGCGGTGCGGTCAATGCGGCGCTGAATTACCGCATCGTCCACGTTGGCGAATTCGGGGAAGTCCGCCTTTACGTCGGCGGGGGTTGGTTCAGCCAATGGCATCCTCAACCGCCTTCATAACGCCCTTACGGGGTCCGCCTTCACGCTTTTCTTCGGCATCACCGATAGCGGCGGCGTTATCCTTGTCCACCTTGGCGATCACGTCGGCCGCGTTGCCTTTGACCAGTTCGGCATAGTCAACGGGAGGCGTGTCGCTGTCCACGGCATCAGCCTCGGCTTCATCGCTCCCGTTGACCCCTTCGTCGGACGAGCCGACTTTAACCCACTTATACCCGCCAGCCCCATCCGGCCGCTCACCGGCAACGGCCATACCGACGTACCAAGCGCCATCGGGCAGCGCCTTGTAATCAGCGCCGTTGGGATCATTGGACAGCGCGAGCCACGGACGCTCTAGCGGCATATCTTCCTTGAAGTGATCCGCCCAATCCGCACCGGCGTTAGCGCGGGACTGTACCCGCAAGCCGTCGATTTCAGCGGCTGCGTCACGCTCATCGGCGCTCACGTTGGTGAAATTGGCGGTGGAGCCTGCGTCGACAAAGCAAAGTTCTCCGCCAGCATAAATGCCGCGCGAACCCTTGGTGGTATTCTTAACCCGAATTTCCATAATCAACCCCTATCCTATTACGCCGCTAATTCCAAGTATCGGCCATCGGAAAACTGTAGTGGATCGTTGTTTGAAAAAGTCAGCACGCCAGCAGGTAGCAAACCATCGATCCACCCAAATTCGCCGTCACTCTCAATCTGAATAACGCACGTGCCGTATTCCGCGTTGCCGCCCGCTGTGACCTGAAAGCTAGTCACCATCGCGGCACCGGCCCAATAGCCCTCATCAATCTTTGCGCCGGTCGCGGGCTCTAGAAACTCGAACCGCATGTTTGACGACGTGGACGCTGTTGTCAGCGAGCGGATCAACGCGGCTTGGGTGCGATTGTAGAGCGCGTTAAGCGTAATGCTGAATTGACGGCTGGTGACTTGAAGGTTGCGGCTAGGAATAGCCTCGGGGTTCTCGCAATCGTCAAGAATGTCGTCGGTCGTGTTCTTTTGATAGTTGAACGATTTGGACGTGCCACCGCATATTTTGGTGAAGATTTCAGGCGATGCGCCGTTACCCACCAACACCGTGATGTAGGACGATTTCAGGCGTTGGGGGTAGGTGGGCATGTTTTGGTTTATAGCAGAGTTATTTCTGCTCTCCTACACCTGAGACGTGGGGGTGATGGTCATTACGCTGTGCTGCCGTAAACCGCTTGCCAGTCAGTTCCTGCTACATGGCTAGTGCCCGTCGTAAGACGCGCCCATCCAAGCAAAACTTTTCCAGCCACTGGAGCGGACATAACAGCAGCAATAAATGTACCCGCCAAGTACTGTCCGCTAGTCGGCTGAGCGGCGCGCGGCGTATCCTCCAGGACCCGCAGGTTGGGCGAGCCCTTGGTGATATTGTCCGATCCGCGCGCATTACGGAGGACGTTGTTGTTACCCGCACGCGCCCACCAAGCGATGTGGTAGCCCTTGGCATTGGCGTCGGACACTTCGCAGTCGAACGCGCCCAATCGTCCGTCGTCAGGCTTGCCCACGAAGGCAATTGTCGCTCGGCCAGACACCGTATTCTGCCCCGAGGCGACCAGCGGCCGCACGATCTTGATGTACCGATAAACCTCACCAGTGGCCGCGCTAGAGATGCAATTGTGATAGTCGGGGATGGTTGCGTCTCCCAAACCGCCCGCAAAGCCCTCATACCAAGCATCAACAATCGCAATGTTACCATCGTAGAACGTGCCGCTGGGATTGAAGTCGCTTAGCTGGCGCGTGACTCTTGCGGCGGGCGCTTCGATTGTCACATTGTTGAGCGCTGCGCTGTTGAAGATCGGCTTAACGAAGCAAATGTCGCCCGGTCGATCGAGAACCAAATTCTCGCGGTTCAGGTAACTGTCGAAGTTGGTCGCGAGGATTTGCTGCGAACCAGGCCCGACGTACAGGCCAACGTCGTTAAGCTCGACGTACAGATTGTCGATGCGGGTAAAGTCCGATCCGCAGACCAGATTTACGCCGTACCCGAAGCCTCCCACGCGAACATTTTGGATCAGTCCGTGACCCGAGCCCGTGTCACGGATCGCCGACCCGAAGCGCGAGCCATGATTGCTAGTGCTCAAATAGCTCGTATTGTAAATCGCAAGGTTGGTTATCTCCCAATCTTGCGCCGCTCCGTCAAAAACCGTTCCTGCTGGAATGGATGTTACAGGCGCGCCAAAATCAAGGAAGGCGGCGCTGGTCTGTACAAGGAAATGCGTAGAGCGTCGCCCTTGCCCGCGAAGAGAAAGTCCTGAGAAGTCCACCAGCGCAGTGAAGCCGTTCGGAAAAGCGAAAGCCCCAGCCTCGAATAGAAGCACGGCTCTATTCTGGATGCGGCCATTGGTGTTGCTAAGCCCTATAGCCGCTTTTGCCTTGGCTATTGCAGTCAGCAAGAGAGTTGCGTTGTCGTTGCGCCGAGCAATATCTTCCGCCGACGCCCCGCCTCCAATTGCAGACGCAGCCAGCGCAGGACGCAAGGGCACCTTGATATATGTAATGTCGATAGCCGCACGCGCCACAGGATCAGGTGCCGTGATACCCGCCGCCACCTTATCAGCATCCGAACGCCCCGCCATAGCAGCGCCCGTAGCGTTAAAAAATTCCAGCTTCTCCGCCGCATTCATATCAGCAAGTTTAGTCACGCGGCCAACTCCAAAAATTGAGCGTCGGAGAATTGAAGGGGTTCATTATTGCTGAATACCAAGGCAAGCCGTGGCACTCGTCCGTATTTATCAATCACAGCCCGAACGGCAGCGTTCAATTCATCCCCATTGGAAGGAATGTAACCCAACACGCCCGCCAGCAAATCGAACGTGTTGCCAATCTGATCGCCACCGCCTAATAATCCCGTCATGCCAGCCAAGCGTTCGGCAATGACGCGAAGCGCAGTGGCGATAGGATCACCCGATGGCATCGGCACATAATCCGGTGCCACAAGAGCTAGGGCGGCGTTAAGCTGATCTGCTGTGTAATCGCCGCCCGTAGCCATGTTGGTTACGCCGCCTGCGTAATGCCGTCCGCGTAGCGGATTGCGCCGGTGAGGCGGATTTGCGTGCCACCGGTGCGCGCGATACCTGCGCCCTCAAACGAAAGAATGCTACGGCTGCGGATCGGCAGCAGCATGAACGGCATCGGCAGCGAAAACCGTACAACCTCGGGAGCGTTGCGATACGCCACCATACGGCCATTGCCGCCAGCGCCTGCGGTTTCCAGTTCGGGGATCGACTGAATATCCAGCGCCTGCCCGGTTTCGGCCGTGAGAATGTTGTTCTCACGCAGGAAGCGCAGGATGGTCAACGAACCATCACCGTTACCGAGGCGCACCGAGGAAATATAGCGCATCGCAGACGGAGGCAGGCGCAGCGTGTCGGCATATTCGATGTTTGCCGTCGCGGTCGGGATGCCCCCAAGCAACGTGTTCACGTCGAACAAAATCTGATCCGGCGTCTTGTTGGCCCAGAACGTGGACGAACCGGTGCCCGATGCGGCAACGGTGTAGCTGGTGACGCCAGCGTCGTTGATAAGTCCGGTCAATCCTTTCTCCGACACCGTGGCGGTCGCGCTAATGCGGCCCGTCATGGCAATCTGATAAAGGCCGCGCTCAACAACCTGCCGCGACGTGAGCGGCAATTCAGCGCTCATGTTAACATTGGAGATAAGCGCCTGATTGGCTTCCTCCACGTTCCACGTGAAGCCCGACGCGACCATATAGTTAGGCGCGTTGAACTGATCGCGAGTGAGGCCGACATAAGGAATGTCGGTTGCCTGACCCGTGATGAACTTGGCTTCACCGGTTTTGTCCATCGCATACCACGTGGACGAAGCGGCCCAAGCCTGCCCTTCGGTCACAACCGAAAGGTGGCGGCGATAATCCGCGTTCTGGTACTTCCGCTCATAAACCTGCGGTTCGATATACGAGAGGTTGTTCTGAACAAAGCTGAGCGATGCCTGATCGCTAAGCGTCACGCCGCGAGCATCAGTGAGAAAAGCCATTTTACTATGCCCCTTTATGCGACGCGGTGATTGCCAAGCGCGATCTCAACGATCTGGCCTGCGGCAGTTGCGGTGGTATCAAAGCGTGCGTTCGGAATAGCAACATCCGTATTCACGTTGGTGTAGCGGCCCGATGCGGCGTTCCAGTAAACCGCGTCCCCGGCTGCGACTGCACCGTTGACCACGACATACATCTGGCCCTCGGTCATCAAGCCCGCCGTGGTATTCTGCGGATAGCCGTCCGTGATCGGGGTGCCACCGGGCTGGCGATGCTCGGGCGCAACGGTCTTGACCGCGATACCCATGAACTTGCCGCCAGCGGCGTAGAGGATGCAGGTATGATCCAGCGTGCCGCGACCCGCCGGAGCGCCGAACGCGAGGCCCGCTGCGGTCTGCACCGAGCGGCTGATAGCGTTGTACTTTTCCTCGTTCGCAATCTGGCCCATAACGCCCTTGGGATAGGCGTTGGTGTATGCGGTCTGCATGTTAAAGCTAGGCATGTTTCCTATCCCTTACTTGGCGTCGCTGCGCGGAGCGGTGAGGCCGTCGATCATGGCCTTACGGGCGGCTGCGGCCTTGGCTGCTACATCGCCGGTGGCAGTCGGGTCGCGATCAGCCATCACCTTGCGGAACGGGTCAACGCTGTCATCAACCTTGACCTTGCCAACCTCAATCTCAAAAGCCGCGTCAAAGAAGGCGTCGCTTTTGTCCTTGTAGGCATCGCCAAGAGCAACGAGAACCGCACCCTTTTTGATTTCCGCCTCGGTCATGCTGTCCTCAACCTTGAAGTCAGCCGCGATCTTCGTTGCGCCATCAACGATCTTCGCATAAGCCTTGGCGGCATCACGAAGCTGCTCCGGCGTCACCTTGCTATCAGCAAGTTCCTTCTTCGCAGTTGCTTCGGCGGCCTCAGCCTTGTCGGCGCGGTCGTTCGCATCCTTCAAATCGGTTGCGGCCTTGGCTTCGGCGTCCGTGAGCGCCTTTTCAGCCTTTTCGGCGCGGGTGCGCGCATCTGCCAGATTGGTTTCCAGCTTCTTGACGCCGCTTTCAACGGCGTCGTGATCCTCAATCGACACGCTAATGCCGTCAAAAACGAGCTTCTTCACGTTGCGCTTTTCCTTTTCAGGGTTCGGGGAAGTGTCTTCCACTGGCCATGCCGCATCCCCGATACGGCAGGTGTGACCGGCTCGGCCCGCTGGGACCAAAGCGATATGATCGCAGACGTAGCCGCCATCCATCACGGCTTCGTAAGGCTCGCCCTCGGGAGAGGTGCCGCGCTCAATGCGAATGTTAGTGCTGTAGCCAAGACTGATTTGCTTATGCGTTGACTGCGCAGCTTGAACGCCGTCATGGTCCATCAAAAGCATGTCCACAATTACATGCTTGCGGTCATCGGCTTCCGAAACAGCGCCGCCGCTATGGCCTACGGCATCGCGCTTCCACGATTTTGCCGACACGCCCTTGGGCGGGTGGTTCAACGTGACTGGCTTGTGGGCGATGGTGGCAAGGCTGGCGTCGTCAAACGTGAACTCGGGACTTCTATAGACGCCAACCAATTCGTTCGGATTGCCGTCAGTCATGCCAATTTCGCGCCGAGTGTACTGATAAACACCCGAACGGGCGACTTGAGCGCGGACAGCTAGATAGCCCTCGCCTACCGGCTTGGTGCTAGTAACGTCCAACTTATCTGTCACGCTAACGCGCAAGGCTCAAATCTCCGGCGTACTGTCAATCCGACGTTCGCGATAGCCTTATATCAGGAATTAAATATCTTTGCTAGACCCTCAAAAGCCTTAAGCGCAATCTCGTCGGCAGTAAGATTTTCCTCGCGTATCAAGTGAGCCGCAGTTTTATAATCTATCATAGTAATTTCAGAAAAAGCAGATAGCGCCATTTTTTTACCTTGAAATTCAACCCAAAAGGTATTTGTTTTATTTCTGGCTTGGTCTTTTGGAAAAGACCACTTGCAGTTGCCAGGCTCGTAATCTCCGTTAACATCTTTTCTATCTAATGTTTTACCTTCTGGCCTTTCCCCCATATCTGCGCAAAAATTATCAAAATTATCAATCCAAGGTTGATAAATTTTAATTCCCCTTCCTCCATATCTAAAATAATTTTTATCATTTTTGTTTAAACATCTTTGTTTCATTGTGGCCCAAGATTTATATTCGGGACCGTGAGTTTTAAATCTCACCCTTCCCCCGCACCCGCAACTCTTTGTTTTACCAGACATTAAAGCTGTTAATTGAACATCCTTTTCAATGCCACAAATACATTTACAGCGCGCGGTTCTTTTTGGATGGCTTGCTTCCCAAACTAGCGTCTGACCCTCGCAAATTACTTTTAAATATCCAAAATTTTCTTTACCGCGCAATATTTCTGATAGTGACATTTTCTTGCGCATTTAAAATAATCCTAGTTACTAAAACTAGGCTCTTATACCTTAAAAGCTTTCATTAGTAAACGTGGAAATGTTTTACCTATTTAAAATAATTGGCCTCTTTTGACACCGACAAAACGGCGCATACATTTCCAACCATATTGGATCATTAACCGCAAACCGCTTGCCCTGTCTAGCCAGATGGTGAAGCCGCGCCCGTTCTCGTGGCGTGTTATGCTCCCACTCCGCTACGGTTAGCCCTGCTTCCGCCATTCGCGCATCGGTCAAAGCCTTAACCGCATTATCCAACTCATTCTCAGCAATCCGGCCCGCTCTGGCGCGTCCAAGCTTCAACCCTTTGTTAATATCCCGCGCAACATCCTCCGCACTAGTGGCGGTACGCTGTCCCGCCACAACGGCGTTGACTATCCTGTTGCGCGCTTCATCGGATAGGGAGCGGGCTTGCACTAGAGCCGATGACACAGATTGCTTGGTGGTATCCGCCAACGGCATCGCCATCCACGTAGCATCAACCCCCGTAGCGGCCCTGACGTTCGCGATCCACTTGGCACGATGCCACGTCTCGACGCGCCCGAACAGGTCCGTGAAGCGCAGCGCCATTAGCGCCAGGAATATCGCTATTTCTTTGTCGCTGTTATCCGCTTCTGTGACCGGATCGCCGCCCGATGCATATAGCGCCAGCATGGTTGACGCGGTTGTGCGCCATCGGGTTAGAATTGGCGTGTAGATGCGGAGCAAGTCCGCTTCGAGCGTGGCGGATGGCTTGATGACGCGGAAGGGTTTGTTGCGGGTTGCTAGGCTGGGGAGTGAGTAGGGCATTAAATCACCAGCAACCTTTGCAATACTGCCCTATAATAGCCTGCGCACTGTTCCACGCATAGCGCCAAGTATTCTTAGTTGCGCCATTGTCAAAATAAACACGCTTGCACCACTCAAGAGCAAGCATGTTATCTATTTCATCAATTCTGCGCATATTTAACTCCCGCACCACCCGCTAGGACAACCGCCCTCGCCCAAATCTTCACGCAAATCATCGCCAAACAATTCATTATCACGCATCTTTTCACGTATTTCTTTTGGCTTATAGTTGCCGCGTCCTGCTTTAGCCCATTCGACCACTTCGCGAATGCCGGTAGCGCCCATCTTGAGCGATGGTCTAAACATTGCGCCGCGCACCTTGCCGTTCTTAGTTAATGGACCGTTGATACCTAATTCTTCTTCTAATTCCTCAATTTCTGCGATGCGCGGCTCATCATCTGCGAGCACTAGAATATCATCGCGGTTTGCGTTGATGCACGGCGAGCATTCCATAGATCGATGCGGCAGTGGCTTAATACCAGCCATATCAAGAAAGCTGTTGCGCGTGGCAACGTCCCACTCTGCCATTGGCGCAAGCAAAACACGCCCGCCATGCGAGGGGCTTGCGGCCATAAAGTGAGGATATGACTTGCGGTCCTCGCCTTCTTCGCGACGGACGCCAACTAAACAAACAGCGCGCTTGTCTGGGTCGTTTTCCTCAAGCCATCGTTCGCCGGGTTCAATCTTTAGGATGCCGCTGCACCACTGAACCATTTGTGACGGAAAAGCTTTTTTCTGACGAGCAAGCCCCTTAAAGCCAATAGACTGCGTTCGATCAGTTTTAAAACCAAGCGACTGCGCCCATTTCTCCATGCGCTCCACACGCAGCATCCACCATGATGCAGACCATTGCGTATCGGAATACACAATAGTTACGTCCTGCAAACCTTCCTTTGCGGCCCACTGAATAAGAGCGCAGCTATCGTTGCCGTAGCTTGAAAAGATTACAAATCTCATCGCTCTGCCTCAATCATGCGCTCAAAAGCTTCAATTTTGCGCTCTAGTTCATCACAAATTTCTGGGCATTCGCCATACAGCGCATCTAGCTGCGATTGCGCATCTGACCATTCGTTGACCAAATATTCCATTCGCGTCATTGCTACCTCCATATGCGACGGCCACCGTAGAGCAATGACTAGCCTAGTCAACCGCTAATTACGCAATCGCCCATGCCTGCTCACAAATCTCACCAAACCGCCCCGTTTGGCGGTCAAGCGCCGCACCGAACAGGCGCTCCAAGCAAACGTAAGGATCGGGCGCACGCAAGCGATACCAGCGCTGCACAGCATTGGCCAGATGCTCGATATCCTTATGCTGCTGCGGTGCATCGTCCAGCGGCACCGGCAATGGGTCGTGCAGCACGGGACACCATTTCAGCCCCATAAACTCCGCAACAAGAGCATGGGCGGCATCATGCTCCACGGCATACCTATGCCAATCATCACCATACCCAGCCCACCGTGCAATACGGTGATACTCGGGATCGTCCGCAACGCCGGACAGGTAGAAATGCCGCACCACGCCGTCACTGAACACGTTGGTTATCAGGTCGGGCGAGGCGGTGATTACGCAGTGTTGGAAGGGGATGGTGATCATGTCCCACCCCGCCACCGATACAGGCAACCCCGCGCCCGATACTCAACCTCATCGCGACTATCGCCGCGCACAAGAAAGAACGGCTCCGCATAGGCGGCTGCAATCCACTTGCCGTATGCGTTTTGATAGGTGTTGTAATTACGCATCGGGCGGGCCTCCAATCAGGATTACCGTGTCACATTCATCCTCACCGTCACACGCGATTTCCGCCGCCTCAATCAGCAACTCCGCTTCATCATCCGGCAAGCGACGCGCTTGCGTGAACGATAGCCCAAGTCCCATCAGGCGCAGAACGCGATCGGCGTGGAGGAGGTCGCGGATCATGCCTCGGGATGGATGCCGTGGTGGTAGCTAACAAACTCATCCCGCGCCACCGGATGGCAGGGGCGGGTGAATAGCGATAGGAGGTAGGCTAGGAGACGCATTAGCAAGTTGCCTTTGCGCCGCTAGTGTCGGTAACGCAAGTCGCAATCAGCGGCTTGCAATCAACCCGCCTCCACCAATCGTTAGGGTAAGGATGCGCCGGATACGGGATGGCAGGCGGTAACTTGCTCAAATCAAGCGGCGGCACTAGCGGCTTAGCGCCAACAGGCGGCGTCACCTTGACGAAAACAGTTTGCAGATGATCCTTGATCGACTGCCACTGCTCGGCGGTAGGGCGATCTGCCGTCAGTTCAGCAAAGCCTTGCATCCAGTATGCGAATTGTTCAGCCGTCATTCTCACCTCCATCAACGATAGGTGCGTAAGCATCCAACATACGCCGGACCTCTGCTACGGCGTCCTGCGCCGACATGCCTTGCGCTGTCAAGCGTTCAATGGCGGTTTCTACCTCGTTGTCGTTTTCCGCCTCACTCGCGTTCGGTAGCGGCTCAACCTCCCCTACCGCCTCATAATCGCGGTATGCATCCTCTGCGCCGGGGTAGTCGCCGCTGTCTACAATCTGACCTTCCGCCAGCTTCATTAGGACTTGCTCGGGCACTGCGCCGCTGTCGGCTAGGGTTTTGATGGCGTCCGCTCGGGTTTTGGCTGTGGTGGCCTTGGTGGCGGCGCTGTCAACCGCAAGCGGTGCGAACGTAAACCACCAGTCCTCATCACGCTTGCCAGTAGCGGAGCGCAGCAACACCTCATCAATCATTTCAAGTCGTGGGCGCATGGACATTTCCTGCCTTGCGCTAATCAACTCATAATATGCGGCAGTATCAGCCTCGCCAGTAGCGTTGAGGCCAGCCGGTGAAGTGCCAAGCAACCTAGTTAAAGGAACCTGACTTGCCCCTGCAACTGCTTGCCAGAACATCGTCTGCATTTCTGGCATGTTAGAGAAATTCACTTGGAAGCTATCCCAAGCCTCGCCGACTTCGTTACTATTGCGCGCGCCGCCGAGTATCCGAGTGCTGAATAGACCCTCAAAGGCTTTCATCAATTGAATACGCGTTTTTAGCTTTGCCTCGCCATCCTGCGTAGAGGCAATTTCAATCAAATTAGGAATGGTTACAGTATCGGTCTTGGCCTTTTGCACCAGAGCCGAAAACGATGCTTGCGCAGCATCAGCATCCATAATGCTTTGATTGATTGAATACAGTAGCGGATCACTCCACCCGCCTTGCGACATGGCGATATGCTCCGGCATATCTTTAGGCGTGAAGCGCACGATGCGGCTCGGGTCAACGCGCGCGTAATTGCCGTTGCCCGCGTTAATCAGGTATTCGGTCGGCTCGCCATAGCGCGGCGATCCGGGGTCCAGCACAAGGCTAGGCACACTGATTTCATGGCGACTGATCGTGTGAATGTATTTTAGGTCGCCCTGCTTAACCGTCGTCACGTCTAGCGGTTCGGCAGGATTATCGTTGCGAACGCCAAGCATCATCACTGCGCCGCCGTAGAGCCGCGATAGCGTCTCACAGCGCACCATCTTGCTCTTTAGACCGACGCGGCGTTCCTCACGCTCGATTAACGTAATGTCATCGGGATCAGCAGACCACGTGCGCCAGTTGCGGCAGCTATCAATCGGGATAGCGTCGTGGATTGCCGCTGACAGCCACGACGTGCGATAGCTGTTATCAATCTGATCGCGCGTGAGGATCGGCGGTGTGTAATAATTTGACCGGCTCGGGTCCAAATGCCCGCCGAGGCCGGTGAGCAACGACTGCATCCCGTCTGCGATGAATACGGGCTTAGCGTCATTGACGCGGTAGCTGTAGCTAATGTTGGTCGCCATGCCTTGACATTACAGCAAAAGGGGCGGCGCGTATATACGCCGTCCCTGTCTGAATAACGTTGCGGGCTTCTAGGTCTTTGACCATGGCGGGCGATGGCGGCTCGGGCCGTTTGGGGTAGATGCGGGCGGGGTTACGCTTGGGCATCGCCGCCCCACTTAGCATTGTAAGCTGCAAAAGCAGCCTTGCTTGCCTTGCGCTCCTTAACCGTGGCGAACCATGCTCCGCCCAGTCCGGTAGCCAACATCACGCCAGCAATAGGCAGCGCATTAGGCCGCAAATCAGCGCCCATCCATAGCATCCACAAAACGCCGAACGGCACAAATAGCAGCACCGCGCAAAAAACGGCAATCATCCGCCAGCCCGCACCCGCGTTGCACGCCGATGTGTAATCTTGAACAATTTGGCGGCTGTCCTTCCAGCCTTGGTTGTAGGCTTCGCTTAGCAATTCTTTTGCATCAGCCATCACAACCCCTCCAAAAAAGCATTAACCCGCTCACTATCCGTAGGCTTGGGTGGTGTCGGAGCGTTGCGGATCGTGAAGCGGTCGAGATACCAGCGGGGGATGCGGTTGCCGTTTGGGGTGCCGCGCGTCACGATTGCGCCCATTGTGACCAATAGAATGGCCAGAAAGCAGCCGCCCCTATTGCGACAATACCACTCATATCGGACGCAACGCAAATAGTTGTAGGCGGACAGTTGGCCTTTTGCTCAATATATTCTTGATGCGAGCGCGATCCCGCATGGCCAAAAGTAAAAATAGCAACAGCGACGTAAATTACATACGCCGCAATCTGCCATCGCTTCAATTTATTCACCATCAATCTCCTTCAAAACCTGCTCCACAACATCAACCGCCACACCCGACTTGGCCGCAATGGTTTCGGCGCGGGTGGGAGTGCGGATTAGGCCCAACTGACGCAGTACCAACATGCGCGGATATTCTTCACCGCTGGTATTCTTGTGCAACCAATCGAGCGCTTCCGCCTCACTCATCTTCCGCAACGTCACGGTTTCCGTGTCGGGGGTGGCGGGTTGGCGGGGTGTGTAGCCGATTACATCAAGAGCAAGAGGCGTTGGATTTCCAGGCCAACCCCTCATCCACCGTTCCTTTACGCCACCAATATTGCCAACGGTGCCGCCGTAATAGATTACGTCGTTTTCATCCCAATCCTTGGGAGCGTCCTTACCGCCCGGCCAATACACGAACGACGTGCTGTGTTCGGCGTTGTAGCGGGCTACTTGGTAATAGGGGTGGTTGGCGGAGAGACGGATCGATACCGCGCTAGAAAAATCACCATCATCCCAATTGCGGGCAAGCGGGTACTGCCGCCGCAATTCAGACGGCTTGTTTTCCCAAATCATCCAAATTTCATCATCTGGCAGTAGCCATTGCGGGCGCAATCCGCCCACTTTAATGTCATCACCCCATTCCATTACAAAATCCCTCCAAACCAAAGCCAGCCGACAACCGGCAGCGAACATAAAAACCAATCCGTAGGCGTAGCCTGCGATACAATCTGCATAATTCTAAACATCGAACAGCTCCAAATGCCCCGCAGCCTTAGCAGCCCTGCGTTCGGACGCAACCTTTATTTGTCGCAAAAACCCCGCCGCATCAAACGGCTCAATCCACACCCGATCCACGACATATTCAAAAAATATCGCAGTCGCCTTGTCACTATCCCCGCGCGGGCGGTTCATGTCCATACAAATATTCGCATCGGGTAGCGTCATAGGATGTCCGAACATCCAATCGCAGAACGGGTATAGTTTACCTACGGGCAGCAGTGAGAAGGCGACGTTGGGCACGTTTCAGGGTTTCCCGTTCCCATAGGATTAGGTGATGGCAGTAATGCCCGTCATGGGCATCATCGGCGTATTTCGAGTGCATCGTCGTCCTCGCTTGGTGGGATTACGCGGGCTATTGCTAGGGCCGCGATTGGAGATAGGGCGAGCCATGCTATGAAAAAGTAAAACATTGGTTAGCGCTCCCGAACGATGGCTGGCAAAAAGCAACCGGCAATGACTATCAGTACGCCAGCCACAATCTGACCATTCACAATAAGCGAGCCGCCAGCGCCGCCAAGGCACATACTCGGTAGATACTTAATCATCGTAATCCTCCCTTATCCGCGCCCGATACTCCGCCGCATCCGCCACATAACCCGCATAATCCTCCCAACACTCAACCGCCAACACATCCCAGCATTCTATCGGCACATCCGGCTCAACAGACTGTATCTCGACGCTCTCCGGCTCGCCTGGATCGGTGAGGGTGGGCGGGTAGCCTCGGTGGTGCGTGTAGGTGACGGTTACTTCTTGGGTGGCGTCGTTGGGGAGGGTTAGGGTGGTGGTTAGGGTGTGGTGGGTCATGCGTCACCCCCATGCCTATCAGGCAAGCAGTCATTAATATAAGTGCTGCCCGCAAGTTTGTTCATGCGCTTTTCCCACGCTTTCCTCTCGGGTTTGCGCAATCCTGATTTAGCATCCTTACGACTAGTACGCTCTGCAATGCACGTAACTTTGTCAGTTACGGCACTATAAAAAGTCCTGTATCCGGGAGGCGCAACCTCAAGTCCGCCGACGCCGCTATCAATGGTATGGACCCAGCAATACTCACCTTGTTGCGCCCACCCCTCGGGAAGCTGCCACCAGCCGCGCTGAAATAGGATGATACCGCCAGCGCGCACGCGACGTTCACCGCCAAGCAGGAAACCGTCCGGTGCCTTAATGTCGTTATCCCGATTGTCTTTCATCACTTCCTCCATAAATCAACACCCCAACCCTACACCCCTAAAAACCCCCGTCAAGCACTAATTTCCATAAACCGCCTCTCTCACGGCGCGCCTACCATGCGACACCCGAGACTTAATCGTGCCAATCGGCACCCTCATAGCCTCCGCTATCTCGGCATATTCCTCGCCCATCGCAGCGGCCATCAACGCTTCGCGCTGGCGCTCGGGCAATGCCCCAACCGCGCCCACAGCCCTACCAGCCTCTAACGCCACCTCCTGCGCCCCTTCTACCGGTTCATCCCAATAATCCGGCATAGGTCCGTGAAACTTGTCCCTACGCCGCTGTGCCAGCCACACGTTGCGCATGATCCGGTATAGCCATGCGCCTAGTAGGCCCTTCGATGGGTCGTGCTTGTTGATTAGTGCGGACAGCAACGTGTCCTGCACCAAATCTTCGGCGTCAGCGGGGTTGCGAGTTATGAGGCGGGCTTGACGGGTTAGCTTGGGGATGGTGGCTAGGAGTGAATCATGCATCAACTTTCGGCCTGCATTCCCGCATCAAGCGCTTGAAATCATCAGTCGCGGGTGGGAGCTTGCGGAAGCGGGTGGCGTCCCAAGCAGTGTTATCACTTGGATTTGGGTCTTCTGCTACTTCCGCCCAAATACTTCCGTCTTTGCACTTTCCCATATCGCTAACACGATAAATGCCACCCTTTTTAGGGTGCCAGTACGAAGCTGTCATGGCGCTACGCCCATCAACACAAACCACAACATCCCCAACATCATAATCAATCACGCCCGCCTCCATCAATAGCATTCATCCGCGTGCGCAAAGCGTGCATCTGCCGCGCAAATTCCCGCATATCGGCCCGCGCCACGCCTTCCAATTCAACCCGGCCCTCATAGCTGAGCCGATGCAGCCGCTTCAACACCCGCTTCATCGCCACCTTGCAATGCGCGTACTTGTCGGAAGCGCGGTAGAACCACTCATCATCGGCAATATCGGCTGCATCGCGGGCCTTGATGGTGGCCATGATGTTTTCCGCCATATCTTCGGCGTGGTCGTACCAGCCGATGAGGGTGGTGGTATCGGTGGCGGTGTCGATCTGGGCTTTGGTTGCTGTCATTTCTCGGTCGTTCATTTCTTTTCCCTAATGGCCATTACAATCATTGCGGCGCTTGCCAAAATGGTATCTGCGGTATGATTTGGCTTATCGCCAAACAGCCAATACCAAAGAACATCCATGATGGAAAATATCAGCAATGCAAGTGCAAAGCGCCCTAGATCACGCCATTCCATCACTTCCCCTCCTCCCGCGCCCGGTCCCCGGCTTCGCGGAGTTTGGCGACTACTTCGGATTGGGTGCGGCGCTCGTCATCGTTCCATTCCTCAACAGCGCCCACCCCATCAACGCCAATAAATCGAGCAAAATAGCGATCCGCTTCCATGCTATCGCTAAATGAAGAAACTTTCAGGGTTGCCCCAGTTAAGCACCAGCAAAAAGCAGCGCCAGAGTTTGATTGCACATAGCGACCATCTTTGTCTCGTCGTATTTCCCCCTGTGTCCACCGCCCCTCGCCCTCAAGCAAGTCGGCGGCGGCGTAGAGGGTTTCGCTGATTGATTTGGTCATTTCTTCTTATCCTTCCTATCATTAGCCATTTTGGTCAATTGCGTACCCAACGCCTCAACCATATCCCAGCCTAGCGCCAGCGGCTCGCAACTCCAAGCAATTTCACCCTCGCCATCATGGCAACCGATACGGATCGACATGAGCGCCATGCCTTCCCAATTATCGTCTAGTTCAACAATGGCATCTGCGCTACCGTGCAGCTTGACGGTGGTTTCCACGGTTACTTCCTGCATTATTCACCTCGTGCTTTGGCTAGAGCGGCTTGCGCCTCGCTTTCCGCTACAGCCGCAAAAGCCAATGTTTCGTCATCACGATCATTCAACATGCCTACCGCGTCGATGTAGGCTGACATTCTAGCTGCCATAAAGCGAAGCCGCTTAGCCGCCTCTTCCAACGCCTCATAAAGTTCAGGCGCGGCGGCGATTAATTGGGCGTTGGCGGCGCGCTCGGTGTCAGGCTTTCCCGCAGCCAAAGGCTGGCATGGCTGAGCCTGCGCAATGGCGCGATTGCCGTCGACCGTAGATACATCGCCAACGGCACCCCAACCCATAGGATCAACCGCCCATGGCCCCTGCGTCCAGTCAGTCATCACTCACTCTCCCCAATCTGCGCCGCCAAGGCTTTTAGCGCGGCGGCGGTTAGTGCTAGTGGTGGGGTGGCGGCTCCCACATCACCGCTAATGGTTTCAGCCGACGTGCCGCGATAGATGCACGCGACGCCCATACCGCCCTCACGGCTAACCGAATAGTCGTGACCGGCTGGCACTAGCGTTTCTGCCACGTCCAACGACCCAGTAAACTTCACCCATGCGGTATCGCCATGCGCCGGAAAGCCCATGCGCCACGCGGTCCATGTCTGATCGTGAAACAACTTGGCAATCGCCTCGTCAATCTCCCGATCCACCCCCAACGCCGCCTCACACCGCGCCGCCAAATCCAGCAACAAGGCGCGGCGGGTCATGCTGCGTCCCCTGCGCTGTCGTCATCGGCAAGCATGTACCACATCGGTTCGTGATAAATGTCGCTGGGATCACGCTCCCAGGCCCATCCTCCAGCACTTAAAAAAGAAGATGACTCCCAGTCCCCATTCTTGACACGGCAAAGAGTGTTAGGTGCCAGCGGGCAGGGGCCATCGTCATGCAAAATCCAAACGTTTTTCATCACTCATTCCTCCATCTAACCGCCCAACCCCTACCCCCACAAAAATCACCCGTCAACGCTTATTTTTCGCTTGTGTTGGGCGGGCGGGGTGGTATGGGTGGGGTTGGTTATGGAGGATGATATGAAAGAGAAAGAAAAATCACTTTACGATAGCATGGTGCATGGTTTGCGTTCGCAAGGCTGGTCAAAATCAGATGCAGAAGCCGAAGCCTTGGCTCGCATTGACGCAAAAAGACACCGCGCATGACCACCATCGAAAAGCTGGCCCGAGCGATAGCTAAAGGCGCTATATCCGAATGGGATAGCGCAGAGCGAGGCTGGCAAACCGTTGAGCAATGCGTTGACGATAGTTGGCGCGATTGGCTACCCGACGCCCACGCCTGCCTGACGGCCCTACTTGAGCCAACGGAAGCGATGGTGGAGGCGGGGTTCTACGTGGAAGGCATTGATTGGCAAACTGACGACGCCGGACGCCCGACAACATCGCTCCACGTCTGGCAAGCCATGATCCGCGCGGCATTGGAGGGAAGGCAATGAACCCCACCCTAACCCTATTAATCGCCGCTATCGCCTGCGCCATGTGGTCCATTGAATGGATCAAGGATGGTGTTCAATCGTCCAGCTGGGATCGCTGGACCGACATTGGCGCTGGCGTCGGATATGGATGCGCGGCAGTGCAGTTGGGAGTTTGGACGGTTGTGGGGATGCCGCACTAAAATAACTGTTGACACCCCACCCACTCTCGCTAAACTGACCCCACAAACACGGAGGATGACATGCAAATCCGCTACAACATCATCGACCGCACCACTAACGAAGTCATCGGCTACGCCCTCACCTTGTCGGGCGCGCGCCGCGTCAGCCGCTCGGGCGACTTCGGCCTTAACCTCGGATACCGCAAGGTGTCGCTGTGAAGCCCTGCAACGCCACTGGCGCAATGCCCGCCGGTCCCGTCATTCGCGTTCACTCCGGCGGCGGTCACGGTAGGGCGCGCATCACCAATGAGCGTGGCGTGGCTAGTGAACGTTTTCTTGAGCGTAACGCCCGTCAATTCGGTAGCATTTTGGAGTGCGGTCAGTCATATCTCACTTTGGAATGGGGGCGCGTGGCCGCGTTCACTCGTGCAGCTAATGCAGCGGGCATTGAAATTATTCGTTGACGTATTGATGGGACTGGTTTAGGCCGGTCCCACAATTGATGGAGGCAACAATGCAATACTACACCCCCGAACAAGCCAACGCCCTGGCCCGTCCCGTTAATCAGCCGCTGTTGAAGCGATCGGAAGCCGATATGGCGCGTGCGCTGCGGGCACTGATGTGTGAGCCGCGCCGTGGTTGAGTTGGGTGAGATGCTTGAGGCAATGGTTGCCATTCAGATGGCCGCGTATCCCGTTGTGTGGACCGAGGATGAGCGACGGGAAATGGCCTTGGTGCATTTGGGTTTGATGGAGGATGACGCATGACCCAACAATGGCACACCGCGCCCTCAACCGAGGGCATTATACTCGACACCAAGATTGACGATCACAACGGCTGTCGCAACGAAGGGCAGTTGATCCGCAAAAGCAATCTGTGGTTCACGTCTGACATGGCGATGTACGTCTATTATCAGCCTACACATTGGAGGTATCCGGCATGAGCGCTTTCAAGGTTGGGGATCGGGTGCGGTACACCGGAGCCGAAGAATGTCTTTCGCCCTACGTTATCGGCAAAACCGGAACCATTACCGGTGAACCGCGCCAATCGAACGGTGGCAATTGGGATGATGAATCATATTGGTCGGGATATTTCCCCGGCAATTTAGAATTGATTGACCCCACCCTCGAAACCCGCGCCCTAGACCTGATCCGGCGGATTGCTACCGGATTGGTTGCCAGCACCGTTGCAGCCGATGAGGCCCGCGCCATCATGAAGGATGCGGATCTGGATGTGGATGAGGCAGAGGCGGAAAAGGTGTTGACCGAATTAGGTTTGCAATGCCTTTCGCCATCTGCATCATTTCGCAAGGCAACGGTAGCCGCCATCCGTCGCGGACGTGCGCTTGAGCGGGGTGAGGGGTGATGAATTTGGTAGCGCTGGCGTGTGCCTTGGCACCAATGGCTTTAATCTTTGCCCCGTTCTACGTCCCCGCGTTGTGGCAAACCATCGAACCCCGCATTCAACCCATCCACCCCGCCGCCGAACTGACGATAGGGCTGTTGGAAATCGGAAAGGGGTGGCGCAAAGGCGGCGGCCATGCTAAACACCGCCAGCCGCACCCGCCTGACCAAAGCCGTAAAAACGTTTGCATCCGGCCAACAAGCCGCTAAGGATGAGGTTGCGCTTCGTGAGTTTGCGCTTCGGGTTAGTGAGTATTTTGAGAAGGGATGATGTGATGAAATACGACAAGGTATTTACGGTTGAAAGAAACGGAATTGTTCGATCATGTCATTATGACGATGTTCGTGCTGGGGACAGGATTAGAAGTGTTGCCCTTGATAAGATTGAGGCCAAGCCCTCCACCCCCTCTAATGAGGAACTAACACAGCGGATGGAGGTCGCGCCCGAGACGCAAGCGCGGCTGGTGAAGCTGGT
>Ga0182215_1000030_pt1 | contig 21921 bp, 18 predicted proteins | sample G5R1MG_24_FD_128404 | JGI IMG/M metagenome (GOLD analysis project Ga0182215, IMG submission 128404) | Switchgrass phyllosphere microbial communities from Michigan, USA - G5R2_NF_03OCT2016_LD1 MG | ecosystem: Host-associated > Plants > Phyllosphere > Phylloplane/Leaf | place: USA: Michigan... | reverse complement strand
TCTCTTAGCGGCTTTATACCGACTCTCCAGGTCACGGAAGACTACATTCTCTCCCAGACCAACACTGGCTTCTCAAAATATGCTGGTAGTATTGGCTGCAGCGCTAGCAAGCCTTGTGTGGACGGTGCTTGTTGCAACAGTGACGGCAAGTTGATCATCCGCGCTTTATCTCATCCTAAACTAAAGATTCCTGGTTAGGTCTGTGTGGGTATCGCCCTGAGCATTGCCGCCCTGTCTCCCCGGTTTCCTGCGTGTCCAATTGCGTCGCTGCTGCTCCATGTGGTCAATTCAGTGCCAATGGCAAGACTTTGTGCCCTCTAGGCCTCTGCTGCTCCTACTTTGGCTTCTGTGGGCTTTCGGAAGCTTTCTGTCATGACCAAATCCAGGTTCAGAGCGGCAATGACGCGCCTTGTCAGGGCAATTGTGGCATTGCTCTAACGCCATCCTGTAGTGAGAGCAGTGGTAGCGCCTCTCGTCGAGTTGCGTACTACGAGTCTTGGTAAGTATTTGATGCCTCCCCTGCCCCGGTATGTTTGCACTGATTCTGCTTAGGAACTCTCTTCGACGCAATTGCGACAAGGTTCTGCCGTACCAGCTTAATACCACAGGCCTCACCCACCTTGTCCTTGCTTTTGCCATGATCGATCCAAAGACGTACCATATTAGCCAAGTAAGTCCAGAAGAAAATGACATCTATGGACAGTTTATGGCCCTGCCGGGTACTTTCAAGAAAGTTATCGGTGTCGGTGGGTGGGAACATAGTGACCCGGGCGATACACACTACACATGGTCTGAGATGACCAGCGGCAAGGAAAACCGTGGGGCTTTCATCGACTCTCTGCAGTCATTTGTGAAAAAATGGAAGTTTTCCGGCATAGAAATCCATTGGGAATGGCCTGGCTCTTCAGCTCGTGGCGGTAATCCTGATGATTCGAAGAATTTGGTGGCTCTTGTGACAGAGCTTCGGGAGGCCATGGGCTCTGATTTCAGTATATCCGTCATGATCCCGGCACAATATGAGTATCTGAGGAATATGGATCCCACTGGCCTCGAGGCTGTTGCAGACTGGCTCACCATCTTGACATACGACCTCCACGGCGCTTGGGATGCTGATGTCCCTGGAATCGGGCCTAAGATTCGGCCCCATACCGACTTGGCCGAGATTGACAAGGCCCTGGAAATCCTTTGGTCGGCCAAGGTGACTCCCAGCAAAGTCAACCTTGGTGTAGCTAACTACGGCCGTGGCTATACCGTCTCCAGCAAGGAATGCATGTGGTACGACTGCGCATTCACCGGCCCAAGCACAGCGGGTGTGTGCACCAAGCAAGACGGTGTTCTCAGTGCATGCGAAATCCAACGCATCATAAGCCAGCATGGTCTCAAGCCAAAGCTCATCAACGGTGGTGCCGGTGTTAAGGAGATTGCTTGGGATGATCAATGGATCGGCTATGATGACGCTGAGACCTTTGAACTCAAATTGAAGCTTGCAAATGATCGTTGCCTCGGAGGAACGGCTCTTTGGGCTCTCGACTATGCAGCTTGCGACGGCAGTGCTGGTTCCCCCCAGCCGGGCAACTCTGTTGCACCCACCAACGTGCCTGTCCCAACGAATAGTGTGCCTGGCACTATTACTATGGGCTCCGACAGCTCGACAGCAACCTCAAACAATCTCATTATACCAACTTTATCGCCCATAATTGGCGTCTCGTCGGGCGAAGTGCTGACTACCACACTTCCTTCGTGGATTCAATCGTCTATCCAAGCCACCTCACCCGACACCGTAGTCGTGGGTCCTGGAAACTCTGCATCGACCTGGGATAGTCACATTCTGCCAACTACAGGCCCTATTATCGGTGTTTCTTCTAGCGATGTGTCGACTATACCGCTTTCCTCGTGGATACAATCTTCAATCCAAGCCACGGCCTCCACCTTGACCTCACCAGCGGACTCTCAGGTGTCGTCCGAGAGTTCTCCATCCGCACATTCCACTGACTGGCAAAGCTCGTTATACTCTTCTCAGGCTACATGGTCGATTGCGAGCGATATTTCTTCCGCGATACCATCCTCGGGAGCTGGCTCGGCAGTACCGTCTTGGAACTCGGTCAATGTCACATACTCTTCGCAAGCGTCATCTACTGACCATTGGAGCACAGTATCAGCTCCGCCACAAAACAATTCAGTGATCCTAACTTCGCCATCAGCGCAGCCGACGGAAATCACAAGCGAGTCTGCTTCAGTTGGCTTGTCGCAGTCGAGCTCGAGCATGAATTTTGCAACTACAAGCGGCACTGGATTGCCCTATACCCAAACAAGTCCCACCGGCATTACTGGTTCCTCCTCAGTAAATGATTCCAGTACCACGAGTCTCTCTTGGAACTCTACCGTTGCCACTTGGTTTTCCCGTAATACTGATTCTCTGGCAAATTCTAGCACCATGACAACATCCACCGGTGCAGCCCCTACACCACCGCAAGCTACCTGGACAACAGATGGGACTACTCAGATAACCACACAACCGTCTCCAAGCTCCGTACAAGGTACCTCGACAGCTTCTGGCTTTTTAACTGGCTCTATGAATCAAGGATCAAGTCAGATTACCTCAACGACAGTGGCCGCTTCGGATGGGTCCACTGGTAGTGTAGCGACAACCAGTGCACAGGGTACTTCTGGAGTGGCGACATCTGCTCAAGGTACATCCTCCACTGCTGGCACTACTACGGGCGTAGTAGATTCGACCGCGGTTCAGGGCACTTCTTCAGCACAAGGCACCGCTCCCTCAGGACAGGGTACATCAGATGTTGCGACTACCTCTCAGGCCCCCTCTGGAGCCGCGACTACAACTGCCCAGGGTACTAGTGGTGTTGCATCAAATACAGCTATCGTACCAGCTATCATATGGGATTCCGATTCGCATAGTGATAGCGACCCTAACTGCCAGCCCAATGACTGTGTTGCCGAGTGTGTTAGTTGGCGGCTGCTTACTTTCGCCGCCATCAAACGCCCAATTTGCCCTTGCATTCCACGAACATGTTCCAAGGACGATAAAGGCAAGAAGCATGGCAAGTGCAAGTTGCTCGGCTGCGGTTGCGGATGGATGGGTCTTGCATTTGGCCCAGGCTGTCCTGGACCGGAGATTGACATCTCCAGCATCCTTCCTCCCAATGGACTCTTCGGTGATAACATGTGCAGGTTCTTTGGCTGTCCAGGAAACAAGGATCCGGGTATTATTGGCAGCAATGGTTTCTGCTTCGGTCCTGGATGCGACCCCTGTCCAGCGGAGATCTGTTCTGGCCATGGACCCCAACCTGGACCCAACCCAACTCAACCATCAAGCAAGCCCAAAGATTGCGAAGAAAAGGACAAAACGCGTGTGACCGAGCGTTTCGTATATTGTACCGAGAACTTCAATTTTACCGTCTCGGAAATGCCGAGCAGCATCCTGGGAACGACATCCACTATGATCTCCAGTGTATGCGTACCAATGATTCAAGCTACCATAAGAGCTTGCCCTGGGGCGATGGACGGCTACACCACGACCAAGACCACGACGTTGGCCAGGACAGCGACATCCTCAAATGCTCCGGCTTGCACAAAGGCTCCGCTGTCTCTTGACGACGACGAGGGTTCCAACGATGACCCGTTATCAACGTCAACCCGCTATCGTTCAAATACCACAAGTATCGTGTCGTCAACCCAATTCTCTTCTTCATCGGCCCAGGAATCTATATCATCGACTCAATTCTCTTCATCGGCCCAGGAATCTATATCATCGACTCAATTCTCTTCATCGGCCGAAACATCTGCATCGCCCACCATATCCGCTTCCTCATCAGAAACACTCTCCGCTTCATCCACTCCTGGGCCCATGGATCGCAACGGTAAGTGGAAGGCCAAAATCACGGTGTCGATGGAGAAAACGCGCAGCCAGCTTGACTGGGAGCTCTTCGATCCCAATGGCTTCTCAGCTGGCAGCGACAGCCACTACGCTGATTCCGACTCCTGGTCTGTCTACATCGAGTCAAAGAATCGGATCCTGGAGCACTCTGCTCGATACGGTGTCACCATGATGCTCCAGGGCGGTCTCAATGTCGATACCGCTCGCGTCAAATTCATCATCCAGAAACCAATGGAGAACTGCGCCTATCCCGACGGCAACCCTTGTCGGCCATGGATGACTACTGAGAATCGACCGGAAGACCAGATGTTTGAAGTCGACTCATGCGAGTTCAATTGCAAAAACAGGGATGATGCCAAGCTGATCCAGGAAGACGTTTGGTGCGACGATTTGAATGATAGTATGTGGTTGCCATACAACAGCGGCTTCAGGCGGGAGTTCTACTGCGGGTGGAAGGGCTTCTAGATGGGTAGGCAGCGAGGGATGTTTCGGTTGAGCGGAGCGTTGAATGTAGGTACGTACCTACTTACCATGTAGTTGACTAGTTACCGTGAGCTAGTTAGGTGGTGTGAACGACATGAAAAATTTAAAATGCGCTAGGACGTGCACATGCCGCGACCCAAGTGCCCCCACGGTACTTAGTACTGATGTAGACATTTTCGCGTCCATTGTACAGAGATTTCAAATGTTCTACATGGGCCCGTTAGATATAAATATGTATCAACCCATGTACTCAACGTGACAGAATTGGTCCTCCGAACCCGACTTTGCTGTTGCCACAGACATGAAAGCCACTGTCGTTTCCTTTCTGACAATAGCCGCAGGCGCTATCGCGTCCCCCTTCCTTGGGAACTCTGGCGCTTTGCCCAGTCCAAATGTCAGGAATCAAGTTCTGTCCATGGAGGGTTGTGATGCTAGTCAAAAATCATCGATTGAAGCCGCGTTTGCGAAATGTGAGGTCATAGCCCGAGCGGCTCAGATCTTTAGCAAGGCTGAGACTACCGTCGTAGAAGAGTATTTTGGGTATGTATCGAAATCAATAAACAGTGTATGTAGGCTATGCTGACTTTTACCAAGTACTGGCAGCGGGAGAGCGTCTATCCCAAAAATTCTCAACACGTTCCGTAAAGTGCGCCTCGAATGCCGAAACCGAAGCCGAACCAAGATGGTCTGCGGGTCAAATGCCCACCTGCCTGTAAGTGGCTTTCCTTGTCATCCACGATGCATTGAAACTCATGGTTGTCCACAAACAGTGCAGAATCGGCCAAACGATTGTCGCGGACGAAAGCGTCCCCACTCCCAGCACATTATCGAAGAACACAACTATTCTGCTCTGCCCTGCATTCTTCAGGCTACCACTGAATCCCCAAGAGTGTCATGGCAGAAGCCAGGGCACCGCAATTATACAAGAAATAGCCCATTTCAATCAGGTCAGCGGCGCCAATGACAACAACGTCCAGAAAGCTGGGCAGCAGAGAACCTCGGACAGTACTACTCCCTGGGCCTTCTATGCCAATGGCAAGTCTATACAAGTTGCTTCCGACAGGCGCAAACGCTAACCTAAGGAATAGATATCTGGCTGACCAAGCACGCAAGGCCTAGCAAGATTTGTTATCACATTCCGCGAAGACAGCCCGTTGATTCATGGTAGGCGCTGGAAGGACTGCGAAGACGAGTTACCGCTGGCGTAATGTAGCACCTAGGGTAGAGAAGGAGGGAAATTACTTCGCGGAGAAGAATAGAGCGTAACAAAAAATAGGCACGACGCGAAATTGTACCAAGTATATAACTATAAGGAGTTGGATTGACTGATTGATATTGGCTTATCGTCCTATCTAAAAACCTCCCAGGGGGCATGCGGACGGGCTACGCTGAGGGCTTACAGTGGTGACGCACTGCCTCAGATAGCCTATTCTCTACTTTTGGGTTGGTGCGATTGCACGTTCGTGTGGAGTACGCTCCGCCGGTTAAGCGCAAACACTATCTATGCTGTGGCTTATGGCCTAGTGTAGTCGGTGGCTAGGTGCCGTATTATGACGAGGTAGAATGGGCGGCTCTTGCCGCCCAAATCTGTCCCCCTGAATGCCAAGAAACGCTAAACTAGAACGGAAATAATAGTATGATTTTGTTTTTGTGTGTGGTTATAGGCCTATCGGGGGCAGATTACCGAGTAGAACCTTGTGTTTTCAGCCAGGTACGCGAAGTCCTCTGGCTCGCTGAGCAGCCCAGCGAGGTATTGGATGCCCTCCTGGGTAGTATCAGGCGGGGCTGGGGGTCTCTGTGGCCAATTTCTGAAATGTCTTGGTGCCTGGGTTATACGACAGAGTGCTATGTGTTCCGGGGATATAAGAATAACTATAGGGGGTGGCTGTTCGATAGGCTCCGTAGAGCAGAGTGATACGGTGAACCTAGTGTGCAAAGAAGTAAGAAATCAACCTATTAACATACCTATTCTATTATCAATATGATACCTATACATCTACTTTGTATAGATGTAATTAGCTGCTAGTAGCTATATTTGAATTCTGTCGTGCCACTGTGCAAGAATTTCAAATGCTCCACCGAGAGCCGAGTAGTGACGATGCGCAAAGACTACAAGCACTTACTATGTATATATCTAGGCTAGTGACCGATACAGACGCTAGGAAGTGTTAAAGTGTTCTTTGTCTAAACATACACAGCCTCTGTCTAGGCATAAATGAAGATTACGGTCTTTTCTCTCTTTACTCTAGCTACTTGCGCTATCGCATCGCCCTTGTGAGGAAACATCGAAAAACGCGTTGCAATAGGACATGTGATTCCACGCAAAGAGAGGTGATACGCGCCGCCTTGTAGAATTGCGAATAACCCAAGGCTACCTCCCTAGGCCAGCGCACTAATCTTAAATGCCGGTAGTAATTACAATGAGAAAACAATCAGGGAAGTAAGAAGCACTTTCAGTAGAATCGGAAATGAGTGCTCAGGAACCCCAAAAGACATCACGTTGTACTGCGAACCGATTACTGCTGAACCCGTTCGTGGCTTCCACCCATGTCCAGGACGTCAGCTACATCAAAAAACTAACCATCCATACAGTGCAGAACCGGACAACGAATCAGCGGGGACAGAAATGTCCTTGATTCTTTACCCGATTCCAGATTTATGGTCGTATGCCCGGAATTCTTCAAGCTCCCGGTGGCCCCCAAAGAGTTTCACGGTACGGACCAGACCATGGCCCTCATACACGAACTGACCAACTACGCCCACACTGGCAACAACAAGGGTTATACCTTGGAGTGCGACCGGATCCTGGTGCTCAGCAACGAACAGGCTTTGAAAAATGGAGCCAGTGGAGCGCGGCAAGTCTTGACCAGTTTCTACCGCAAGACGTACCTATGCGCTAACGAGGGGACAGAACTCTGGCTACGAAAGCTTGCAGCGGGTAGGGTACCAAACAGGGACCTGAGAGATTTTCGGTTTTAATAGTAAGTACTAAAAAGACTGTAACAAGGAGTTACATAGTATCGCGGCGGGGCAGAAAGAATGCCGACGGCAGCTAGGTAAGCAGGGCGTTCTATTTATATCGCCAAGTACCTAACGTGGGTCTAACGTCTCGGATACTGCATCGTCACTCGGGTCCGCCGTTAGCTAGTTATTGCGATGGTAATCGAGGCTATAGTTGGTGTAAAGCAGGTGCGCTCGTGTATCTAGGCATTTGAAATGTCTCACGGCCTCTTCTTTCTTTCCACAGCTATTCACCTCCCATTGTGCAAATATGCAAATCCAATGTCTTTTGACCCTTGCTCTTGCTGCTTGCTGCATCGCCACGAGCATCCCTCCCCATGATAACAGTGTATCTAATTCTATTGAGCCTCGATCTCCGGTTATCAATGGATTCCCTGCACGGTTTAATCATGCTCCCTACATGGTGTCCATTGAGTTGAATAATAGTCACCAATTCTGTGGAGGCACGATTATAAACGCTACACGTGTTCTTACCGCTGCTCATTGCGTTCGAGTATATCCCATCAACCATATTTTCGTCCGGGTTGGAGCTTTCGTAGGTTATCCTATCTGGAACCAACGCGTCCTTTTGCCAACATAGTACATAGCGAGCTAACGGCGCGCAGGAAGTCTACAGAGGCTACACTGTCCCTGTTACTCGTTTTACAACAACCGAAACTGCAGATATTGCTATGCTTGTACTTACTGACCCAGTCGAACAAAGTCAACAACGTAGGGGAGTAGGTAGAATCCAATACGCGGCAATGCCTCCAAGGAATCATGAACTCCCTGAAAAAGGTGAAATTTATGGCTGGTATGTGTATATCTCCTGCCGTCTTACGCTAAGGCAGTTTCTAATATCGCTATTATCAGGGGCCGAACGAGTCATGGCGATCCCAGTCGAGGCATTCCACCCACCTATCCTGATCGACTGATGAGGACTACGTTACAAGTTGTGCCAACGACGGAATGTAATAAGTACCTACAAGGTATTGTTCAATTACCCAAGACCAATGCCCAGTACTTTTGCACCATGAGCCCGTCCAGTCGAGGCGCTGGTAATGGTGACAGCGGCGGTCCTTTTTATTCAACGGATTACGGCGCACTCATCGGTGTAGTTTCCCTTGGTACAGATTCATCTCAAAATCCTCGGATGAACCTAATTACTGTCATGGTGCGCGTAGGGAATCCTGCTGTCTGGGATTGGATCCATGCAGCTACATAGGGGTCACATCGTATACCTAACGCCTCGGGTCCTATATTGTCAATGCTCTACAATATGTATATGAATATGCCCCACCGGCCTACATGAAAATTTAGTTTACCTAAGATCTTGCCTGTTGGCCAGTATACGCGCCGTTATGATTCAATAAACTCTTCTTACCCTGAAGAACCTGTCTGAGTGGGCGACCAACTCTCTTTTGTTTTCACATATAAATAGTTCAACAACGGTGACAGGCCGGCGTCACGTCTTGGTTTATTCCGGGTCAAACGTGAACAAGAGTAGGCATACATTACTATATGTCACTGGTTAGCACGGCTTAGCCCACACAATTTTTTTCCGCTGAAAAAAACCATTTAGCCAGTAGCTATACTGGCTACTACTGTGCGACCCGCGTTACCCGTAGGCTCAGTCTTTCCGACTTGGCATCTCGTATTAGCAAAGGTTTCCGCGATCTACCTACTTAGTACTTAGGCATATCTTCTATTATAGTTTGATAAGATACAGTTGAGAAGTAAGTAGTAATTGGGTAAACAAATTAGAGACATAGAAACTCTACAAACAGCTATTAGTATAGATGCATAACTTGAACAAATTTTACATCCCTGTCATTTCGGCCTACGTCCCTCATCCCAATCAACAAATATCTGGTGCTCGAAACCTGGCATACATTTCACCTTCTCCGGCGGCTTCATCTCCCACTCAATGCCCCCATCATCCCCCTCATTCCCAACATGTCTCGCCACATACCCCTTGAGCGCCTTGATCTTCTTCGCCGCCTCATCACTATACTCCACATTCACACTCGACACTACTGCAATCTTACCATATCCAGTTGCCCACATATCCTTCGCAAACAGTTGCGGCTCGCCCTGCAAGCACTCGCCCGGTCCATGCGCCCTAAATCTAATGCGCCCGTCTAACAGCGGCTTCGCCGTGAACGTAGTAACGCCGTTCCAGCACGCAAACACTTGAAAGGGTTTTCCAGCAGCGAGCCGCTCGCGCGCCTTGTTGTCGTTCCAGAAGAGATTCCAGGCCAAGTCCCAGCTCCCGTCGTTTGGAATGTGAAAGAATGAATCGCCCGTCATGCCGCGCGCGATCCAGACATCGTAGAATGTTGGGTTATCGCCCACGTACGTCCAGTCCATGGCACATGTCTGGTCCGCGCCTTGCCGGACCCGCTGGTGGAGGAGCTCTAAAATGTCTTCCATGCAAAGCGCAATGTCGTTGAGGAAAATAACGGTGGTGTCTGGGTCATAGTGCGGTGGGTGGGCGAGGAGGTCCTGTAAGGCGAGGTTCCGCAATTCTGCGAGAGCTTCTATTCGGTCTTTTCCTGGGGCTGTGGGATCAATGTCGCTTGTTTGGAAGAAGTACTTTACACCGAGGGCTTGTAAGCTGGAACGGAGCTCGTTAAGGACTTCGAACGTGCCTTCATCGGACCGGCCTTCTACGATGGAAAGCACGCACTCTTCCGGACCAAGGAACCTGATTGTTTCTACGATTGAACCGAGTAATCGTGGGAGTAGGTGGATGCATTGATGTAGATCAAGCGCAAAGAAAAACCTGGGATGCTGCGAGACTTGAGATTGATTCGGTAGGTCTCTTAGATGAGAATAACGGTCAAGGTCCGGCTGTGGACACTCCAGACGAGCGAATGTTGAGTCTGATGCATTTAGGATGGCGTGGATATATGCTGGTGCTTGCGCGCGCAGAGTGTCATTCGATTTCCTTGGCAGACTGGTTGGAGCTGTGCCCGGCGAAATGGTCATAGGCACGGCGCCAGCTTCCTCTGATAATTGTAAGCTCTTTATGTTATTAAATGAAATCAGAGAAAATGAATACCGACCCGTCGAGGGAAGATTGAAGTTCCCAGTGGTAACGGGCTGTGTCCCTAACACACGGTCGCTGTACTGGAAGAAGCCAAATCCCAGGATAAGAAGGTAGGTCGCTGCAAGTAATGCGATGGCTTTTCGCCAGCTTCTCAAGTTGGCCATGAAGAAATGGACGAGTTCAAATGCTAGAAAAACGCTGATGGGGTGACGTTCCCACAAAAACACCTACCTTTTGTGCATGGCCTCGAAAGAGTGAAAAGGTGATTACCAACAAACCCGAGCGACCTGGTCGTGCTTCACGTGGGTCAGTAATTACCGAGCGTTCGGCGCTACCGTACTAAACAACTTTTACGAAGACTAAAAATAGGGATACCAATCTTCAAGCACACTTTCGCTAAAGCAGAAAGATAGATAAGCGTCAAGTCGGCGCTTAGGGTACGCATCACGTAGCGTTATTTGCCAAAAGTGCACACATGTCCGTCAGTTAACAAATGTACGAATGCCTGCATGAGATTGCTACTCCTGTGGATTTCTCTTATCGCCTGCGGGACTGCGGCGCAGTCAGGAGAACCAACAATTGCACGAACCATGTAGCTATCAGGTTTTTTCACCATGCCAGTGAACTTCACACAGTATTATCACTTGTCCTCACGATTGACGATACTTTTCCAGTAAGATGTTTCTTATTAATTGGCTGTTTATCTTGAACATGGCGACGGCTTCACATGCAGCAACTTGTGGATACCAAGACGGTGACCCCCAGAACCCCCGAACAGCACAATCTGGCTACGGATGCCGTGTGGACACCGCAAATGGATTATGGGGATTTTGTCCAAAAACTGTGATAGCAGCGAGCGATTGTGGCCTAGCCGGAGTGTGTGTGGACAGTCATTCTTGCACCGAAGGTTGTGGTCGCCTATCTGGTCATGCGCATATCACCACTTTCTCATGGTCAGTCTACCATACATAGCTCGTCAGGCGAAGAAATTGTCTTTGGAGCTAAATTAATTAGCGAACGCTCGCAGTTCTGTTCCACCGCGCTACTAGTCAATGGACCGGATCAGTCCTTCGAGTACATTGCTTGTGGAGCAGAAGCTCGAACCGATAGGCTTCTCCCGGTTCCAAACACCGCAGAAGCATCATCAAGCTCCACCTCTCTACCCAGTAGCGCTTTGATTGGCGTGGTCTCGCATCCGACAGCCACAGTCGTGGCAACGTCTTCCGTGCCTCCATCGATCTCCAGCTCTGTTATGAGTTCCTCGTTCGTATCTTCGACATCAGACCCGATCCCTATTGCTTCTAAACAAGAGCCAATGAACCTTGGAGCTATAGTGGGAGGAGCCATTGGGGGGCTTACCGTGATATGCTTAACAATCCTTGGAATCGTACTCGTACGACGCAAGCATGGAGATAAGGGGCCAGCGAAGTCGCCTCCAAGCCATACTCAATACGATGGGAACGAATTCCCAGAGGTCGTGCCGCATGCGCAAAAATATGGGAACTTCTATAACAACCATCACTGGGATAGCAGTTATGGCCCGGTCGAGATGTACAGCGGAAACCACGTTGAAATGGAACCCGTTGAGCTCTCGGAACAGGTGCAAAGTACAGACCCTCCAAACGGAACCAGGTGACAATTATAACAAAAATCCAATAGCAACTTTGTTTTCATCTTTTGGGATAGGGCATCTGGAATCCTAGCATCGGACAACTGTTGTTCAAGATGCGACGTGCCGCATTGAGCAGCGGCTTGTTAACAGGACTGGCGAAGGCAGCCTGATACTCACCACCCCCTTGTCGCATCCAAAGCTGTAATTTGTTTTCTGCTAGAAGAGGCTGAACGGATTAGATCAACTTTGTCTGCCGGAGATCTTCCTGTCATGATATTGATCCTCGCCATCGTCCAGAGCGCGAGCGATTGTGTGAGGGATCGCTCAATAGACACTCTCGCCATCTAGCGGGCTTTGTGGTAGCTGTTCGCATGCAAAAATCAAAAGGCTCGAGCTAGGTGGCAGGATAAGTGGAATGGGTGCTGCCAGCTGAGTCGGTATGGAATGAGAAGGGGAGAGGTTTAACAATTATGCTGCGAAGTCTTTTGCATATAAGAGAGTGGAGTTATTACTACAAGCAGTATAGACATCCCCCCCGCTACATTTCCCTGCAGCGTGTGCGATTGAGGAAGAGAAAAGAGTAGTTTTTGACGTAGGGGGGTCGACGGGGAGGTCGGTGCCGAGGTGGTTTGCGCAGTGTTGAACGAAGGAAACAATTTATCTGCTACGCCGTCACAAAATTCTGGTGGACAGTGTCCATAATCTGCCGTCCGAAGATCAAAGCACTCCTCGCTCGTGGTCTGCATAATGTTTTCAATCCCCCACATACTTTCCCGTCTTCGTTCACTACCTATGTGGAGATACAAAGCAACAATCATGATTAGCTTGGGAACTATTAACACGTCAGTTGACCGCCCTGCATATTCAATTCATCGCTAATCATCTTGAATCCAACATTAGAGTCACACCAAAACAGAAATATTGAAAGCCCTCGAAGACCACAAGGAAAGAATTATGGATTGCTATGTCGTTCTCACCTCACTCACCAACGAGCCTGCCTACTCGGCCCTAGTGCCTCAGCTCTCCTATGAATAGTCCTCTGCCAGAGCCTATTGAGGATCCTCGATTATCTCAATACACCCGTTTCGTGCCAAGAACCGTTCCTCTGCGTCTTTGGGCTGTAAGCCTTACCAAGTACGAGTCAGGAAAGTGGTGACTTCATAACGCGCTGCTGTGGCACAAGGCCCAAAGACGCGGTAAAACAGTGCGAGGCACAAAACAAGTGTATAGAAGGATTGAGTCATCTACCGATGGACGTGGTGGACTATTTACAGTGAGGCTGGGCTCCCAGAGCTAGGCCTAATCGGGAGCGTAGGGCAGGCTCCATCAGAGTGCAGAGCAGTCGCGACATAGCACGCGCCATTCGTATTCAGCACAATTGTCACGAAAAACTCTTCTTCTAACTTCCAGAAAAAATCTGCCAATAGTTTGGCTTAATTTCCAATTACAGTTGCTGATAGGCCGCATTGCTCTAGTTCTTTAAGAATCTTGGGCTGTTCATTCACCGCGTTCGGATTTTCACAATGTAATAACATCCTTCTGTCAACCAACAGCGGTTTGCACAATGCCAAGTTTCTAGCCTCAATTTATGTACTTAACCAAATCTCCTACCTTGTAATATTTTATTCAACATCAATCATTCTCACAAATGCAACCCTCACTAATCAACACAATGTCGTGCGGTGACCTCCAGAAGCAGTTGTCGTCCGTCCTGCAGGCCATCAAGTCCCAGGACTACAGGATCGAGGATGTCATCGTTGATGACATGCGGCATCTCCTCCCAGGGCTGGTTGAGCTGGATGCAGCACGCGAGACCATCACTGAGCTCGAGCACCGCGAGCAAACACTGCAGGATCGCAATGACGACTTGTCGGCTCAATTGAAGGCCAAAGATGCGGAAGTCCAGGACGAACCTGCAGACCTGGCCTCTCTTAGCATGGAGTTGCAGCAGGCAACTCGCCGTATTCAGCTCTTCAAAGAGGTTGCGGAAGACGCCAATAAACGCGTAGAGCGTTACGAGGCCAAGATGAAAGAGGCCCTCAGCAAACAGGCTGCCGCCGACTATGTCTCCGCGAGCATGGAAATCCTAGAGGCACAGGTCCGGAGCCAACAGCTTGCCTATCAAAAGCTTGTCCAGCAGCAGAACGAGGCCGCCGAGGCGACGAAACAGCAACGCGCGCGATACCAACATGCGTTCAACGCCCTCCAAAGCACCATCAACGACAAAGACACCCAACTCGAAGCTGCACGCCACGAAATCGCCCGCATCGAGAGCGAAGCACTCGCCATCTCCGACGCCCATACCTCCCTCATCGACACCCTAGAAGCCGACCACGCCAACGTCTCCGCTGCCGTCAACACCAAGACCATACGGCTGCACAAGACAACCATGATGCACGAAGCCCTGCAATCCTCCGTCGCCCCGCTCGACGACTTCTTCCGCCGCGCAGTCCAAATCCTAGACGTCTACCAGGCCCTATTCCGCAACCTCTCCAACCCAGCGTGTTCCGTGCCAGCAGCTCTGCCGCGCTCGTTGGAGTCGAGCATGCAATTGGCCGCAAATGATCTTCTGGCGTACCAGCGCATAACAACGTCAGCCGAAGCGGGTAATCATGCCCCGCATGGCCGTGTTGGCGAGCAGCTCGAGGCTATTGCCTCCAACGCTGGCCTCATGTATGAGTATTTGGACGTGATACAAAACGATGTGACCAAGTTCTTGGGCAGGCAGCATGCGAAGCCGCTGGGTGTGTCTACTCCAATGGGTATTGCGTCTCGGATGAAGCGTTTCTCGATTGGCTAAATTTGCAGTAGCATGGTGTGGGTAGGCATGGTGTGGGTAGGGTTGGGCCTGGCGACTGGTCGTCTATTGCCTAAACTCATGTTGTCGGTTAGTTATGATCGTTCATTGTGTTCACATGTTTGTTGGTGAGGCATTAGTTTTCATCGCAATTCTTTGTATCTCTTTGTTGTTTTCTTGGCACAAGTTCTTTGTTCCAATAATTTGTGATAGTTGCCAGTATGTATAAGCACAATTCTGCCGAGCTATTTGGGTTATTATTATCTTTGATGCTTCATAGTCTTGCAATATGTGATTGATTGAGAAGGTTGATGCTGCCCAGCAACAAAAGCCTGAAGTCGAAAAGAGGTCATATTCCCTCATTACACTTCATGCAGTATACTGACACTTTCTTCGATCACGTTCAAAATTCTGAGATTATGGGGAGTGAGGAGTTGTGACGCTAACGCGAGCCCTAGGCAAACAGATGCAGGGGATCGAAGATTCGTAGCTTGAAGAACATTGGCAGCATATGGGGAGACATTTTTCGAAGGCTGATACCTAGGCGAGAAGGCATTCTATCAACTAGAGCCCTTGATGTTCCACTTAATTTGCCCTCCCATAGGTATGTGGTGCAGACCCTGCACTCAGCCGACACCGTCCTCAGACATCAATTACCCCTCTGCAGATTCGATATGCTTCTTTTGCTTCTTCTTTTGTTTCTTCTTCTTGTCACCCCATTCCTCATCCTCACTCGTCTTCTTACCATTCGCATTAATTAATGCGTCCTCGTTCGGTTTCTCATCCTCGTCTTCCTTTCTAAACAGCTCGTTCAGCGCTAGGTTAAACTTCTCTAGTTCGCCAATCTCGCCGATCTTCACGCGCATGTAATCGGCTGCGATGGCGACTTTCATTTCTTTGTTGCGGACCTTGATAACACGCTGGGTTGTGACGTCAATATTAGTGTCAGATGCTGGGACAGTTGTGTAAATGTCGATGTTGTCCGCATTTTCCATTGCCTGATCATCTGCATCTTCGTCCTCAGTCGAATCTTCTGGCGCCTTTGTGGCCGCCAGTGCCGGGTCTTCTTGCTCACCATCCATGATGGTTTGTAGGACGGGCGTCTTCTGGTACCGTTGGCTGAAATGTGTAAGCACAACAGCTTTGGCGTCCATCTGTGAACCAACACCTATGGCTTCTGAAGTTGTGGAATGCTTCTTGGCTATGGCATCGCCTTGCATCGCATCATCAAAGGTAGCTTCGTGAATAAGAACCGTGGAGTTGGAACCTATTCTAGTGAACGCTTGGCTCGGCCTGCAGTCGCCCGAATAACTGACTTTGAGTGGTTTTACATGCTCAGGGTCAGACGGTGATTTTGGGAAGGTGATTGAGCAAGCCATGGCACCATGACAATGAGACACTTTGACGGCTTGGATATCGGTAAACCCGAATAACTTCTCGTAGTGCTGCTGTTCTATGCGTGCCTCACGTAAACTGTACAATAATTGATGTTTCTCGAAGAAGCTTGATATGGACAACTCGGAACGGCAATAGTTCCCTCTATTCTCCGAAATTTGCACGGGAAGCAGGCGACTGTACCCGAAATCTTCAATGGCCGAGTACTCATGGAGAAATTGAAGCATGCCGCTGTGTGAAATAATCGACAGACCATAGATATTTGTGTCAAGGTTCGCGATGGAAGATGCCATATGTTGTGGGTTGGGTGCGCCGCCATGAACCAGTTGGTGCCAAGCGCGAATAACCGACACTGTACCCAAGTGATGATCGGCATGCAGATGGCTGATCCATATCACACGTAGATTCTTTATAATATCGACTAGTTCCTCGAAAGGGAAGGTGCGAGACAGTTGTCCTAATGTGTTCTCTCCGCAGTCAAAGAGGTAATTTCCAATGCCCGGTACTCGTACAAGAGTGGCAGATACGTTGCGGTACTTTGACGGTATAGCTGACCCTGTTCCTAGGGTAGTGATCTCGGTGTCCGGGCGAGCCAGAAGATTTCTCCAGGCCTGCAAGGCCTGTTCGTCATCATGTACAGACTTTTGTGCCTCGGCTGCCAGACTAAGTACCTCTGGAAGCATTTCATTGCTTGCAGCCTGAGGACTGAACAGTGCTGATGCGGTTTCTTTCTTCGAGATGAATTTAGGTTTTAAAACAAAGCTCATACCTCGCTCGGCTCCAATGGCACCCTTGGGCAACGGCGAAGCTTCGACTGGCGCGATCCTGTAAATGCTCTTCTGCGGAACTGACTTATCGTCATGGATGGGGGTGGAATAACGAACAGCGTCCACAAGACCTAACCGTGTGGCTAATCCAGCTGCCGAATCGTTCGCAATACGGTTGGGACTGGTGTCCAATGATGAGACAAGATGCTCGGCCCCATGAAATTCCTGGATAAACGTCTCGAGCAACGGGTGTCCTACGACGCCAGGGCCAAGCTGCCAAATGAATATCTGAATACCAGCCATGACTTGAGAAGATTTAAATTCTGCTCGCTGTAGAATAGTCTCCAGGTAGTCAACTGACGGCACATCCAAAATGGCGAAACCATGTCCAGGTCTGTCATTTCCCATAACCTGATCTGGCGTGATCAATACCCCGTCCTTGTTCTGCACCGATTCACCTCTGGTCAACTTGCCGCAATCAGGGCCTGGATTCACCCCCAGCATCTTTGCGCGTTGGACATCAAAGATCCCCCGTGAAGCCTTTGTGCGCACAATATACGAAAGGCATTCCGGTGCGGGGTTTGTTGGAGGAAGAGCTGCTATCCTGGCACCTGGCCACGGCGATCGCGTGAAAACGTAGAGGTCTGGTAGCGGATCCGGACCGCCAGGCTTTGGACCGTCATATGGCATGTAGCCCTGGCCATGGGGCCTTCTGACAAACATGGCAGTGGGCATTTCCACCTCGGAAATATGTCGTTCAACCAGTGTATCAAAACTCCAATTTGAGTCAAACATAAAATTCACGGTGGCAGAACGAATACGACCATAACGTGTCTCACGATCTTGAGCGCTTTCGTTTGGAATCGACTGATAATCTTCGAAGGTATTCAGATTTTGATCAAAGTACTCTCGCCGCGCTTCCATAGCGGCTTCGGCTTCGGCGTCGTATGTGGTGTGTGCGGGCGCAATTGATAGAGCCCAGACGTCTATGTTGTCGTCTTGCCAGGTTGATGGAACGTCCCCCTGCTCGTCAGGCACCGGAGGATTCTCGGTGTACTCTGTCGTAGCCATGGGCAAGCCTTTTCGGAAGATGAAGCGGCGGCAAGTGCCCAGCAAATGCTTCAGGTTTGGTGGCCCATAAAGGTTGACTTGAGGCTTTGACGGCGCCTGCGCGCGGCTACGACCCCCTGATCTTTCGTAATCTGCCAATGCTTGCTCATAGGAACTCCCAGACGAGTCAGCTAATGTGAGCATCATGCCAATTAGCCCGCCCGTGTTCTTCCACTCAGTCCTTCCCGTCAAGAAGTAATCCTGTGCTTTGAGCAGTCGCGCGCCTTGCTGCACCACAGCCCTTTGTGTTCCTTCGGCGAGACTTCCAAACACATAGGCCTTATTCATTGTTCGCATCACGATGGCTGTGCCAGGCGTGTCTGCCGTTGGCGTAGTGATTATCTCCACGGAAGCCATAGTGGGCCCTTGCTCGTACGCACATGCACGTCGCCGTTCTATGGCGATTATGGGTTCGTCTACTATTTTCTTCACGGGTCCTAGGAGCGGGAGACGACGCCGAGAATAGCTGGGTTCAGAAGATCCTGGGGTGTGGGCGCGGTACCATGTGCGCGTGTTGGAGAAGCTCGCCGATATCGATGGTGCTGCGCATGCGGCAGATCTCCTCGGAGAATTCCACGTCACATAACACGCGGCGCTGTGTTGCCGGCGGATACAATGCACGAGACTGGGGTGTCTCGTGGCAGCCGAATGTGTGGTGGTATGCGCTCGAAGTCGGCCGGCTGGAAAGCACAACACGAATTTCCTCGGGTCGGTCGTATTCGTCATCAACCGCCTGGTGGCGGATACTTGGGCAGCCAGCGTTGGACCTGCACAGAAGGAAAGCAGAGGTACAGGCTGTGTACGAGCACGAAGGCCCAGTCACGAGTGATTGGTGTTGTCGGCGAAAATTTAGCCCGCTGGTGGACCCTGAATTTCACTCAACACCTACACAGTAGTTCCCGCTGGATATACCAGTTATTCTGCACACCACGCAACTTCACGTTGCCATTTACCCGGGAACCAAATTCTGCCGGACCGATCTATGCCGGGGGCGCCCTGCGTCACTTCTTCATCCTCAGCGCCCCGCCATCAATGGTGAAGTCCTGCCCTGTCACGAAGCCAGCCTCGATCAGGTACAGCGCTGCATCCGCGATATCCTTGGGCCTTCCTGCACGATTCGTCGCATGATCGTCGACATCTTTTCTCTCATTCTGCCCTGCCCAGTCCAGGCCCTTCTCGTCGCCTTGCTTGCTCTCATGCGCAACCTTGATGCGTCCTGGCGCGATGAGGTTGACACGAATGCCCAACGACCCCAGGCTGATGGCCATCGAGTGCATGAGCCCCAGCTGCCCTGCTTTGCTTGACGCGTATCCTTCCTGGTTGGGATCCGACTGGTGCGCGCGGAACGAGCCAATGTGAATGATGCATGGCCCTGCGGGACTAGAGTTGTTCTCGTTCTGCATGTGTGCACCTAGTTCGACGTCCGATGCGCGAGCCTTCATATATGGAATGCAGGCTTGCGACATGGCGAAAGGCCCCGTGAGGTTTGTGTCGATATAGGCTTGCCATTCCGAGAAGGTCGCGAGGTCTTCCATAGTCTTGCCATCTTTCCAGTACGGACTAGCGATTCCGCCGTTGTTGATAAGGACATCAATGCGATTATTAAAGAACGCGGCGGCTTTCTTGACCTTGGCCCGTATGTCCTCGACGTTGCGAAGATCACAGAGAGCGAAACCCAGCCTCCCATCTTCGTAATATGGCTTGAGGTGTACCTTCACTGTGTGCTCCATCTCATCGCCATCAATGTCGAACACGTACGCATGGTGACCAGCTTCGAGCATCATCCGCGTCAGCGCTCGGCCAATGCCGCGAGCGCCCCCGGAGATGATGATGTTTTTGAATGGCACTTGCACTGCTTGTGCCTCCGTCATTTTCGAAACGTGGTCGGGTTGTAGATTGCAGATTGCGGGGATAATTCACCCTCTACAAGTGTCGCGAATATCACAAGCCCGACGTTACTCTGACGTCAGATGCGTTACGTCTTCGTCCTGTGAATTGTCATTCTTCGTGCAGCCCATGCTGAGCAGAGTACAGATTCACTTGCGGCAGGACTACTAAAATGCATACTATGTATAGCTCAGAGCCAGTCCCGTCTCTTGGTCTTATCGGCGTATAGCCTACGTATGAATCCCAGAGAAGAATTCTTCGTCTCGACCAACCTACCCACGCAACGGTCATATAACAATCTCAACGATACTTGGCAAAGCACATTCTCGCATTACTCCGACATAGTCAGAGAACTGTATAGCCGTTCACTAGACCACACACCTTATCGTCGTTAAACACTCTACTTTCCATCGAACAGGAAAAGGACGTAACCCTTCCTCGCCACGGAAACCGCCGCCTGCCAAACCAGTCAGTTTCCCACGCAACACGGCAAAATAAAACCCGCTCAAAACAGTACGGTACAGACCTCCGAGTATCCAGCGAACAATGCCACAATGGGAAAACACCCAGGTAACCATTCATTGCCTGCCCAACTATTTGCCGCTCTGGAATGCAGTCCTGTTGTGGCAAGGGATATCCAACTTACTCCAACCCCTTCTCATCCTGTGAGTCGAACGAGGGTATTTAATACCCCCTTTGTGTCGTGTCTGCTAACCAGACACGATTCTCTCTTTCTCTCAATTTTTCTTTCATTCATCCGACGTGTCGTTTACCGCCAACTTCTCACCAACGCCATCACGCGTCTGTACTCTACTCCGTTTCTTCAAGATCGACTATAATCGATCATCACACATGCTACAAGTGATAATACCAGGAGAACCATGAACATCCTAACCCTTCTCTTTACTGCCCTTGCCCTCGCGGCACCCGCCCCAGGACCCATACCCCAGGATAATGCCCAACCACCCACGCCCATAACGCACCTCTACATGTGCAAAGATGCCGACTTTACCAACGAATGCACAAACCTCCACCTCGAAATTTCAAACTGTCGTACGTTTTGTCTACTTCTCCGACAAGAAAACGATCCAACCTCCGACCACGAAGGAATGAAGAATTGATATTTTTACATTTACTAACCATGCCGTTTCCTGCCCGTACACAGAAAACATACAAGATTCCTTCGCCCAGCAGGTATCGTCCGCCGGCCCCGACAACGGCACGTTTTGCACCCTGTACTCGTAAGTTCGACCGCACAGCCACCAATAACACCCGTGTGTATTTATTTTTTACATTGCACCCGCTAACGACCGCCTTTCCCTAAAGCGATTTTGACTGCCATGGCCGTGCGCTCCCGTTTACCTTCCCTGGCATCCGGAAGCTCGCGCGCTACGGCTTCGACAAGGCGCTCAGTTCGGTGCGCTGCGATTTCATTGCCGGGTGGGCCGATCATGCGTAAGGAGGGTGCGCGCAAAAAAAGGGGGGCTGGAGGACGGAGGGAGGGAGGGAGGCCCGGAAACAGGAATGGGTGCGTGGGCTGGGTATGTAGCGGCAAGGGCTTGCAGTGATGCACATTCTCTTCACCACTTCTTCGTACCTAGTATCAAGTTCAGGGACGTACCTAGCTTCCATTACTATACCTCCTAGTGCGTATACTGCTGCTGCACACACCGTCTCCGCTACCTTGACCTCCTTGCATCTTCACAATGTAAATCCGAGTCTATCAAATGATCAAAGTAACCCCTCGCCATCATATCTTTCAAGTACCAATACATTTCCCCCCTCCTCTGAACAGGCGAGATACCCGACAGAGGCTATCAAGTTCGACTTTGTTTTGCGCTGGGGAGCATGCGTGGCACGGGTCGGTAGCTATCTTGAGACTTTTCTTGGGATATTGAGTCGTGGACGGACTGGCTGATCGTT
>Ga0182215_1000029_pt1 | contig 22337 bp, 10 predicted proteins | sample G5R1MG_24_FD_128404 | JGI IMG/M metagenome (GOLD analysis project Ga0182215, IMG submission 128404) | Switchgrass phyllosphere microbial communities from Michigan, USA - G5R2_NF_03OCT2016_LD1 MG | ecosystem: Host-associated > Plants > Phyllosphere > Phylloplane/Leaf | place: USA: Michigan... | reverse complement strand
TTTAAACTACATACTTACATATGTTTCGCGGAAAACCAGCTATAGTAGTCAGGATTGTCTTTCACTAACTTACCACAGTTCTTTGGATATCTTTACAACGATACAAATTATCTCTTTGGCCGTGAAATTTTATTTATTTCAAGTTAGGCCGAGCGGAGACTTTTCTCCCTAAATAGTATTTTACTACTATCCATTTAACAGATAATATAATTTTATTTTTTTGAAGTTTTTATTTAATTTTACAGATAGAATACGTTTTTTTAATTAGTCTATTATGCAACAATGCTTGACTTACTGTAGCTCTTGTCACACCTAGTGCTTTACCAGCCTCAGTCATGCTAGCATAATTTGTCACATCATTAGTTATGATATTTTTAACACAAATAGGCAAGCTATTAGCTATTGAAGCATTAACAGTAGAAAGAATTTTTCTTTCTCTTACTTCATCACTTAGAATAATGTTTCTCATTTTTTCTAATGATTCTTGAGAATGTTTATATCCTAAAGTAGACCCTGCGACTGTAGCTATATTGTAATGAGGTTTATAAAGATCTAAGTAATATTGCTCTCTTTTAAGTACATCTTCATAGGAACAGTATTCCAAGATTTCTAATCTAAAGTTAGAAAACCCGTGTTTTAAAAGAGCTCTATCAATAGGTCTATTACTTTTTGCTAGAGAACGTAAACTAAAATATGTATACATTCTAACATGTAAATTAGTAGAACTACCGATGTAAATATTCCCATTTACCTTATTTACTCAACGATATACAGCAACTTTCATACGGTTTTCTGTTAGGATACGCATTTTGTCCACATCAGCGTTATCATAAATAACAACTGGCTTGAAATTACCAATATTCCCGGAAGAAAACGATCTTGAAAAAGTATTTATTGTTTGTAGAAAGAATGTTATAGTAGCTTTAGATTTAAATTGTTTTTTACCAAGGTTGACATATATTACTTTAGAGGTTATCCTTTCTATTCTATCACTGAGTTAGGGTGCTAGCCTTTCAATGACCCGAGTACCTTTCTACGGTGTACCTTGCTTGTAGCTGCTACGGGTATATACTTGCTATAATTTACTCGTCTATTATTCAAATTAACTAATTTGAAGGTAATAAAATAAGAACGTCCAAGAAAATTGTTGTAAATCTAAACTATAAACTCCATAAAATTATATTATCCTGCTGTGTTTCCACAGAGGTTTGACTATATCTTAAGCTTTCGCCGATCACCATCTAGTCGATGAACTGCACACCATAATAATGTAAAACTATTATGCTGCTTGGCTGCGGATTGCCCATTCACTTTCGTAATCAATCTTTATTTTACTATCTCGCGAGTCATTACCTGCGCCCTTAGCTATGTTACCATGCTAAGTTAGTTAAGATTGCTTTAGGGCTTCCCCGTCAATTTGATGATCTTTAGCAGAAGGTTCACTTCTACTTGAGCTAATAAAGAGGCTCATTTCTTTAGTTAACCCATTCGGCCTTTTATAAGCCTGACCATGGTAAGATCACTACTCTTCGGGTCTCTAATTAGATACTAATTCATTACTTAATAATTGGATTATCTAGGCAAATTTGTTGATTAAATGTTGTGTTCTTTTTACGTCCATAAGGACTCAGACTCACTCATCCTTATTTGCTTGCATCTAACTAGAACTTGCTGACCCATTATACAAAAGGTACGCTCTCATATGTTTATTAAACTTACCTTGAGCTGCTTATAAGACTACTATTTACAATATTTCCTTCACAGTACTATTCTCTATTTCTTGTATATTATATTAAGGCTTAGAGGAAGGTTCCCCTATATTCAAACAGATTAATCCATTTTACTTTAAGCCCCTATCTATTTTCATTCACACTACTAATAGAATCTCGTTTGATTTATTTTCCTGAAGCTAATAAGATACTTCAATTCACTTCGTTTTTTTTTTTAGAAATTCTTCCACCATTTCCCCTAACAAGTGAAAATAACTCCACCCCTAGTTACGGTATATTGGTTAATATACAGCTTTTTATTATCCCATAATAGTCTCTTTATATACTATCCATAAAATTAATCCTTAATATACAACACAAATTCTAGTTTAGTTACAGAGTTTCGAGACATCAAAGAAATCGATTCCTAAGTTTCGAGACATTTCTAAGATCGATTCCGTGAATACCACCTCAAAAGTGTACTACAGTAATAAGGTTATAAAATTATGAAATAATACATTACATATCTTCTAATACATTACTATTCTTTTATATACTTAATATAAGCACAATTATACTTCGGGTTATTATGATTCGAACATAACAAATCCTCAACCCAAATGAGGCGCCTAACCAACCTGGCTCTAACCCGTTTATAACATATAATGTTTTTATAGATATAGGTATAACATAGTTATTCTATTTCTATATATACTAATACATGCTTATCTTTATACAAAATTATGTACGTTATAAAAATAAGGTCTAGCATAGATACTTTATTTCTATAGATATTATTTATATATATCTATAACATAAAATGTACTTTATAAATAAAAGGTAAAACATGATTATAATATATTTATAGATAATTTATAATATCTTTATTTTGTATAACAGATAATCTATATAAATATAACAGAGAATATCCGATTCGAACGGATATGATTTTTACACCAAATAAATGTAGCTTTATACACTACTTTCTTTTTTTTTTCATTACTAGCCTTCGCGGGACTTATCTCGCAGCAGGGCATATAAAATTTAAAAGAAATGGCTAGAAATTTTATTACCCATGTTTGCAGGGGACTAGTAACTATGTACTAGATAATTAATCTGTTGGGTCTTTTTCTTAATAGAGTATATACCACTAAAAAGCTTTTTATGTAATATATTATTTGATAATGAGATGTACCAAAAATTCTGCTGTTTTTCTCTTTTCGTTTTTCTCATAGTTGAAAACTCATAAATTTTATGTATTTCTTTGTTGTATACAGTAATTGGAGTAGACTAAGGGTTATAATTAGATATATTTAATTTAGTTCTTTCGTATAAAACTGTACCTAATTTAGCACTACGTTGTAGCTCCTTTGTTGCTTTGCTATGAATAAATCCTTTACGGCTAACTGCAAACTTTAAAATATTGTATTCAGGATCTATTAAGTCAATATTATATTGTTCTCTTTCAATCAAAATACTCGGTTCATAATGCTCAATTATTTAAAAGTTAAACTCTTATAGACCATATTTTAATATAGCACGATATATCGCACTCTGGTTTCTTTCTGTTTCTCTTAACAAACAAGATTTTAAAAAAGATTTTACCAATCTTTGTGATATATTCAAACTAGATCCTACATACTTTTACCTGAGGCTTGTGTGTTCATAGATATATACCTGTTTTCCTATTATTATTGTTATATATTTCTTTTTTGGAAGATTCTGGATATTCATAAAAAAAATTAAGATTTTATCTATTTCGATGTTAAATTGTTGTTATTAATTGTATTTTTCATGCAGAGAATATCCGATTCGAACGGATGTTGATTTACACCAAAATAAGTTTCAAGCTTATCACTATAGACCACTCAGTCAATTCTCTTTTTTTTTACAGGTAGATAATGTGTTGGCATGTTACCACTATAAGCCAATAAGTCTATTCTTTTTTTTATACAGGTAGACAATGTTTGGCTATTTTATCACTTTAAGCCACTCAGTCTATTATCTTTTTTAATTTACATAGGTTTTGTATATTACAAAATATATTATTCACAGTTAGAATAATGTGTGTGTACAATTCTATCTTAATAGATGAAATAAGTTGTATATCCTTAGAAAAGTGCGTACAAGACTCGAACTTGTAAGAACATGTCCGTAGCATGTCATTATACCAATTTAACTAACGCACCTTATTGATTCCTCAACGAATTGAACGTCGATCACATTCTTATCAAGAATGCGCTTTACCTATTAAGCTAAGGAACCTTTATTACATTTATACTATTTTAAATTGTAATCTTAATAAAAGATTATAATATTAAAAGTATTACATAATAAATATATTAAATCCTATAGATCTTTTCATAATATTATGTTATAACAAGAGCATCCAGATTTGAACTGGAAATATGAAGTTTGAAGCTTCCTATTTTACCGATTAAACTATACTCTTTAATATTAATTATAAATAACAGCTAATCTACAATAGGATAATATATTTTTAAATTCTGCTTAAATATATCACCATGCATGTCTCATGAAATGAGACTTTTTATGAATCCTTTAGATTTGTCATCGTTTTCATTTTTATTACTAATGGAATACTTAATTTTATAAAGATATTACATAAACTTACTAAATTTAAAATAGTAACATTACTGCTATTATGTTAAATTTATATTAAATGTCCAGGTGTTTAAAACACTGTACATCTACATCTGGGTGTTAAAAAACACTATACATCAGGGTGTGTAAAATACCATACATCTAAATGTGTAAAATTATTATACCTAATATCGGAAAAGAGCGGATTTGAACCACCAGGTGTTAAACACAATATTTAGCAAATATCTCGCCTTACCTATAGCAACTTTTCCTTTTACCTGTTCTTGTATAAATATTTAAATGTAATAACTTTTACTAGAATGAAAGTTAACTATAAAAGTTAACTATGTAAGTTAACTATGAAATAGAAGTTAATCCTATAACGGATACTAAATATGAAATCCAAAACTTAAGTGTATAATGGAAGTTAATAAAAATGTAACTTAAATAAAAACTAGATTACAAAAACTAACTAACGCTTAATGGTATAAAGTTAAAAATCTAGATATGTAATATATAAGTTAAATATAAAAAAGTACGAGTCAGACCGGGCTTGAACCGATATCTACTTTCGTGACAAGAAAGTCCTCTACCATTAAGTTACTGACCCTATACGGCCAACCGAACTCGAATCGGTACAAATCGTTTGGAAGACGATTGGACTAACCAATTATCCTATGGCCGCTTTTTTTATTTATATAATATTATTGTTTATATTATACTATCGTAATATATTGTCGTAATATGTATATTCCTCCTATATAAATTGCTCTAGCTTTTTAATATTTTTTCATGGCAAATCTTACCCCTTACAAGGTTTACCTTCTCTAATATATCGGATAAGAAAAGATATTGTAATTCCTAAAAAAAAACTAAAAACTCTGCTGCTTTTGTAATAGATGAAAACTCGTAAGGTACACCTATACCTTTTTTTATTGCACATACAGCAATAAACTTTGTATTAACCGATGGCTTATTTATTTCATAACCTACATTAACATCTATACCACCTATCTTTACTGCTAAATAGATTCCTTTACTTTGTTGTTTAGAAAGATAGTAATCAAAGTGAGTAGCGAAAATACCCACATAGATTGAAAATTTTACGAAAAATAAACTTCAGATCCAGGCTCAGTATAAATTACTATAGCAGTTTTAGATCTACTATTATTAAGAGCTATCTTTCATTTTGTGTCATATGATCTAATACGGCTTAAACTTAAAAATAACCTTTTAGTTTCTTGTCTATCTTTAAAACCTTTAGAGGATCCTGCAATAGTTAAAATTTTGTACTCTGGCTTTAAGTTATCAAGATCGTGTTGCTCTTTTGAAATAATATTAAAGGGATCACAATGCTCTAATATTTCTAAACTAAATCCAGAATTACTATACTTTAGGAATGAACTACAAATTAAAAGTATTTCCGTTTTTTAAGTGAAAATTTCTTCTAAATCTACGAGTTAAATATATAGCAGAACCTACATAATTTTTACCGGTTAACTTCTTAGTTCATCTGTAAATAGAAGATTTTTTGTATTCTCTTTAAAGATATCTCCCTTTTTTTTTAAGGTATCCGTATAAATAACTACTGGAAAAGTAGACATAAAGGATAGGATGATATTATACCCTATTGGAAAGGTTTTGTCCATACCATAGGAATAGAGAATGGATAGCAATAGTAAATATAGCAATAGATTTATACCTAAATATGTAATATACTTACGATATACTTTTGGAGGGTAACCTTACATCTTAATTTTTTAACATATTAACTAAAATTTATTTTACCATCTAGTTAGTAAAGATTTGCACCTAATAACTTACATATTATTAGGTATTAAACCCACATCTAATTCTTTTATAATTAGGCTTTAATCAATTAACCCTTTTCTACTTAGATATAGGGATATTATTTAACTACATAAAATGGTATACCATTATCCTATATCCGTATAAATTATATAAAATCTAAAAGACTTGAGCCCTTATAACCTATAGTTTATATCTTAGATCTTTAAGATCTAAGGGACTTGAACCCTTATTAGAATGATTAAAAGTCATACGCTTTACCATTAAGCTAAGATCTCTATAAATATTTCTACTAACTAAGAGCAAGTAATAAGAAATAAGTGATTCGAACACTTAACCTGCCGCGTGTAAAACGGATGCTCTACCAATTGAGCTAATTTCTTTTTTTTTTTTTTTGAAATAAAGGATAGGAAAGACGTATAATTATATTTTTATTATTATCTATCTTTTTGTTTGGGGTTTTAATGTAATCACCATACAGTATAAATAACTTTATGAGGTTATCCATATATTATAATAGAAACCTAAATAGAGAGAAACATATAAAAACCTGAAATAGATATATAAAAACATGAAAAACACCAAAGATACTAGATAAAGTCTATCTAACAAAAGATATAGTTAAACCTTTATACGGTTCATTCGTTTCAGCATACTTTTTTAAAGTTCCACGTTATATTTTAGTATGCTGCTCTGCATCACGAAGGGAAGTATTGGTATAAATTAAACCTGCATACAGGTGAGTTATAGTTAAAACTTTAGCTCTATTGTATATAAATGTTTGATCATCATTTCACTTTACAATATGACCGTTATACTCACTACTGGCCTGAATACGAGACTTTAAGGTATTACCCGTGGTTTATAACCTAAATTCCTAAAATATTCTACACATGAGGCTAAACTAATGAAATAAAAAAAAATTGATTGGGTTTTACATCTAATAGGACTACTTTTTTAGCTTTACCAAATATAATACTTAAACTCTGTTTATCTTTATTCAACATGGCAGTTAATTCAGACACAGATATATCAGAATGACTAGTAGGTAATACCTTAGTAGTAGTTAAATTATATTTATTAAAAAAGAAAGTTCTTTTTTTTTTAAAATAAAGTGAATATATGTAAATCTGACTTGAAACATTTAAGTTTCAAACATGTATACCTTTTTTTTGAGAAAAATTTAAACCTGAAAATAAATAGAATAGATTGACCTTCATTGTACATGTACAATATAATGTACAATCTGTCGTAATCTAGCATGGCTCTAATTTCTACCTCACAGTAATATCCTGTTTCAGCCGTAAGTATTGGAACAGGGGAAAAACATAATTACCAAAATAACATGAACCAGTTTCAATATTATTGACAATAACCTCATGACAGATACCGAATTTTACATGGAAATCTTTAATAGAATCTGAGTGATACATCAAGGTAGTTTTATCCTTATTATACATAAATATCTCCTTAGATTTAAATCCTGGGGCACGGGCACCCACATGTCTCACTCTAGAGACACTTAGACTAAATTGAGGATATACTAAGAAATATTGTTCTAGAATAAGTTCCGCTTTAAATATCATAGAACTATCGAGCGGAATAACCTGTAAACTAAATTTTTCTAAACCCTCTTTATCTAAAAAAGATAAGAATTTACCGTACACTTTTTAAGTTTTACTCAAATATTTGTTTAATCTAGTAGCTAATTGTATCTAAGAACCTACATATTTAGCCCCTGTCGGTTCATGAGTAAAAATATATACACCGGCTATCTTTTTACCTCTAACCTTACCTAATTTAAATATAAACGCAGGATTTTTACACAAAAAAAATTGCTCAACTCATTGAAAGTTAATATGGGTGAGTTTACCAAAACTTTTAGCGCTTCATCCGTAGTGTGAATGTTATAAATAGATAGAATCTTATTTATAACATTGGCTGTAACAGCTTTCTCAGTTAGCATTAACTCCACCGCTTTACTTTGACTACTCTGTAATGGCTTATATAGTATTAACCATAATTTTTTAACTTTTATGGTAAGATCCTTATACGTATCGTTTGAGATGCCTATGTTGTCACATCTAGAATAAGTATGAAAGCTACGTTAATTTAGGAGTTTGCTTTCTATATCTTTTGAGTAACTTAATCTAATATCTTTTTCGTTTGGTTAACCAAAATACGGTTAACCACCGTGTTGTCTTTGTTGTTACCATCCTTTTTGTATTCATAACTAATTATTTTTTTTCTTTTAAAGTTATTGTTATGCAACCAATCATTGCTAATAATAATATTATGGACGTAATTATTAATCATATTGAATAATTACTATATAGAATATTTCCTATACTTGTTATATGAGAAGTTTCTGCTAAATATCCATCTCATGACACAGATGTAACATTTGTTAAATTTTTTTTTACGGTAAAATGATATAGTATATTATTACTCATAATCATATACGGTAATACATTATTAACAAAATAATTAAAGAAACTACCTATTAATATAGCTAAAGGTATACTATTTACACTGTCTATTAATAGTTCAGATATTCTAACGTTTATTAACATTAATATAAATAGGAATAAGATAGATCAATTCTAACTAAGATTAAGCTAACGTCTAGTTAACATTATCTTGTAAAGGAGTTACTATCATCGTATTAATGACTATACAACTGTGTGTAGCTTACTGTATTGTCCTTCCTCCTTACGATATCACACTCGTTTAGAATCCGACTGTACATTAGAACAAGTATTACAACTTAGCCCCGGTGAACCAGTCTGTAGCGACATTTTCATATGCCGACGGTCTTTAATTAGGATATCATTAACCGTTTTCACCTTGTTTTTCTATAAGTATGGAACTATGCGTATTAAACCTTCTTTTAGTCCCTATGCTTTTAATTCTTTTTGATTTTTTAGTACTTTGCTACCAAGTAGCCAAAGGCTTATCATAATACCCCACACCCACAAAGGGGGGGGGGTAACTGTTATACAATGAATGTTTGTTTTTTTCTGAAGAATCACACCTTACCCTGTACTGCTAGTATCATCTCCCGTTTAATAATAATATCCAAATAAGAACTTGATACCAGGACCACATATATTTTCGCTTACATGGGAGTGTGTGACTAAGGATAAAATACAGGAATTCTTCTAACCCTATGCCCCTTAATTTCGGTGTAATGTCCCGTTAAGTCTTCCGATTCTAAATGTCTTTTTACCAATCTAAAACCTACATCTAAAATATCCGCTGCGTCGTTTAAAGTAGACGCTCATACTGTTTCTCCTGAATTTTTAACTATTTCATAAATACAATTAGTTCAACGTCTATTCACCGCTTTACCAGTTACAATATCTAATTGGCGACCATCCTCAAGATGTCTAATAGTAGGTTTTGCTTTTATTATTTTATCTAGACTTTCATTAGATAAACCTTTAGTTTTATTTGAATCAATGTTTGTACTTAATCTGTAATTATTCATAGAATACGATAATTCTAAGATTAACGGTTTTATATCCTCTGTTCTATGAATTCCATTATATATAGCAGTACTTAAAATTTTAAAATCATAAAAATCTTTACCTTTTTTAGTAATAAACGGCATACTCTCTAAGTAGGGAATTAAATAATTAACTAAGATATTAGTATTTTTAATCGCAACTACTACTTGTGGTTTACTATTTTTTGAACTTTTATCTATTCTAATTATTATAGCTGATGAAGATTTTAATTTAAACATAGAATATTTATCAAATCCTAAATTATTTTCTAAAAATTCTTTTATTTTTTCCATTACAGGTAGTTGTGTTTCAGATTGTACAACTTGAAAAAGAGTATCAAATTCAGATCTAAGTAAACAAAATGAACCTTCCCCCTCTATAAACCCTAGTAATCAAGGACCAGATATTACTATTTGGTGGTCTGCAGGTAAATTAAAATCATACCGGTCCTTGTTCATTCCATTTTTTAATTCTAAAATTTTATCTGTTAAGATTTCTTTTTCCTTAATTGTCTTATCTCTTTCCTGATATAAACAAAAAGCTTTTTTAAAATCTAAATAATCTAGATACTTAGTAGTATTTAGGTTATATTTATCAAAAATAGCTATTAATATATAAATATCTTTTGGATGTGTTACCGTTAATTTACAACTATTACCATACACTGCTATATTATTACCTATATTTAATTTACTTTTTATAAATTTTAAAGCATCCATGTCATCAACATGTAACTCAATCGTAAATCTGAAAGTAATAGATGTAATTTTATTAGTTTTATCCTTATATAAGACTATGGTGAAATTAGATTCTGCGTCTGAGAATCCTACAAATCATTTAATAAAATTTTCTGAAAAGTTGCTGCTATTAAAATCCTCAGCGCAGCAGCCTCAGTGTTCGCGACGTTGTCTCGAAGACGTCGAGGCTTTTTCTCCTACAGTATGTAACGACTCAGATAATTTTTTTAGAGAGGAATATAATTCCCCTTGCGCAGCGAAAGCTAACGGTACTTCCCATTTAAACTTAAACAAAGAAGAAAGTTCATTTTTGTATAACATGATTTTAAATAAAAAATCGTTTATAATTAAAAGTACCTTATAGAGTTGGATTCTAACCAACGCGGCATGTTTGTTCATACGTTTTATTACCGCTCCAATATACACTAACAAGTAAGATAATCCTATAAAGTTTAATCCTGTTAAGATTAAATAAGCAGCTATACATAAAAATAAACCTATTAAAAATAGTAGGGTAGCAAGGCAGTTCTACTAGAGACACCACAGAGCCCCCTCCGAACCGTACGTGCATCTTTCGATGCATACGGCTCTCCCTCTCAGATGTCAGTTTTTTTTAGCTTATTACTTATGTAATGATGTTTTATGTAGATCCTTTAGAGATTTGTTGTCATATGTTCCGTTATGGATTTTCACGTGACAGTTAGAGCATACAGGTATTTGTTTACGGTTAATCTTCGCCATAATCGTAACGAATCCCGATAACTTATCGTTCATCTTTCTGATATGTCTTAGATGATGCATCTGAACTCCATTCTCTTCCCCACATACTCAGCATGGTTCCTCTAGGAGGTCGCTGTACGTTCTTATACCCCAATTTAACACATTTAGGGGATCTTTCACAGTTCTTACGTTAAATAATTTCTTATTAACCAAACTTTTTTGTTTCAAAATCATTACTATGTTTTTCTTGGCCTTCGTACTTTTATTTAGAGGAGTTAGTTCATCTATGGGAGATAATTGTGTTCCAAATTTTTTAAATACTGCTTTTCTAGATTTCATTTTGAATTTTTGTGCTAGAGTTTTCGCACATGAATGGACTAGAAAATGATTAACTATGTTTCCTCCTACTTCTACAAAATTATCCACAAAAGAATAATAATTGGTATAACCTCTTATTATCTCATTATATCTAATCAGAATAGATCGGTGATCCAGAGAAATTCATTTGTTTTGGGCTCTAGGTATCAATCGTGTGTTATCACTCTTCGCTCTTTTAATAAATCCATTCTGTTCTAATTTAACCAGTAGTTCCTGTATGGGTGCGTAGAATTTAGGTCTAACTTGACTAATTCTGGTTCTTTCTGTTCTCCCTCTGAAATTTCTCATAACTATTTTAGCTTCTGTCGTCCTTCTAAGGGTGATGTAAGTCCCCAAAAACTTAACCCTGTCTTCCTTCATATGAGTGATTTTAGTTTTTTCTTCACTTAACTCCAGTCCTAAGGACCCATTTAAGAAGGTTCTTATTTCTTTTTTCAGTGTTGCGGCTAGATCTTTCGATCCACTTACCCCTACTAATCAATCATCTGCATATCTACAATAGTGAATTCTCGAACCTGTTCAGATTCTTGAAGGCATTCTATCTCTTATACTTCTGAGCTTCTTTATTTCTGTAAGTATGGTGGGTTTTTTTTCTGTCTCCAGTTTATATTGCTCCCACAATTTACTTATTTCCCTAGATATCTTCATGTATGCTGGACTAACTTTCGTAGTTCTTTTCCCATTCGGGACCGAGTACTTCTTCTGTAGATCTTTCATGAAGACATCAAACTCATGTAAGTATATATTAGATAATATCGGAGATATGATTCCACCCTGAGGCACTCCTATACTACTAGGTTTCAAGACGTCGGATTCTAGATACCCCGCTTTAACCAGCTTTCAATATAGGTCTAGAAATCTTTGGTCTTTTATCTTATTCTTCAGTAGCGAATGTAGTTTTCAGTGATTTACGTTATCGAAAAAGCCTCTAATATCTCCTTCGATTGCCCAGGTTATTCCGTTTCATTGACTTATATCCTTAAGAGCTGTGTGACAACTTCTATTAGGCCTAAGTCCGTGACTCGAGTTTATAAATAAAGGCTCGTATTTCGCTTCCAATATCATTCTCATTACTTCCTGTACAAGCTTGTCTTTAGGACTTGGGATCCCTAGAGGTCTCAGTTTACCATTTGCTTTCTTTATGAATTCACGTCTCACTGGTTTAAACTTGAAAGACTGGTCCTGGATAGAGTCCAACATTTTAGTTAATCACCCCTTCGACATTCCATCTAAAGTTTCTTCATCTGCTCCGGCTGTTAAGTTACCAGGTTTAGATTTCAGTTTTTGGTAAGCCACCTTGTACATTTCAATATATGTCATTACTTTGTATTCGCTAATTTTATTCGTTTTCAACGAATGAAACAACTGTTCTAATATATTATCATTCCCGGCCTCCATTAAAGTTGACTCCGGATTGTTTATATTAGTGATCTTTGACTGTTTCCCTTCAATTACAACTTGCATCCGATTGTTTTCTAATATGGAAACTCCGTTACCATATCCGTCGCCAGACTTAGGCAATCCCGTATTTAATTCTCTTTTGTCATTGTTTTCCTTAGGTTCTATCGTATTCTCTCTTTGAGACTTCGTGTATAAACTACGTTTAGGCATTCCTGTTTTGTGAAGACCTAATAGATACATATCAGTTATATTGAATCAGCTGATAGGGTTAGTTTTGACCCCAAGACGACATGAAAATTGAACCATAGAAGACTTATCTCAGGAAGTATTCTCGATCTTAATTCTAGATCTATCTTTCCTTTTTCCAACATGCTGTGGTCCCTCTAACCTTTCGGTCGCAGGTAAGTTGGATGATTTACATCACATACGTAGACTGATGATAAGTTTCGCTTCGTTACTTAGATCCTTACTAAATTTTATGAAATATCGTAAGACAGTAGCAATACTCAACTTAAGGGCAAAAGATATCCAAAACGGCGCACAAACAGATACTATAGGGTTTTTACTAATAATTACGAAAATACCCAATAATATAGCAATTATATATAATAGATCTAAATTAAATACACTGTAACCACTAAATGTCATTTCATTAACTAAATACAACATATAAAACGGTTCTTTACCCTTTTCATAACTATTATATAGCTATAATATAAGTAACAATATGCCTAGTCTATGTTACCAATATATAAGTAAAATATACCTAGTATATGTAACTATAACAATAGCCATTAACAAATCACTATGTATATAAGAGTATTATGTAGAAATTGCACTCTTTATATTATAATTTATCTGTAACATGGTTTGAAATGTATCCATATATAAATAGTAAAAGCCTTTTAAATTGAATCGAACATTTATAATACTATGAACATAATCCTGCTCTACCATTTAGACATGAATTCAATAAGAGACAAGAGATTCGAACTCTTAAAAGTGTAATACTATTGAGTTTACAGCTCAACCCTTTTTACCAATAAAGGAAGTCTCCTTTTTTTTGATACCTCTTATTATAAGGTAAACTTTCAATTTGTATGCATACACTGTAAAACTATCCAAATGCCAGCAAAATATATTAATTATATATAGTTTAACTAAGCAAAAATTTTTATTATACCTTATCTATTATTATGAATACTACAAAACAATACCAGTATTGTAAGCACATAGTAAATAGCTGTTTATCACAATAGTATGCGCTCTACTTTTATAATTAATTGTGTCCTTTATTTACAGATTCGAATTAGCATTACATACTTGTAATAGACTCCGTTAAGTCTTTTATCTATATGTTTATCCTATACATTTCCAAACCCTTTTTTTATTATTTGTAGTTTTAATGTGTTTTTCTGTAACCTTATCCGAAAAAACGACTTGAACCTTCAATTAAAAATTTATACCTGAGGGATGAGTTGAACATCCATGAGATTAACTCAGAATATCTTAAGTATTCCCTGTATACCAGTTCCAGCACTCAGGTTTGGAGGGTGGGGGGTATTATTAATTAGAGCTGTATTAGTAATACCCCCCTAGCATTTACTAATAAATTTTTATCTAGTAAATATCAAAATTATTTTTAATACTACCGTAATAAAGTAAAATATTTTTTTTTTTTTTATATAATAATATAAAAGTATTATTTACTTTTAGCTAATAAAAAACTATACTTAATAGTATAAGTATATAAAGGATCTAGGGATTTATGTATTAATATACATTATGCTTATAATAAATATAAAAGTATTATTTACTTTTAGCTAATAAAAAACTATACTTAATAGTATAAGTATATAAAGGATCTAGGGATTTACGTATTAATATACATTATGCTTATAATAAATATAAACCTGTTAATTTAGACCACAACTCGTATACACTAAACTTTTTGCACATACAACTTTCAGTGCCAGAGGAGTGTTCTTAAGTCATTAAGTAAATAGTATACAGATTTCTCTCTTACACACTTACAATTAAAAAAATTGGGTCTTTCTTTATATAAATTTTCAAGTAAAAGGGTAAATTCGTTTGTTCCTGGATCCGAATCTTCCTCTATTACTATCCCATCAGCTATTCAAAGTTTGAAATCCTTTAAACGACAAGTTTTATCTGTATTATTAATGGTTCTTCTAAATTCAAAAAGGTTCTCTTTTCTAAACTCTAACCCATCAATTATAAGATTAATTTCATCTCTTGTTAAAGGTTTTCTAATTAAGTCACTTATCTTAGAATATGTTTGTTTTACGTTTTCAAATTGTATAAAAAAATTATTTTTATCTTTTTCTTCTAAATTAAAAACCTCTGGTTTATTATACACCAATTTATCTAGTAATAAAGTAAATTCATTATTTAGTTTTTTGTCTGTTTGATCTAATATTACTCCATATTCCGATGTAATATGAATATCTTTAAATGTACAAACCTTAAATTTTTTATTCTCCGATTTTTTATATTCTAATAACTTTTGCAATCTACTTTTTAACTCTTTAATCAAGGTATGGATATCTTCTTTCGTTAAATCATTAAGTACCTTTCCTCGAAACAACTCTAATCTAGAACATATAGCATTTACGCTAGTATCTTCTAAAAAAGGTTTTCTAGAGCCCATTCGGTTTAAAAAAAAATCGGGTTTTACCTCCAATAGTTTAGTAAGCATACGAGTAATATCATTTTCATTATTTTTGATTTTTTTGTCTCTTACTACATTCTCTATACATCTAAACCCAATATCATGTAGTACACAAGATTTATTAACATCACGTGTATTTTTCTCATTGTAAAGGAACTCCATTTGTTTAATTCTTAGTATATTAATTAAACTATCAATTTCTCTAGGTTCAAAATCTTTTAATTTGTTTAACACTACTTCTGTAGAATTTCCTGAATCTCTTGAATCATCTTCCTCCGAATAATCTAGATTACCATCCAAGTAAAGTTTAGAGAAAGGGTATATCTCATTTAATTTTAGACTATGTAAATCAATAATATCCTTATTCTTTTTATAAAAAGCTTCAAATAATTGATTATAATTTCCCTTACTTTCTTCTGTAATAGATATATCCTCAAACGTTATATGGTCTACAAGATTCCTAGCTTCCATTAGATTTCTTACACTATAGTGTTCAAAAAGAACTGATCTACCCCTAACACAAATCTCCTCTAAGTATTTTTCACCTTCAGTTGAAAGCTTATCAGCGTCAAAACTTAAAGAAACAAGGTCTTTATCTCTAAATTTAATCATTTCAATCTCAATACAAGGATAGATTTGACTTGTACCTGTGCTCTCATTATTAGCTGAATTTTCAGATACTAGTTGTCTCTTTTTCCCCTTATTTAAGTTAGAGGGTTCTTCTGTGCTCTCATTATTATTTGTATTTTCAGATTCTAGTTGTCTCTTTTTTCCCCTATTTAAATTAGAGGGTTCTTCTGTACCTGTGGAAGGTTCACCTTGTTGAACATTATCTTCATTATAACTAATACCTCCTAGCATATTCACCTGTAAATCATGACCATTGTAGATTGGATCTGTTAAGCGGAGCAGTTTTCTAGTAGAATCCGAATCCTTTAAACAATCGTAGAGAGGATCTCAATTATAATTAGGATAAGTATAGTACATAGAATCTCCATTATATTTAGGATAAGTATCCAATAAATAACTTGGAAACTGTCTATTTCACTTATGATATAAAGGTTTGTCCCCATGGCTTAGTATCTGAATACTTGTACTTCTTTTTATTTTATTAATTTCTACTTTGTAATCCTGTGTTGTTACATGTATTATGTCAGCTTCCTTTACATGTAGGTGTATTATAAAATATTTAGTAGCAAAGTCAGGGGTATTCCTAATATATTTGCAAAGATCCTTTAACGTTAACCTAGTAGTAAAATATTTTACATTACCCTCATAATGTTTAACACTACCCTCATAATTAAGAGCAACAGGTATCCTCATAGGCATATATCAAACCCCAGGTATGTAGTTAGATCCTGTAGCACTAAAAGGAAGAGACGTTGTAAAATGTCCAGGTCTAATACTCACAGGTATATGTCTAGATGAAAAGTTAATTAAAGGTCTAAGAAAATCAAAAGATCTTTGTTTAAAACTATTATTAATATGTTGTATGTGAGCATATAAAAAATTAACATTATCTCTCATAGAAGGGTATGGGTTTTTAGTTGTTGGCTCTAGCTTAGTACCTAGACCACACTTAGCCCATTTCACTAAAAATTTACCAAGCTCTGCAGGTCTGTTATGCACTCTTACTAATAGTTCACCTAGATTCCTTATTCCTAAAAAAAACAAGATTTCTAAATAAAACCGTCCTTCTTTTAAATGACTTAAGTTAATCTCTATATCATCTACTATATAATGAATAGCTAATTTAAATTCATATAAACTTTGTTCCAATTTAGTTAGTCAACTATTTATTATATCAACAAGAGCTAATTTAATCGTTATTAACTCAGGTAATATATAAAAATAATAAAATAATGTAGAAGGAATTAGAGCTAGAGGTAATCATATACTCATTCCTACAATATTGTATCACTCTTTACTATTATCAGTAACAGCCAAAAAAAATACAGATATAATAGTATTAACTAAAATTACCTTAGTAAGTATAAAAATATAAAATGAAAAGAAACTATTTGTACAAGGAGTAATACCTAACCATCAACAACATAAGTTTATAAAATTTATAAACAATAAATAAATCGTTATACCTATGGCTAAATAAAATAAAGGTTTTTTTTTAAAAAAAGGTAAAAACTCGTATATACTGGTTTTTATCCGAGATATACAAGAAAAAAAACTCATTGCATTTTTATTAAATGCAATAGCAATTATAATTCTAGCTGTACCCGTGTGTAATAATACTACATCTATCTCAGATAAATGAGTATAATTCATATGAAATTCAGGTGTAATAGCTAAATCTATTAAGGTATCAAATCCACATAATAAAATTAAGAAGTATAAGGTATCATTGAAAAGATAAATATTTTCCAATATTATCCTAATACCCAAAATAATACTAGTAATAAAAATTACTAATATACAACAAGCGAAGAAATTTAACTCTAGTAAAAAGATGATAATAGAGAACCCTATCACCACCGCGCTTAGTTCTAAATATTTAGACATTCGTATACACCTCATTGATTGTGAGGGTATAATATAAAGGGACAGGCAAAAAATAAATATGTTGTAAATTTTTTTAAACAAAAAAGAAATCATGTTATAAAATTTGAAATTAATAAGTATTTTACTACGTGAATAAAAACAAAAAAAAATTTTGTAATAAAATTTTAAATTAATAACTATTTTATGACATAAATATAAACAAAAAATCTTGTAATAAGATTTGAAATTAATAAGTATTTTGTGACATAAATAAAAACAAAAAACCATGTAATAATATTTTAAATTATTTTTTATATTGCGATATAAATAAAAAAAAGAAATAGTGCAATGAATTTTGAAATTTATAAGTATTTTGCGACATAGATAAAAAAGAGTAATCATTTTATTCATTTTATAAAGTTTTAAATTACATAAGTGCATATCATATCTTGCAAATAAGCAAGAAAAAAATGCATATTTTGCTAATAAGCAAGAAAAAAAAAGTGCATATCTTGCTAAAAAGCACCAAAAAAAAAGTGGAATAAACCTAATTTATGTCAGCAATCTAATAAATAGATGTATAGTTGGATAACGATATTACGCCTTCAACATCTATACCAGTCTGATAAATAAATTATTGCCAAAAAGATTATTTCAAAAAAAAAAGAGATGTATACTAAAGAAACAGTTGCCTCTATAAAGTATGCCAACTCAAGTAAATCACCAAGATGACGAATCTAATGTCTAATATAGCCTCTTATAAAATAACTATATGTGCTAACCAGCACAGTCTTGGTTGTTTTTTGGGGGTATCGTTTATATTAATTAATCCCGGGCTAGTTCCCCAACCCGAACCGTATTTCGACTTAACACTAATCAGAGTCACGCATACGAAGATATTTCTGCCAAAAGATCTAAATCTGTAAACTTAGACTAGCAATCAGCAGCCATCAAACTTATTGCACATACTCCTTTCAGCGCCTGACGAGTGGTTAGTACCTATCTGAGATAAAATTCACCGTGATATGATTACTCACGATTACTAGTAATTCCTTTTTCATGCAGTCGAATTTCAGACTACAATCCATATTTTATCCTATTTTGGGGATTAGCTCCAATTCGCATTATTGCATCCCTTTGTAAAGGCATATGTGGCACGTCTATAGCCCGCAACATTAAGGCCATGATGACTTGTCTTAGTCCCTATTATCAAATCCAGTTGTGAGCGGAGAGCTGCTTTATTCTACTAAATAAAACAAGGGTTTACGTTAATTTAATGGACCTAACCAAATCTCACGACATTAACTGAAGACAGCCATGCAACGCATGTGACCTAAAAATACAAAAATATGAAAAAATAATTTTGTTTTTAAGGACATTCAAGTTGCGGTAAGGTTATTCGAGGATCATCGAATTAAATAGTCGAGATAGGTAGGTCTTCTCAGACTTTCCCCCTCTAAGAACCGTACGTGCGACTTTCATCGCATACGGCTCAAACAGAAATCTTCGATTTTACTCTAGCAGCCATCGCCGCAAATAAGTGAATTTATTTTAACATACTTTAAATTCACTTATCAGATTCTGCCGTATGTTAAGTCAGCCCTTTTTATTTGTAACAATAATTGTCTATCAAAATAAAAAGTAAATCTATGTTTATTTTCCTTATTACGTTTACTAATGCTTTATCAGAGCTCTATGCTTTTTTTTTTATAAATTAACTAAGTATTTTCTTTTTTTTTCTTTTTTTATAAATTAACTAAGTATTTTCTTTTTTTTTATAAATTAACTAAGTATTTTTTTTTAAATAAATATTACCCACACCTAAAATATTTTTAACTTTATTCAATAAATCTAAATCTTTTTTATTAAGTCCTATTTCGAAAAGATAGAAATCACAAAACCTAAAGGTCTTGAGACATCCTTAGTTATGATTACACCAAAAGATGCTGAAGCATCTGTTAATCATACAACAAATAAGGGGTTTAAATAAGTTAAGTCGTTTTTTAGTTCCATATTTTTGGAATTATAATTTTATTTTTTTATGTAATATATGTTTAGTAAAATTTTATACACAATATTTAAATATATTGATGACAATAAACATAGATTTTATCCTTAAAATAGATTAACGTCAATAGAAATCTATATTAGGCATTTGCTTTTTAACTTCTCCTTTCCCCTTTACCCGTTACAAAAACTTCGAAATCTTCTTATATGTTGCCTCTTCTATAATTGCTTCTAGATACATGTAATCTAGAGGATAAATATTATAGCTGAGAGTAAAGGGGTTACCAAGTTCAGATATTAGCACAATTTGCGTAAAATTTAGGAGGATAGCTTTACTCCGGTGGAAATATGGTTTCTCCCATAAATTAGTATGTAAAATCTACTCCCTTCCACGATTTTCAAGTAGTTTATCGAAGCGTCATTGCTATCTTGACTTTCGCTCTCCATGTTTTACTTACACTAGCCCCTAGAAAACAAATATGTTTAAAATATTTATTCTATATTGTCATTTAAGACAGGTTACATTGTCTCTACAGCTTCACACAATTTGTTACCGCTTTGCATGTGTAGATAGTGTTAGGCAGAGAATACCTAGTGGAATCGCACCACATTACTAATACCCGCTTCTTGTCGCACACATACTTCACTACTGGTTTCAGAAACGGTCTAATGATTTCAGTTCCTGCGTTGCCACATTACTCTTGAGGTGGAGTGCTTCCACTTTCATTTATAGTCCCGCTTAAAAGCGAACCTATGGCACTCATCATTGTCTGCCCAGGCTACGGGGGTATCTAATCCTCTTCACTATCTGAGCCTTCGTCCCTCAACGTCAGTTCTAATACTTTGCTTTCTACTTTTTATCTTATAAGCATCTCCTCTTATAAAGTAAAGATGTTCCTTTTATAGACACTAAGCAAGTACATGTACATAAAGGTTTGCCTTCGCCGTTATCGGTCCTATTGGTATCAACAAATTTCATCTTTACACCAACAATTCCGACATCTCCCTCTCACATATCAAACTCAAGTGTAACAGGTTCTTAATTCAGCCTTTGCACACCGTCTAGGTACCCTATATACCTGTTAAAGATGAATAACACTCGTCTCCCTTGTCTTACCGCGACTGCTGGCACAAGATTTGGTCGAGACCTATGGATATAAAGTTTTCATAATAAGCTTTATCCAGAACTTTATAAGACCTAGTCAAGCAAGTTAATAAACTTATTATAGTAACTCTCATTCCTGCAAGTTGCTGGTTCAGCCTTTAGGCCATTGACCAAAATTCCTCACTGCTGTACTACACGCACTGGGGTTTTTTCAGACCCAGTGTGGTCAATAGACCTCTCAGTCCTGACTACGGACACAAGCTAAATATGCCATTACCATACTTACTACTTATCCGATGGTTATTAATAATCAACTAAGAGCGAAATACTCTTTCTTTTAAACACATTTATTAATTATATTATCCCTTTAATCTAACCTTTTAAATTCGGATATACCGAATGTATATAATAGATCTAGTATTAATACATTATAATAAATTGTTATTATAAGGGATTTATTTTGCCTTACTCTTAGGTAGCCATAACACCCTTACTCACCTGTACACCACTTCAATACAATAATTTATACAAATAAAGTATTGACGTACGATTAGCATGTGTCAAGCATTTACATAGCGTTCACTCAGAGCCATCATCAAACTCAAATAAAAGAGGGTAACCATACTATTTACCCTCTAACTATAGTATATTAAAGATAACTAAAATAGTACACTATACTCTTTTAATACTAACTATATTTCTTATCTAAGACTCGAACTTAGACTAAGATATTAGGAATATCTTGTTCTACCATTAAACAAATAAGAATAAATTTTTTTTTTAGTAACTAAAAAAAAATAGTTATAACTAAAAAGCTATTAGTCTAGAAGTATTTATATATATAACATTAACTAATAAGCTTTTACTCCAGAAATATTAATATTTATATCATTAACTAAAAATCTATTACTGTAAAAGTATATATATTTATAATATTAACTAAAAAAAAAACAAAAATTGTTACTTTATAAGTTTTTATATTAAAAACCTAAAACGTATAGTTGTTACTATCTACACAGTTATTCTTATCTAAGACTCGAACTTAGATTCAGATATTAGAAGTATCTTGTTCTACCATTAAACTAATAAGAATTTTTTACATATATATTATAATAAACCTTAAATGTTTTATATTTTAGATAAAACCTGTATGATAAAACCTCTAAATTC
>Ga0182215_1000028_pt1 | contig 22571 bp, 31 predicted proteins | sample G5R1MG_24_FD_128404 | JGI IMG/M metagenome (GOLD analysis project Ga0182215, IMG submission 128404) | Switchgrass phyllosphere microbial communities from Michigan, USA - G5R2_NF_03OCT2016_LD1 MG | ecosystem: Host-associated > Plants > Phyllosphere > Phylloplane/Leaf | place: USA: Michigan... | reverse complement strand
TCACCAATGCGCGCCATGCCGAGGCGATCAGCCACAGCGTCAATCACGGGCACAGCATCAGCGGGAAAGCTGCTGCCTGGAAACGCCGGGCGCAATGCTGCGAAAAGCTCCTGTCGGTTCATTCACCTTTTCCTTTGAGTTGGTCGAGGCTGTCGATCGCGCGTGTCATGTGATTGGACAGCGGCAGGGCGCGGGCCTCCGAGGTTTGGAACGCCACCATCTGACGCACAAAGCCGTCGATTGTCGTCTGCATGTCGCGCAGCTCGCCACGCATCTCTGCAAGCTGTCTGTCGCACTCGCGGCGTTCGTCCGAGAGCGCCTTTTCTAGTTCGGTCACGCGGGCGGTCAGCGCCAAGTTCTGCGCATCGCCTCGCTGGTCGACCTGCTGCGCCCGTGCATCAGCGATCTTGCGCATCTGTAGCAGATGGCTAGCGAACACCTTGAGGCCGACACTCCCGCCCGTGCCGATCAACAAGTTCTGGATCAGCCCCATCGTCGCGGCTGGCGTCCAGCCGACGTTGACCGTTGGTGCGGGTGCTACCCCCGCTGCCATGCTAAGAAATTCTACGACCACGGCCGTAACCCTTGGCAACGAGCGCGGTATAGATCGCCAGTGCGATGCCGAGCACGCACATAACCACCTTGGCTTCGCTGTTGTCGTCAACATAGAGGATGCGCAAGTCGCGATAGACTAGCAGCGCGCAGAAGCTGGCGATGACCAACCGTGCAGGATCGCCCGTGCGATGATCGCCTCGCGACGCTTTCCAGACAGCCACCAGCATCCACGCCATGAGTGCTAAGTATGCTGCAATCTCTAGCCTCAACACTGTCACGACCACACCTGCCTCCGTAGAAAGTTCAGCGTGTCGTGCAGGGTGCCGCGCTCCCGAAACGCCTTGATTGTCTCCCTGACCTCAACCCAGCCGACCGTTGCGGGCGCAACAAGAACCTGCACCATCGCTACGTCGAAGATCGCCCACCACATGTCGGGCGGGTCCACGTTGCCAGCCCAAGCTGCCGAGAACACGGCAAGCGGGATGTATAACGACGCCACGACCACGCATGAGCGGGTGCGCCGGTTGAAGTACGTCAGTGCCGCAGCGACGAGGTAGATCGGTATCTGCGTTTGCGGCTCGGGCGCATGGAAGGCATAGGCAAGTTGCCCCACGCCCCACGTTGCCGCGAGTATCCCGGAGCACCGGCTGAACAGCGAGCACGGCCATGCGATAGCCAGCACCGACGCCCAGTATATGTACTCCGGGTGCTCCATTACTCTACCTTGGGTTCCGTCTTGGGGGTAGGCGACGGCGTGGGCGTCGGCGTGGGAGGCGGGCCGTGCTGCTCCGTGGGATCTTCCTCGGGCGGTGCAACGGGTGCGTTGGTGTCGCTCATCATGCTACTCCTTCACCGGATAGCGCCGGCTGCGCAGAGACCCATTCGTCCCATTCCATGATGTCCCAGTCGGCATCGGTGCGACCCGAGGACTCCGACCGCTTGGACCAATCGAAGGCGCTGGCAGGCTGGCGATCGACCTGCACGCCGTTGCGATGCTTCACCATCACGAGCACGTCGCCTGCGACCGGCATGGGTCCACCTGTCCACTTCATGCCGTCGCTCCTGCGTACTGCGCCGAGATACCCGCGCTGGCGGTCACGTTGGCGATGATGCCGATCTGTCCCGTCGCGTAGATGATGAGCGCGCCGGTCGACCCGTCAGCGTTGATGACCGGCACCCGCTGATCGGTGCGCGGACGATAGCCGACCGGCAGCGTCGCGATCTGCGTGCCTGCCGTTGTCGTGCCACCTGTCAGGATGCCGGTAAGCGATACCTGCCCCGCTACATCGCGCGTGAGCATCCCGCCCGACCAGCCTTCTAGATAAGTCAGCGCGCCGGTGCTGTAGTCCTTGCCAGGCAGCAGATTGCCGTTCAGCCAGAAGCGGTTCCAGCGCGTGCGATCGGACACTCCACCCACGTCAATGATCGGCGTGGTAGGCGCGTTGTCAATGATCGCGCCGTTGATCAGCAGCTCCTGCAACTGCGGTGCCGCCTCGGTGTAGATCGACGTGTTGATCGCGTTGTTCTGCACGTTGACGCCGCTGGAAGGACGGATGCGAACACGGTGCTTGCCCGTCGCCACACCGCTGGCGGGCATGGTCAGCAGCGGACCTCCACAGGCCTGTACGCTGATATCGACCTCGCCACTCTCGCCACCGATACTCACCGCGCTCGGCTGAAATGCGGTGCCGGTTGCATCAACCACGTCGGCGTAGATATGCGAGCGCACCACCCAGGGGTTTGCGTAGTTGATCGCGGACGGCGCGCGTGCTCCCGTCCCTTCAATGCGCCCGGTCATGTGGCTATCGACTACCGAACGCGACATGTTGGTGCCGTTCATCGGAGCGGTGCCGGGCTGCCCCGCCATGAGCATGACCGCGTTCGAGAAGTTACTATCCAGCCCCACGCCGGTCACGCAATCCTTGGCGAGCACGTCCTTGATGCTGCATCCAGCGACACCGTGCGTGTTGAACGTTCCCGCTTCGGAGGCCATGTAAAACGCCGCGGCACTAGAGCGGATCGCAGCAGGCCCGAACGCATGGCAGTTCCGCCCACCGACAATCGACACCGCCCGCGCCTTGCACTCGATGAACAAGCCGCCAAACGATTTGATATTCTCCACGATGCCGGGATCAGCCGTGTAGCTGACTGCCATCGCCAGCCCGTCGTCACCCGAGCGGTACACGAAGGGGTTGTAAATCTCCGCGTTCTTGCTGTTACGCGTGAAGTGTATCGCGTCTGCCAGCGAGTACAGCACCCGCGGACGAATAAGCGTCACACCGTCGCAGTTGACGAACAGCATTCCGGCCGCTGCGAAGCCGATCGGGTTGCCCGCACCGTCAACGCCAGGCGAACCGATCTCGACATTTTCGATCGTGAGATTGGTGGCATTTTCGCCCGTGAGGCCGTTCAAGCGGTTGTCGCCATTGCCGCGCGCGATTGCCCCACCGAGATGCCGGAAATTGGCGAGGCGAACGTCAGGGCCGCTGACGGCGATGTTCTGGAAGCCATTGGACAGCGCGCGGAAGGTTGCCCCCTGCCCGTCAAGGCTGGTTGACACCGCCAAGGGCCCGTCGTGCCGGTATTCAGCGTCGGGGTGGGCTTGTAGCTTGAAACCCTCGCCAGCCGCGTCAGAGAACGCCTGCTCAAGCTTGCTTTGCTGCGATACGATCGTGAACGGGTCGACTGCCGCCATATAGGCAAGCGTGCGCGGGATAGAGCGATCAAGCGGGAGCGCGATGTTGACCTGCTGGCTGTAGCCGATCCGCGAAGCACCAGCCCCGTTGGTGAGCTGCCCGATAATGCCTGTGCCGGTGAGTACCCAGCGCCCTGCTTGCAACACCGTGCGGTCGTCGGGCTTGAGCACGGTCGTGCCGTCATCAATCGCGAGTGAGCTTGCGTCGAACGTGAAAAGGCCTAGCTCGCCAGCGAGGAACGTATCGCCGTCTGCGATCAGCGCTGTCGGGATGGCGCGAAGATCGGTTGCAGTCTCGACCTGCGCCAGATTGCCCGGAAAGGTTACGTTGACAGCAGCCACACCCGGCTCCCTGAATAGGCATAGACTCAGGGTATTTTAGGCTATTACGCGCTGTGCTATAGCAGCCTCATGTACGTCGCTCATTATCAGCACCGACAGGTCCCCGGCCCATTGCTTGCAGAGCGGGCGGACATCGTAGAATTCATCGACAGCCTTAACGCGGGGGCGTTTCCCTCCACGCTAGCGTTCGGATGGCGATGGGGTGATAAGATTGTGTGGGAGCAATACGGCAATTCTATTGACACGACAGAACGGGCAGAGGGTGGTGGCCAATGATGGAACTTGTCGTGCCCGAGCCCACATATAAAGAATCCTTTAAGTGGGTTGTGGCGTATCAGCCCCGCGACACGTTCGGCCCTTGCGCGTCTATCGCTCAATCCTTGATGGGTGTGGTAGACATGAGCGCTGTGCGCAGTGGGAGCAGCGCAATTCTCAGGACGGGCTCTTGTCGAATGGGTGAGCCTATTCGTTGGGCGGCGGGACAAGATGAATTACGCTCTTGCATCGAAGATGCGTTCCCGCGCTCAGCTAACGATTGAATTTGGCTTCTATATTAAAAGGGCATAGCCGACATGAAGCGGTTCGTCATTCTATGCGCTTTGGCAGCACCAGCATCTGCTCAGGTCACGAACTGCCAGCTTTTTCCTAACGCTGTCTCTTGCCAGACCACACAGCGAGGTCCGGGTGTCGACTGGTCGCTGTTGCAACCGCAGTCAGACCTCGACCTGTCGGCTATGGCGCAGGCACAACAGGCACAGCGACAAGCACAAGTCGAAAAACAGCAACGTGTCGACGCGGCTATAGCCGTTGCTCGCGCACAAGCCGCTGGTAGATTGGTTGCCGAGGGTAAGTGTGATGAGGCACGCGCGAGCGCGCTTAACGCAGGTGATTTCATGCTTGCGCAACAGGTCGCGGAGGCGTGCAAGTAAGTGCAGCACGGCCCCCTCTACATCGGTGCCGTCATGGCCGCGAGCACTGCGATACGTATCGGCTTCGTGAAGGCTATCCCGCCGTTCCGCCGTTTATCGGCGCGCCTCTGCTATGGCAGCGGTAGACAACTGGGGCGCTGCCATCGCGCCATAGCGAAGCAGTTCCGCCAAGCGCGGTGAGATAGCTGTGTCACGGGTGAGCAGCGGCACCGCAGCTTTCGCGGCCGCATAGGCGGGCAACTGCGCAGCACCTACGATCAGCGACGGAATGTTCGACTGTTGCCAACGACCCGCCGTGCCGCTGTCCGCAATCTCGCTTGGCAGGATGTCTGATGCCGGATCAGCCAAGTCCTGGTTAAGCGCTTCGCCGCGCGCGTAACCTCGCCTGCGAACAGTATCGCTCGACTGCTTGACCGCTTGCGAATAGCCTGCCGGGCTGATCCCGGCCTTACTGTTCGTGGATGCGCGCTCTACCTGAACAAGCCCCTTCCACCCCTGATTGATGGACTGTAGTTCACCGGCATATTGCGGGTTCTGCCTCGCAGCCAAGCCGTGAAGCGTATCGCGCACCGCCTGGAGGGCATCACCCAAGTCCTGTTGATCGGCATCGGGCGATGACGAGAAACGGCGCACGCGATCACTCAGGCGAGTGTCGATCGCTTTCAGCGCATCACCCGCCAGCTCGCCCCCGCCCTGCCAATAGCGCCCGAGGTCGTTCAAGATCGAGTTGAACTGCGTCACACGCGACGGCGCAAGGGTCTGCGCGTCGGTGTGGATCGCAGACAGCTCGCTAAGAAACTGGTCATCACCCTGCACTCGTAGGTTCGGCAACAAGCCTTCGTAAGCGGCAGATAGTTTGTCGCCCGCCCACTTCACGGCACCACGCCCTGGCTTGATGTTGTCCGGTAGCTTTAGGCCAATGGGTTCCACCGCCCGGTTGATCGTTGCGCGCGCGAAATCCGACAGAGACCGGTTGCGATCGCTAACGATGCTATCGCCCACGAAGGGCGTGCTTACCGCGCGATCCTCAGTACGCGCCACACGCTCACCGAACTTGGTTCCTGTTGAGCGCCCATACTGGCCAGGCGTCACCTTGATGCCGGCATTGACCAGCGACTTGATACCATCATCCACTGCCGGCTCGGCAATAGATGACGCACCACGAAGTAGCGCGTGCGCGCCGTAACCGCCGATACCACCCACGGTCGCATCGACTGCGACGCCAAACGGGTCTTTCTTGTCGCTGAGAAGCGCCCCCCCGGCTAAACCCTGCATCAGAGCGCCGCCACGAAGCGCGCCTAGCGGTGCAGACGCTACAGCTTCACCACCGAACCGCCCAATGCCGCGAAGTGTGTCCAGGCCCTTCACAGGCGGCGCAAACGCACCCTCTAGGTCGTTCTTGCCCGCCAGCCCCACACTCTGACCGGCGTTTAGCAGATCGTTGCCCCACTGACCGCCGCCCACTAGACCGCCGGCCGCGTTCAATCCCGACACAGCCCAGTCAGCCGCGTGGTCTAGAACATTGGCAGCGCCCTCGCCCGCGCCGCGCACCAGCTCACCAACGCCCGTTCCCACGTCCTGTACAAGCGAAGTTTCCGGGTCGACTTCTTCACGCGGCTTAACCCCGCTCTGGTCAACCGGGTAATCGGCAGCGACGCCCGCCTGTTGACGCGCAAACGCCTGCAATTCATCCGGCGTAGCGTCGTCTGGGCCTTCAACCTCGAACGTGCGCTTACCGTCTGGCGTGGTGATGCGGTAGCGGGCCATCAGTTTACCCGCACGATCTTGAACTGAGACATGCGATTGACTTTCGGCTGGGGCTTATCCGGCGTGTAGGTGCGGGCCACCCGGTCAGGGTTAGCAGAAGCGTCTCGTGCATACCCACGATAACTTTCTGCCGTCTGGTTATAAGCGTCGCGGTATGCTTTGTAGCTTTGGTAAGCCGCCCGTACCATGTTCTTCCGCTGAGTAGGGTTTAGCCGTTCGCCGCTAAGTGCCTTGTTGTAAGCGTTTCTAACTGTATCAGAAACACCGCCTGCGTTTTGTGCCGTCGCAAATTCTCCTTCGCGCACAGTCGACTCAGCATCAAGTGATTTCATGAACGAGAATATAACCGCAATGTCGTCTTGTGCTGTAGCCTTTGGGTTCAAGGCTAGAGAGCGTAGAGCTTGGAACTGTGTCCGTGCTTTTTTGAAGGTCTTGACCTCAGCCAACGAGTCAAACTCTTTCCGCAAAGACCCTTCCGTCTTGCGTGTCTCAGGCGAATTGCTCCGCCCGGTGCGATCAGCCGGACCACCGGGGATAGGCTCCAGCCGGTCACCATTATAGCGATAGCCGCTCGGAGCTGCCTGCTGCCGTTGACGAGGCGGGCGCACCTGCACAACGCCGGGTTGCCCGTTGGCCGATAGCTGACGAGTGTTCTTTGCCACGTATGCGCGCGTCTCGCCCGGCATCGCCGCCAGCCAATTCTCACCGCGACGAGCGACAGCCTGGTCAACGCGACCCGGCCCCGCATTGTACGCCGCCCATGCTTTCGCGGTATCACCATCGTACCGCTGCACCATCGCGCGCAGGTAGTCGCGCCCGACACGGTTCTTTTCGCCGACGCTGCCATCGCGAGCGGGCGTCACACCGAAGCCCGGATCACGCTGCGTACCCGGCATCGTCTGCATCGCGCCCTGTGCACCAGCGGGAGAGGTGATTAGACGCCCATCACGGCCGTAGTCTCGGTTGCCGCTCTCAGACTGCGCGGTGATCGCCATCATCGCCGAGAGAGGCCCACCAGCGCCCATAGCAGGCGCTTGAGGAGCCTGAGCGGCCTGCCCGCCCTGATATGCACTCGGATAGATCAGCGATCCACTCTCAGCATCCCAAATCGGCTTCTCGACAGCGGGGTTCTCCGCGAGCATCTCGTCACCAGAGTAGCGGCGCGATCCCGGCGCGAGCGTGTACGGCTCTGCAGCCTTCATCCGCGCCGCCAACGCTGCTTTGCCACGTGCGGAAAGCTCATACTGCGCGTCAAGTCCGGCGTCTGACCAATCGTTGTTCGCAATCTCCTCGGGCGTAAAGCCGGCCTGCGCCAGGATCGGCGCTGCTACTGCCGCGCGCTGCTCCGGCGGTAGCGCCTTCAACTGCGGATGCAACGTGCCGATGGTGTCAATCTCGCGCTGGAACTGCCCGAGCTGATCTTCGCGCAACCCGCCTAGCGCTCGCGCGAAATCGAAGTCACCGCCCAGCGCCGCCTCGCGTTGCGCACCCACGTAATCGCCGCCTCGCGCCTGCTGCGCTAGCGTCACACGGGCCTGATCCTGCTGCTGCGTCCGGTTGAACGCGTATTGCTCTTGTGCTGCCCGCTGCTGCGCGATCTGCGCACGCTGACGGTCAAGCACCATCTGCTGTTCACGCGTCGCTTCCTCGCCATAGGTCTGGAGCGCGCGAAGCCCGGTGTTGAAGTCAATCGCCATCAGCCGCCAACGCCTCCTGCGTAGCTCGACGCGAGATTGCTAAGCGCGCGATCACCGCTTTTGACGAGGTTGGACCAGATAGCCCCGTTCATTAGCGCCGCGTTGCCGCGGGCGTCCGCGAGCGTCTGGTTGGCCTGGTTGTTGGCCTGCACCGTCTGCGTCGCCACACCGGACACGTTGCCGATCGCGCTGTTTCCGGTCTGGATGAGCGTGTTGAGGTTGCCGAGATACTGCTGCTGGTTCTGATCGGCTAGAGCCATGCCCTTGCGCTGGAGGGCTTTCAGCGTCGCGCCACTGTCACCCATGCCCGTTGCGTAGGCGTTGGCGTTCACTGCGCCCAAGCCAGTATTGAGCAGGTCCTGATAGCCTGTGGACGCCCGGTACGTACCCAATGCCGCCGATGCAGCCGATCCGCCGAACGGGTCGCCCGTCATCTCATATGGCTGGCCTTCGTGTCCGGCCTGGCCGTAAGCCGGCTGCGCGGCCTGACCGATGCCGAGCAAACCCGAGTAAAGCTGCGCGGCCGCGTTACCTCGATCAATGCCCGGCTGATTAAGTCCGGTGATGAACTGTCGGTTTTCGTTGTTGGCAGCGATGATCTTGTCGGTAGTCTGCGCCTGAATTTTGGCGGCTTTCTTCGTTGCCTTGCCTTGGATGACAGACCCGATGATGTCACCGAACAACGACATGGCAGCGTCCTTATAGCCGATTAGGCATAGTTTGTAGGATTGTCCCCGGTCCTCACTGTTCCTGCAACGTCCGCGGGCGCACGAAGCCCGGCCGCGTCGGACCATCTCCACCGTCTGATGTGCCGGTTTCCGGTATTTGCACTGCGCCGACGACGTGCGTGTCACCCGTCTGTGTGGGCGGCTCTGCGGTCACGAGATATGTCACTACACCGCCGTCGCGCTTGGGATCGCTGTATGACACATAGTCCACGTCGCCAGGGCCGCTCGCAGCAATTGATGCGCCTGCGACGGGCACTGCAACCGGCGCACCGCTAGGCTGCGGATAGTAGCGCGTGTGCGCGGCAATGGTGATTGTCGACGGCGTAGCGGTAAGCACGCTGGCGGGCTCGATGTAGCTGCTCTGTAACGACGTTTCCCGCTGTTGCGCGGCGTTGGCAGTAGCAGTGCCGTCAGCCGCTTGCTGTGCGGCCGCTGCCGCCTCGTTTGCGGCCTTGGTGGCATCGTCTAGATTTTGGATCGCGAGCTGTATCTCGGGAAGCTGCGCGATCTGGTTGATGGCTTCTGCGACGTTCCCGTTATTGCCATTGATTAGCGTCACGAACGACGGCACCGGGCGACCATTTAAGTCTACGATCTGCTGCGCCTGCTGGAGGGTCGCGGTCTTGACGAACGGCCGCGCCATCAGGCCCAAGCCTCCTCTGCCATCATGCCGGAGAAGCGCACGCGAACGTCTGTGACACAGCTAAGCTCGAACGTTCGGACCGGTTGGTCGGGTCGACCTAACCGCCACAGTATGCCAACGTCGAACGGCGCGCGCACATCGATTTCATCATAGTAGGCCGGGTAATCGTCCTGCCCATCCTTCCAGCGCAGTCGAACCAGCGTGTCAGCCGATGCGCCTACACCGATTGAGACGCTATCGTTACGAGGCGGCTTGCCCTGGATCGGCACCGTGCACGAGACTGCGCGCTCGAACACTACGCCATCGTCGGTGGTCGCGATCGGATCAACGCGCCACAGCCGACCGTCAACATCGGATGCTGCCACCGTATCACCGTTGACCTGGTAGCCGTAGCCTACAGGCCACGTGAACTCACTCCAGGCCTGCGTTGCCGCATCGTATGCGAAGCGGCCCTGGCCCGGTATGGTGAGAACATAGAAGCTGTGGCCGTCAACGCCGAACGTCCATGCCGAACATGGCGCGACAGCTTTTCGGATTCGCTCAGCTATCCCGCTATCACTGATGACCTGTGGGACGGATGAGGCGCGATAGACCTGATAGTCGTCACCCACCCACACAAGCGTGTTGTCGAAGCGCCTGACGGCATCACGATAGAGACATCCGCGCTCAAAATTGCGGCCTGAGGCGCGCTGGAACGGCGCGTCCTGATCACCGGTCGGTTGCCAGACTTCGACGTTCTCTTGGCCAAATATCCAGAACTCATCGCCCAGCCGCCTCACCGCCACGGCTTTATCCGGCAGGCTTTCGGCGGTCGCGAAGTTGAGCGCGTCGATTGCCGTTTCGCCGGGCACAAGCCAATAAAAACGACCCGTTGACTGCAACAGGATTGCGTAGCCGTTGAGCTGGTCCACGTCCTGCACCGCGGCAAACACAGGTGCGTCGTCGGGCAGCGTGAGCGGCGCGATCGTGTCGGTGTACCGATAAGCGAGACTGCCGCCCACGATCACCGTGGCGAAGGGGGTGGATGCAATGGCAACGGGATCGCTGCCAGGAATACCGCCCTTGCTGACCTCGTTGGTGTACAGGGTAGAGCCTGCGACTGTCAGGCGCTCGCCTGTTGACGTGCGGTAATGCACACCGCGGATGATGGATTTAAGGTCTCCTAGCTTGGCCAATCCGGGCCGCTGAATGCGCAGTGTGTTGTCAGGACTGATCCCGCTCTGGTCTTTCTCCAAGTACAGATTGCGCAGCGTCACTTCGGGCACCAGCCCGTCGCTGCGCTTGTAAGAGCCGATACCAAGCGGGATGATAGGCATCAGCCGAGCACTTCCTCAGTCTGCGCGACGATGGATGCAGCGCCGGTGCCGGCGATCGTCTGTTGTAGCATTACGTAGTGGGCGGCGGGCACGATGTAGCGAAGCGCCGCGGTGTTGCTGGTGGTCAGCGCCAGCGTGACGGACACACCCACGCCGCTAGTCGCCTCTACCACGTCGCGCACGGTCGTGGGCGGATTGCTGGCATCACTGAGTAGCCGCACGGTCGTGCTAGATGTGCCTGCCAACAGCGGGTTCGTCACCTGCGCCTTAACCGCATAGCTGCACTCGACCGCCTTAGTGGCGCTGGGCTGGAATGCGGTGCCGATCGCGCGCGTAGGCGTGGAAGGCGTCACAGTGCCTAAGCCGGCGGGGCCGGTCGCACCCGTAGCGCCTTGCGGTCCAGTAGCCCCGGTGGCTCCAGTCGGGCCGGCTACTCCTTGTGCGCCTGTGTCACCCTTCGCCCCCTGCGCGCCAGTTGCGCCCGTAGGACCAACAGCGCCAGCCGCGCCAGTGTCACCCTTAACGCCAGCCGGTCCCGTAGCGCCTTGAACACCGACATCTCCCTTTGCGCCGGTGGAGCCTTGGATGCCCTGTGCGCCCGTGGCTCCTGGGTCGCCCTTGGGTCCGGCAGGGCCTTGCGGACCAGTCTGCCCGACAACAGCCTTGGCGAACTCGCCATCCATGTACGTCTTGGCGTCAGTAGCCGACGTGAACCCGCTGCCATCTTTGCGCGCGTACTCACCATAGACGAGCTGTGCGAGGCGGGTGCCGCTCAGCGTGAAGATGTGGACACGATCGCCGTCTAGCACCGTCGTGAGCGACCGTGCGGGCTGTGCCGCTAAGCCGTCCATCTGGATCGCGTCGTTCTCGAACCATACGCGTGTCGTCATGCCTCGTACCCGTCTGGATAGAACTCAGGGCTGAACTCCACCAGTGTCATAGGTACGCTGGCCGTCAGCATGATCTTAGCGCCATTATTGAAGAAGCTGTTGCGCACGGGAAATTTGAAATCGACTCTGATCTTTTCCTCAACGCCAGGCTGCGCGGTGATGGCCATATTCTTACCGCCAAGCTCAATGACGCCCGCCATGAACGACACACGCAGGACACCACCCACCTTATCCGGTACGACACGGATATCGCTGCTGTTGAAGAACGTGTCATAGAGCGCGTGCGGGCGCACTAACTTAGCGGTGTTGTCCCATGGTGCCCAATCGGTGAATGGACGGTTCAAACGACTGTTCGCCGCGGATGCCGATAGATCGCGCATCATCTGCGTAGGCGTGCCTGCAACCAGTGACACCGTTACGCCAGCGTTATAATCGTTGTCGGTGTAATCAATGAAGCCACCACCATACTCGCTAAACTCGCGGTCGTGAGCCGCGAGCGCCGCGTCGATGTCAGCTTGCGATGCACCGGGAGTGATGGCGAGGCCCGTCATCTCTGCTCTCCTACACCTGAGACGTGGGGGTCATGATCATGAAGTTATCCAATTCCATACGGATAACTGCCGATATCAAGCTTCATATAGCCGATGTTGCAAATCTTACCCGCGCCAGAACGGTTAGCGTCAGTTCCTTTTTGACCGTAGAAACGAAGGGTCAGTGGCAGCGCCAGATTAGTAAACTCGGGTAACTGCGCTTGAACCACGCGCAGCACGTACCCCCCGCCGGTCTGGTCATAAACGCTTGACGCATTGGAAAACGGCTGGTCAGCAATTGCAATCTCAGCGCCATTATACAGCAGCGCTAGACGGCAACTAGTGCTCGGCTGCGTGGCAGGTAAAATGATCGGAGCCGACAGGGTGACTGTCTGCCGTGATAGCCTACGCAGCGCCCCGGTGTCTGTAATCTGCGTGTCAATGTAACTGTCGGCGTTCGTGCCGATAGTCAGATCGATAGATCGCCCACCTGTGATGTATGTCGTGGTGTTCTCGGCCAGCGTGGCATTCGTCGCGCTAAATCCAGCAAGCGTGCCGGCTGAATATGTCGCGAAGTTGCCATTCGGAACGAGATTGGGGGTCGTGACATTAAACGTCGGCGCGCGAGGAAAGCGCATCTCAACGCCGCTGTCGAACAAGCCCAGCATCAAGCTCGTGATGTTGGCATGGCCTAGCACGGAAGGGTGAACTTCGGTTGCAGCCGTGCTGGCATACCAAGTTGCCGGTTTACCTGCGGCCAGGAATAGCGTTTCAGCGGGAATGATCGTAGCGTTCTTTAAAGCCGCAAGACGACGTGCGTTTTCTGAACTCACTGCCCCGTTGTTGCTGCCGTAAATAGGCCATTGCTCCATCACTACCACACCGGCCTTCATGTGCCATGACTGTATAGTGTCGAGCGTTGCCAGCATCTGAGCCAGCGTGGTTCCGTTGAAGCCGAAATCATAGATAATCAGATCGACTTGTCCGGTAGAGCCAAGTCCCGAAGGGTAATAGCCTTGCCCGACGTTGGGACTACCAAGCGCGTGCGCCGGTATCGTGCCGCCCACACCGGTATTATAGACGATGACAGTTCGCCCGTTAGTGCCCGTTTTTACGGTTTCAGTAACGCCATATCCGCCCGTAGCGGCATTGTAATTGTATCGGTGTACCCACGTGAAAGCGGGATAGCGCGCAACTAACGCGTCGATAAACTGCGCTGACCATCCCTTGCCCGGCGATCCGCCCCCGTAGGTTGAGGTGCTGTCACCAGCGATTAAGATGTTCACGTTGGAGTTTGCATCGCCCAACCGCTTTTTGACGTTGAAGAAGGCGGATACACTTTCGTGCCCTAGCAACGAACGCGCCACAGGATCAGGTGCCGTGACACCTGCTGCATCAATCCCTGCTTGAAACAACGCTTTTTGAGCAGGAGTAAGGTTACGGATGTCGAGCGCCATCAGACGGCTCCCAGCACGAGGGTAAAGCTGTCGCTACCGTCCAACGACACGACAGAAGCGTCAGAGCCGTCCAAGGACAATGCGAGAAGGGGAGCCGATCCCGGTGGACTGTACGGCGGCGCATATTGCCCCGACGCGACAGGCCACCCCTGTTGTAGCCCGTAAGCTTTAGGCAGAACCATTAGGAGAGGTTCGAGTACAGGCCGGTGACAGCCGAGTTGTTGGGATTGTACAGCCGCACAGAAGCGTTCTGACCGATAACAACGCCTGTAGTGCCCGGGGTTGTGCGGGTCGCTACATCGCGCCACGTCACACCGTCAGAGCCGAGCGATTGCAGCGTCACGCTGGTGCCGGTGAACTGCGCATCCCACAGGTAAGAGCCGCCAGCGACGCCCGTAACAGGCGTCGTAGTTGACCCAGCGGTCGGGTTAGCCGACGTGCCCGCCTGCGCGGTCAAGCTCTGGTTGCTCGCAAGCTGGTAGGTCTGCGGTCCCGACGCCTGCCCTGCCGTCTTGGACGCTAGATTGCCGTCCACGATATAGACAGGCACCGCGTTCTGATCGTTCAAACCAACCATCAGCAATATACTCCCGGAACGGCTTGGCGCGGCGCGCTGTATCGATGGGTGAGTGTGACGAGGTAGCGGTTGGCTTGGCGCATCGTCCCCGCGCCGACATCAGCACCGAATATGTCGGCTATCTCCAGTGCGAGAACCGCCGCCAGCCCCTCGGGATCGTCACCAGAGCGCGGGGCCGTGGTGTCGAGCTGCAAAGCCTCGATCGCCACCCACTCACGCTCGGTGCCGTCGTAAATCCATGTCTCGACGTTCCCGCCGACTTCATCCTTGATCTGAGCCACTGCTCCGTCACGCGGCGGGCGGGCGTCCATGCCTGCGCGCTCCTCGTTGTACGGGCGAGGTTCACCGTAGCTCGTCACCATTGCAGGGAGCGTTACGGTGATCAGCGCTGAGGTGCGGATAATACGCTCGTTCTCACGCGCTACGTAATCTGTGAGCGGCACGACATCAGTCAGCCGCCCAAGCGCACCAGCGGCGATCCAAGAGCCGTAAAGCCCTTGGAGCGCCGCCAGCGTGTCGGTTTGGTCCGCCACACGGGGTTCACGCCCTGCCGCAAGCCTACCCAGCTTGCGAAGCGCGCTATTCACGATAAGGCGGCACGTCGCCACTTACTTCGTGGCCTCGTCCAGCTTCGAACGCAGCGTCGCCGCGGATGCGTTCTTGTTATAGCGTACGCCGAGCGCGTCCAAATGGCTGCGCAGTTCGGCCATCTCGGCCTCATCGTCAGCGGTGTTGAGATCGTCTTCATCGGCCGTCCCCACCTCAAACATCGGATTATTGCGGATGTTCTCGGCCCACGGCAGACCCTGATACGCCAGGTCGCCAGGAACGCGGGTAGGCTCGCCCTTCACGAAGCGCAGACCACCCTCGGTGATGATCTGCGCCTCGGGCGAACCGTCCCCGAGCCACGTTGCGGTAAAGTCGGTCACTGTGCCCTCCTTACGCCGGGTTTTCGATCACGCCGGAAAGTTCCGTCATGATCGTGCCCGTTGCGTTCGTGGTGGCTCCACCGATCGTCAGGATGACGGTGGTAAAGCCCGCATTGTTGAAGTCGCGACCCTTGAAGTCGAGAGCGTTAGCCGCACCCGCCGTCGCGGCCGACGTTGCCGGGAAATACCGGGTCGGGTCGCCAGCATCGCCGAGCGCAATCGTCACGCCAGCGCCGAGTGCATCCCACTTCATCGCACCCGAGCGGACGAGGAAGTTGCGATGCACGCGGAACATGCGAACCGTGTCACCCGAAGCAATTGCACCCGTTGACTGAGTGCCAAGCGTGAACGTACCGCGCGCATTCTGGAGCGAGCGCCCGTCACCGGTCGGACCCGACACCGGATAGGTCGGCGGGGTCATCTGAAGGCTGTTGAAAGTTGCCATGTCTGATGCTCCTTAGACGAGGGCCGGAACGGCGGTGATCGACGTGACCATGCCGTACTGCGCACCACCGAAGCTGGTCTTGGCGATGCCACGAAGCTCCTCCACGGCCATGCCGGGACGGAACTCATAGTCTTCCTGCCGATCCTCACGGACCTGCGTGCGCTGACCGTAGCCGACGCAGATGGCCGACTGGCCGCACAGGAAACCCATAGCGAGGTCAGCGCTGGAACCACCGGCACCGGTCAGCAGCAACAGGCTGTCGATCTCCGGCACTTCGCGGATCACGACGCCCAGGTACATCAGGTCGCCATCCTGGAAGAGCGGGTTGCTGTCGACGCCACCAGCCTCACGCGGACGCGACGAGGTGTTGATCTGCACGATCGTCGGGTCCTGCGAAAGCACCGAGAACTCACGGCTCCCCACGAAGTAGACGAACCACTCGCGACCCGCCGTCATGTCCGACTTGTACGGACGGATGTTGGTCGTGAAGCCCGTCGTGCTGGCGGTCGGGATCGACTGACCGGCGTTCTTGGCGATCGTCTTGAGCAAGCGAACGTGCGCTGCCGACGACTGACCCGACGTGGTGTTGACGTTGCCGAGCGCGGTTGCCCAGTTGCCCGATGCCGTGTTCGAACGGGCATTGCCGAACACCACACGATCGCTGTTATTGGCGAGGTAGGTGTTGCGCTGCGATGCGGTCGACAGCGAGTAGAGCACCTGACTGTCGGTGCCCGGCAGGCCCTTGGTGTCGAGCGTGCCGGGAACGATGATCGACGCCATCGCAAGGATCGCTTCGTCGCGCAGTAGCTCGGACGACCACTGGCGAAGCTGCGTCTTGGACGCGTTCCACATATCGATCGCGGTGCGGAACGTGGTGCTCTTGGGGAGCTTCACGCCTTGGCGAATCCAGTTGACCGTAACCTTCGTGTTTGCGAGGCCCAGGTCGACTTCGTTGCCCTTGAGGATTTCTGACCCGCGAACGCCGCGGCCCTGGATGCGTTGCACCAGCGGAAAATTGACCGTGTCGCCGGCCTGCGAAACGAGGGTGTAATCCAGCCGGATGATCGACGTGTCTTCGGTGCCCATGTACGGCTTGAGGCCGGACTCGCGGACGTATTCGTAGGTTAGCTTGGTGGCCCACTCCTGACGCTCAAGCGCAGTGGCCAGTTGAACTTCTGCCATGTCTTACTTCCCAATCATGGAAGCGAGAAAGCCGTCCCGTTCGCCCTGCGGAGTCACGCGGGAAGCGTCGGTACGCTCCGATGCGATTGACCGCGGGGGTGCAGTAGGCTTTGCCGCCGGTTGAACGACAGCGGCCACGGGGACCGCCTCAACGGGCGCGATCTGCGCTGCTATGCCGGGGTTCTTGGCGATGTAATCACGAACGTAATCGTCCATGCTTCGATTGCCGATGTCCGACAGTAGCGCGTCACGCTTGTGCTGCTGGACAATCCAGTCGACGGGATCGGCTTCTCGCATGTAACCAGCGGCGAACGTCGGGTCCTGCTGTGCGCGCTGCTGCGCCCACTGAACCGCGGCATCCACCGTGTCGGCCCCATGCTCCTTCCGTGCGAAGCGGTCGCTAATTGCGAAACGCTCCTGGATGCGGCCTGTCTCGATGCGCTGCTCAAGCTGGGCCGCATATCCCTGCGGATCGTCAAAGGGGTCGATCTCAGGACGCCGCTGCTGCTCGCGTTCGCGAGCCTCATAAGCTTCCAGCCGGCGCTTCAACTCGCGAGCCTCATCACGCTTATCAAGGAACGTCGCCAGCGGAACGTGCTGGGCCTCCTTGGGCGCTTCAGGCTCGGGCGTCGGCTCGGAAACGGGCTCCGGTTCTGGCTCGGGTTCCGGCTGTACCGGCTCCTCTACCACTTCCTCGACAGGCGCAGTTTCAGGCTCGGCAACAACCGGTTCTTCTTCTGCAATCATCCCGCCTAGAAAGTCCTGATCCGCCATCTCGACTCCTCCTCGCCTGTCTCGTCGGCGACCTACGCAGCGCCCGTGCACCGGCGGCGTGGAGGGAGTTTTCGAGTTCCCCCGCTCGAACACCGCAATTAAGCATAGCGGCGGGACTATTGTCCGAAGCGGGGTAGAGCGCGGTCAAGCGGTCGCGGGCGTTTCCTGCAAGTGATTTGGCAGCAATGCGTCGAGTGCAGATTTCTCCGTTTCCACGCCGATCTGCTGCGCGCGTGCGCCGGCCAATGCCGCCTGCGCATTCTTGTGGTTGGTGTCAGCCACTACCTGCTCACCGGTTTGCTGCTGCTTCTGTTCAAGCGCCTGCGTGAGTTGCTGAACCTGTTGCGTTAGCTGCTGCACCTGGTTCTGCTGCTGCTCGTCACGACCCTTCTTGATGAGTTCGAGGATGCGCGTTTTGTCGGCAATTGGCGATGCTTCCACCATTAGCTCGAATGCGGGCGTATAGACCGTTTCAAGTCCGCCGGCCTGCCCGACTAGCTGGACAAGCTCTGCCCATACTTCCTGCGCCAGCGTGGCGGTGTCCTGCACCGTGTCGAGGATGATATCGACATCCATCTCGGCAAGGCGATTGTTGTAGCCCACTACACCCATTGCCGGCACCATCGCGGTCATCGGCTGACCGTCCGGCCCCGCGACCTGCTGCGGCTGCATCACCATCCCCATTTGCGGCTCATTGACCTTGAGCCATTCGGGTGCTCGCACGTCGTCGCTGATGCGGATGAACATTTCGTCGGTCCAGAACTGACGCGCCCTCGCCCACATCTGGCGATAAACCCGTAGCTCCCAATTATTCAGCCGCCCGATCGGCCGCGCCAGCTCGGTAAGCCCTGCCTGCTGCGACACAAGCCGAGCACGTCCAGACTGCGACCCTGCCTCGTTGCGACCAAGCACAGCGGGCGTTGGCCCCATGCGCTCGATCTCGGCCTTGGCTTCTTGATTGCGGACCATGTTGGCCTGTGTCAGATCACTGGTCTGCACGATCGACCAACCCATCGGCAACACGCCGTCTGCTTTGGCCGCTTCCTGACGGGCGATTTCGCTGTCGACCGGATTACCACCACTGTTCACGTCGTACTGAACCTGGCGGCTGTTCATCAGGTGCAACGAGCGCGACCGGCTGGCGTTGATCTCGTCCTGGATCGGCATCATGTCGTCAACGATGCCATATCGGCCGTTGTCTAGGTCGACATAGCAGGACGTGGCCTCAATCGGATTGGTGGGCTGACCCTTCTCATCAACGTACGGTGACGGCCCGTATTCCAAATGCCCGCCCGCGATGTAGACAATACGCTTCCACTCGCCATCCTCGATTGCGTACTCCTCGCAGAGAAGCAGGCGACGACAACGCGTGTTGATCCAACCTGCACCCTGATCGCCGCGATCCTCAAACGTCTCCGAGAACATCGTCTCGCCTTGCGGGTTCATCGGGTCGCCAATCTCGCCCAGCCGGTCAGCCCAGCGCTTGCGGATCATGTCGGCGTCGACCCACTTGGCGATCCCCATGTAGCGTGCGTCTAGAAAATCGTGACGCCGGCTATACGGGTCGCAGTAGAACTCCTCCCACCTGATCTGCGTGGGGCTAATGTCGTCTCCGTCCATCTCTACGATGACAGCGCCAGCGCCTTCAATAAAGTGGTTCTCACCGACATTCAGCTTGATGTTGGCGAAGTCGGCCTTGTCAGCGATAAATCGTAGCACCTTCGTGACGACATCGGCGCTGTCTTGGTCCTGTGGATTGCGCGGATATGCCTGCGGGTCGCTGCGCGCCTGCTCCAATACGCCAAGGATGCCATTCACGGCAGGGCGCACCCGGTTCGTGTAGATCGCAGGCTGGGCGCGTAGCCGCAGCGTATTGCGCACCTCGCTAGTAAGCTGACCGGGGCCGTCGTAATACTCCCGCGCCTTCTTGGACTTGCTGCGTCGGCCGTTCGGATCAGATCGCGCCTCTTCCGCCCTACGCCGTAGCTCCTCGATACGTGGCGGCGTGCCCTTGATGTATTCGGGCAGCGTCTGCGTCTCGCCAGTGATGGCGATACCGTCGCGGTTCTCGTCTTCCAAGCGTTCAAGCATAGCGACGGGAATTGTCGGTTACGTCAACCCCATGCGCTAGTGCCGTTGGCCTGTTTACGCGGGCGGTAGTCACCGGGCCGCGGACTATTCGAAGGCACGACTTGCCGCACAATAGCGGGATGCATGTCGTCCAGTGCACGTCCGATCAACGAAGCGGTGTCCACATCATCGTCATGCTTGCCGGCGGGGAACATCAGGTACTCGCTGATGTCTGCGCCCGGCTCGAACCGCACCTTGCCCATTGCAGCACGAGCTTGAAACCCACGGGCGCGCGTCGGCTTGTCGCTGATGCTGGACAACCACTCCAAGCGGCAGAACACTTTACGCTCCACCATACGACGGCGCAGCATCGGCTCAATCGCCTTTTGGATCACACCCGCCTCACCGAACCATGCCAGCGGCTTGTGCTTTTCGATCAGGTCGATCTTGCGGTCGATCCACACGTCGGACGTGGACTGCCCGCGCCACCCGTCGACGCGATAGATAATCCCGTCCTCATCAACGCCCCATATGCGGTGAACGGTGTAGTCACCGCCACCATCAGTCACAGCATAATCGCTGGTCCCGTACAGATTGAGCGGGGGTAGTTTGTCCCATTCCTTGAACCAGTCGCGCTGGAAGTAGGTGCCCTCGTCGGGCTGCGGTTGCTGCTGATAAAGTGCTGACCACTCACGCTGCCCTACCGTGTCGCGGATACGCTCCAACGCCGGTACGGGATACCATGCAGGCCACAGAGCCTCACCAGCCGCATTGATGGCGGGAAGCTCCAGTACGGTCCACTGATCGCCCTCCTGCTCCAGCAACCGCCCTGCGAGGTCGTCCTCGTGCCAGCGCGTCTGAATGAGCACGATCGCGCCGCCAGGCATCAAGCGCGTGTAAAGCGTCGAACGATACCAATCCCACACCAACTCCCGCCGTCGTTCGCTGTCGGCTTCCTCACGATCCTTGAACGGGTCGTCTATCAGCGCGATGTCGGCACCACGCCCGGTCACTGCCGTGCCAACACCAGCCGCCACATACGTTCCGCCGCGGTTCGTGTTCATGCGATTGGCGGCTTGACTATCTGGTGCAAGGCTGACCCCGCTGAACACCTGCGCGAACTCGGGCGCTGCGACGATGTTGCGCACGTTGCGGCCAAAGTCCGAAGCAAGGTCGCTGTTGTAGCTTGCTGCGATGATCTGCCGGCGCGGATTGCGCCCGAGACACCATGCCGGAAACCGCTTTGATGCCAGCTCCGACTTACCGTGCCGTGGCGGCATGAAGATCATGAGCCGATCGATCTCGCCCCGCTCCACCGCTTCTAAGTGCTCAGCAATGCGCTGGTGATGTCCTGCCGGTACGTAGGTCTCGTTCGTGTACTCAGTGAACGCGAGTAGCCGACGCCTCGCCAGTTGCTTCCTCAGTCCCTCCAGTTCGGCCAGCGAGGAAAGGAGCGACTGCCGATGTGAGACGCTGGATACGCTCTGCAAGCTCGTCATCGCTCATCTCGCTAGTGTCATCGGTGATGTTGAGGTTCACGTCCTTCGGCAACAGACTGGCGATCACCTTGAGGTACTGATCAGGCTTCTCGTCGCGGGTCTTCTGAATGGCCTCAACGCCGTGCTTGTTGAAGTCGTCGTGCAGCGCTTCAATGAACGCCTCGCCTAGCTTGTTGCGTGCGCCTTTGGGTCTGCCAGGCCCGCCATTATTGCCCGGTACAAATCGGCCCTTCTCATCCTGACGCGGAAGGTCGCTATCCATCACATAAACCAACTCGCTACGATGGCAGCAGACGCTACCCACGACGCGCGTCCAATCCACACGATTGCCATCGCAGCAGTCATAGCGCCTCGCCCATGCGGAGCGAACAGCTTGCGCAACTGGCGATCGTTTTCAGCGGCATTCGCAATCATTCCCAATTTCCGTACCCTCCAGTCCGCAAGCACGTCCCGAGGTCGAACCGGTCGTCCAAGTCCTCTATCCGCTCTTGTGCGTACCACCGCTTGCGAGCGCGTTTCACAGCAGCAGCGGGCGCGCGTTTAGGCATAGTCGGGCGATTGTACCTCGCACCGATCGTTTGTCGCCATCGCTCGATTGTAGCCCCACCTACCCCATAACGGACGCGGAGGCGTAGATTGCCTTCTATGCTGGCATATCGAGCAAAGTCCTCCGGGACCGGGAGAGTAGGGCGCGGCATTACAGCTCCACCTCGTGATTACGATATGCGCCTCTAGTGAACCGGCTGTTCCAAGAGTGTGTACGAGCGTTCCACATCACTTCTGCTCTCTGCCGCGCAATGGCCTCGCGGAGTTTGATGAGTTCGTTATCCTCGGTCATGCGCGTTCTCCCGAGCGCCCTAAGCGGATGCCATCAACGATCGCCGCGTAGATGCGCGTATGAGCGTGCGCGATCTCGTGCTCATCCATAATCGCGCGAGCTGCGGCCCAGTCGGCATCTTCGCGCGACACGACGTTGCGAACCCGCCACTTGCCGTCGATATAGCCGGTCGGTTTGAGCGCGTTCTCCCGCTTTCCCTCAAACGATACATCGAACGTGCCGCCACTTGCATGACACCACCCGGTTATCTCAGCCACTCGCCCGTCTATGTGCGCAGCTTCAATCGGCCGCGAAAGGTCGACGCAGTTCATGCGTTCTCTCCCTTAGTAGGGGATTGCCGATAGTTTACAGTGGCTTGCTTAGTTACCTCGCGAACGGCGATGCCAAACGGGTCGGTGAGACGATCCATTGCGGGGCGCGCGACCTCCACCATGTCAGCAGGAAGGCCAAGCCTACGCGGCACCAAATACCCCGCGCCAACGCAAAACTCGGAACGGCGCACGTGCTCCCATTGCAACGGGGTGAGCGCCTTTGCTGCGCGCTCCACTGCTCGCTGGCGGCGTTTGTCGGCCTTACTCATGTGCCGTGCCTCCCGCTGCTAGAGTGCGGCCGACCTTGATAGCCTCCAGCGCGATGTCGAAGCGCCGGCCGCGATAGCTGTCCTTGGCTTCCGGGTAGTGCCCCTGCACGATCGCGATTGCCACCTGC